>OGGI01000703.1_pt1 | contig 30279 bp, 30 predicted proteins | sample 1571051 | NCBI WGS metagenome assembly OGGI01 (sample SAMEA2582075, study PRJEB24529) | metagenome | biome: Human gut stool | place: China | collected 2011 | reverse complement strand
TAACTGGTAAACTTCACCTTGGTCACGCTTGGGATACTACTTTGCAAGATATTATTATCCGTCAAAAACGTATGCAAGGTTTTGATACTTTATGGCTTCCTGGTATGGACCACGCTGGTATCGCTACACAAGCTAAAGTTGAGGCACGCCTTGCTGAAGATGGTATCTCACGTTACGACCTTGGTCGTGAAAAATTTCTTGATAAAGTCTGGGAATGGAAAGATGAATACGCATCAACAATCAAACAACAATGGGGTAAAATGGGTATCTCTGTTGACTACTCACGTGAACGTTTCACCCTTGATGAAGGTTTGTCAAAAGCGGTTCGTAAAGTTTTCGTAGAACTTTACAAAAAAGGCTGGATTTATCGTGGTGAATTTATCATCAACTGGGATCCAAAAGCTCGTACAGCCCTTTCTGATATTGAAGTTATCCATAAGGACGTGGAAGGTGCTTTCTACCATATGAACTACATGTTAGAAGACGGCTCACGCGCCCTTGAAGTAGCAACAACCCGACCCGAAACCATGTTTGGGGATACGGCTGTTGCTGTCCATCCAAATGATGAGCGTTACAAAGATTTAATTGGGCAAAATGTTATCTTGCCAATTGTTAACAAGCTGATTCCAATCGTAGCAGATGAACATGCTGACCCTGAGTTCGGAACTGGTGTCGTAAAAATCACTCCAGCCCATGACCCTAACGACTTCCTTGTTGGTCAACGTCACAATCTTCCTCAAGTTAATGTTATGAATGATGACGGTACGATGAACGAACTTGCTGGTGAATTTGCTGGCATGGATCGCTTTGAAGCTCGCAAAGCCGTTGTTAAAAAATTGGAAGAAATTGGTGCGCTTGTTAATATTGAAAAAATGACACACTCTGTTGGTCATTCAGAACGTACGGGTGTTATGGTTGAACCACGTTTGTCAACACAATGGTTCGTTAAAATGGATCAATTGGCTAAAAATGCGATTGCCAACCAAGATACTGATGATGAAGTGAAATTCTACCCACCACGTTTCAACGATACTTTCCTTCAATGGATGGAAAATGTTCACGACTGGGTTATCTCTCGTCAGCTCTGGTGGGGGCATCAAATCCCAGCATGGTACAATGCTGAAGGTGACATGTACGTTGGTGAAGAAGCTCCAGAAGGTGACGGATGGACTCAAGATGAAGATGTGCTTGACACTTGGTTCAGTTCAGCCCTATGGCCATTCTCCACAATGGGTTGGCCTGACACAGACTCAGAAGACTTCAAACGTTACTTCCCAACATCTACACTGGTAACTGGTTACGATATCATCTTCTTTTGGGTATCACGCATGATTTTCCAATCATTGGAATTCACAGGACGTCGTCCATTTGAAAACGTACTTATCCACGGTCTTATCCGTGACGAACAAGGACGTAAAATGTCTAAATCACTTGGTAACGGTATTGACCCGATGGATGTTATTGAAAAATATGGTGCTGACGCGCTTCGTTGGTTCTTATCAAACGGTTCTGCACCAGGTCAAGACGTGCGTTTTTCTTACGAAAAAATGGATGCCGCTTGGAACTTCATTAACAAAATCTGGAACATTTCTCGTTATATTTTGATGAACAATGAAGAGTTGACACTTGACCAAGCGAGTGAAAATGTTGCAAAAGTTGTGGCTGGTACAGCCGGGAATGTTACTGACCGCTGGATTCTTCACAACTTGAATGAAACAATTGCCAAAGTTACTGAAAACTTTGATAAATTTGAATTTGGTGTGGCTGGTCATATCCTTTACAACTTCATCTGGGATGAATTTGCTGACTGGTACGTTGAATTGACAAAAGAAGTGCTTTACAGCGACAACGAAGATGAAAAAGTGATTACTCGCTCAGTTCTGCTTTACACACTTGATAAGATCCTTCGTTTGCTTCACCCAATCATGCCGTTTGTGACGGAAGAAATCTTTGAACAAATTTCTGAAGGTTCAATCGTAACAGCTGAATACCCAACAGTTAACCCCGCATTTGAAAATGAAGCTGCGCACAAAGGTGTTGAAAGTCTCAAAGACCTGATTCGTGCTGTCCGTAACGCACGTAGTGAAGTGAATGTTGCCCCAAGCAAACCAATCACAATCCTTGTGAAAACAAGCGACAGCGAATTAGAAGCATTTTTCAATGCTAATGTCAACTACATCAAGCGCTTCACCAATCCAGAACATTTGGAAATCGCGGAGGACCTTGCTGTGCCAGAACTAGTCATGTCCAGCATCATCACAGGAGCAGAAATCTATCTGCCTCTCGCTGACTTGCTCAATGTTGAAGAAGAACTAGCCCGCCTTGACAAAGAACTTGCTAAATGGCAAAAAGAATTGGATATAGTTGCACGCAAACTTGGCAACGAAAAATTCGTCGCTAACGCCAAACCAGAAGTCGTCCAAAAAGAACGCGACAAACAAGCCGACTACCAAGCTAAGTATGATGCGACACAAGAACGTATCGAAGAGATGAAGAAGTTGGTGGGGTAGGCTAATGAACACGGTGTAAGAACCGTGTTTTTTTGTTGTTAGTGTGTAGTGTAAATTTATAAGAGGAATATATAATTATCTGTAAGGTATGTACTATGATATAATTAAATTGACAATTTATTTGGGAAAAAATATATCTAAATTGTAAAATCAGTTACATTGAGAATTGATAAACACCAAAAGGTTATAAAGGAGTTTTAGCAAGTGATTAATTTTTCAAATTTAATGACAACAATCATAGGAGCATTTATAGGCGGTTTATTTTCTATTGGGGTTGCACGACTTCAATTAAAATCAATAGAAAAAGAAAAGGAAGCTGAACAAGTCTCAAAAATTGCAGCCTGGTTAACAAGTGTATCAAATTCAGATGACCAATCTAAAAATTGTTTTATTAGATATGATTTAATTATTAATAACAATTCTTATTTACCTATATATAATGTATTAGTTTTAGCGTTAAGCACTAAGAAATATCTTCATTTTAAAGATATTAAAAACTGGGATTATAATCTTATCAATTATTATTCATGTTTAGTACCAGGGGAAAAAATAGATTCAATAAATACTTATGGGAATGGCTCTGGTGAACGTCCTATGGTATCAATATTATTTACTGATACTAATACGAGGCATTGGTATCGTAATCAAATAGGGAAATTAACTCAGTTAAATTCCCAAGAATACGATAAACTAGTTAAAAATTTAGGTTACAGACCGCCATTATAAAAATCTCTCCCATTAAGTTTCTTTTTATAAATTTCCCAAACCCAGCCATACGATTGGGCTTGTTTTTTGGTATAATGAACTTAAATTAATACATCAACATCTGAGGTCAGAAAGGTTCTTACTTAGTGTATACATTTTAGGTGGAGTACCTGAAATAAGAAAGTTACCAACATCTTCCAACATCCTCATCCATCAAAAAAGAACAGCTCTATCATTGAGTTGTTCTTTTTAAACTGTTAGCAAATCCAAATTTAAAGTTTGTACGTGTATATACCTTGATTTCTAAACCTCAAAATTATAGAGAGCGGTTGAGAGGTAGCGTTCGCCATTATCTGGAGCAAGAGCTAGAATTTTTTTACCTGTTCCTAGTTTTTTGGCTACTTCAAGTGCAGCATAAATAGCTGCGGCAGAAGAAATTCCTACAAGGAAGCCTTCTTGTCCACCAACACGGTGTCCAAGGTTGAGTGCTTGATCAGAGGTAACACGGACAATACCGTCATAAGCTTGAGTGTCCAGTGTTTCTGGGATAAAACCAGCTGAAATTCCTTGAATCTTGTGTGGTCCAGGATTTTCACCGGACAGGATAGCGGACTCATCGGCTTCAACTGCGTAAACTTGTATATTTGGATTGACTTTTTTGAGAGCGTGAGAAACGCCAGAAATTGTACCACCTGTGCCAACTCCACCGACAAAGGCGTCCAATCCTTTTTCACCGAAAGCAGAGATAATTTCTGCTCCTGTTGTTCTTTCGTGTACTTCAGGATTAGCTGGATTGTTGAACTGTAGCGGCAGCCATCCGTTGCGTTCTTTGGCGATTTCTTCAGCTTTGGCAATCGCACCTTTCATTCCCTCGCTTCCGGGAGTGAGCACCAATTCGGCGCCATAAGCTTGGATAATTTTGCGGCGTTCCATACTCATGGTTTCTGGCATAACAATAACGACCTTATAACCTTTAGCTGCACCGACCCAAGACAAACCGATTCCGGTATTTCCGCTGGTTGCTTCGACAATGGTTGCACCCGGCTGAATCAAGCCCTCTTGCTCAGCGGTCTCAATCATGCTAAGAGCAATGCGATCTTTGACGGATGACCCCGGATTGAAAGCCTCTAGTTTGACATAGACATCAGCAGCGCCTTCTGGAACCAGCTTGTTCAATTTCACAATAGGAGTATTTCCAATGAGTTCTGTAATGTTATGATAAATTTGTGCCATAAAGTAATACCTCAATTCTGTTGATACAATCAGTATAAAACGAAAAAGAGTCTTTGTAAAATATAAAAAAACTATCAAGTCGATAGCTTTTTTTAATATTTAGGATAAAGAAATGGGAACCTCAACTTTCCGCAATCCCTGCTCAACAATGTCAATTTTTCCATTAAACAGCTCAATCAAACTTTCTATAACGCTCTCCTTATCGTCTTTGTCAACGAAAATAGTCGTTTGTACTTGATCTGTAAAAGCTGTATCCTGTTCTTGCAACTGTTTAGCTTTAAGAAAATTCGGCAATTCTTGATATTGACTGTAGGAAAGTGTAAGCCTTAGTCCAAGTTGTTCTTTTATATGGACGCTTCCGATTTCTTTGATAGCTAGGGCAATGCTGCCAGCATAAGCCCGAATGAGTCCACCCGCTCCTAGCTTAATGCCCCCAAAATAGCGCGTCACGACAGCACAGACGTTGGTTAGTTGGTGATTTTCTAAGACGCCTAGCATAGGCACGCCAGCAGTTCCGCTGGGTTCGCCATCATCGCTGCTTCGCTTCATTTCGCTCCGCTCTCCTAAAATAAAGGCAGAGCAGTTATGAGTAGCTTTGTAGTGTTCTTTTTTGACATCCTGAATAAACTCTCGTGCTTCTTCCTCTGTTGTCACACGCTTGATATGACAGATAAAGCGAGATTTTTTGATTTCTTCTTGGACTTGACCGTCCTCTTTGATTGTTCTAAATTCCATATCTTCATTTTACAAAAAAACTTTTATTTTGCCAAAGTTTTTCCGAATAAATAGATATGACAGAATTACAAGATTGTTTAGGTCGCATTTTTACAAAAAGTCAACTGTCACCAGAATTACAATTGCAAGCACAAACCTTAGCTGGAATGGTAGAAGAAAAAGGGAAGTTAAGCTGCAATCGTTGTGGGCAAGTCATTGACAAAGAAAAACACCAATTGTCAATAGGTGCTTATTATTGCAGGTCTTGCTTGATCTTAGGAAGGGTCAGAAGTGATGAAGATCTTTACTATTTTCCACAGGAAGAATTTCCTAAAGCGAATGTCTTGAAATGGCAAGGGAAGTTGACAGCGTTTCAAGCCAAGGTTTCTCAAGGACTTGTAGAGGCGGTTGCTAAACGAAAAAATAGCTTGGTTCACGCAGTCACGGGAGCCGGAAAGACGGAAATGATCTATCAGGTGGTGGCACAAGTCATCAATCAAGGTGGAGCAGTCTGCTTGGCTAGTCCCAGAATTGATGTCTGCTTAGAACTTTATCGCAGATTGAAAGTAGATTTTACTTGTGATATTTCACTCCTACACGGTGAATCAGAAGCATATTCCCGCAGTCCTCTCGTGATTGCCACCACACATCAGCTTCTCAAATTTTACCGAGCATTTGATCTTCTTATTGTTGATGAGGTAGATGCCTTTCCTTATGTGGACAATCCGATGCTTTATCATGCAGTTCATCAGGCAGTCAAAGTAGAGGGGACGAAGATTTTCTTAACGGCAACTTCCACAGATGAGCTGGATAAAAAAGTGGCTAAAGGAGAATTAACTCGTTTGAGTCTACCCAGACGTTTTCATGGCAATCCTTTGATTGTTCCGCAAAAAATTTGGTTGGCGGATTTTCAAAAATATCTTGGTCAAAAGAAGCTAGTTCCCAAGTTAAGGCAGTTTATTCAAAAGCAGAGAAAAACAGGATTTCCACTTTTTATTTTTGCTTCCGAGATCAGAAAAGGGCAGGAGCTGGCAGAGATTCTTCAAAGCACTTTTCCTAATGAAAAAGTTGGTTTTGTAGCCTCGACGACTGAAAATCGACTAGAAATTGTAGAGAAATTTCGTCAAAAAGAAATCACGATTTTGTTAACGACGACGATTTTGGAGCGTGGGGTGACTTTTCCTTGTGTAGATGTTTTCGTGGTGGAAGCCAACCACCGTCTGTTTAGTCGCAGCGCTCTGGTACAAATTGCTGGACGCGTTGGTCGCAGTATGGAGCGACCGACAGGCGAGTTAATCTTTTTTCATGACGGTACGACTATGGCGATAGAAAAAGCGATTAAAGAAATTCAGGAGATGAATCAGGAGGCCGGTTTATGAATAACTGTCTGTTATGTGAAAGTCTACTTGATGAAAAGCTAACATTTTGTGATTTGCTGACTTTGAAGAAGCCAAAAGCAAGGACTTGTGATGACTGTTTTGAAAAATTTCAGCTCATTTCAGCGCAGCATTGCCCGAAGTGCTATCGTGAAGGGACATGCGAAGTCTGCATGGATTGCCAAGTGTGGATAAAAAAAGGAAAAGAGGTTTGCCATAAAAGTTGTTTTGTATATAACGAAGCCATGAAAGACTTTTTCAGTCAATATAAATTTCAAGGAGATTATACTCTTTATTCTGTATTTACAGAAGTTTTGCAAAAGGAATTAAAAGGATACAGCGATTATACGCTTGTTCCCATTCCTGTAAGTGCCAAAAAGTATCAGACAAGAGGGTTTAATCAAGTAACAGCTCTTCTTGAGGGTGCAAAGTTGCCATTTAAGGAAGTTTTAGAAAAGCATGATACAATTGCTCAATCAAGCAAGACGAGAAAGGAGCGATTGCAAAGTCAGCAGTGTTTTAAAGTGAAAGACAATGTTCAACTTCCACTCAAAATTCTTTTGATAGATGACATTTATACAACAGGAGCAACCCTACAATTAGCCAAGGAAATTTTAGTGGAAGCGGGAGTGAAAGAAATTGTGACATTTTCATTAGCCAGATGATAAAAAATTTGCAAAAAAAAAATGAAAGCGTTATAATAAAATAAAGAAAAACAAATGCTTAGAAAGAAGGTACTTATATGATTAAATATAGTATCCGTGGTGAAAACCTAGAAGTAACAGAAGCTCTTCGTGATTACGTAGTTTCTAAACTTGAAAAAATCGAAAAATATTTCCAAGCTGATCAAGAATTGGATGCGCGTGTAAACTTGAAAGTCTATCGTGAAAAAACAGCCAAAGTTGAAGTAACTATTCCACTTGGTTCTATCACTCTTCGTGCAGAAGATGTTTCTCAAGATATGTATGGTTCGATTGACTTGGTGACAGATAAAATTGAACGTCAAATTCGTAAAAATAAAACAAAGATTGAGCGTAAAAACCGTAATAAAAAATCAACTAGTCAGTTGTTTACAGATGCTGTCGTTGAAGAAGCGGAAGCTGCACCTGCAAAAGTCGTTCGTTCCAAACAAATTGATTTAAAACCAATGGACTTAGAAGAAGCTCTTCTTCAAATGGATTTATTGGGACATGACTTCTTCATCTATACTGATGTAGAAGACAACACAACCAATGTTTTGTATCGTCGTGAAGATGGTGACGTTGGCTTGCTTGAAGTAAGATAATCAATCAGTCCTCTGATTTATATCAGGGGATTTTTATTTGCTCTGCAATCAGCTCAAGATAATTGCAAAAAACTGTATTAAAAATCATCATGTTTGAACTGCATTTCAAAAGTTAGATAGAAAAAACAATTGACTTACAGCTATCATAGAAGAAAAACTGATACATTCTTTAGAGATTTTGTTATAATATTCTTTATGAGAGTTGTTGCAGGGAAATATGGGGGGCGTCCTCTTAAAACATTGGAAGGCAAAACAACCAGACCGACGACAGACAAGGTTAAGGGAGCTATCTTTAATATGATTGGTCCTTATTTTGATGGAGGACAGGTTCTGGACTTGTATGCTGGAAGCGGCAGTTTAGCGATTGAAGCTATTTCGCGAGGCATGGTTTCGGCTGTTTTGGTTGAAAAAGACCGCAGGGCGCAAGCGATTATCAGCCAAAATATCAGTATGACTAAGGAAAAAGAACGATTTGAACTTCTGAAAATGGAGTCCAATCGAGCACTTGAATTGGTCACAGGACAGTTTGACTTGGTTTTGTTAGATCCACCCTATGCAAAAGAACAGATTGTTTCAGATATTATAAAAATGATTGAACGAGAGCTTCTGAGCGATGATGTACTGGTTGTTTGTGAGACAGACAAGTCGGTGGATTTACCAGAAGAAATCGCAGGGCTAGGTATCTGGAAGCAAAAAATATATGGAATTTCAAAGGTGACGGTTTATGTCAGATAAAATTGGATTATTTGCGGGCTCTTTTGACCCGATTACAAAGGGGCATATTGACTTGATTAAGCGAGCTAGTAAGCTCTTTGATTGCCTTTATGTTGGTATTTTTTATAATCTTGAGAAAACGAGTTTTTTTAGTATTGAAGCGAAAGAAAAAATGATAGCAGCTGCTCTAGTTCATTTGGAGAATGTAAAAATTGTTACTTCTCATGATGAATTGGCAGTGGAAGTAGCTAGAAAGCTAGGAGTGACAACTTTTGTACGGGGATTACGTAATAGTCAGGATTTGGATTATGAGGGGAATCTCAACTTTTTCAATCATGAATTAGCACCTGAGATAGAAACCATTTTTTTGATAAGCAAACCAGCTTATCAGCATCTCAGCTCATCAAGAATTCGTGAATTGATTTCCTTTGAGCAGGATATTTCAAAGTATGTGCCCGAAAGTGTCATAAAGGAGTTAAAGAAACAATATGGAAAAACCAAGAAATAAATTTAAAAAATGGCCGATAATTGCAGTAGTAGGGCTGATTTTGCTTTTCTTATCTTTTGTAGTTCCCTTGCCTTATTATATTGAGGTGCCGGGTGGTGCGGCAGATGTTCGTCAGGTATTGCGCGTGGACAACAAAGAAGACAAGGAAAGAGGTTCTTATAATTTTGTAACGGTTGGAATTCAGCATGCGACCTTCGCTCATTTGGTTTATGCTTGGCTGACACCTTTTACGGATATTTATTCGGCGAAGGATTTGACTGGTGGAACTTCTGATAAAGAATACATGCGGATCAATCAGTTTTATATGGAAACGTCGCAAAACCTAGCTAAATACCAAGGGTTGAAAAAAGCTGGCAAAGACATTACTCTGAAATATCTAGGGGTTTACGTCTTGCAAGTCACAAAGAATTCTACTTTTAAAGGTATTTTAAATATTGCAGATACCGTGACAGGTGTGAATGATAAGACTTTCAATAGTTCAAAAGAATTGATAGACTATGTCGGAGCGCAAAAGATTGGCAGCAAGGTCAAGGTGAACTATGTAGAAGACGGTCAGAAGAAATCTGCTACAGGTAAAATTATTAAACTTGAAAATGGAAAAAACGGGATTGGTATTAGCTTGATCGACCGAACAGAAGTCACAAGCAACACACCAATTGAATTTTCAACTGCCGGTATTGGTGGACCAAGTGCGGGCTTGATGTTTAGTTTGGCAATTTATACACAAATTGCAGATCCAACATTGAGAGACGGCAGAAATATTGCTGGGACAGGTTCGATTGACCGCGAAGGAAAAGTTGGCGACATTGGTGGGATTGACAAAAAAGTTGTTTCAGCAGCAAAAAATGGTGCAGAAATTTTCTTTGCACCAAATAATCCAGTTACTAAGGAAGCTAAAAAAGCTAATCCTAAAGCGAAAACTAACTATGAGACCGCTTTGGAAGCTGCTAAAAAAATTAAAACTAAAATGAAAATTGTACCTGTCAAGACCTTGCAAGACGCAATTGATTACCTCAAGAGCACAAAAAAGTCGTAAAAATAATTCAATAAAAGAGCAAGTTAATGATAGAAAATTGACTTTGCTCTTTTCTTCTTTCTCTATTTCAACTATCAAAAACACTTCTTTTTATGGTAAAATAAGTTTAATACAAGAAATAAGGTGATAAAGGATGACTATGCGAAAAGAAATTGCACCTGAATTATACAATTACAATAAATTTCCTGGACCGGAGTTTCGGCAAATAGGAACCAAAATCTTGACTGAGACAATTGAATTTGACTTGGTAGAGAATTTCAAGGAAGGTTTTGATATAACGGCTTTTAATCAGCGCTTTTCAGAAATTTTAACAAAATTTGATTATATTGTTGGCGACTGGGGAAATGAGCAATTGCGTTTGCGTGGATTTTATAAAGATGACAAGGCAAATGAAAGTGAAGAAAAAATCAGTTGCTTAGAAGATTATTTGTTAGAATACTGCAATTATGGTTGTGCTTATTTTGTCTTGGAAAATTTACAGCCGCGTCGCGCATCGTTTGATAAAAAATCACATCACAAAAAGGAAAATGAAACCAAGCCACGTCGTCCTAAACAAGCTCGCTCCTATAAAGAAGAGCAACCCAAGCGAGAAAATCGCCAGCGCAGTAAGAGACAAAATCAAAATCAAAGAGCAAGAAAGCAAAATTCAACGAAGCAACAACAAACAAGCAGCCAGCGCCATTTTGTTATTCGTCAAAAATAGTGTATGGAATGGGGTTTTGTAACGAAATGAAGGAGAAAAAATGAAACCATCGATTTATAGCTTGACCCGTCAGGATTTGATAGATTGGGTAGAAAGTCAAGGAGAAAAGAAATTTCGAGCCAGCCAGATTTGGGAGTGGCTTTATCGCAAACGGGTTCAGTCTTTTGCAGAAATGACAAACATTTCAAAGGGGTTATTAGCAAAATTAGAAGATGAATTTGTTGTCAATCCACTGAAGCAAAGGATTGTACAGGAGTCGGCAGACGGCACAGTGAAGTATCTTTTTGAACTGCCTGACGGCATGCTGATTGAAACTGTTTTGATGCGTCAGCACTATGGTCTGTCGGTCTGTGTAACTACTCAGGTTGGCTGCAATATTGGCTGTACATTTTGTGCTAGCGGGCTGATTAAAAAGCAGCGTGACTTGAATAATGGGGAAATTATGTCTCAGATTATGCTGGTACAGAAATATTTTGATGAGCGAGGACAAGGTGAGCGCGTCAGTCATATTGTGGTCATGGGGATTGGAGAGCCTTTTGATAACTATGACAATGTTCTCAAATTTGTGCGAACCGTCAATGATGACAAGGGACTGGCTATTGGGGCTCGTCACATTACGGTTTCAACCTCTGGATTAGCGCATAAAATTCGTGATTTTGCAAATGAAGGAGTGCAGGTTAATTTAGCTGTTTCTCTTCATGCACCCAATAATGAATTGCGCTCTAGCATTATGAAAATCAATCGTGCCTTTCCAATTGAGAAGTTATTCGCGGCAATTGAATATTATATTGAAACGACCAACCGCCGAGTGACCTTTGAATATATTATGTTAAATGAAGTCAATGACGGAGTAGAGCAGGCACTGGAATTGGCTGAATTGCTCAAAAACATCAAGAAATTATCTTATGTCAACTTAATCCCCTATAATCCTGTTAGTGAACATGATCAATACAGTCGTAGTCCCAAGGAGCGTGTAATGGCTTTCTACGATACTCTGAAAAAGAATGGCATTAACTGTGTTGTTCGTCAGGAGCATGGTACGGATATTGATGCAGCTTGCGGTCAATTGCGCTCAAACACCATGAAGCAAGACAAGGAGAAAGCTCTTACCAAGCATGCTTAAATTGAACTATCTATTGAAAACAGATGGTGAATTAACCGATAAGGGACGTACTTTTCTTACTTGGGGAAGCATTTTCTACATTTTATTATTATGTCTAATGTGTTTTCTCCCTCAAGTGCCAGAAAAGGGAATGGAGACGCCGGGGATTCAGCAGTTTGGTCGTATTGTAGTGCTTCTCATTCCTTTCAACTCTTTTGTCAATCTTGGGCAAATTACTTCTCTACTTCAATTGATTAAGGTTTTCGTGCAAAATGGGATGAATGTTTTTCTGCTTAGCCCACTGATTTTTCAACTTCTCTGGCTTTTTCCTAAGTTGAGGAGCACTAAGCGTGTGCTATTTGCCAGTTTTGCAATAAGTCTTTTTATCGAATGTACGCAGATTTTGTTAGATATTTTAATTGATGCCAATCGTGTTTTTGAAATAGATGATTTATGGACAAATACATTAGGCGGATATCTGGCTTTTCTATTTTATAAATTTTTGGTAAAGCAACTCTCAAATAAATCGTAAGGCATTTTGGTGAAGAACGATAAATTGTATCATTATCAGGATGCTGCTACCACAGAAAAGACAGGGAACAAAGGCTAACCTGTCTTTTTTTGATTTTAAACCAAAAAGGAGCAGACCAATGATACTAGCAATTTGAATAATGAGAAGAACTTCAGTCAGATTAAAAATAGTTGAACAAGAAGCTAGAAAAAGAAAATCTCCTGCACCGATACGCAAATCAACGAAATGAGCCAAAATTCCAAGAGCTAAAAAAATAGTCATTAGAAGATTAAAACCTACCAAAAATAGGAGAAGAAGATGAAAGAACAACCAAATGAGGATAGGATATTCCTGTTCTCTTTGATCATAAAGAGCTAGTGTAATTCCCATTATGAGCAAGACAAGTTGGCTGATAGTTAAGTAGCTTAAGGAAGTTGCGAGAAAGAGTAAACTACCTACCAACTCTAACATCAAGTAGCGAATGGGAATTTTTGACTGACAAAACCGACAGCGCAGTCGATTGATAAGCTGTGAAAGGACAGGGACTAAATCACGAGGTGCTAATTTCTGCCCACAAGCATTACAATGACTGGAAGGAACGATAATGGACTGTTCAGGAAAGCGATCAACAACCAGCCCTAAAAAAGAAGCCACAATGCTTCCAACCAAGAAAAAATAAAAATGAATCATACTTTTTTATTCGCAAATAATTCTAAAAAATTACAACTTTTCTAATAAAAGAAATTTCTGAGTTCAATCATTTGACTTTCTTATTTAGAAACATTATAATTAAACCATAATCAAAAAAGATTAGAATCATTCTAAATAAAAGCGAGGTAGGATAATGGTTAATCTAAAAAATGAAGCAGCAAAAGATGTTGCAACTTTCTCAAGTGTTGAGTCTTTCAGTAAGTCTCTTCCCAAAACAAAAGCAGTTTTAAACCAAGTGGTAGCGGATTTATACACTGCTCACATTGCTCTTCACCAAGTACATTGGTACATGCGTGGAGCTGGTTTTATGGTTTGGCATCCTAAGATGGATGAGTACATGGAAACCTTGGATACGACTTTGGATGAAGTAAGTGAACGTTTGATTACTTTAGGTGGAACGCCGTATTCAACTTTGAGTGAATTTATCCAACACAGCAATATTGAAGAAAAAGAAGGAAAATTCAGTAAGAATGTTGCAGAAAGTTTGGAACGTGTCATCGAAATCTTCCGTTACTTGGTAGGTCTCTACCAAGAAGCTCTGGATGTAACAGATGAAGAAGGGGATGATGTGACCAACGATATTTTTGTCGGTGCAAAAGCAGAACTTGAAAAGAATATCTGGATGTTAACAGCAGAAATCGGTCAAACTCCGGGTTTGTAAGTAAATTTTTGAGAGTAGAAAATAAATTTTTAAAATCTTTTAGAATTTAAGATAAGTTTAAGGAGGTGGCGTTATACTAACATCATCAGATGAAGACCTCCTAACTTTATTTGATAAAAATCCTAAACTTTTCTTTTTCATAATAATCTCCCTATAAGAGTCGCCCAATCGGCGGCTTTTTTGTTGTTTTTGAGCACTTGAAGAATGTTTTACTTACAAAATGAGTTCCTTTCAACCTTGAAATACTCCTAAAATTCTGGTAAAATAAGCCTCATGAAAACACTTTATGATGTGCAGCAATACCTCAAAAGTTTTGGCATTATTATCTATATGGGTAAGCGCTTGTATGATATTGAAATGATGAAAATTGAGTTAGAGAGGATTTATGATGCGGGCTTGATAGAAAGAATGGACTATCTAGAAGCTGAGCGGGTCTTGCGAAAGGAACATCAGTTGGAGTTACAATATTTGAAGAAGAATGAGGAGAAAACATGTTAAACTGGATTTTATTGGCAATTATTGTTGGAACGTTAGGCTGGATGGGCTTTAACTATATTCGTGTTCGTCGTGCGGCTAAGGTAGTAGACAATGCAGAATTTAGTGATATGATTCGTCAAGGTCAGTTAATTGATTTACGAGATCCAGCCGATTTTCGTCGTAAACATATTTTGGGGGCACGAAATATTCCGTCACAGCAATTAAAAACAAGCTTAGGAGCGATTCGTAAGGACAAGACTGTTTTACTATATGAAAATAGTCGTGGACAACGTGTGATGAATGCAGCTATTCTATTAAAAAAACAAGGTTATCAAAATATTTACATCCTCTCTACAGGACTAGATGGATGGAAAGGAAAAATCAAAAGTGAGTAATCCAAGCGGGTTGCTCACTTTTAATAGCTTTTTTCTAGATAGTGCCTCACTATTTCGAGTTCTGCTTGGTTCAATACTCGGTATTCTCCTGTGGCTAAGTTTGGGTTTAATTCAAAATCTCCGAAATGCGTCCGTTTAAGAGAAGTAACTTTGACACCAACAGTTAAAAACATCTTTTTGATTTGGTGAAATTTTCCTTCAGAAATAGTGACAGTAGCACAGCTTTTGTTTGAGCTAGAAGAATGAATTGTAAGAATGGCTGGTTTACAACTTGTTCCGTCAAGAAAAACGATGCCCTTTTGAAAGGATTGCACTGCTCGGTCATCTAGGAGACCATTAACTTCAACCTCATATGTTTTTGTGACGTGATATTGAGGATGAAGCAATTGAAAACCGAGCGGACCATTGTCAGTGATTAACAGCAATCCGCAGGTATCTCGATCGAGTCGCCCGACAGAATATAACTTATCATTGAAATCTTCAGGTCTAATGAGATCTAGAACCGTTTGGGATTTGGCATCGGAGTTAGCTGTCACGACACCAAGGGGTTTATTCATCATAAAATACTGATGAGGCTTGCCCAGAACAGGTTGTTCCTCTATCATAATCGTCTGCAAGCCTGTATCAACATTTTGACTAAGTTTTCGAGCAGGACAGTCATCTACCAAGATTTTCTTTTTTAGGAGAGCTTGCTTCATCTTTTTACGACTAATGTGAGCTTGAGCTAGTAGAACATCTAAACGCATACAGTTTCCTTTGTTTTTTTCTTATCATATCATAATTTTGCAATAAAGAATGTAAATAAATTTGTCGGGCATTGATTTTCTAATGAAAACATTTACACCCGGTTTAACCGTGTTTTTTACTGTAATCTGTGGTATAATTGTTCAGTTAGAAATAAAACTTAAGATTTAGAGGATAAAATGACAAAATTAAGAGAAGATATTCGCAATATCGCTATTATCGCTCACGTTGACCACGGGAAAACAACGCTGGTGGACGAATTATTGAAGCAATCACATACATTGGACGAACGCAAAGAGTTGCAAGAACGCGCAATGGACTCCAACGATCTTGAAAAAGAACGCGGAATTACCATTCTTGCTAAGAATACAGCTGTTGCTTACAACGGTGTTCGTATCAATATCATGGACACACCAGGACACGCGGACTTCGGTGGAGAAGTTGAGCGGATTATGAAAATGGTGGACGGGGTTGTTTTGGTTGTTGATGCTTATGAAGGAACCATGCCACAAACTCGTTTTGTATTAAAAAAAGCTCTTGAGCAAGATTTAGTGCCGATTGTTGTGGTCAATAAAATTGACAAACCATCTGCACGCCCTGCAGAAGTGGTGGATGAAGTCTTGGAACTTTTCATTGAGCTGGGTGCAGATGATGACCAATTGGATTTCCCTGTTGTGTATGCTTCTGCTATCAACGGAACGTCTTCTATGTCAGACGATCCTGCTGACCAAGAGCACACTATGGCACCGCTTTTTGATACTATTATTGATCATATTCCAGCACCAGTGGATAATTCAGACGAGCCACTTCAATTCCAAGTTTCTCTTTTGGACTACAATGACTTTGTAGGTCGTATTGGGATTGGCCGTGTTTTCCGCGGGACTGTAAAAGTTGGAGACCAAGTGACACTTTCTAAACTAGACGGCACAACGAAAAACTTCCGTGTCACCAAGCTATTTGGTTTCTTTGGACTAGAACGTCGTGAAATCGACGAAGCCAAAGCAGGTGATTTGATTGCCGTGTCTGGTATGGAAGATATCTTTGTTGGTGAAACGATTACTCCGACAGATGCAGTAGAACCATTGCCAATTCTTCACATTGACGAACCAACGCTGCAAATGACTTTCTTAGTGAACAATTCACCATTTGCTGGTCGTGAAGGGAAATGGGTAACGTCTCGGAAAGTTGAAGAACGCTTGCAGGCTGAATTGCAAACGGACGTTTCACTTCGTGTGGATCCGACTGATTCACCAGATAAATGGATTGTATCCGGTCGTGGAGAATTACATTTGTCGATCCTGATTGAAACTATGCGCCGTGAAGGTTATGAGTTACAAGTATCGCGTCCAGAAGTTATCGTCAAAGAAATTGACGGTGTGCAATGCGAGCCATTTGAGCGTGTGCAAATTGACACCCCAGAAGAATACCAAGGTTCGGTTATCCAAAGTCTTTCTGAGCGCAAGGGTGAAATGTTAGACATGGTGGCTACCGGAAACGGACAAACACGTTTGATTTTCCTTGTGCCTGCGCGTGGCTTGATTGGATACTCAACTGAATTCCTTTCTATGACGCGTGGTTACGGGATTATGAACCATACTTTTGACCAATACCTACCATTGATTCCAGGTGAGATTGGCGGTCGTCGTCGCGGAGCTCTTGTTTCGATTGATACAGGAAAAGCAACGACTTATTCAATCATGTCTATTGAGGAACGTGGAACCATTTTTGTCAATCCAGGTACAGAAGTTTACGAAGGAATGATTATTGGTGAAAATTCACGTGAAAACGACTTGACGGTCAATATTACAAAAGCCAAACAAATGACTAATGTACGTTCTGCAACGAAAGATCAAACAGCGGTTATAAAAACACCTCGTATTTTGACATTGGAAGAATCACTCGAATTTTTGAATGATGACGAATACATGGAAGTGACACCAGAATCGATCCGTTTGCGGAAACAAATTCTTGATAAAAATCAACGTGCCAAAGCTGCTAAAAAGAAAAAATCAGCTGAATAATGAAAGAACGATTTGCTTTGCTGCCATTATATGAAAGAAGCGGATGGGCTAGAAAGGAGCAGAAATGTTTTATTTAATCTTTGGGATTCTCATTCTATTATTTTACATTTTTGCTGCTCCACAGAGCATTAAAGGGACTTTAAATGTAGTAGTTTTAGTGATTGCTCTAGTCGCTTTTATCATTTTATTAGGATTGGCAGTATTTCAGATTTTTCAATTACCGTCTGAATTTTTCGTAGGAATTGCAATGATTGGCGTAGCTTATTTTTCTCTACGTGATATTTCAAAATTGTCACAAAAAAATAGAAAAGTATCGTTTCGCTCAAAACTTCGTAACAGACAAGAATAAAAAGCCGTAAAGGCTTTTTTATTTTCTGAAAAAAAGGTAAAATAGATACAGAAAAATTAAAAAGAGGCATGTTATGAAGCACATTACAAATTTTGCAAATAAGAAAGTTTTAGTTTTAGGCTTGGCCAAGTCTGGTGAATCCGCTGCTCGTTTATTAGATAAGTTGGGAGCGATTGTCACAGTGAATGACGGAAAGCCATTTGAGGAAAATCCTGCTGCTCAGTCTCTTCTTGAAGAAGGCATCAAAGTAGTAACAGGTGGTCATCCTTTGGAACTCTTGGATGAAGACTTTGAACTAATGGTCAAAAATCCTGGTATTCGTTACGACAACCCTATGGTCAAGAAAGCATTGGAAAAGGAAATCCCAGTCATCACTGAAGTTGAGTTGGCTTATTTGATTTCAGATGCTCCAATTATTGGGATTACGGGCTCTAATGGAAAGACAACAACGACAACAATGATTGCGGAAGTCTTGACTGCAGGTGGTCAAAGTGGTCTACTTTCTGGAAATATTGGTTTTCCAGCCAGTCAAGTTGCAACAACTGCAACCAAAAATGATACTCTAGTCATGGAGTTGTCTTCTTTCCAACTCATGGGTATTGAAACCTTTCACCCAGAGATTGCAGTGATTACCAACTTGATGCCAACTCATATTGATTATCATGGCTCTTTTGAAAATTATGTGGCGGCTAAATGGAACATTCAAAAAAATATGAGCAAATCTGACTTCCTCGTATTGAATTTCAACCAAACATTAGCGAAAGAGCTGGCTGCAAAGACGCAAGCGACCGTTGTACCATTTTCAACGACAGAAAAGGTAGATGGCGCTTACTTAGAGGGAAACATGTTGACCTTCCGTGGAGAGCCTGTTATGGCAGCAGATGAGCTTGGCGTTCCGGGAAGTCATAATGTTGAAAATGCCCTCGCAACTATTGCAGTTGCGAAACTGCGTGGCGTTGAAAATCAAGTCATCAAAGCAACTTTGGCAGGTTTTGGCGGTGTTAAACATCGTCTCCAATATGTCGGTGAAATCAACCATGTTAAATTTTATAACGATAGCAAATCCACAAATATTCTTGCAACGCAAAAGGCTTTATCTGGTTTTGACAATAGTAAGGTCATCTTGATTGCTGGTGGACTGGACCGTGGCAATGAATTTGACGAATTGGTGCCAGATATTCAAGAATTGAAGAAAATGGTTATTCTTGGAGAATCTGCAGCACGTGTCAAGAGAGCAGCAGATAAAGCAGGTGTTAGCTATATGGATGCTGCTGATGTGAAAGATGCAACGCAAAAAGCTTTTGCTGAAGCACAAGCAGGTGACATTGTTCTTCTCAGCCCGGCTAATGCTAGCTGGGATATGTATCCAAATTTTGAAGTTCGTGGCGATGAATTTATTGCAACATTTGAAGAATTAAAGGGTTAAGATGAAAAAGATTATATTTACAGGTGGAGGGACGGTTGGTCATGTGACTCTAAACCTTTTGCTCATTCCAAAATTCCTAGAAGCAGGATGGCAAGTCCACTATATTGGTGATAAGCATGGGATTGAATACCAAGAAATCCAGAAGTCGGGGTTGGACATCGCTTTTCATTCTATAGCGACGGGGAAATTACGACGTTACTTTTCTTGGCAAAATATGTTAGATGTATTCAAAGTGGCTTGGGGCATTTTGCAATCTTTAGGAATTATGGTAAAGGTTCGTCCGCAAGCTCTCTTTTCTAAAGGTGGTTTTGTATCAGTTCCTCCTGTCATTGCAGCTCGCTTAGCTGGGATTCCAGTTTATGTACATGAATCAGACCTCTCTATTGGTCTAGCAAATAAAATTGCTTACAAATGTGCGATAAAAATGTATTCTACTTTTGAACAAGCACATGCGTTGACAAAAATTGAGCATGTGGGAGCTGTGACAAAAGTAGGAGAAAAAACAACTGCTCCAAATGAGCAGATTCAAGCGATTCGGCAGCATTTTGATGAAAACCTTCCGACACTTCTGTTTGTTGGTGGATCAGCGGGAGCAAAGGTTTTTAATGATTTTGTAACGGCAAATAAAGCAGAGCTAACTCAGCATTACAATATTATCAATTTATCAGGCGATGCTCATTTAGATGAATTATCAAATCATCTCTACCGAATTGCCTATGTGACTGACCTCTATCAACCGTTGATGGATTTGGCGGACGTCGTTGTTACACGTGGTGGCTCTAATACTATTTTTGAATTGTTGGCTATGGCAAAACTCCATGTAATTGTTCCTTTGGGACGCGAAGCAAGTCGCGGTGATCAGATTGAAAATGCAGATTATTTTGTAAAAAAAGGTTATGCTAAAAAATTAGACGAGTCTCAATTGAATTTGGAAAATCTTCAAAAAATGATTGCAGAGTTGCTTGAACAGAAAGCATTTTATGAAGAAAACATGAAACAGTCCCACGAAATAAAATCGTTAGATGAATTTTATAACCTTTTAAAAAATGACATGGACAAAGGAAGAAAATGACAAAAAAGAAGCAAGAGGATCAGAAAGAGCAAGAAACAGAGAAACTTTCTGAGTGGCAAAAAAGAAACAAGGAATACCTTGAAAAAAAGGCTCAAGAAGAAGCTGAAAAAGAGAAAGAACTGGCAGAGCAAAAAAAGCAGCATTTGCCAAATTCTGAAAAAGAGAAAGTCGAAAAGAATGATGAAAATGCAGAAGAAGTGACAGCGGATACTCAAGAGAACGATTCAGAGGAGGCAGAAAAGCCTACCGAGACAGAAACTTCTGAGGAAGAGCAAGATGCGCCTCTTGATAAAGCAGCCTTGCGAAAAAAGAAGAAAGCAGAACGCAAACAAGCTAAGCGGGAAGCAAAAGAGACAAGAGAAAAAATCGCTCCTCGCCATATCTACCGTGCTTTGCCAGTATTGATTCTAAGTTCTATTTTGTTAATTTTAGCTGTTTATTTTATAAGCCCCTATTCAAAATTAAAGAATATAGAGGTAACGGGCAATAAACAGCTTTCAAAAACAGAGGTGCTGGATGCTTCTAGTATTCAAAAAGAGGATTACACCTTGACGACATATTTAAGTCAAAAGGCACATGCTAGAAATATTAAATTGTCAAGTCTATGGGTGAAAAAAGCAGAGATAAGTTACCAATTTCCGATTACATTTAAAATAAAAGTAACAGAATACACGGTTGTTGCTTATGATTATTCTGGGGAGCAGTATTTTCCAGTATTATCTAGTGGAGAAGAAATTGCTACTCCGGTTAAAAAATCCCAGTTGCCGAAAAGTTATATAACACTTGATTTTTCAGATAAAGCAATGCTTAAGAAATTTGTGCAACAATTATCAGGTATTTCTAATACAATCAAATCAGAAATTCAAACGGTTCAGCATACACCGAGTAAAGCGACTGAGGATTTGCTGACAATCACTATGACAGATGGAAATAAAATCTTAGTTCCTTTGTCAGAAGTAGCTAAAAAACTACCTTATTATGAAAAAATTAAACCACAATTGACGGAAACAAGCGTTGTGGATATGGAAGCAGGAATATTTAGTTATAGAAATAGCTAAAATAATGCAGAAAATCTACCCAATTTTTATTTTTTTATGTTATAATATGCTTTGAATAACTATACTTTTTTGATAGTTAAATTGATAAGTGAGAAACTTGGTAGATAGAGAGGAATGGTCTAATGGCTAGAGATGGCTTTTTTACAGGATTAGATATCGGAACAAGCTCCATTAAGGTCTTGGTAGCAGAACACGTAAACAATGAATTAAATGTAATCGGAGTTAGTAATGCAAAAAGTGCTGGTGTAAAAGATGGTATCATTGTAGATATCGAAGCAGCAGCAAGTGCTATAAAATCTGCAATTTCACAAGCAGAAGAAAAAGCAGGAATTTCCATTAAGTTGGTGAACGTTGGTTTGCCTGCTAACTTGTTGCAGATTGAAGCAACGCAAGGTATGATTCCTGTAACAAGCGAAACAAAAGAAATCACAGATGCAGATGTTGAAAATGTTGTGAGATCTGCTTTGACAAAAAGTATGACTCCAGACCGCGAAGTTATTACCTTTATTCCTGAAGAGTTCATTGTAGATGGCTTCCAAGGAATTCGTGATCCTCGTGGAATGATGGGCATTCGTTTAGAAATGCGTGGTCTTCTCTATACAGGTCCACGTACCATTCTTCATAATTTGAGAAAAACAGTTGAGCGTGCAGGAGTTCAAGTGGAAAATATTATCATCTCTCCGCTTGCTATGACCAAATCTGTTCTAAATGAAGGTGAACGTGAATTTGGTGCGACTGTCATTGATATGGGTGGTGGCCAAACAACAGTTGCTTCTGTTCGCAACCAAGAATTGCAATTTACCAATATCTATCAAGAAGGTGGCGAATACGTCACAAAAGACATCTCAAAAGTTTTAAAAACTTCTAAAAAACTTGCCGAAAGTTTGAAGTTTAATTACGGAGAGGCTTATGTACCGGCTGCTAGCAATGAGTCATTCCAAGTGGAAGTGATTGGAGAAGTGGAGCCAGTTGAAGTAACAGAGCGCTATTTAGCAGAAATTATTTCAGCACGTTTTAAGCATATCTTTGAACAAATCAAGCAAGATTTAGAAAGAAGACACTTATTAGAACTTCCAGGTGGACTTGTTATTATTGGTGGTGGTGCAATTTTACCAGGTGTGGTGGAATTGGCGCAAGAAGTTTTCGGTGTTCCTGTTAAACTATACGTACCAAATCAAATCGGTATTCGTAATCCAGCTTTTGCTCATGTCATTAGCTTATCAGAATATGCTGGAAATCTATCTGAAGTGGATGTTTTAGCACAAGCTGCCGTTCACGGTGATGAACTTCTGCGTCATCAACCGGTTGAATTTTCTCGTCCGACTCAACAAAGTCAGTCGTTCAATCCGTTGCAGCGCTTTACTCAGCCGCAACAAACAACTGTGACTCCGATTGCTGAACCAGCAGAAGAAGTTGAACGTCCCGAACCACTTCCGACACAATCTCAACAACCAAAAGAAAAATTGACAGATCGTGTTCGAAATTTACTTGGTAATATGTTTGATTAAAGGAGAAGGTAATACATTATGACATTTTCATTTGATACAGCTGCGGCACAAGGAGCAGTAATTAAAGTTATTGGTATCGGTGGTGGTGGTGGTAATGCCATTAACCGCATGATTGATGAAGGAGTATCAGGCGTTGAATTTATCGCTGCCAATACAGATGTGCAAGCTCTTAGTGGTTCAAAAGCAGAAACCGTTATTCAGCTTGGACCAAAGTTGACTCGTGGTCTAGGTGCTGGAGGACAGCCTGAAATCGGTCGTAAAGCGGCTGAAGAAAGCGAAGAAGTGTTGACGGAAGCTCTTACGGGAGCTGATATGGTGTTCATTACTGCTGGTATGGGCGGTGGCTCTGGTACAGGTGCTGCACCAGTTATTGCTCGTATTGCAAAAGGTCTTGGTGCCTTAACTGTTGCAGTTGTTACTCGTCCGTTTGGCTTTGAAGGAAGTAAGCGTGGTAACTTTGCGATTGAAGGAATCAATGAACTTCGTGAGCATGTAGACACACTTCTTATCATTTCAAACAATAATTTACTTGAAATTGTTGATAAGAAAACTCCTCTTCTTGAAGCATTGAGCGAAGCAGACAATGTCCTTCGTCAAGGTGTACAAGGAATTACGGACTTGATTACAAGTCCAGGACTTATTAACCTTGACTTTGCCGATGTAAAAACCGTTATGGCAAATAAAGGTGATGCTCTTATGGGAATCGGTATTGGTAGTGGCGAAGAACGTGTTATTGAAGCTGCACGTAAGGCTATCTATTCACCGCTTCTTGAAACAACGATTGATGGAGCTGAAGATGTCATTATCAACGTTACAGGTGGTCTTGATATGACCTTGATTGAAGCAGAAGAAGCATCAGAAATCGTCAATCAAGCAGCAGGTCATGGTGTTAATATTTGGTTAGGTACTTCTATTGACGACAGCATGAAAGATGAAATTCGTGTGACAGTTGTTGCAACGGGTGTTCGTCAAGAAAAAATTGATCGAGTAAGTGGTGTTCGTCCGGTTGCTCAACAAAATTCTTATGCAGCTGGAACTCGTGAAAATCGTAATTCTAGAGGAAGCCAAGGTTATGACCGTAACTTTGATTTGACTGAAAGTCTTGAAATTCCAAAGCCAAGTCGTCAACGGACAGAAGCGCCACAGGCTTCAGCATTTGGTGATTGGGATTTGCGTCGTGAAAATATTGTTCGCTCAACAGATGCGAGTGCTGCACCAGCTGTAGAGCGTTATGAAGACACTAGTTCTGATGACGATGAATTAGAAACACCACCTTTCTTTAAAAACCGTTAAAATGGATTTAGAAAAGAATACATATCAAGTTTTGGAAAATGTAGCGCAAGCTACTCAAAAAGCTAATCGCTCAAAAAATTCAGTAGAAGTAATAGCTGTCACCAAATATGTTGACAGCTCTACTGCTAAAGAGCTGGTTAAAGCAGGAATTCATCATATCGGTGAAAATCGAGTTGATAAATTTCTAGAGAAATATCAGGCTCTGAAAGATGAACGTGTAACTTGGCACTTAATTGGTACACTTCAAAGGCGGAAAGTGAAAGACGTCATCAATTATGTTGATTATTTCCATGCCTTAGATTCCGTAAAATTAGCTCAAGAAATCAATAAAAGAGCTGAACATATCATTAAATGCTTTTTACAAGTAAATATTTCCAAAGAAGCCAGTAAACATGGTTTTGCTATAGAGGAAATTGATACTATTTTACCTGAGCTAGAAAAACTTGAAAACATCCAGATTGTAGGTTTGATGACAATGGCACCGATTGAAGCAGATGAAGCGGAATTAAATGTCATTTTCCAACAAGCCTATCAATTACAGCAAAGATTACAACGTAAACAGTTACCTAATATGCCTTTTACTGATTTAAGTATGGGAATGAGCCGTGATTATGCAATAGCTATTGCAAATGGTTCGACTTTTGTCAGAATTGGTACCGCATTTTTTAAATAGGAAAGTATTATGTCTCTTAAAGATAGATTTGATAAATTCATTGATTATTTTACGGAAGATGGTGAAGATGCTGGCGTTCAAACGCCTGAGCTACCACCACGTGCGAGTAGTCAATCTGTAACACCTACTAAAGAAAGAACAGTACATACAGTGAGTAGTTCTGCACAATCTTCTACAAGGTCAGGAGCAAATGAGAATATCACTCGTCTTCATGCGCGCCAGCAAGAATTGGCACAACACCGCACGATTTCAGATGACAAAGTGACCATCAATGTTCGTTACCCAAGAAAATATGAAGAAACAACTGAAATTGTTGATTTGTTAATTGTTAATGAAAGTATTTTGATTGATTTTCAATATATGACAGAAGTGCAAGCTCGTCGTTGTTTGGACTATTTGGATGGTGCGCGTTATGTGCTTGCTGGGAACATAAAAAAAGTTGCGAGTACAATGTACCTTTTAACACCAATCAATGTTATTGTAAATGTTGAGGATTTAAAATTGCCTGAGGATTTACAAAGTGGCGAATTTGATTTTGATATGAAACGTAGATAAAAGCATGGTTTGGATTGTAAATATACTTTATAATTTAGTGAGATTATATTCATTCATTTTAGTGGTGTATGCTCTTTTATCATGGTTTCCAGGTGCCTATCAAACGTCGTTTGGTCAGTTGATTTTACGGATAGTAGAGCCTGTTTTAAAACCATTTCAACGTTTCAACCTACAATTTGCTGGGATTGATTGGACGGTTCTTGTTGTTATCTTTCTTCTGAATTTTGTTTCTGGCATCATTTTGAATGCCCTTTTGCTTTTAGCTTAAATTCATGAAAAATAGCAAACATTTATATCAACATTTTGCAGAAGAAGATCGTGAATTTGTTGATAAAAGTTTAGAACAGATGCAGCGAGTTGAAGATTCTTATTCTTTTGAAGTGACTTCGTTTGTAAATCCACATCAAGTTGAAATTTTGCGAAATCTTGGGAATCGCTTACAATTGCAAATATTTTCAAGTTCGGATTATTATACGAGTGAATTTGCTAAAGTCATTATTGCTCCTCTCTACTATGAGTTGCAATTAAATGATTTTGAAATGGATCTGTTAGAAATCAGCTATGCGAATAAATTTCACCACTTAACCCATTCGCAAATAATGGGAACGTTATTGAATCAATTAGGGATTGAACGTAAAGTGTTTGGTGATATTCTTGTAGCTTCAGGTAGAGCACAAATTATGGTAGATAAGAAATTCACTCAATTTTTCATCGATCATATCTCAAGGATAGCAAAGACACCTGTAAAATTGAAGCAAGTAGATTTTTCACAACAAATTATCGCTCAAACTGATTCAAAGTTAAGAGATGTGCTTGTCTCTAGTATGCGTTTGGATAAAGTGGTGGCTGCCTCATTTCATTTGTCACGAAGCATTGCCGCTCGGCTGATAGCAGCAAAGCAAGTTAAGGTAAACTATTCTACGCTGGATAATCCCAGTCATCATTTGTTATTAAATGACTTGATTAGTGTACGAGGATATGGGAGAGTAAAAGTTTTAAGAGAAAATGGCTTTTCAAAAAATGGGAAGTATAAGTTAACTGTTGAATTATTGTCTAGTAAGTAAGGAGAAAATATGGCTATTACATCGTTAGAAATTAAAGATAAAGCTTTTGCTCACAAATTTAGAGGATATGATGTTGATGAAGTAGATGAATTTCTTGATATCATTGTCCAAGATTACGAAGATTTAGTTCGTGTCAATCATGAGCAAGAGTCAAAAATTAAAAATCTGGAAGAACGTTTGACCTATTTTGACGAGATGAAGGATTCCCTTAGCCAATCTGTATTGATTGCACAAGATACGGCAGAACGTGTAAAACAAGCGGCAAATGACCGTTCTGAAAACATTGTTCATAAGGCTGAGCAAGAAGCCCAACATTTGTTGGATGAGGCAAAATACAAGGCTAATGAAATTCTTCGTCAAGCGACTGATAATGCTAAGAAAGTGGCTGTTGAAACAGAAGAGTTGAAAAATAAAACGCGTGTTTTCCACCAACGTTTAAAATCAACCATTGAAAGTCAATTAAGCATTGTGAATTCTTCAGAATGGGAAGATATTCTTCGCCCAACAGCTACTTACTTGCAGACTAGTGATGAAGCCTTTAAAGAAGTTGTTCAGTCTGCTTTGGGTGAAGTCGTAACGACTCCAGAAGAGGATGAAGTAGATGTGACACGTCAATTCTCCCCAGAAGAAATGGAAGAATTACAAAGACGTATTGAAGAAGCAAATCGTGAATTAGCAGAAACACAAGCATTTGAAACTTTAGATGAGTCTGTGTTGGGTTTACATTTAACAAATGATGAAAACTCAGCAGCTACTTCAACAGAATCTGTAGATATTTTATAAGAAAATGTAAAAATAAGGTGCTAACAAAATATTCGCAGCGAGCAGGTGACGGTGAGAGACCTGTAATCCCTTTTGTTAGGATTATCATTTTGCAAACTTAAATCTGAAAACAGTAAGATTTAACGCTTAACTCACGTTACGAGTAAGAGGGATAGGAATCTTATTCTTATCTAAATGAAGGTGGTACCACGAATTTTCGTCCTTTTGATGAATTTGTGGTTTTTTTAGTTGTTACTAATATGAAAAAGGAGAACTTATGAAATTAAAAGAAACTCTTAATCTTGGAAAAACAGCTTTTCCAATGCGTGCTGGTTTGCCGAATAAAGAACCTCTTTGGCAAAAAGAATGGGAAGATGCAAAATTGTATCAACGCCGTCAAGAATTGAATGAAGGAAAACCGCATTTCACACTTCATGATGGACCTCCATATGCTAATGGAAATATCCATGTTGGTCATGCTATGAATAAGATCTCAAAAGATATTATTGTGCGTTCAAAATCAATGTCTGGCTATTATGCGCCTTACATCCCAGGCTGGGATACTCATGGTCTTCCGATTGAGCAAGTTCTGGCAAAGCAAGGTGTGAAGCGAAAAGAAATGGATTTGGCAGAGTATTTAAAACTTTGTCGCGATTATGCACTGAGTCAAGTAGACAAACAACGTGAAGATTTCAAACGCTTAGGTGTTTCTGGTGATTGGGAGCATCCGTATGTGACGTTGACTCCGGATTATGAAGCTGCTCAAATTCGCGTATTTGGAGAAATGGCGAAAAAAGGCTATATCTACCGCGGTGCGAAGCCGGTTTATTGGTCATGGTCATCTGAATCAGCTCTTGCAGAGGCAGAAATTGAGTATCATGATTTGGTTTCAACCTCTCTTTACTATGCAAATAAGGTAAAAGACGGCAAAAATGTGCTAGATACAGATACTTATATTGTAGTTTGGACGACAACACCATTTACTATTACGGCTTCTCGCGGTTTGACAGTAGGTTCTGACTTTGATTATGTTGTGGTAAAACCAGCTGGGGAAAGCCGTAAATTTGTCGTTGCTGCTGACTTGCTCAATAGCTTGTCTGAAAAATTTGGCTGGGAAGATGTGGAGGTCTTGGCAACTCATCGCGGTGCTGAACTGAACCATATCGTGACAGAGCACCCGTGGGATGAGGAAGTAGATGAATTGGTGATTCTTGGTGACCACGTTACACTAGATTCAGGTACAGGGATTGTCCATACAGCCCCTGGTTTTGGTGAGGACGACTACAATGTTGGGATTGCAAATGGCTTAGAAGTAGCCGTTACAGTTAATGAACGTGGTATCATGATGGAAAATGCTGGTTCAGATTTTGCAGGGCAATTTTATGACAAGGTAGTTCCTACAGTAATTGAAAAGTTAGGTCAACTTCTCCTTGCGCAAGAAGAAATTTCTCACTCCTACCCATTTGACTGGCGGACGAAAAAGCCAATTATTTGGCGTGCAGTACCGCAATGGTTTGCTTCAGTTTCAAAATTCCGTCAAGAAATTTTGGACGAAATTGAAAAAGTGAAGTTCCATTCGGAATGGGGCAAGGTTCGTCTTTACAATATGATTCGTGACCGTGGAGATTGGGTCATTTCACGTCAGCGGGCTTGGGGAGTGCCACTCCCAATCTTCTATGCAGAGGACGGCACAGCGATTATGACTGCGAAAACAATTGAGCATGTGGCTGAGCTCTTTGCGGAACATGGCTCTATCATTTGGTGGCAACGAGAAGCGAAAGATTTGCTGCCAGAAGGATTTACTCATCCAGGGTCACCAAATGGTACATTCACTAAAGAAACGGACATCATGGACGTGTGGTTTGATTCTGGTTCTTCTTGGAATGGTGTGGTGGTCAATCGTCCTGAATTGACTTATCCTGCCGACCTGTATCTTGAAGGTTCTGACCAATATCGTGGCTGGTTTAACTCCTCTCTGATTACTTCTGTTGCAAATCATGGAGTGGCTCCTTATAAACAAATACTTTCACAAGGGTTTGCTTTGGACGGCAAAGGCGAGAAGATGTCTAAGTCTCTCGGCAACACCATTGCTCCAAGTGATGTTGAAAAACAATTTGGGGCTGAAATCTTGCGTCTTTGGGTGACGAGTGTGGATTCTAGCAACGATGTGCGTATCTCTATGGATATTCTTGGTCAAGTATCTGAAACCTACCGAAAAATCCGTAACACCTTGCGCTTCTTGATTGCCAATACCTCTGATTTTAATCCAAAAGAAGACGCTGTTGCTTATGATGACCTTCGCTCTGTTGATAAGTATATGACCGTTCGATTTAATCAACTTGTCAAGACGATTCGTGAGGCTTATGCCGACTTTGAATTTTTAGATATTTACAAAGCGATTGTAAACTTCGTGACAGTTGATTTATCAGCTTTCTATCTTGATTTTGCAAAAGATGTTGTCTATATTGAAGCAGCTAAATCATTGGAACGCCGTCAAATGCAGACCGTCTTTTATGATATTTTAGTAAAAATTACAAAATTGTTGACCCCAATTCTTCCACATACAGCAGAAGAAATCTGGTCTTACTTAGAACATGAGCCAGAAGAATTTGTTCAATTAGCGGAATTGCCAGATGCGTTGACTTTCCCTAATGAGGAAGAACTGTTAGATACTTGGACAGCCTTTATGAACTTCCGTAGTCAAGCGCAAAAAGCTTTGGAAGAAGCACGTAACAAAAAAGTGATTGGAAAATCCTTGGAAGCTCACTTGACTGTTTATCCAAATGAAGTCGTGAGAATGCTACTTGAAGCGGTTAATAGCGACGTTGCGCAACTTCTCATTGTCTCTAAATTAACAATCGCAGACGGGGAAGCTCCTGAAAGTGCTATTGCTTTCGAGGATGTAGCTTTTACAGTTGAGCATGCAGAAGGACAAGTTTGTGAACGTTGCCGTCGGGTAGATGAAACAGTCAAAGAACGTAGCTATCATGCAATTGTTTGTGACCACTGTGCAGAAATCGTTGAAGAACATTTTGCGCAAGCAGTTACAGAAGGATTTGAAACAAAATAATCAAAAGGGAGTGGGACAAAAATCGGTAATTTCGAAGAAATTT
>OGGI01000687.1_pt1 | contig 30906 bp, 30 predicted proteins | sample 1571051 | NCBI WGS metagenome assembly OGGI01 (sample SAMEA2582075, study PRJEB24529) | metagenome | biome: Human gut stool | place: China | collected 2011 | reverse complement strand
CTGAAAAACTAGCAGAAAAAGGCTATTTCTATATCATGCATCGTTTCCAACCTGAGCGCCGCCTTGATTTTGTAAAACGCATGCAAGAGAAAAACTTGTATTCTTCTATTTCCATCGGCGTAAAAGAAGAAGAATTCGCATTAGTTGATAAATTAGCAAAAGCTAATCTTATTCCTGATTATATCACAATCGATATCGCACATGGTCATTCTAACGCTGTTATCGATATGATTCAATACATTAAAAAGAATTTGCCTAATACCTTTGTTATCGCTGGTAACGTTGGTACTCCTGAAGCAGTTCGTGAGCTTGAAAATGCTGGTGCTGATGCTACAAAAGTAGGTATCGGTCCTGGTAAAGTATGTATCACTAAATTAAAAACTGGCTTTGGTACTGGTGGCTGGCAATTGGCTGCTGTTCGCTGGTGCGCAAAGGCAGCTACTAAACCTATCATCGCTGACGGTGGCATCCGTGATCATGGCGACATCGCTAAATCCATCCGCTTCGGTGCGACTATGGTTATGATTGGTTCCTTATTCGCTGGTCACGAAGAATCCCCAGGGGAAGAGAAAATCGTTGACGGCAAAGCAGTAAAAGAATACTTTGGTTCCGCTTCTGAGTTCCAAAAAGGGGAACGTAAAAACGTAGAAGGCAAAAAAATCTTCATTCCTTCCAAAGGCTCTATCTTCGATACATTAATCGAAATGGAACAAGATTTACAATCTGCTATCTCCTACGCTGGTGGCACAACACTACAAGCTATCCGCAAGGTAGACTACGTACTTGTTAAAAACTCCATCTTCAACGGCGATCGTTAATCACTCATACTAAAAGGGTATCCGATTCCTAGGAATCGGATACCCTTTTATATTATTCACGTATAAAACATAATTACTATTGAGTCATCTCATCACATTTTACTCAGCAGCATCAGTATTTTTTGTCATCAAATAATAGGCATACTTACCAATACCTGCACTTATAACAAGTAATGCTGCAAGAAGTGCGAATGCCACCATTAAGCTAGTTCCGTGAGCGATGAAGCCAATTAAAGCCGGTCCCATCAAGATGCCCATGTAGCCAAGCATGGTAGATGTTGCCACAGCCTGTGTCATAGGGATAACATTTTGTTCCCCCATTGCGGAGAATAGATTCGGCACAACCATAGCAAGGGCGATACCTAATAATAAATAAGTGTACATGGAGCCATAACCTGGCAATACTACGATAAGTGCCATCGCTACAGCACCGAGTAAATAACCACCAACAACAACTTGTTTCGACGTCAAATGTCTACCAAGTGTATTACCGAGCAAACGGCCTACACACATCGTACCATTAAAAAGCATAACCCCCATCACCGCTTCTTGAATGGCAATAGCCTTATCTTCATGAAGATACAAAGCACTCCAATCCCCTACAGCCCCTTCTACTAAATAGGATACAAAGGACAATAGACCAAAAATGATGGCAATGGGATGGAACGACAATGGGCTTTTAGATTTTTTTACAACCTTTGCATTTGGATCTGTGCCAAAGGTCAACATGAATTGACTAACTACAATTATGGCTAGCAATAATACGATGAGAAGGCCCCAGATACTTTCATTAACAGGGAAATTCAAAATCTTTAACAATACCAATAGTACACCGGCACCCGCGAAGCCGCCAAGGCTCCAGCCTCCATGATAGGCACCCATTAAATGTTTTTTACTTATCTTTTCTGTAAGGATAGCCTGAAGATTGGCCGCAGCACCACTTAATCCGACACCGATACCAAAGAAAAATAAGGCTACCGTTGTTTCAAAGATGGTGGAACACATGAGCACGAGAGCCAGGGAAATCATGCCCACAAAACTACCGATGAGAACTGTTTTTTTACATCCCAAAGATTCAACTAATTTACCGGCTACGGCCATGGATAAACAAGAACCCACACCAAGTAACAAAATCATAGATCCCAATACATCCTCACCGATATTTAGTTTTGCTTTCAAATACGGTACAAAGCCAGCCCACAAGGCTGTATACATACCGGGGATAAAAAAAGCGCCAAAGGCACCACGAATATTAGATTTTGTTATGGAAACTTGTTCGTTCATTACATCCTTTCTGGTTTCTAGAACCGTTCGGCGAAGAAAGGCCCTTTTTGTATCCGCTAGGTCGCAATAACAGGCGTTCCTATGGGAAACCATTTTAACTATAAGATTTATATGAAAGATATAATAACCCTCTTTACGCATATTGTAAAGAGGGTTATGTAAAATTAAATTTAAATTAAAAATGTTAGCCCCATAGCTATAAAAATGGCAGGTAACAAATTAGCAATGCGAATCTTGCCCGGCCAAATAAGGTCAACACCAACGCAGAAAATCAAGATAGAACCTACATAGGATAGATTATCTATAGCGCTCTGCGTCATTAAAGGTGCTGCCACATGAGCCATCGCCGTTATGAGCCATTGGGCAATCCCGACAGGAATAAAGGAGAACAAGGCCCCCTTACCCATAGAGGAGCTCATCACCATGACGATGACACCATCAAGAATACCCTTGAGTAGCAAGGTCTGGTAATCACCAGTTAAACCATCTTGGATGGAGCCAAGAACGCCCATGGCACCAACTGTAAACGTGAGAGATGCGGTGATAAATGCATGAGTAAACGTTGGATCTCCTGTATTACCAGTGCGCGCTTTCACCCAATCACCAAAAACCGTAATCCACCGATTCAAATCGATGAGTTCCCCAATAATGGCACCTACTACCATACTAATAATCATCAATAGAGGCCCTGTAGTTTGCAAGGAACCATTGACGATGACCAGCATAAATTGCATGGCCCCACTCATCCCTAGCAGCAATACGATGATGCCACTCACCACCATCAAGGTTTGCTTTAAATTTTCCTTCATGAAACGTCCAAAGGCAAGTCCCAGAAGGCTGCCACCTATAATCAAGGCCATATTAATGGCCGTCCCTAATCCAATCATAATCATATCCTTTCCCTTACTTATGAAAGTCATTATGAAAGTAGTATATCAACTATATCGATATCAATCAATATAAAATATCATAAAAAACCGCATCTAGCTGAGCCAAATGCGGTTACGTGCACAGTTATTCATCTGTTGGTAAATATACCACAGGATTAGCTTTATTAATCTCATTAAAACAAGGACAATCCTTACCATGATCATTAATGAGACCACTGGCCTGCAGATGAGAATATATGGTCACAGGACCTACAAATTTAAACCCTCGTTTCTTCAAATCTTTACTGATTTGTGTAGATAATTCATTTTTGGCTGGTACCTGTCCCGCAGGATGACCTTTATAAATAATCGTTTTATGATTGGTAAAAGCCCATATATACTCACAAAAAGAGCCAAATTCCTCTTGAATGCATTGAAAAGCTTTCGCATTATTAATGATAGCCTCAATCTTTGGACGCGATTTTAACATCCCTTCCGTGCTCATGATTCGTTCCACATCGGCTTCTGTATAGTGAGCCACCCGTTCAACATCAAAATCATCAAAACACTGACGAATGATATGACGCTTGTTTAATATGGTAAGCCAACTTAATCCGCATTGAAGACTTTCTAAACACAAATGTTCAAATTGATGTTGGTCATCGTGAATAGGACGTCCCCATTCATCATCGTGGTAAGACTGGTAAAGTGGCGTTGTAGGCCACGTACAAATAACCTTCATAGGCCTTCCTTTCTTAACATACAATGTGCTGATTACAATAATTTTGAAGACATTTCATCATCAAAGTAAATACCGTAGGCCTGTTTATAGATAGCATTTAGCATTTTATATCGATTGCCTTTGAAGCTAAGCTTTGAGATATCTTTATAAACATTATCTATTTTATAAAGTTCTGCCATGCTATTACCAGAAAGCGTATACCTCTTAACACCAAGAATACGACATGTAATGCCTATGTTATCTTGTTTATCACGCCATACAGAAATATATGGACTATCTTGCCCTTGAGATTTCAATACATCATGTTTGCTGAGAAGTTGACGCAAAGAGCGATCTAACTGGTAATCATATTCCATTTGCACAGCTGCGATATAATCCTCCCCATCTACTAGTGCATATACTGTAGCTGTGATGCGTCTATGACCTTCAGGTGCTGTTATCGGAGTAATGGATTCCATATCTACATAGTACACTTTATAGTCCGCTACAGACTTGAACTGCACATATCTAGAAGAACCTCTTAATTCAGATTGAGATATAGCTTGACTATATATTGGTAACATAATGAACGGCAGTAACCATAATAAAAGTAAATACATGCGTTTCATAGTCCACCTCACTGTACTAGAATATCATCAAAATGCTGAAGATATACGGCCTTAAACAGTGCATCCGCATTATCATAAATAACCTGATACCCTCGACTTCGATCAATGGAGCCCTTCCATTCCGTATCCAAATGATTAGATCTGTTCTCAGGATACCAGATATCGCCATTTAATTGGTATGTATTAAGAGGTTTAGATTTTATAACAAGACCGGATTCTCGTTCAGCTGTCTCAATGACATCAACTAAGGATGCATTTGGTTGTTTCTCACGATTAGCATGAATTAAAGTAGCTAAAGAATAATTCAGATCATAATAGATGGTCATTTCTGACTCTTTAATCTCAGGTCCAGCTGTGTAATCAAATACCATGTAATTAGTACACTGTAAAGTGTATTTAGGAGGATTATACTCAACAATACGAATAGAGTTTAAATCAATAAACGAATAAAACTTCTCAACATAACTACTCGTTTCTGAAGGGTATTCCTTATAAGATACTAACTTAAAATTAGGTGATGACTGTAGTTCTTGAAGGCTAATAGCCCCAGCAGTCATAGTGATAGACAACATCATAATAAATAAAATGAAAAAACGTTTAATCATACTATACGCCCCTTTCCATTTAACTTATTAGAGTATAATCGCATCTACCTTTTATTTAGTTGTATCCTCCCCTTATTAAAATATGATTCTGTTCTCTGGTTTATCACCATAAGAATTTAGACCTTTATTACCTGGAATCAAGCATAAAATTATTTTAGACGCTAATACAAGCCAACCAATTTCACGGGACCATACGGCAAGAATCCCTAATACAATATAAATGAAAGCTAAAAATGTAGGACCATTAAGATCATGAATACGTCTTGCTGCAATGGCTATCTCACGCACCATAGCGATAAGTATAAACGGAGCACCAATTAAAATACTCAACATAGAATAACCAGAGAAGCCCATAATAAAGCCGCCCACAAAACCGATGGCAAATACAATAAACATATTGATAAAGAAAGATCGACGATTCATACGACCTGATAGAGAAAACATAGAGTGAAATTGTTCCATAATAGATCCTTTTAATTAAAAATAAAACACGGATATAAAAATAAGAAATAATACTATTGTTAAGCTTATTGTAACATAAAAAGGCTCTATCTTAACCATTTCCAAGATAGAGTCTTTGTTAGGCCCTGATAGGGGGATTATTTAATTTAACCAAAGGATGAAATGTTGAGCGATGTAAAAGTACAAACAAATTTGTTTCCGTCCCCATCAGGGGATTATTTAATTTAACACTGGTATGGCAGGAAGTGCAGACAACAGTAGTCAGTGCTACGTTTCCGTCCCCATCAGGGGATTATTTAATTTAACGAAAGGAGTCATATCATGTTAAAACGTACTCATAAATTCGAAATGTTTCCGTCCCCATTAGGGGATTATTTAATTTAACATTATCATAATGTTGAGGAAGACTATTAAAGCCTTCCTCTAAATCCTTATAATATTTTATTCATTATCGAGGACGACCGAATGTACTACCACCCATTATAGATTCACCTCCTTTTATTTCCGTCCCCATCAGGGGATTATTTAATTTAACGAAATGGACCGGAAATATTTAATGAGTTTACAAGACTCTATTGAGTTTCCGTCCCCAGCAGGGGATTATTTAATTTAACTATACAGAAAAGGAGATATATATCATGACTACTACAACAAGTTTCCGTCCCCATCAGGGGATTATTTAATTTAACCAATCTCATGAAAATCAATATCCAATTTACAAACAAAGAAGCGTTTCCGTCCCCATCAGGGGATTATTTAATTTAACTGGTTCTACTATCCTCTAATCATTTTAAAAGAAATCATATAGTTTCCGTCCCCATCAGGGGATTATTTAATTTAACGTATGACATACAAGACGACTATGGCTATTGGGAACCACAAAAGTTTCCGTCCCCATCAGGGGATTATTTAATTTAACTATTTTAATTAAAGGAGACGAATGATATGAAAACAAGAACTAGTTTCCGTCCCCAGCAGGGGATTATTTAATTTAACACGTTAATTTGATACAATGGAATTTTATTCTTTTTATTTTCCGTTTCCGTCCCCAGCAGGGGATTATTTAATTTAACAATACCAATCCCATGAGGTCGAAGAGTTAGTTAAAAAGTCTAAGTTTCCGTCCCCATCAGGGGATTATTTAATTTAACCTTTATTATGGCATTCAACACATCTATGACGAGTCAAAGTCAGTTTCCGTCCCCAGCAGGGGATTATTTAATTTAACCCTGTATCTGAAACAACCGATGTTATCTAGCCTGAAAATACCATTAACGGCTGAGATCATAAATCGACCTCAAACAGTACTTTAGCACACTAAAATAACACCTATAATCCGCACCATTATCACAACGGCGGAGATTTTATTTCACAAGGTTATAATCTAGATATATTATAGCATAAAAAAACAAAGAAATTGCAATAGTAGAATCATCAAGGATATCAAATTAAAGATAGATAACTAATAAAAACAGATGATTCTACCATTGCTCAGTAAATAACAGCTCTAATAAATACCTTAATTTTCATTACAATATAATACAATCTTGCTCTTTTCGGTCTCCAATTCCCCATGTATAGATATTAATTATATCGTCAAGTATATATACACGTAGAGAATCTTCTACGGGATTGATAATTCGACTGGCAAGCCGCATCATAGCATCATATTGTTTTCTATTTAGTAGTGCCTCAAATGCTGATTTTTGAACACGCACGCCATAACGCTCTAAACATTTTACTAAATGATTACGCGTTTTATTATCTACTACATCATAGATGACTAATGCTATAAACTTTTTCATATCAGTGAATCTCCAAAGGTGTATACAAATCTACGTCTTCGTGCATAATGGCACTAGCAAATTGCTTACACTGCTTATAGATTGATTCTCTATAGCTTTTACGATCGTCGATGTATTGATTTTCAGAACGAATTTTCTTATTATACGCAGTCAAAAGTCCTTTTCTACCTTCTGGAGTCATATAACAACCTTTATCTGAGTTATCAAAATCAGATAGGTCCACCATGTTACGACTCATCATAGAAGGAACTAAAGAATCTATAATGGGAGCTCTCCATTCCTCGATCAAATCTGATGCAAGTGCAGGGTGCCCCTTGCCAAGGCTATGCATAACACCAACAAAAGGATGTAAGCCCGCATTAATTAAATCTGCTAGAATTTCATTAAATAACATGCTGTATCCTAAGCCTAGTATGGCGTTAAATTCATCTCGCGGAGGTTGTTTAGATCGCTTTGTAAAAGAAAATGTAGGCGGAACAATTTTTCCGAGAGCCTCAAAATACAGTCGACTAATTATACCTTCATAGCCCATAAGTTCTGAAATACGGACACTTTCACCTATATGATGCCGAACAGATTTGATATTCTCAATCTGTGTATCTATATTAACGTCGTCCTCTAAATTACGAGCATAACGACGCAATATAGTTAGCTGATTACGCACCTTTGCGCGAGTAATTTTACGTGACATTGCCAATCTAAACTCATGATTATCTAATAAATCAAATTGTTTCTTATGTTTATTAATATCAATAGTATTGGTATTAATTAATGTACCAAAATATTAACCATATCCAGATAACCAAGTTATAGGCACACCGCGTTCAATAAAATCAGTAATAAGAGAACTAGATATAGATACTGTAATATCTTCAATACGTTCTAATGGAACTTCAAATAGAATTTCATTATTTCGGCCTACTACAACATGACCGCCTTGTCGTTTAATAAATGAACCTGTTTCTGTAACATATAAGGATGACATAATGTCGCCTTCTTTACACTAGTATAACTGTTCAAATACATATTAATATTATGATAATTAACACCCAATTAGACGTATATTAACTAAATAAACATATAAAGTACTTACTCAATCACTTCGCTTTGTACTCCACCCATACCTAGAGCCGTTTTAATTCCTAATCCAGTAAACTGACTATAATAGGTCAGCAGAGATAAGATGCGTTGCATCACTAAATTCCGTTTAAATTGCATTACAATTTGTCCTCTGAACCCTCTTATTTTAATACCTTCTAGTCCATACATCCCCATACGTAGATTATAATCACGAATAAAAACGGCTGACTCTAGTGCTGCTAATAAATCCTCTGAATCCATCATTTCATACGAGGTAAACTGATTCCATTGACGTAACAAATAGCGATAGATTCGAAATGCCTCAGGGAAAATCGTATACTGCTGATCCACCTTAAAACTAGTAGTAGACAAACATTGTAATTTAGCCTGTATATATTCCACCTCTCCACTCCAAAACTTAGCCATTAATGCTTCATAAGAGGTTTCCTCTAATACAGTTCTCTTTTGAATATAGATATGACCACGTTTTTGCTTTAAATAGATTTTATCAGGCACCTCAAGAACAGGTCGTAATATTCGATTCACTGCTTCAGCTGTTACGGCAGAAATTCGCCATATATACTGTCCACGCTCTTTATCAAAGTAAACATACTGGCTATAAGGACGCAAGCCTGTTTCATGTAATTGACCTGCGTATTCCGGCCCTACAAGTTCCATCAACACACCATGTAATACACTACCGATAGACTGTACAATTTTTATAGATGGATCAGCGGTAATACTTAGCTCTACGGCCATAATCTCCACATTATCTGCCAATACGAATACCTCCCATCTCATAATAATGTCCATTCCACTTCACTAGCTTAATAGCACGTGGGGCCATAAATTTATCTTTCCTATCATGACCAGCCTTTTGGAAATTAACATCTAAAAGAGCTCTAATAACCTCAACGCCTTTATTAATATCGTCTGTAAAAGCAGCCATAATCACCGTTTTTTGAATAAAGCCTGTATTTCCACCAATAAAAGCATTCGCTGGCTCTAAAGCTTTAAATACAGAAGGATTCACCTTTGTAAATTTAGCCATTAATAACTCATGTGTAGCATCAAAGTCTTGTTGTAAAATTTCTAACACTTGATCTATGTTAGTAATCCCAATCTCTTTTGTTATTGCTGTATCAAGTGTCAACGTAAAAGATAATGTTTGATTTGGTAGAATACACTCACGATTAACCGAAATCGAATGAGTTCCATCTTCATCGACGCCAGCATCTTCTTTCTTTAATACTTCTGTTTGAATTATGTGATTAGACATAGCATCTGAAACAGAAATACCTCGGAAAGCACTGGCTAATATGCCCTTAAAAGGTCTACCATTCTTATCTACCAAAACATTAATTTCATTTGTTATAAGATCGTTTACCTTTCGTAATATGGAGCTAATTTCACGTTTTGCATTGCGTTTATTATCTTTATTATCACTATGCTTATAGATAATCGCTTTAAGTTGTTGTTGTACAGCACCTCTAAATTTAGAGTTCGTGCGAAGTATATGTGAAATAATAGCAGAATCAATAACACCTTTGATAGAGCTACCAGGAATATATACTCGTCCATCTACACCACGTATTTGTGGAATAATATCATTCAATGAGTTTTTAAGTCCTTGATTGTAAGCAGTAGCTTTCATAACAGAATGAACAGCTGGCCCCAATACCTCTCTTGTCAATTGAGCTGTACCAAGAGCTTGTTTAGCCCAATCATACATTGTCCGCCCATTAGAGCGTACCATCTCATTTTGCATATACGCTTCAAACTCTGCCAATTTATTGTGACGTTCTAAAAAACAAAACCACTCATAATTATTGAGAAGGTACACTTCACCTGTATGATAATTGTACATATAGTCCTTAGTTGTCAGTGTCTCAGGGCCACCAATATTGGTAGGACTCACAATTGTGAGCGATAATTGTGCATGATCTATACGATTACTCATAATCCACCCCAATCCATAAGCCCATACCATTACGATATATAGGATGTGGTAATGAATCCCCCGTAATAGTAAGCATTTGTCCTACTAATGGCGTTGGACAAACTGAGCCTTCCTTAACAACATAATAGGAATTACGTTTAACTTGTGTGGTACTACCAGCAGTTCCTACAAAGCCACCACGTTTTTGTATTTTATAAAAACCTTGTTTTAATATAGGTACCTCTTCACTAGTTGGTACGCAAGCACTAATGCACATCACTTTACCTGATACATTATGAAGCAATGCATACAAAGCACTATCATCTCTATAGTTACCTTCTTCTACCAACTCAATAGGGTCATCGGATAACTCAAACTTTCCATAGCCTCCACTGCGTTTACCACCAATTCCAACAAGCCCTAAGACTTCAAGAATTCCTTCAAACAATATACGATGGGAATCATCATGAAAGCCTGCAATAATATAAAGGCCGGCATGAGGCATAAATTGATAATTGCCTACATAATAAGGCAAACTCTTTTCACCACGCATATTAACCTGTGCAGATGTTTGTTTTACGCCAAAGGTAGGCATATGTTTTTGCGATGCATCAGATTGTAAATACTTATTAAACTGTTGTAACTCAGAGGCTCGAATATACTCAATGCGTTTAATTTTCTTGTGTGCTGCTATAGCTGTTTTCACATCATCAAAACTCGTAGCAGGTACATTCTTTGATTCCATTTGTATAATAGGTGCCGGTACATACAGCTTATACTCATTATTATCTATGCAATAAGGAAATAAACTAGATAACACAATCTGTTGCTCTTTTACAGCTTTAATAAAAGAATGCAATAATTCAGTGTCATGACTAATTTCATGACAGCACGCACCAAACAGTGTATCTGATCCTAATGTAAGGGAGATAGTTTCTAAATTGCCCCCTTCAGATGTATCCCCAAAATGCACAGGTGTAAGAAAACGCAGTGGATATAGATAGTAGTTCATAATAACAACCTACTTTCCTAATATCTTTAATAAATCCTGCGTATTAACCCTAGTATTACCTACAGCTTGTACATCATCAATAGAAATATTAACACGACCATACCCACGAGAACCATGTCCACCAAGATAGTCGATACCAAGCAATGCAAGGCCATCCCTCAATATTTCAATATCCTCAGTAACTTCATCTTCATTTTCAATGCTATAGGCTACTTTGAAAGTGAAAGCAGTGCCTGCTGGAACACGTTCAATTTGGCGAGGGTTTGCACTACCATCAAGACGATTAATAACATTTTCAAACTTAATTTCGCCCATATAAGTATCAGTATCAATATTAGCGAAAAGCTGACGTGTTTCTTCGGTAATAAACAAATCATAGAACTGTAATCGAGCGGGCTGTACAGGATTTACAGAGCCAAACAATCGTTTGATTTGTTCTTTATCCTCTTTAATGTCTTTCATAATATACGTATCGCAATAGCTTTTAGCCAATAGTGTACGCAGTTTCCCTTTAATAGAGCTACCCGGAATAATAGGCTCTTGAGATACTACGTCACGAATAAATGGTGTATCTACGGAACCGATAGGAGCAAAATCATTACTAGCTCCAATATGCATCCCTGTTTCTAATTTAATAGTACCGGTAATTAGCAATTTACCACGTAAAGATTTTAGTTGAGTATTGTTTTCCATGCTCGGCCCCTCCTATTGACGAGTTCTATTTGATTGACGGTGATTTTGATTACGTTGTTCTGCCACTTCTTGTCGTTGAGTTAACTCTACAGAACGGTATTTATAGAATGCAACTAGAGCTTCTACATATTTGCAAAGCAATTCGAATCGCTTTACATTAGTACCAATACCTTCAATCATACTTAGCAATTGGCTGGCATCTATCAATTGTTTTACAGGATATGCCTTTCGACCATAGCCAAGAGACTCTTCAATGCGTCCCGCTTGATATAAAAATGTAGTTTTTAGAAAACGTATATCCATTGCTATATCTTCCGGCAATGCATCAAATTCTTTGCTTCTGCGTTGAGCAACACTTAATTTATTTTTTATCGCCAATACGCTAGATAAAATCTTACGTACCTGTGCATATTTCAAAATAAAAGCATTACCATATTTATTTTTGTCTAATTTATTAATCGTATCCTCAGCCTTCTTAACAAGGTCGGTACTCCAATTAAATGTTTCTTGTGCCATATAATTATCCTCACTTCTTATCACGCATATAGTAAACAATGAGGTTGCAAGCTGTTAATAATGCTTTACAATCTTCTTCTGTTTGAATCCATTTATGAATCGTTGTCGTAAAATCCTTGTACGCATCATAGGCAGGATCACTCTTCTTTGGTTCAAGGCGAGCCAATAAATATAAAATACGAGCCGTATTTATATGTTTGCCCTCACTTCTATCATTTAATATGCCTTGCAATAAATCCATTAATTTATAAATAAGACCTTTTCCTAGCTTCAACTTAGATGAGACAGAATCACCTATACCTGGAATAACGAATAATTGATTCAATGTAAAGATTTTATCTTCTATAACATTTTCAATTAAATCATTCCATTTATATACGTGACGACATATACGTTCTTCACCATTTGTATTGGTTTCAAAGCCAAAAAGGGCAATGCTATCCTTACCTGTATTGTCTTTAGCTGCACTTTCAAGCAAGCCTGTTATAGCAGCCATTTGACTAATTGGATATGATGGTGAAAATAACGCTAACCCTGCAGACATAGTAATCTTATCGTCTGTAACAGCTTTTAACTTTTTGCGAATATCAATTGCTAATTCTAACAATTCATCCCACGCACCAACCAAGAATACATCATCACCACCAGAATAGATAACATGAATTTTTCTTGTTGTCACTTGCTTGTTCGGCCAAATAGTAAATGGTGCTACAGCTGTACCAAACCCTTGTACATCACCTTGTACCATTTTATTAACAGCAACCTTAAAGAACATGGCTAAATCACGAGATAAATCGGCGTAACGAGACAATGTACCAAATTTGAATCGATCTGGTCCACTAGAAATAAATCCGCCACTAAAAGCAGCACCAAGATTATCTACATCGGCTCGTAGCACTCCTAAACGCTTGATACCTTTTTCACTATCTAATCCACTAGAAGCTGCTAATTCTTCAAACTCATAAACTTGACCATTATCTTTACGGGCTACATAATCCGCTAACCAAATACGATTAAATACATTATGACCTGTTTGGGCAGTATTTTTGGCGTAGATCCTTACTATATTATGAGTACTTTCAAATTTGTCTAATGTCGCTTCAGGAACAACATAAAGATACAATTTTAAATCTTCACTATCACTACCGGATTTATTAACGTATACCTCAATATGAGGAATACTTTCACCAGTCTCACTATCTAGAGGACTAGCTAATACGAACACTGTTTCTCTGCTATCAACGATTTGTTTACCTAAGCGATATAAGCCATCGCAAAGAGGGCATGCCTCGGTATCTGTACTTTCACCGTAAGATATCAATTGAGTCGTTGAGGTATGACAAATTGAACATTCTCGTTCACCATGAAGTACTGTGTTATAGGAACTATTAGGATTGAACAGATCTGTTAAGTGATGTTCAGAATATCGTTTTGACTTAGCCTCAGCTACACACTCACTTACCTTACGGAATAATGCACTTTGCCCCTCAGATTGAATGAGATCAGATGCAGTTGCCGTTGCAGTGCCGAGAGCTAAATACAATTTAGTGCCAAACACAGTTAAGAACCACTCATTGATGGATTGTTCCATTGATTCAACTGCATCATCAGTTGCTGTTGTATTAGGTGCCAACACATAGAAATGACCGCCTCCATTGTAAATGAGATTTGCCCTCGTCAATTGCAACGCCTCTAATAACTCATCTACAATTTGTTCCATCAAGATTTCTAAATAGAATGAGCGCCCACGCAATGATTTCAAAGCACCTTTTGAAGGAATCGTATAGATAAAGTTTTGAATGCCAGAAATATCCCCAGATATGAGTTTAAAACTTGGCATATTACGGAACTCTTGAGACTTTTGATAACAATATGTTTTATAGTCTTCAATACCTTGTTCCTCAAAATAATGCACCATACAATGAGCTACGGCAGCAGTTATTTTAGAATGCATATAAAGAGATATATCATTCGCCTGATTCGTTGCTGTACTTGCAGGCATATATGAAACCGTGTCCTCATAAATTCGCAACAGCTCATTAACGGTCATAGTATCAATAGGTTGCTTTTGAAAGTTCTGTTCTAATACATCATATAATTCCTTATATTTATCACTCGATGCACGTATAGATTCATCATTTTCAGGATAATTAAAAGGACCTGATGCATCAATGCCACGTAAATAATACTGTAATGGTTGAGTGCTAGTACGGCCTCCAAACACACGGAAAATGGATTGAAGTGGTAACCCCTTATCAAATCGTTGTGTAGATGAATCATCACCTTCATCAATATCCCGACGATCCACAGCTGCAGCAATATTATCTGCCTCATACACAATGTATGCGTAATCATCATTTTTCAATGTAGCAGAACTAAGATCTTTACCATGATGATACTTTAAGCAGTGAATAATATTCTGCTTCAGATCCATATCAGAAAAATAGGGGTCGATAAAGTTTGCTCCACTCTTAGAGTGTGATGTAGAGCTCTGATTAGCCCTATATACGACCTTACCGATATCATGAAGCAATGCACCCTTTACCAGTGCATCCCATTTACCCATCACATCGCCTCCAAACTTTAATTAAGGAATGTAAATTCGATTAACTTCATTATATATTCATTTCTGATTAAAACCAATAGAAAATCTTTAGTATTTATACAAAAAAGCCAGCATATTCACTAAAAAGAATATACTGGCTATATTTTTGTCCTTGTATGAGTTTTTGAGATAGATAACCGTCCCCATCAGGGGATTATTTAATTTAACAATCTGAAACAGAAACAATTGGTCGTTTTGATATTACTTATAAGTTTCCGTCCCCATCAGGGGATTATTTAATTTAACTGCATGATTGTATTCTGTTCGTTCCAGCAAATGCCGATGGTGATGTTTCCGTCCCCATTAGGGGATTATTTAATTTAACTTAATTTCTGATTATCAAATTATGACAGGTCAGGGTTTAACAGAGTTTCCGTCCCCATCAGGGGATTATTTAATTTAACAAACAATCTCAAATCTATTGAATCTGAAAATGCAACACTTGGGTTTCCGTCCCCATCAGGGGATTATTTAATTTAACTCTAAGAAAGAAAAAGAATATGTCATTGCTAAGCCAATGCTATTGTTTCCGTCCCCATCAGGGGATTATTTAATTTAACTTGAAGGTCTTGATATGCTACAAGAGACACAACACGAAGCGTAGTTTCCGTCCCCATCAGGGGATTATTTAATTTAACCGATTTATATTTTTTGTATCATACGAAACTTTTATTTGTGCAAGTTTCCGTCCCCATCAGGGGATTATTTAATTTAACGCTTTATTTTCTTTGTTTCTTATGAAACATTTATTTGTGCATGTTTCCGTCCCCATCAGGGGATTATTTAATTTAACTATGATGATTGCAAAATGCAAGCTATGATACTTGCCCAAAAGTTTCCGTCCCCATCAGGGGATTATTTAATTTAACCATTTATCCCTTTATTGTTGATAGTGTTAAGCCTTTATCTAGGTTTCCGTCCCCATCAGGGGATTATTTAATTTAACAACAACCTTATCGCCATAACCGATATCGATTTCCCTTGCTTGTTTCCGTCCCCATCAGGGGATTATTTAATTTAACTACATTGGTGCTGGTCGTACATTCAACTTCCACAATAAAGCTGAGTTTCCGTCCCCATCAGGGGATTATTTAATTTAACAAGAAAAACAGAAGTTGCTATTCAAATATATTCGTCAACTAGTTTCCGTCCCCATCAGGGGATTATTTAATTTAACATTAGTGCTATTAAGCACATGATACATGGCGGTATGGAGCCTAGTTTCCGTCCCCATCAGGGGATTATTTAATTTAACTAGTAGGCTATGTATTTATGTTTATGTTTATGTATTTTGTATTGTTTCCGTCCCCATCAGGGGATTATTTAATTTAACAGCTATGTTGAAAATGATAAAGCATTAAAAAACTTTATTGAGTTTCCGTCCCCATCAGGGGATTATTTAATTTAACCTGAGAATAATGGTAAGATCATTGCTCAAACTATTTTAGTTTCCGTCCCCATCAGGGGATTATTTAATTTAACTGGCTAAAACTGTTACAACAAAATTTGAATTACAAAACAGTTTCCGTCCCCATCAGGGGATTATTTAATTTAACCCTGTATCTGAAACAGTAGATGTTATCTAGCCATAAATCACCATTAACGGCGGAGATCATAAATCGACCTCAAACAGTGCTTTAGCACACTAAAATAACACCTATAAACCGCACCGCTATCATAACGGCGGAGATTTAATTTCAGTGAGTTAATATGTATGTATATTATAACACAAATTATATAAAAGAAATGTCCCTTTTTATCTAACAGAAATATAGATACCATAAAAATAGATGCCACAGCATTAATTAAAAGATGTGGCATCATTTAAAACGTCTAATAAACTAATTTTATTTATGTACCTTCAACCACTGAATAGCATATTCCGCATACACCGCTGATGCCGCAGATAGTACACTATCATCCATGGTGAATCGATTGTTATGGTGATCAAAGGTAGCGCCTACCTCTGAATTTTGGATACCTATAAAGGCAAAGCACCCTGGCTTTTCTTGCAAATACCACGCAAAGTCTTCGCCCGGCATTACTTGACGCATCTTGGATAGCTTCTCTTTACCAAGGGTATCAATCACAACCCGTTCTGCTAATTCACTAGCTGCTGCATCATTAATCGTAGCCGGCACTTTTCGTTCATAGATTAATTCTGCCGTTGCACCATAGGCCAAGGCCGTATATTCCACTACACGGCGTATGGATTCTACATAGTACTCTTCTTTATCAGGATCAAAAAAGCGAATGGTACCACCCATTTGGGCTTCTCCAGGAATAACATTCCACTCGGACCCAGAGTGGATATTACCAATGGTAATCACGAGAGAATCTAGAGCACTAACATTGCGAGAGACTACGGTTTGTAGGTTCATCACGATGGCACTGGCTACTACAATGGCATCAACCGCTTGATGCGGTTGTGCACCGTGGCCTTGTTTGCCTTTCACATTGATCGTAATTTTACTACTAGCCGCCATGCGAGGGCCAGCCTCAACGGAAACGAGACCTGCTGGTAAATCAATCCACACATGACCTCCAAAGATAGCATCCACCTTTTCAAACCAATCACCAAACTTCATAAATGCAGGCGCACCTGCACCTGTTTCTTCAGCCGGTTGAAATACAAGATATACATCGCCTTCAATGCGGTCTTTCATAGTAGTAAGCATCTTAGCTGCACCCAGCAAAATAGCCATGTGACCATCATGTCCGCACGCATGCATCTTGCCATCTACATCGGATTTAAAATCAAATGTATTGTGTTCCTGTACAGGTAATGCATCAATATCCGCACGAAGGGCAATCGCTTTACCAGGCTTAGCACCATGGATAATGCCGATGAGACCAGTTCCACGTTCTTCGTCTACATGAACCTCTACGCCCATGGACTCTAATTCTTTGGCAAGTATTTTAGTAGTTTCAAACTCTTCATTGCTGAGTTCAGGATGTTTATGAAAATACCTACGCCAATCTTGTACATAGGTTTTATATTGTTCTATTAAATCGCGGCTATGCATGGTGTCGCCTCCTTAGCTGTAAACACAGGGTAATCAAACATATGGAAATCCCTATATTTTAGGGAATAACAGGGTAAATGTAAAAGAAAACGACAGGCAACGCCATGTCGTTTTCTTTATGTTTCTTATCGATTGCGCAAGAATGCTTGTACCCCTAAGGATACAACAGCTGTTACTACTGCTACGGCTGCTGTAATTTTTACAGTTGTGCAGAGTTCATCTTTTGTTGGTTTAGCCTTTGCTGCAATGTCTAATGTTTTAGCAACTGCTGGCACCAATACATCATTACGTAAGGATTCTGTATTCATAATTACTCCTCCAATATAGACTATTTATTCTAGGTTATCACGAATAAAGTATAAAGTCTATATATTCATCGGACTTTTTCTATATATTTACAAATTTTCATGGTTGACTAAATTGATTTTATATATTGTAAAATCGATAGCTACTAACCGCTTTATTCACTAGCTAATTCCCCAATCACATCCGCCAAGATGGTAATTGCTTTTTCTAGTTGCTCGTGCGGAATATTAAGGGCCGGTAATAAACGAACCTTATTTTTAGCAGATAAGCATACTACGCCTTTTTCTAAACATTTAGCGATAACCTCTTTGGGATCAACTGTCGTTTCAATACCAATCATGAGGCCCATACCGCTCACACCAACTACGCCTGTTTTACCTTCTAAGGCATGTTTTACATAGTCTCCTTTAGCTTTCACAGTCACCAAGAATTCTGGTGTCAACCGTTCGATGATAGTACATCCTGCAGCAGCACAGATTGGGTTCCCACCGAATGTGGTCGCATGAGCACCAGCAGTTAGAACGTATTGTGTTTTTTCATTGAACAAGGTTGCCCCCATAGGCAAACCACCAGCTAAGCCCTTAGCGGTAGATACGATATCTGGTTCGATACCAAATTGTTCGTATGCATACAGGCTACCTGTCCGACCATTACCTGTTTGTACTTCGTCAATAAGCACGAGTTGATCGTGTTCGTGTGCATATTTGGTAACGGCTTGAACAAATTCCTTATCGAGAGGCATAACGCCACCTTCACCTTGGATGGGTTCCATCATGATAGCGCATACCGCAGGATTAGCAAGGACTTTCAAAGCCGCATCAATATCATTAGCAGGCGTGTGAATAAAGCCTTCTGTGAACGGGAAGAAATGTTGATGGAATACGTCCTGCCCCGTAGCGGACAAGGTGGTTACCGTACGGCCATGAAAGCTGTTAACAAGGGTCACGATGACATTACGGCCCTCGCCATATTTGTCATGGCTATACTTCCGCGCCGCCTTGATAGAGCATTCGTTAGATTCTGCACCAGAGTTACAGAAAAACACCTTTTTCATGCCTGTTTTTTTACATAATAATTCTGCCAATTTAATTTGTGGTACCGAATAATAGAGATTAGAAATATGGTTCAACGCATGGGTTTGTTCGATAACCGCTTTAGACCATTCATCGTCATCTACACCAAAGGCAGTAACGCCAATACCAGAACCAAGGTCAATATATTCCTTGCCCTCTACATCCCACAATAAGGAGCCTTTACCTTTTTCAAAGCAAACATTAAAACGGCCATACGTATTGGCTATATATTCTTTATCTTGTTTTTCAAAATCTTGTGTCTTACTCATCATATCCTCCAAACGTACGGCCTAATGCCGTATATGTATCTACAATATAACGATAGCAATTGATACTTACATCGTTATATTCACTATATTACTTTACAAACATTGTGCCAAGGCCTTCATCGGTTAATAATTCGATAAGGATTGCATGAGGTATTTCACCATTGATGATAAATACCTTTTGAGCCCCTGCGTTGATTGCCTCTAAGCAACAATCTACCTTTGGTATCATACCACCGGCGATGATGCCCTCAGCTTTTAATTGCTCTGCTTCAGCCATGGTGATTTTAGGAATCAGCGAATTTGGATCATGTACATCTCGCAATACGCCATCTATATTAGTCATAGCTACCATCGTTTCAGCTTGGAGAGCACCCGCAATTTTAGCGGCTGCCGTATCGGCATTGACATTATATACATTGCCCTCCGCATCACAACCGATGGATGAAATAACCGGAATATAGCCTTTGCTGATGACATCATCAATTACCTTTGGATCGATTGTATCCACTTCACCAACATAGCCTAGTTCCTCATTTTTCTTGTGTACTTGAATCATTTCACCATCAACGCCACATAGGCCAACGGCACGGCCACCAAAACCGATGAGGTCTGCCACAAGGCCTTTATTGACCTTACCAGCTAGCACCATTTGTACTACATTCATCGTTTCTTTATCAGTAACGCGCAATCCATTGTTGAATTTCGATTCAATGTTCATGGCCGCCAAGGTGCTATTAATATCTGGGCCACCACCGTGGACAAGGACTACTTTCACCCCTACTAATTGTAATAGAAGCAAATCGTTCATAACGGATTTTTTGAGTTCCGGATCCGTCATAGCATTACCGCCATATTTTACGACTACATATTTATCTGTATATTGTTTGATATACGGTACGGCCGCCGTTAAAATATGCGCCCGCATCGCATTTGTTACAGTATTCATAGTGAAAGCCCCGTTTCTTCTGGCAATCCAAGTGCAATATTCATACATTGTACAGCTGCACCAGAAGCGCCTTTACCTAAATTATCAAAAATGGCATGAACCACCATGCGTTCATCATTCCCTGTTACAGAGACGATCATCCCATCCATATTGCTAAGTTTGTTAGCATTTAAAAATGCTGCATTATCTTCTTTTACATTAAGAGGTGCTACCGTAATAACAGTGCTATCCTTGTAAAACTCTACTAAGGCCGTATGTACATCTTCGATGGTAACGGGTTTAGATAATAAACGTGTATGTAATCCAACGCTCACCTCCATGCCGCTATAGTAATCATCTACGATAGGCATGAATATTGGCGCTTCTGTAAGGCCACATACATGGGTTACTTCTGGCAAATGTTTATGCTGTTGACCAAGGCCATATTGACGCGGTGCATAAAGAAAATAATCCTTTGGCTCCGATTCGTATTGACCGATCATCTTTTTACCACCTCCGCTATACCCGGTAAGGGATGTAATGGTGAAAGGATAATCTACTGGAGCAATGCCTGCTTTCACAAGAGGGGCAATACAAGCAATCATACCGCTCGCATGACAGCCAGGGTTCGCAATATGTTGTTTTGTTTTAATATCATTTTTGTAGCTTTCACCAAGCTCAGGAAATCCATAAGCCCAATCAGTAGCCGTTCTGAACGCTGTGGATGTATCGATGATTTTGCAAGGATAATTACCGATGGCAGCAACCACCTCTTTGGATGCCGCATCAGGCAAGCACAAGAACACGATATCCGCGTCCTTTGCGATGCTAGCGATAACATCTATATTCTTACGGTCCTCATCGGAAATGGATAATAATGTAATATCCTTCCGATTCGACAGCTGTTCGTGAATTCTAAGCCCCGTAGTGCCCTCATGGCCTACGATAAATACTTTATAGGGATTCATATTATACCTTCTTTACTTCTAACTGATGCAACCATTCATCGTGCATCATGATTTATCATTTTAGTCTCATCTGTTAGCAAATATGGTTCACTATAGATTACAGCCTATTACTCCATTGGATAGTCGCCAAAGGTAGCAACCATAACTGCTTTTATAGTGTGCAAACGATTTTCTGCTTCCTCAAATGCTAAGGAATTAGGACCTTCAAATACGTCCTCTGTTACTTCGATACCATTCATACCGAACCGTTCAAAGATATCTTTGCCAACTTGTGTTTCTGTGTTGTGGAATGCTGGTAAGCAGTGGCAGAATTTAGTATTCGGATTGCCTGTTAAAGCCATCATGTCCGCATTCACTTGGAATGGTTTAAATGTATTAATCCGTTCCTCCCACATATCGTAGGTATCACCCATCGTTACCCATACGCCGGTGTAGATAACATCAAGGCCTTTCACACCTTCTGCTACATTATCTGTGCATGTAATGGTAGCGCCTGTTTCCTTCGCTACCTTTAAACATTCTTCGTAGAATGGACCTGCTGGCCAGTATTGTTTAGGACCGATGAGACGGAAATCCATGCCCATTTTTACGGCACCACTCATCAAGGCATTACACATATTGGATTGACCATGGCCTACATAGGCATAGGAAATTTCGTTCAATGGTTTGTCGATATGTTCTTGTAATGTAAGGAAGTTTGCCAATGTTTGTGTAGGATGATCCATATCTGTTAGGCCGTTCCATACAGGCACGCCGGAATATTGTTCCAAGGTATCCACGTCTTCTTGGTCAAAGCCACGGAATTCGATGGCATCATACATGGAACCAAGAACACGAGCTGTGTCCTTTAAGGATTCTTTTTTATTCATTTGAGAACCTGTAGGACCAAGGTATGTTGTATGAGCCCCTTGGTCGGCCGCACCGACTTCAAAGGCACAACGCGTTCTCGTAGAATCCTTTTCAAAGATAAGCACAAAATTTTTGCCTTCCATGGTCTTAATTTCTTTACCAGCTTTCTTATCCGCTTTTAATTTGGCTGCTAACTCTAAGTAGTATTTAATTTCTTCTGGTGTATAATCTAGCATGGTTTTAAATGATTTATTATGTAAACTTTTCATGATAACTCCTTCAATCTATACGGTGTATACGTAGGTATTTCTAATTTTAGTGATAATTTCTATATGTATTGCTATTTCAAATTTTATTATTCTCTGTGAAAGTTATTATTTCGGTTGTAAATATTCGGCAGCAATGGCAGCCATCATGGTAATACCTGATTCTAAGATACTTTCATCGATGGTAAAGCATGCATTATGAAGTGCAGGATTCCCCTCAAAGCCAGTGCCCAACCAAAGGAATGCACCTTTTATATGTTGTAGGTATGCAGAAAAATCTTCTGCCGCCATAGACGGATGTTCTGGATGTACTACTGCGTCTTTACCGAGATATTTTTCTACAATAGATGTGGCATAATCGATAGCCTCTGGATTATTTGTAGTTGCCCCATGACCACGTTTATAGTCTAAGGAACTCTTTGTTTTAAACATTAGGTCTAAGGCTTGTAAGCTTTCACCTAAACGGCGTTCAATATAATCCCGTTTTTCTGGTTCATAGGTACGGCAAGTCCCCTCTAGGTACACGTCGCCACAGCCCACATTGTATCGGTCTCCACCGTTGATAACACCGATGGTGCACACGAGGTTTTCCATCGGATTCGTTTCACGAGCCACCATAGATTCTACATTTACGATCCAGTTAGCGGCCGCTACGATGGCATCGATACCATTGTGAGGCTCTGCGCCATGGGTAGATTTTCCTTGAATATGAACAAGGAAATGATCTGATGCCGCCATGAGATGACCTTTTTTGAGTCCTACCGTTCCTACAGGTAGTTGTGGCCATACATGGAGTCCATAGATTTCATCAACATCATTGAGAATACCACTATCTACAATGCCTTGAGCACCGGGAAATAAAGCCTCCTCTTCAGAGGGTTGAAATACGAGCTTTACTGTGCCGTGCAATTGGTCCTTTATTGATTGCAAAATAGCAGCAGCACCAAGCAAAATCGCTATATGACTATCATGACCACAGGCGTGCATAACACCTTCATTTTGAGAGGCGAATGGTAATCCCGTAGCTTCATGGATTGGCAATGCATCAATATCGGCCCGTAACGCAATAACAGGGCCTGTATGAGCGCCCTGTATTTCACCGATAACTGCATAATCTGAAACATCATTCACATAGGGAATTCCCAATTCTCCAAGAATCTTTTGAATGTATAAAGATGTTTCTTGTTCCTCTCCTGATAATTCTGGATGACTATGAATATGTCGACGCCATGCTACAACTTGTTCTAAATATTGTGAAGCATATTGTTTTATTAAGCTTTCTAATGTGTGCATGGCCATATCTCCTTTATAATTTATGCATTTTACATGCATGTTTTGTGTATATTTATAATCTATGTACGTATTATAATACTATCTACCATTATATTCAAGTATTTATACATATTATTTGTATTTTTATTTATCATGTTAAGCATTATTTTTTATCATAAAAAAAAGACACCTCTAAATTATCTCTATCCAAAAAATTCTTGGCAGATTAATCAAAAGGTGTCTTTTCTTTATTTTTCTAACACAGACTCATCTAATTGTGTACCATCCGATTGCCACATAATGGTACGACTCGTACTGTTATCTTGTGCTACAATTTATCGTATATAGCGGCTTTATATACATAGCCACCTGTAACTAATACAGCCAAAGCTACAATAGCTACAGTCGTTTTTAATAGTTCATATAGTTCCTTTATGTAAATATGTATTAAGCACTAATATGAACACATTATAAAACTTAAACTTAACTTTAAGTCAAATCAGATTTTTCTATACTTCTTGAACATCTGCTTTTCTATATCTAGCAGAAATACATCCCAACATATTTAATTGCGGTATGTTCCATTCATTAGGTAAATAGATACCACAAATAATCTCATCACCTATAGAATTATTTGCTATAAATTGATAGCGCCCTAATTCCTCATTGCTATATACTCTTTTAAGCTGATTTAAAGTAGTAGCACCCCAAAATCGACTAAATTCCGTCCAAATAGTATCTGCATCAACTTGAGATAGCTCAACTAGTAGACTATATTTTATGCCAACTTTACAGCGTTTTTTTAAGCCCTTTTCGTCAGCACTACAGACCTTTGTCGAGCCCTTTTCAAATGACCATTCTAGCCCATCTAATGATTGAACTTGGGTAGAAATGAGATTTTTAAAATTTGAAAAGTCTCCGAGAAAATGCTTACATGCTACTTCAAACGTATCTAATTTATCTATATGGCTCAATTCACAATACCTCTATTAAAGAATTTACCTACTATTTTTCGTAATATTGTTTCATTTGTGTATAGCCGTTAACGATGACTTCGATTTCACCTGTTCTAGGGTGGAAAATAAGGCCATGAATAGGCACATCTTTAGGGATTAAAGGATTCATGCGCAATTCGTCCACGGTTTCCTCTACATTTTCAGCAGGATGTGTAAAACCATCTGCCCAGCGTTCCATTTCTTTTCTCACCATGTGAATCGCTTCTGGTGCAATACCACGAGCTAACATTTTTTCTGTTAAATTTTTAGCCGTTGTTTTCGCCATGCCACATTCATGGTGACCAATGATAAAGATTTCATTAACCCCTAGTTCATAAATACATACGAGCAAACTACGTACAATACCATCAAAAGGACCGGTAATACAGTTACCTGCAGTCTTAACGATTTTTGCCTCACCGCGTCCAATATCCATAGAATCCTCTAAGAAATTAACAAGACGCGTATCCATACATGTAACGATAGCCATCTCACGACTCGGCATCTTACTGCATTTTGTATCTACATCAACATATCCTGTATTTTGATCCTCTACATATTCCTTATTATGTTTCAAAATATCATCAAGTAAACTCATATTTCCTCCTGATAAAAAAGACCTTGTCTAAATTAAAGCAAGGTCTCTATATTTAATACATTCGATATCTTATTATACCATAAAACGAATTGACATTATTGTCCGAGTGAAGCTCATACTAGCGATCCGGAGTCGCCAATGCCTCGATTGCGACACTGCCACCACGGACAACTTCGATGCGATTAACGAACATATCTTTAAATAAAGCAATCATGTCATTGTTCTTAGATACTGTTTTTACGCATTGCACGAGTACGGATTTACGATTGTAATCAATCACTTCAAGATTAAAGGTTTCCGCAATGCGAAAGATTTCTTGTTTATCTGCTTCTTTGCAGCTATTAATCTTGATGAATAGTAATTCTTTTTTTGTAATGGGCATATCTGTAAAGTCGATAACCTTAATGACCTCAACACTGCGGTTAAGTTGCTTGATGATTTGCTCGTATGTTAAATCATCGCAGGTAAGTTCAATGGTCATACGAGACATGGTAGGGTCTTCTGTTTCCCCTACAGTTAAGGTGTCAAGGTTATAGTTTTTACCAGCGAAGAGGCCGGAAATCTTTGCCAATACGCCGATTTGGTTTTCTACATATGCTGAAATACAACGTTTTTCTAAATGTAATTCCATAGCCCCTCCTATTTTTTATCCTTTAATAACATATCGCTCAATGATTTGCCTGCCGGTACCATCGGCAAAACATTTACCTCAGTTGGAATGATACATTCAATGAGTGTAGGGCCTTTTTTGAAAGTATCTGCTTTTGCAAAGGCAGCTCTTAATTCTTCAGCCTTTGTAACACGAACACCTTGTGCACCATAAGCTTCTGCTAATTTTACAAAATCTGGTACATATTCAAATTCGCCCTTGTCAATCAAATCACGTGTGACGATGGCGCTTTCATCCATCAACAGATTCGTACATGCATAGCGTTTGTCATAAAAGAGTTGTTGCCACTGACGGACATTGCCAAGATAGCCATTATTAATGACAACCAAGGTCACCGGCAAGTGATAGTGCATAGCTGTTGCAAATTCTTGAATATTCATTTGCACCCCACCATCGCCACAGATAGCAAAAACAGGCGTATGAGGATTGCCAAATTTAGCACCAATAGCGGCTGGGAATCCATAGCCCATCGTACCCAATCCTCCAGAGGTCAACAATTGATGGTTACCTTCAATTTCTAAGAATTGTGTGGTCCACAATTGGTTTTGCCCCACATCGGTTGTCACGATAGGTCGCTCATAGTGGTCATTGATATATTGAATGATAGCTTCTGGTGTTAAACCATCTTCATCAGCTTGCGTAATAGGATGATCAACTTTCAATTGTTGCAATTGAGTAGGCCATTCCCCTAAATCATGAGGCTCCATGTATTCTAATAAAGCCTCAATTGCCAACTTTGCATCTGCTACGATTGGAATATCTACCTTAATATTTTTAGAAATAGATGCTGCATCTACATCGATATGTACAATTTTACAGTTTTGTGCAAAGGTGCTCAGTTTACCGGTAATGCGGTCATTAAAACGAGTGCCGATAGAAATCATAACATCGCAATCGGTAAGCGCTACATTTGGTGCATAGCCACCATGAATGCCTACATTGCCTAAGTACAATGGATGACGCGAGCTAATGGCGCCTTTCCCCATCAAGGTGGTTACCACGGGAATCCCCGTTTTATCCACCAGTTGAGTCATAAGATCATTGGCACCACTAATGCTAATGCCCCCACCAAGTAAAAACAAAGGTCGTTTTGCTTTAGAAATAATAGAGCACGCCTTTTTGACTTGCCCAATATGTACGGTTGTGTTTGGCTTATATCCGCGAATATTTACCTCTGTTGGATATACCTCTGTGCCCATCGCTTTTTGAATATTCTTTGGAATATCTACTACAACAGGACCTGGACGGCCTGTGCGAGCAATGTAAAAGGCTTCTTTCAGAATTCGTCCTAAATCCTTGCGATCACGAACGGTAATGGCATATTTACAAACGTTGCGAACGATACCAACAGTGTCCACCTCTTGAAACGCATCATTGCCCATCAAAGATAAATCCACTTGTCCTGTAATACACACCATAGGCACACTATCTGCATAAGCCGTAGCAATACCTGTAACAAGATTCGTCGCACCTGGTCCAGACGTAACCATGCAAACACCGACCTTGCCTGTACTACGTGCATATCCATCGGCAGCATGTGCCAAGGCTTGTTCGTGACGAGGCAAAATAACCTTTACCTGATCTTGTTTATATAACTCATCCATAATATCGATGGTAGCTGCCCCTGGATAGTTGAATAAAAACTCAACCTTCTCCTCTTGCAATGCTTTCACCACATATACGGCACCTGAAATCATAGTCAACCTCCTATATACGTCTATAACAACCTAACGATAATATAATAGGTCTTACATCTAAAAAATTGAATATTATTATTATTTATGATATACTTTTAAATATATCATATCTTACATAATGTGAGTATGAAATAATACCATAAATTACTAAGTTTATACATATTTCTGAAAGGACTGAATACTATGAAAGAAATTTTAGGTTTCCATTTAAATGGCTGCCCATACTGCCACAATGCATTCCGTGCTATTGAAGAATTACAAGCTGAAAACCCTGCTTACGCGGATATCAAAATCAACTGGGTTGAAGATCAAGATGCGGCTGAATTATTCAAAACACATCCATATGAATATTATCCAAATCTTTGGTTCGACCTTGATAAACAATATGAGGCTCAACCTGGTGAAAGCTACGACCAAACAAAAGCATACATCAAAGCTGTATTTGACAAAGCAATTGCATAAAGAATGTAAACTCCGTCCACTCATATGAGTTAGACGGAGTTTTTGTTTACTTAGTATGTTGTTTTCTATCCTTCCACTCAAGATACATATGCTTAATAACTTGAATTGGTGATACAAACATCATTCGTGGTCCACCATAGCGCATGATTTCTCGAACTTTTTCACGGTATATAGGTGCATAGCAATGCGTTTTGCACACACTACAAAATGTCTTATGTGCCATATGTGGACATGCATCGATGCGATGTTGCGCATACTGCCATACCTGTTCACAATCTTCACAGAGTTTTCCTTTGGGCGTATGATGCTTATCATGACAATAGATGCCAACAATTTGGTACATAGTTTTTAATTCTAACTTACGCTTTTCATCAACTGTCATATATGTCTCCTATACAGACCACGTAACCCAAGCTACTTTATCTACCGTACAATTTGTAATTTCACCATTCACAGCTAATGGCTCAATTAGGTTTCTAATTTCTTCTTTCATCGCATCCATAGTACCCCATCCATTATTATGGAGACGCATTGTAAAGTACTCAACAGCCTTATCGAGGCTCATCACCTCAGTTTCAGGCACTGTTTTATAAGTCACTTTCACATTATGCCCCATCTCGTGAATAGCGGCTAAGGATTCCTCCATTTTATCATTCCAAGGGAATGCATCTCGACCAAAGAAATGATCTGACAGCATATCAACGATTTCATCATGTCGCTCGCTGAAAGCTACCCACAAACAAGTATTTCGACTCGTGTCATGCATAGCACGAATATTGTCTACGTCATACATGACAGGGCAGAAAAAGCTATATGCAAAATCAAAGGTTTTATCCCATTTTAGTTTGATTCTTGTTTCATCAGACCAAGGAGCAATATATAGGCTCACATCTAGCCCTTCTCTATCAGCTAATTGTTTAGCCCCTCGAATCATGCCATCAGACAAATCAATGCCTGTCGCCTTATAGCCCTCTCGTGCTAAACCAAGCGCATAATCACATACGCCACAGCCCACATCAAGGACACTAGCCCCTGCGAGTGGTAATAGATTTTCTTCCTTTACAAATGAAATAAAATTAGTTACTTGGGCCTTACGATCCTCGCGGTTATGTAATTCCACAAAAAATGTAGACCGATTGTTCCACGCATCTTGCTCATCACGCCAATCCTCGAGATCAACAGATACTTCTCGTATTGTATTGTTCATTATATATCCTCTACTATGATAATTTGTATACTAAAATAAATATAGTTAACACAATATCCATATAGCCTCATTATTTCAAAATGGGTCGTTTTAGATTATGATATGAATACTATATATTTTTATTGTATATTATTCTCAATAAATTTTGTGTTACTATAGTCACATTTTCTAATCTAATCTAATCACATTATGCTCCTTCAATGATTAGAAAACAATAGAAGGCTCACGCCCTTTTTCTGCAAAAACAAAAGGACTATAACAATACGCAATATCAACGCATCAAGTTATAGTCCATTTATGTATGATTTTATTTAGATAAATTATTTTTTATCTTCTTCCTTAGATTCTTCTGGTTCCACAGGTTTTCCAAGATCATTTTGTTTTAATACTTGTTCTTCTAATTCTTCCACGCTAGCTGGTTTTTCTGGTTGTTCAGCTGGTTCTTGTGGTTTAGGAGCGTTAGTTTTCTTATCAAATGTATCTCTAAGTTTATCAGTACCTTCTTTCGCTAAATTTTTAATAGCTTCTGGATCTGCACCGCTGAATTCAGCAAGGGCTGCTTCATTCTTAGGATCAAAGAAAGGAGCTTGTTTAAAGCCTAACATAGCTGCTACAAACACCATTGGAATTTGAGCGATAGCACTATTGTACTCTTTAACTTGGAAGTTATAGATTTCCCGTTTATTAGAAATGAAAGTTTCATTTTCACTAATCGCTTCTAAAAATTTACCATATTGAGTATCTGCTTTTAACTCTGGGAATTGATTGGCTAAAGCCGTAATGTTCTGAACTGCTTTTGCTGTTTCACGAGCCATTTCCACGAAATTATCAGATACTTTCAATTGAATATTTTTTTCATAATCACCGTATTTATCAACTAAACCGGCAAATTGATTTACAATGGCTACCTTTTTCTCGTAAGCTACGATAATATTGGCGCGCGCTTCTTTAATTTCCACAGTTAAGCTTTGTAAAGAATTATATTGCTTAATAAAGAACACTGCGAGGGCCAATATTAGTATAAATATTAATGAACTCATTTAATACTCTCTCCATTCTTATAAAACTATAATGAATAAATTTTACAATATTATACCACATCAAATATATAACTGATATGAAGTTTCATTCATGAAGTGCAAACTATAGAATACATTTTATGAACCTGTTATAAGCCGATATATTGAAGTTTCTCCATCAATTTCAATATATTCTAAACCCTCTAAAAATTCATTATTTCCTAAATCTTTATAGGCAAGTTGATTGTGAATCTTTCTTAATAATT
>OGGI01000674.1_pt1 | contig 31159 bp, 23 predicted proteins | sample 1571051 | NCBI WGS metagenome assembly OGGI01 (sample SAMEA2582075, study PRJEB24529) | metagenome | biome: Human gut stool | place: China | collected 2011 | reverse complement strand
AACCATGAAAATCCGAACCTTTTCTCGATAGGAGAAGGGTTCGGATTTTTTGTTTCTTCGGAAAGCAAAATGCCGCGTTTGCGCAGCAACAAAAGCCCCAGTGGGGCTTTTAAGCGGCAGAGCGGTCTTGCGCCAGCAAGATGGAGGGGCCTCCGCCCCGACAAGTGACCATAAAAGAAAAATACCGCCCACGCAGCGCAGCGATGATTTTGTCGGGTGAAGTAAGCGGCAAAATGAATCGGGTGTGTTGCGGGACGGTAAGCTCTTTCGTGGACTTTTCCTCACGGAAGTGGTGGGTCTCACGGTGATAACCAACCACTTTCTGTGGCTGTGTTCAAAATGAACACGACCACATTTTGTGGGTGGTTTCAAACCAATCCACAAAGACGGTGGGATTTACAAGAAAAATACTACTGTATGTGAAATTCGTCAAGAGGGTTTTGGAAAACCCCTATTCTCACACTCATCCACCCTATCATGTGGGGAACCACGGGCATGATCTTGTGATCATGAGTTCTCCCAAAATGCTGACCCCAAATGAATACGATGTGTTTTTCAGCTTTCTGGAAAACACGGTGATGAAAAACGCATACTGACAGTAAAACCGCTCCGAGCGTTCTGCCCGGAGCGGTTTTGCGTCAGCAGTATTTATGCAGAATGGTCATAGACGGAGGGAGAAGTCATGCGTCCTTGCACAGCTTGGTCAATTCTTCGATGGCGGCATCCTCGTCCGGGCCATCGGCGGCGATGGTCACGGTCTCGCCGCACTTCACGGCCAGACCCATTACGGCAAAGATCTTCTTCATGTCGGCGACTTTGCCGTTCTTAGTCATAGTGACTTTGCTCTCAAAGCCTTTGGCAGCTTTGCTCAGGATACCGGCGGGACGGGCGTGCAGACCTTCTTTGTCCTGAATGGTGATATCGATGCTCTTCATAAAAATCTCTCCTTTTTGGAATCGTTATTGTAAGTGCTCCAGCACATAGTTCATATCGGAAGTGGTCTTGAGCTGTTCCAGCGCATCCTCGTCTTCAAGGATCTCGCAGACATTGCCCAGCAGGTCGAGATGGTCGTTGCCGACACCGGCAATGCCGAACACGAGGTAGGCTTTTTCATCACCGAAGTCCACGCCCTGCGGATATTGCAGCAGAACAACGCCGGACTTTTTAACGGTGCCCTTCTTCTGGCTGGTGCCGTGGGGAATGGCTACGCCCATGCCCATGTAGGTGCTCACCAGCTTTTCGCGCTCCACCATGGCATCGGCGTAACTGTCATCCACATAGCCCCGCTTTGCCAGCAGCGCACCGGCGGCACGGATGGCCTCCTCCTTGGTGACGGAGGGCAGACCCAGCTGGATGTCCTCCGCCTGGATCTTCATCACGGAATCGTTGGCTTTGGAAGCCTCGGTCACGGCAGCCGCCAGAGGGGCTACGGCTGCATTGCGCAGGTCGGATACGATCTCCTCATTGGCGGCAGCTTCGGCCTTGGCATCCAGTGCCGGGGTAGTGGAGGTCAGTGCGTTGTACAATGCGTCCAGATGCGGATCTGCAAGGAAGTTATCCAATGTAACAAGCTGTGCCTGCGGGGCGCACTTGGCGGCACGGTCAGCCAGAACGCGCTGGCAGACCACCACGTCCGCGTCGGCGGGGATGGTATCCACGCTGGAGTTGGTCACGGTCAAGTCGGGGCGCTCCGCCTTAATGCGGTTGTGGAACTTGGTAGCACCCATGGCGCTGGAACCCATACCGGCATCGCAGGCAAAGACGATCTTGCGGATCTGACCGACATTTACGGCAGTAGGCTCAGGAATCTCGCCCTTAGCCTGTGCCTTCATCTCCTTCATTTCGTTCTGGGCGTCGGTCAGGCTCTTGGTGTGACCGGAGGTCGCTTTCAGAATGACCGAGGACAGGATAAAGGAGACTGCACCGGCGATGACAACGCCCAGCAGAACGGTGAGAATGGAATCCCGGGGAGCCATTGCCATGTAGGCGATGATGGAACCGGGAGAAGCAGGACCGGACAGACCTGCACCGGTCATAGAGTAGAACAGGATGGCACAGAAGTTGCCCACGATGGGGGCGATGATGATCACGGGATTCATCAGGATGTAGGGGAAGTAGATCTCGTGGATGCCGCCCAGCAGGTGGATGATCACAGCACCGGGAGCGGACTGGCGGGTGGTGTCGTCCTTGCAGAAGAAGCAGTAGGCCAGCAGGACACCAAGACCGGGACCGGGGTTGGCTTCCAGCATATACATGATGGAGCGGCCGGTCTCAGCAGCCTGACTTGCACCGATGGGGCTGAAGATGCCGTGGTTGATGGCGTTGTTCAGGAACAATACCTTGGCAGGCTCAATGAAGATGGACACCAGCGGCAGCAGGCCGTGCGCCACAAGGAAGTCCACACCGGCGGTCAGCACGGTGAGGATGGCGGTCATGAACGGGCCGATGACGTAGTAGCCGAGGATGGCCAGCAGCATACCCAGAATGCCGACGGAGAAGTTGTTGACCAGCATCTCGAAACCGGCGGGGATATGGCCTTCTACCTTCTTATCGAATTGCTTGATGACCCAGCCGGCCAGAGGACCCATGACCATAGCACCCATCAGCATGGTGTAGTCCGAGCCGCAGATGCAGCCCACCACGGCGATGGCGGCGATGACACGGCCGCGGTCGCCTGCAATCATCTTGCCGCCCTGCCCTGCAATGAGGATGGGCAGCAGGTAGGTCAGCATCGGGGAGACCATGCTGGCCAGCTTTTCGTTGGGGAACCAGCCTGCTTCAATGAACAGAGCAGTGAGGAAGCCCCACGCGATGAATGCGCCGATATTCGGCATGACCATGCCGCTGAGGAACTTGCCAAAGCGGGAAACAGCGTTTTTCATTTGTAGCTCTCCTTTTAACTTGAAAGGCAGGCGGCGCAGCTCCTGTGGCATGGGAGAAGCGGCCTGCGGATGTTTGTTCGGAGGAGCTTTCGTTTCGTTCTGGCACTATTCTAGCCGATACTGCGCCGGATTTCAATGGTGACAAGCGGTGGGGTTGTCACCGGAGGATGGTGACACCAGTGGGCTGATACGGCAACATTTCCAATGGATGCGCGGGTGATTTGTGCATATTTGCTGATGCGCCGGGATACAAGACGGGAACGAGGAAGCTTTTGTCACCGGGCAATGGTGACAAAAAACACACAACTTCTTTTCTGCGTTGGGGGCTGGCAGACGGGGTGGCACTATGTTACAATAGAAGCAATGGGTAACTTTTGGGAAAAGGAGAGAAGCAACATGGGTGCGGTGTATCGTAAGGAACTGTCGGCAAATGCACGGAAGCTGATCGAGCAGCTGCTCAGCCTTCCGCAGGGCTGGGTGACGGCGGCGGCGCTGGCTGAAAGCATCGGGGTCAGCCGCCGCACCGTGCTGCGGGAGCTGCCCGCTGTGGAGCAGTGGATGCAGGCTGCCGGGGCGCATTTTGTGCGGAATCCCGGCAAGGGTCTGCTGCTGGATGAAGCGCCGGAGCGGCGAGACGCACTGCGCACCCAGCTGAACAGCGGCGACAGGAAAGAACTTTCCCGCGCAGAGCGGCGGCAGCAGCTTTTGACAAGGCTGCTCAGCGAGCAGGAGCCCTGCAAAACAGCGGTACTGGCACGGGCGCTTGGCGTTTCGGAAAGCACGCTGTCTGCGGACTTGGATGAACTTGAGACCAAGCTACACCCCTACCGGGTGGAGATGTTCCGCCGCCCCGGCGTGGGGGTCTGGCTGCAGGGGGATGCTTCTTCCTACCGGAGGGTGGTGTCTGCCCTGCTGCGCAGCAGTATGCCGGAAAAGGAACTGGCAGAGGTGCTCTGCGGACGGATGCCGGAAAACGAGATCTTCTCGACCCTGCTGGATACAAAAACGGCCGAAAAGGTCTGGGCGGTTTTGCAGCAGTTTGAACAGGAAGAGCAGCTCCATCTGCCGGATGCAGGTTTTCTGGCGCTGGCGATCCATTGCACCCTGACCATTCAGCAGCTGCGGCAGGGCGGCGACAAGGGCAGCGCCCCCAGAGGGCTGCGCCCGGCGGGCAATCATGCTGCCCGGCTGGTGGCGGCGCTGAACCGCGCCTTCGGGCTGACCCTGCCGTCTGAGGAAGCGCAGTATCTGGAACTGTATCTCTCCGCCTATCTGGGCGCAGAGGACCCTTGGGGCAGCGCACAGGAGATGGAATTGCGGAATCTGGAAGCCGCCCTTATCCGGGAAATGGAAAAGGCGCTGCACACAGACCTTTCCGGTTACACCTCCCTGCGGGATGACCTGTACTGCCACCTGCGCCCCATGCTGCTGCGGGTGGAGCAGAACATTCGTACCGAAAACCCCCAGCTGGACACCATCCGCACCGACTACCCCGGCCTGTGGAAAGCCACCCGCGCCGCCTGTGATGCGGTGCAGCAGCAATTCGTTCTGCCCGCCATCTCGGACGACGAAGCGGCCTACCTTGCCATGCACTTTGGCGCAGTGCTGGAACAGAATGCCATGTTCCGGCTGCGGCTGCGGGTGGTAGTGGCCTGTCCGCTGGGCATGGGTTCCAGCCGCTTTCTGGCTTCCCGGCTGGGAAACGAGTTTCCCTCTTTGCAGGTAGAGGGGTGCTGCTCGGTGCGGGAGCTGAACACTGCCGACCTGCGTCGGAGAAAAATCGACTTCATTATCTCTACCGTGCCGCTGGAACTGGATTACCCGGCGGTGTGCATCAGCCCTTCCCTGCTGGAGCCAGACCGTGCCGTGCTGAAGGACGCTATCACGCGGTACAGCCAGAACCGCGCAGAACCGGAACCGGCGGTGCAGCCCGTGCAGGATGCACCGCACGCAGGCTCCAAGCTGCAGTATTATGCACGCCTGACCCGGTCCATGACCGGGCTGCTGGAACATCTGACCATCCAGCCCGTCAAGGCTCCCGGCAGCCGCGCTGCCCTCATCCATGCAGCGGCGCAGCTGTTCTGCCCGCAGGAAGCGGACGCCCGGCTGGTGGAGCAGCAGCTTCGCCGCCGTGAAACGCTGGGCGATACCTACATCAAACCCCTGTATGCCCTGCTGCTCCATTGCAGGACAAGTGCGGTAAAGGACTGCCGCTTGGGTTATTTGCAAGCACAGCCGCCGGTCTATGAGCCGGGGCGCATCGTGCTGGGGGCACTGGTGCTGCTGGCTCCGGATGACGGGAACGGCGTCCCGGTGGAGGTCATGCAGAATGTCAGCGGGCAGCTGATCGAAACGCCCCGGCTGATGGAGGCACTGCGCACCGGCCAGCAGCAGGAAGCGGCAGACCTGCTGGAACAGGGCTTTGACCGTGGCTTTTTTGCGGACTGCAAACCGCCGCACACAAAATGAACTGAAAACGAACTCCCGGCTTTTGCCTTTTTGGGCAGAGCCGGGAGTTTTTTGTTGTTGTAACAAGATACCTATTAGAGAACTTTTGAATCAAAAATCATGTATCCCAGAAAGTTGGCGAAAAGCACCAAAAACACGCAGTGCAATTTGTTGAAACAACAGCTTGACAGGGGCGAGAACTGTTGGTATTATAATGCCAGAGCTTTCGTTTCAACAGTTTCGAGTTTCATAACAACAATCGTGAAGGAGGCTGTTGTTCCCATGATCTACACCGTAACATTGAATCCGGCGCTGGACAAGACCGTTGAGATCCCGAACCTTGCGCTGGACACCGTAAACCGGATCACCAAGATGCGTACCGATCCCGGTGGCAAGGGCATCAACGTCAGCAAGGTGATCGCAAAGCTGGGTGGGACCAGCAAGGCTATCGGCATTCTGGCCGGTAACAGCGGCAAAGCCATTCAGGACGCATTGGACGGTGAAGGGCTTGCCCACAACTTCCGTTTCGTGCCCGGCGAGACCCGCACGAACCTGAAGGTCATCGACCCGGAAAACCACACCAACACCGACATCAACGAGCCGGGCATCGAGGTGGATGCCCCGGAGCTGACCGCCCTGCTGTACGACCTGCTGAAGGAACTGAAACGGGGGGATATCGTGGTGCTGGCAGGCAGCCTGCCGAAGGGTGCCCCCAAGGACACCTACTACACATGGGTGGAATCCTGCAAAAAGGCAGGGGCAAAGGTCTTTCTGGATGCAGACGGCGAGCTGCTGGCAGAGGGGCTGAAGGCTGCTCCCTATCTGGTCAAACCCAACAACGACGAGCTTTCCCGCATGATGGGCCGGGAGCTGAAAACGCTGGATGAACTGGCCGATGCCGGTCAGGCGCTCATCCGCAGGGGCATCGAACATGTGGTGGTGTCCATGGGCGGTCGGGGTGCGCTGTATCTCCGCAAGGACAGCGTGATCTACGCTCCGGCACTGAAGGTCAAAGTTGGCAGCACGGTGGGTGCCGGCGACAGCGTGGTCGCCGCTCTCGCCTACGCCGAAGCGGAAGGGCTTAGCGAAGAAAACACCGTTCGCTTGTCCATCGCCACAGGAGCCGCCAATGTGATGTGCAGCGGCACACAGGCCGCAGAGCGCAGCCAGATCGAAGAACTGCTGCCGCTGGTCACCTTCCAGCATCTGTAAAACTTCTTGAAAACACAACGGTAACTGTTATAATAAAAGGAGAGTTTCATTATGAAAGTCAAAGCTGTTCGTCTGCACGCCGCCAACGACCTGCGTCTGGATACTTTTGAACTGCCGGAGATCAAGGACGATGAGATCTTGGTCAAGGTCGTTTCCGATAGCATCTGCATGTCTACTTACAAGTGCGCCATCCTCGGCACTGGTCACAAGCGTGTGCATCCGGATGTAGCCGAGCACCCCGCCATCATGGGTCACGAGTTCGCCGGTGATATCGTCAAGGTGGGCAAGGCGCATCAGGACAAGTTCAAGCCCGGCATGAAGTTCACCCTGCAGCCCGCCCTGAACTACAAGGGCACCATGTGGAGCCCCGGCTACTCCTACGAGTTCTTCGGCGGCGACGCCACCTACTGCATCATCCCTGCCGAGGTCATGGAACTGGGCTGCCTGCTGGAGTACAAGGGCCGTGCTTACTACGAGGCTTCTCTGGCCGAGCCTATGAGCTGCTCCATCGGTGCTTTCAACGCCGCCTACCACACCAAGATGGGGGTGTACCATCACGATATGGGCATCAAGAAGGGTGGCAAGCTGGCGATTCTGGCCGGTGCAGGCCCCATGGGTTTGGGTGCTCTGACCTACGCACTGCACCGTGATGTGCGCCCCGGCATGGTGGTGGTCACCGATATCAACGAGGATCGTCTGGCCCGTGCGGAGTCCCTCTTCCCCCCGAAGGAGGTCAAGGAGAAGGACGGCATCGACCTGTACTTCGTCAACACCGCCAACATGGCAGACCCCGCTGCCGAGCTGCGGGAGCTGACCGGCGGTACCGGCTTTGATGATGTGTTCTGCTACGCCCCTATCGCGCCGGTGGTGGAGCTGTCCAGTGCTGTGCTGGGTCGTGACGGCTGCCTGAACTTCTTTGCAGGCCCCACCGACAAGCAGTTCAGCGCCAAGATGAACTTCTACGATGTGCACTACAATTCTACCCATGTCATGGGCACCACCGGCGGTAATACCGCCGACATGATCGAGTCGCTGGAACTGACCGCCGCTAAGCGCATCGATCCGGCTGTGATGGTCACCCACATCGGCGGTCTGAACGCCGCTGCCGAGACCACCCTCAACCTGCCCAAGATCCCCGGCGGCAAAAAGCTGATCTACACCCACCTGACCATGCCCCTCATCGCCCTGACCGATCTGCGTGCCAAGGGCGAACAGGACAACGACCCCCGCTATATCGCACTGGCTGACATTGTGGATGCCCACAACGGCCTGTGGTGCCCGGAAGCAGAGGAATATCTGCTGGCAAACTTCAACCCGGAGGACTAAGCAGAACGTGCCATGGGACAGGACAAACGCAGACAGGAGGAATCCCCCATGGAACAACGCCGCAATCAAATCGTGGAGCTGGTGAACCGCAAAGGCAGCATTAGCTTTGCCCAGCTCAAGGAAGCTTTCCCTTCCGTTTCGGAAATGACCCTGCGCACCGACCTGAAAGCACTGGATGAAGCCCGCCGTGTGGTGCGGGTGCATGGCGGTGTCAAGTCGGTGGAGCAGGTGGTAGGCACAGACGACCTGCTGAGCCGCCGTTCCGCCCGCAATGCCGAAGCAAAGCAGATCATTGCCGAAAAAGCCGCTGCTCTGCTGCGCCCCAACACCACCCTGTTTCTGGATTCCGGCAGCACCGCCACAGCAGTGGCCCGGTGCATCCCGGATCAGCCCATGCTCATCTACACCAGTGGTCTGAGCTGCGCCATGGAGCTGGCAAAGCTGGAAAAGCCCCATGTGTCCCTGCCGGGCGGCAGCCTGAACCGGTTCAGCCTGAGCGTCTGCGGTGCACAGAGCATCCAGACGATGGAGGGCATCAACTTTGATTTGCTGCTGCTGGGCGTGACCAGTTACAGCCCGGAAACCGGTTTTACCTGCGGCGTGGAGGATGAAGCACGGCTCAAGCAGACCGTGCTCCGCCGCTGTGAGCAGAAAGCCGTGCTGCTGGATTCCTCCAAGATCGGACTGAAAAGCACGTTCCACATCTGCGAGCTGTCCGATATTGATATTGTGATCTCGGACGGAAAGCTGCCCGTAGAATTTTTACAGGCCTGCCGGAACGCAGGCGTAACAGTACTATAAAAGGAGCGTTATTATGAAGATCATCCGCGCAAAAGATTATCAGGATATGTCCCGCAAAGCGGCCAACATCATCTCCGCACAGGTCATCATGAAGCCGGACTGTGTACTGGGTCTTGCCACCGGCGGCACCCCGGTGGGCACTTATGCCCAACTGGTGGACTGGTACAACAAAGGCGATTTGGATTTCTCCGAGGTCACTACTGTCAATCTGGATGAGTACCGCGGCCTGCCCAAGGAGCACCCCCAGAGCTACTGGTATTTCATGAACGAGAACCTGTTCAGCAAGGTGAATATCGACCCGGCCAAGACCAACCTGCCGGACGGCACCAATCTGGACACCGCCGCCGAGTGTGCCCGTTACAACGGTATCATCCACAAGCTGGGCGGCATCGACCTGCAGCTGCTGGGCATCGGCCCCAATGGTCATATCGGCTTCAATGAGCCGGGCGAAGCCTTTGAGCTGGAGACCCACTGCATCGACCTTGCTCCCACCACCATCGAAGCCAACAAGCGCTTCTTTGACGGCAACGAGGCCCTTGTCCCCAAACAGGCATACACCATGGGCATCAAGACCATCATGCAGGCACGCAAGGTGCTGGTGGTAGCCAACGGTAAAGCCAAGGCACAGGCCGTCAAGGACGCCGTGACCGGCCCTGTGACCCCTGCCTGCCCCGGCAGCATCCTGCAGCTGCATCCGGACTGCATCCTTGTGGCAGACGAGGAAGCACTGAGCCTGCTGTAAACTCCCAAAGCCAACTTCTTCATTTACCATAACTTTGCTCAAGATCCAACCAAAGCACAGAAAGGGCCGAACTCGTTGTACGGGTTCGGCCCTTTCTGTCAGAAATAAGATTTATCTTGCAATCTTACGCAAAGAGCAACTCCAAAAGAGCCGTCATGGAGATGGTGGGTTCGGCTGCTGCGGGATTTACGCTGAAAATATGCTGAAAAGAGGTCACCCCGATCGGTGGCCTCTTTTTTGCTGCCGCGAACTGTCTGGCTGCGGCAGCGGATAACAGCAATGTCCATTGCGCTTTGTTTTGCCCGGATGCGCACCCGCAGAAAGCTCTCCCTCGTCAAACTGCCCAAAATACGCCCTTAAAAGTTTACTTGACGCAATTTTCAAATCAATATATAATTGGGTCAGAAACCAATCATAGAAAAGGATGATTTCCAATGGCGCGCAGATACGACAGCAAAGAAGCAAAACGGCGGATCCTGACCGCCTGTGTCCGGCTTTTTCTGGAAAAAGGCTACACGAACACCAAGGTTGCAGAAATTTTAAAGGAAGCAGATGTTTCCGCCGGGTCGTTCCAGAATATTTTCCGCACCAAGGACGGCGTGCTGACCGAGCTGATCGGCATGATGTTCAGCAGGCAGTTCGGCGCGGTAAGGCCGCTGGCGGCAAACGCCCCCTCGCCGGTGTACCTCTACGCGGTGGAGACGGCTTTGCAGCTGGCGATGACCGAGCTGAGCGAGAATCTGCGGGATATCTATGTGGAAGCGTACACCTTCCCCGCCACGGCGGAGATCATCCACCGCAGCACCACGGCCGAGCTGCAGGCGGCGTTCAGCGCGTATCTGCCCGGGTGCGCCGAGTGCGATTTCTACGAGATGGAGCTGGGCACGGCTGGCATGATGCGCGGCTACATGGCACGGCGGTGCGACCCCTACTTTACGCTGGAGCGCAAAATACGGCGGTTCCTGAGCATGAGCCTGAGTGCGCTGCAGGTCCCCGCGCAGGAGCGCGAGCAGGTCATCGCTTTTGTGGCGGAGATCGATATGCTTGCCCAGGCGCGGAAGGTGGTAGATGCCGTGCTTGCATCGCTGTCCGTGCAGTTTGATCTGAAAGGATAACAAGGTTTGATGACAAGGAGGGAGTAACATGAAAAAATGGCTGATCTGGTGTTTGACGGTGCTGGCAATGGTGTGCCTGATACCGGGGATCGTGTTAAAAGCGGCGGCAGAAACAACCACGGTGCGCTGCAAAAACTGTGGGAGTGTGGAGACACGTGAGATCCTTGGATACAGAAAATATGATTCGAACTCTCATAGGTTTTATGTAGCTGAATGCCAGAACTGCCACAACGATGGCAATGTTTCGTATTTAAAGGTACATACCGGCGGTACCGAAACGCCCACCTGCACCAAAGGCAAAACCTGCGAAAAATGCGGCGCGGAATACGGCGAAAAAGACCCAAATAATCATGATTTGGTGCATCACGATGCAAAAGCCCCCAGCTGTACGGAAATCGGCTGGGATGCTTACGATACCTGCTCTCGTTGTGACTATACCACCCGCAAAGAGCTGCCCGCACTGAACCATGATCTGAGGCAGTCCGTGATAACAGCCCCCACCTGTACGGAAACCGGCTGGGCTTACGTTAAGTGCTCCCGCTGCGACTATTACGACACTCCGGTGCTGCCCGCGCTGAAACATGATCTGAGGCAGCGCGTGATAACAGCCCCCACCTGTACGGAAGAGGGCTGGGCTTACGTTAAGTGCTCCCGCTGCGACTATTTTGCCACTCCGTTGCTGTCCGCACTGAATCATGATTTGGAGCAGCACGCAGCAAAAGCCCCCACCTGTACAGAAATCGGCTGGAACGCTTACGAAGCCTGCTCCCGCTGCGACTATACCACCTATGTGGAACTGCCTGCACAGCATGATCTGGAGCAGCACGCAGCAAAAGCCCCCACCTGTACGGAAATCGGCTGGAACGCTTACGAAACCTGTTCCCGCTGTGACCATACCACCTATGCGGAGCTGCCCGCACTGAATCATGATTTGGTGCGTCACGAAGCAAAAGCCCCCACCTGTACGGAAATCGGCTGGGATACTTACGAAGCCTGCTCCCGCTGTGACCATACCACCTATGCGGAGCTGCCCGCGCTGAACCACGATTTGAAGCAGCACGCAGCGCAAGCCCCCACCTGTACGGAAATCGGCTGGAACGCCTACGACACCTGCTCCCGTTGTGACTATACCACCTACGCGGAGCTGCCCGCGCTGAACCATGATCTGGTGAATCACGATGCAAAAGCCCCCACCTGTACGGAACCCGGCTGGAACGCTTACGAAACCTGCTCCCGCTGCAACTATACCACCTATGCAGAGCAGCCCGCGCTGAACCATGATTATCAGGCTGTTACCGTAGAGCCCACCTGTGAAGCAGACGGCTATACCATCTTTACTTGCAGCCGTTGCAAAGACAGCTACACCGCAGACCCGACCGATAAGCTGGGACACCAGTTCGGTGCATGGTCCCCGAACGGAACCGGCTCTCAGAGCGCCAGTTGTCTGCGAGATGGCTGCGCGCACACTGGCAGCACCGATTGCCGGAAGTTTACTTTCCGCACTGCGGAAGGCGAAACGCTGACCTTCTGCCCCGTGTGCGGGCAGGCAGAAAACGCCGCGCAGCTGGAAAAGATCGAAGCCGCAACGGCGTGGGCTATCAGCGGCAGCCTTTCTGCGGAGGATGTGACCGCACGGACGAATGGGGAATACCTGAGTGTGGCCTTTGAAACCGCAGGCAGCCTGACGCAGCCCACCGGTTTGGTCAGGCTCGCGCTGCCCGCCGGATTGCTGGAAGGCAAAAAGCTTGTGCGCATTGCCCCGGACGGCACACAGACGGAGATGCCGTTTGAAACAGAGCGCGGAAAGCTCATCTATACGCTGGATTTTGCAAACAGCGCGCTGCCCGTAATGCTCTTCCGGCTGGTACCCCAGACCGCCGCCCTCTGAATGCTTTTACAGCGCGCAAACGATAAACCATAAAATGCCCGCTCACCGTGGTTTTCCACAGGTGGGCGGGCATTCTTTTGTGCCTTTTGGGGCATAAAAATACCCCCGGAGGATGCAGCGTTTTTTACGCTGTCTACTCGGTGGTCATTTCCATCGTGCTGTCGCTGTTCTGGCCTGTGGTCCAGACCGGCATCAACAACTTCGGCATCTGGATCGCCAACTCTTCCGAGACTTCTCCCATTCTGGCTCCGTTCATCTATGGTACGCTGGAGCGTCTGCTGCTGCCCTTTGGTCTGCACCACATGCTGACCATCCCCATGCAGGACTGGCTGGGGCTGGATAACGCCGCCCGCATCAATAAGCCCTCCACCGTAGGCCAGAACTGGCGCTGGCGGCTGAAAAAGACCCAGCTGACCAAGAAACTCCAGAAAGAGATCTGCCAGCTGACCACCCGCTACGGCCGGAAGAACTGGGCGTGAGCGTAAGAGAACTCAACACAAAGGGCGGCCTGTGGGCCGCCCTGCCCTTTGTTGCGGAGTGCCCCCTTGGCAAACCGGACGGGATTGCGCTATAATAGAGCCGTAACAGTTCCACAAAGGTGTGGTAAGGGAGGGGTGGTCATGATCCGGGTGGCGATCGTAGAGGACGACGCGGAGGTACAGGGGGTATTGCAGGAGTATGTCCGGCGGTATACCCGGCAGTACGGGACAGAGTTTGAAGTGACGGTCTTTGCGGACGGCGTGGATATTCTGGAGGATTACCGCGCGGTCTACGATATTATTTTTCTGGATGTGGAGATGAAGCATCTGGATGGCATGACCACGGCAGAGCGCATCCGGCAGATGGATGCAGACGTCATCCTGATCTTCATTACCAATATGGCGCAGTACGCCATCCGGGGCTACTCGGTGGGAGCGCTGGACTATGTGCTGAAGCCGGTGCCCTACTTTGCCTTTTCGCAGCAGCTGCTCAAGGCGGTTGCCCGGCTGGAAAAGCGGGCAAAGCACTACCTGACCGTGCCGGTGGAGGGCGGGCTGCGCCGGCTGGACACCGCAAGCATCTATTATCTGGAAAGCGAGGGTCACCGGGTGCACTTTTACACCGACGAGGGCGATTTTTCCGCCCCCGGCGCCCTCAAGGCCTTTGAGGAAAAGCTGGCAGACTGCCCCTTTGCCCGGTGCAACAGCGGCTACCTTGTCAATCTGGCACAGGTGCGGGAGCTGCGGCAGAGCACCGTGCAGGTGGGCCCCTGCGAGCTGCAGGTCAGCCGCCCCAAGCGCAAGGCTTTTCTTGCCGCACTGACCGACTACATCGGAGGTGAAGGCTCATGACCGCGCTGCCGGATATCCCCCGGCTGTACACCGCCCTTGCCGAGTGTCTGGCGGTGCTGCTGTTCACCCCGGCGCTTGCGCCCCGCTTTTCCAGAGCGGTCACCGGGGGTATCACCCTGCTGTGGGCGGCGGTGCTGTCGGCCTTTCTGGAGCTGACGGGCAACGTGCCCGGCGGGCTCTGGATCCCCTGCATGGTAACGGCCATCGGGCTTTCCTACTTATATTTATGGGGTGTGTGGAGCATCACCCTGCTGGAAGCCGGGTATCACTGCGCCCGGGCGTTTATTCTGGCAGAGCTTGCCGCCAGCGTGGAGTGGCAGCTGCACTGCGCCCTCTGGCCCGCCCGCGGCCCATGGGAGCCGCTGTCTTTGCTGCTGCTGGCGCTGGTGTATGGGACGCTGTTCGGCATTATGTGCTATCTGCAGCACCGCCGTCCCCAGCCCGCCGGGCACTTACAGATCGGCGGCAGCGCCGCCCTGACGGCGGTCATGTTGGCGCTGACTGCCTTTGCGGTGAGCAATCTGGGCTTTCTGCCCGGCAGCGAGATCAACATGAGCATTTTTTCCATCCGCACACTGGTGGATTTTTCCGGCGTGCTGATCTTATCTGTGCAGCACGAGCAGCTGCAGGAGAACGCTTTGCACAGCGAGCTTGCCGCCATGGACGAGGTGTTGCACCGCCAGTACGAGCAGTACAAGCGCAGCAAGGAGGGCATCAACCTCATCAACCGGCGGTACCATGAACTGAAAGTCCAGCTTGCCCGCATCCGGGAGGAGCAGGATCAGACCAAGCAGAACGCCGCCATTGCTGCCATGGAGCAGAACATCCGCCAGTACGAGGCCGAGAACAAGACCGGCAACCCGGTGCTGGATACCCTGCTCACCGCCAAGACCATGGAATGCCAGCAGGAGAACATTACCATCACCAGTGTAGCGGACGGCAGGATGCTGGGCTTTCTCACCATCCGGGAGCTGTGCACCATCGTGGGCGTGGCGCTGGACAACGCCATTGCCGCCGTGCGCGCCGAACCGGACCCCGAAAAGCGGCTCATCAAGGTGGCGGTGTACAGTCAGGGCGGTTTTGCCATGCTGCGGTTCGAGCACTATACAGAGGCCGCCCCCGCACTGGATGCGGACGGTCTGCCGAAGCAGGGGTCGGACCTGAAAAGTGTCCGCACCACCGTCGGGCAGCACGGCGGCAGCATGACGCTGCACTGGGAAAACAACTGGTGCACCCTGCGCATCCTGTTCCCGCTGCCCCAAAAGCAATAATATTTTTACGGCAGGTATCCCCTGCCGTTTTTTTGCTGTCTGGCAGGGTGCACAAATACAGCCGGATAAAATTTGTGTATTAGCACAATAAAATTTGAAACCTTATTGTAACTTTTGCAAATTATGCGTTCAAAACGACAGATTATGAACAAATTGAAAATTCCTCGTCAGCTTCTGGTATCATAAAGCCAAGCTGGCGGGGGTGTCCCCGCCGTTGTCCGATTCGACAAAACAAGGAGGAGAAAACTATGTTGTCCATCAATATGGATGACGTGATGCAGGTCCTTACGAATGTTCGTGGGTACCTCATCGCGTTTGGTGTAGTGCTTGCACTGGCGGTCGTTGTGATGATCGCGGTGCGCAAACTGCCCAAAGCAAAGAAAAAGATGATCCGTGCACAGTCTGGCCTTGCCATTCTGCTGGCACTGACCATCGTTGTCAACCTGATCTGCACCGGCCCCATGTCCACCATGCTGGATCTGGTGTCCGGCAGCGGCACCATCAGCGAGGAGACCTCTGCAAAAGCCACCCAGCTGGTGAATGAGATCACCGCAGACGGTGTCGTTCTGGCAAAGGACGAAGACGGCATCCTGCCGGTGGCTTCCGGCTCCAAGCTGAACGTTTTCGGCTGGGCTTCCACCAACCCCTGCTACGGCGGCACCGGTTCCGGTGCGCTGAACGCCACTTACCCCGTCACCGATCTGCTGACCGGCCTGCACGATGCCGGCATCGAGACCAACGAGGAACTGAGCAAGTTCTACACCGACTACAAGGCAGACCGCCCCAGCGTTAGCATAGCGGCGCAGGACTGGACCCTGCCGGAGCCCAATGTCAGTCTGTACACCGATGAGATGATGGAGAACGCAAAAGCATTCTCGGATACCGCAATGGTCGTCATCACCCGTGTCGGCGGCGAGGGCGCAGATCTGCCCACCGATATGGCTTCCGTTGTGGATGGCAGCTGGATCCGCCGCGTGGCACAGGCTTACGGCGCTGAGCGCGGCACCACTTACTACAACGGTACCTACGACGACTCTCTGAACGAGGGTAACGACTGGGATAAGGGCGACCACTTCCTGCAGCTGTCCAACCGTGAGGAAGACCTGCTCGACCTGGTCACCGCAAACTTCGACAACGTCATTCTGGTCTACAACGGCGCCAACGCCTTCCAGATGGACTTCCTGAAGGATTACCCCCAGATCAAGGGCGTCCTGCTCTGCCCCGGCACCGGCCAGTCCGGCTTTGAGGGCTTCGGCAAGGTCGTTTCCGGCGAGGTCAACCCCTCCGGCCGTACCGTGGATACCTATGTTTCCAACCTGAAGAATGCGCCCTGGTGGAACAACTTCGGCGACTTCAAGTACACCAACACCGAGGAGCTGAATTCCGATTCCACCTTCTTTGATCCGGAAGGCACCACCCCGTCCTTCGTCAACTACGTGGAAGGCATCTACGTGGGCTACAAGTTCTACGAAACTGCCGCCGCCGAGGGTCTCATCGACTACGACAAAGAAGTGGTCTACCCCTTCGGCTATGGCCTGAGCTACACCACCTTCACCAAGGAGATGAGCGGCATCACCTCCGACGGCACCAACCTGAACTTCAGCGTTACTGTCACCAACACCGGCGCTGTGGCGGGCAAGGATGTTGTAGAAATTTACAGCAATCCTCCCTACACCAACGGCGGCATCGAGAAGGCTACCGCAAACCTGCTGGACTTCGCCAAGACCTCTGAGCTGGCACCCGGCGCATCCGAGACCATCGAGTTCTCCATCCCGGTGGAGCAGCTGGCTTCCTATGATTACCAGACCAACGGCTGCTATGTGCTGGAAGCTGGCGACTATGTCATCAGCGCGAACGATGATTCCCACACCGTTGCCGATTCTGAAGTCTACACCGTTGCATCCGACAGCGTCTACAACGAGTCCAACAAGCGCGGCAGCGATGCTGTGGCCGCTACCAACGAGTTCGATTTCGCAGAAGGCGAGATCACCTATCTGTCCCGCGCCGACGGCTTTGCAAACTATGCCGAGGCGACCGCTGCTCCCGCCACCTATGAGATGACCGACGAGCAGAAGGCTGCCTTCGACAACGCACACACCTACGTCGAAGCTGGCTATCAGCAGGATGACGACGCCAACGCCGCCGACATCACCACCGGTGCCAAGAACGGCCTGAAGCTGGCCGACCTGCGCGGCGTGGATTACAACGACGCCCAGTGGGATGCCCTGCTGGATCAGATGTCCATCGACGATCTGCAGCAGATCATCGGCTTCGGCGGCTACCAGACCGCTGCGGTCTCCAGCATCGAGAAGGTCCGCACCAGTGACTGCGACGGCCCGGCTTCCATCAACAACTTCTTCACCGGTGTCGGTTCCGTCGGCTTCCCGGCTGCTGCCCTCATCGGCATGACCTGGGACAAGGATCTGGCCTACGCCTTCGGCGACAGCATCGGCGAGATGGCTGACGAGATGGATACCTCCGGCTGGTACGGTCCCGCTATGAACATCCACCGCACTGCTTTTGCAGGCCGTAACTTCGAGTACTACTCCGAGGACGGCGTGCTGTCCGGCGTGATGGCTTCCAACGCCATCAAGGGCGCACAGGATCGCGGTGTGTATGCTTACATGAAGCACTTCGCCCTGAACGATCAGGAAGGCAACCGTGGTTCCATGGTGGCGACCTGGTCCAACGAGCAGGCCATCCGTGAGATCTACCTCAAGCCCTTCGAGATCTCCGTCAAGGATGCAGACTGCCACGCGGTCATGTCTTCCTTCAACTACATCGGCACCCGCTGGACTGGCGGCTGCAAGGAGCTGCTGAAGAACGTCCTGCGCGGCGAGTGGGGCTTCGTGGGCTTCGTCGAGACAGACTACTTCGGCGTCTCCGGCTACATGACTGCTGACCAGTGCGTCCGCAACGGCAACGACCTGATGCTCTGCACCACCGGCAACGACTTCAACACCGTGACCGTGCTGACCAACAGCAGCAAGCAGGCCCTGCGCGAGTCCGCAAAGAACATCCTCTACACCGTGGTCAACAGCCGTGCATACGCAGAGGAGAACCTGAACCCCGGTATGGCAAAGTGGCAGATCGTCCTGATCGGTGCCGATGTTCTGGTGGCTCTGCTGTTCGTGACGCTGGAAGTCAAGACCCTCAAGGGCTACAAAAAGCGCAAGGAAGAGGAAGTCAACGCCTGATCTAGGGCAAGACGCTCTGAACGTTTGCAGCACCTGAACTGAAACCAGACCAAAGGCCCGCTGCGTAAAAACAGCGGGCCTTTTCTGGATTTGAAAAGGCAAAGAGGAAAATGCCATGAAACACACAGATATCATCAACAGCCTGAGCCTGGAACAAAAATGCGCCCTGCTGAGCGGCGGCACGGTGTTCACCACCCGGGCGCTGCCGGGCAAGGGCATCCCGGCCATTACCCTGTCGGACGGCCCCAACGGCGTGCGTAAGCAGGCGGGTGCGGCTGACCATCTGGGCCTGAACCCCAGCGTGCCCGCCACCTGCTTCCCCACCTCGGCCACCGTTGCCAACAGCTGGGACCCGGCACTGGGCGAGGCTGTGGGCGCAGCCATGGGCGAAGAGGCAGCGGCACAGGGCGTGTCGGTGCTGCTGGGCCCCGGCCTGAACATCAAGCGCAGCCCGCTGTGCGGCCGCAACTTCGAGTATTTCTCGGAGGACCCCTACCTTGCCGGTAAGATGGCGGCGGCCTACGTCCGCGGCATCCAGAAAAACGGCATTGCCGCCTGCCCCAAGCACTTTGCCGTGAACAGTCAGGAGCTGCGCCGCATGGCCTCGGATTCCATCGTGGACGAGCGCACCCTGCGGGAGATCTACCTGACCAGCTTCGAGATGGTGGTCAAGGAGGCGCAGCCAAAGACCATCATGTCCGCCTATAACCTTGTCAACGGCACCTACGCCAACGAGAACGCCCACCTGCTCATGGAGATCCTGCGCAGGGACTGGGGCTTTGACGGCGCGGTGGTCACCGACTGGGGCGGCAGCAACGACCACGCCCTCGGCGTAAAGAACGGCTCTACGCTGGAAATGCCTGCCCCCGGCGGGGATGCCATCCGGGAGCTGATGAAGGCGGTGCAGACCGGCAAGATCACCGAAGCGGACGTGGACGCCCGGCTGGAGGAGCTGCTGGAACTGGTGTTCACCACCAAGGCGGCGGTGGACGCCGCACCCGGCAAGTTCGATGCCGACGCCCACCACGCACTGGCACGCCGGGCCGCTGCCCAGAGCATCGTGCTGCTGAAGAACGAAAACAGCCTGCTGCCCCTTGCAAAGGGGGAAAAGGTGGCGGTCATCGGCGACTTTGCCCAGACGCCCCGCTATCAGGGCGCAGGTTCCAGCGCCGTCAACTCCATCAAGGTGGATTCCTTCTTGGATTGCCTTGCCGAAAGCGGCCTGAACAGCGTCGGCTACGCCAAGGGCTTTGACCGGCAGGGCAAGCCCGATGAGGCGCTGAAGGCCGAGGCGGTGCTGCTGGCAAAGAACGCCGATGTGGTGCTGCTGTGCATGGGTCTGGACGAGATCAAGGAGAGCGAGGGCATCGACCGCGCCGACATGAAGCTGGCAGAAAACCAGCTGGAACTGCTGGCAGCTGTGGCGGCGGCAAACCCCAACGTGGTGCTGCTGCTGAGCGCAGGCTCCTCGCTGGAAAGCGATTGGGTCAAGGACTGCAAGGCACTGGTCTACGGCTGTCTGGGCGGTCAGGCCGGTGCGGGCGCACTGGTCGAGGTGCTCACTGGCGCGCAGAACCCCTGCGGCAAGCTGGCGGAGACTTGGGCGCGCAGCTACGCCGACACCCCCGCAAAGGAGCATTTCGGCGGCGACGGCCCCACTGTGGAGTACCGCGAGGGTCTGTATGTGGGCTACCGCTACTACGACACCGCCGGTGTGCCCACCGCCTTCCCCTTCGGCTACGGCCTGAGCTATACCAGCTTTGCGTACAGTGACCTGAAAGCAGACGAAACCGGCGTGACCCTGACTGTCACCAACACCGGCAGCTGTGCCGGTGCCGAGGTGGTGCAGCTCTATGTGGCAAAGCCGGATGCAAAAGTTTTCCGCCCCGTCAAGGAGCTGAAGGGCTTTGCCAAGGTGCAGCTGGAAGCCGGAGAGAGCAAGACCGTCACCATCCCGCTGGACGATAAGGCGTTCCGCTACTGGAATGTCAAGACCGACCGCTGGGAGGTGGAGGGCGGCAGCTATCAGCTGCTGGTGGGCGCTTCCAGCGCCGATATCCGTCTGACTGCCGCCGTCACGGTGGCGGGCACCGGCGCACCCGACCCCTACGCGGGCAAAAAGCTGGGTCATTACTGCACAGCCAATATCCAGAATGTACCGGATGATGAATTCGAAGCGCTGCTGGGGCACGCTATCCCGGAGAACAAGGTGCACATCGACCGCAACATGACGCTGGGCGAGATGGGACACGGACGCAGCCCCATCGGCTGGCTTGCGGCTGCCGTGCTGGGGGCCCTGCTGCGCCGCAGCATCAAAAAGGGCAAGCCTGACCTGAACATCCTGTTCCAGTACAATATGCCCCTGCGGGCGCTGGCCAAAATGACCAACGGCGCCATCAGCATGGGCATGGTGGACGGCATCGTGATGGAGCTGCAGGGCTTCTGGATCATCGGCCTTGTGCGGGTGATTTTTGAGGCCGTGAAGAACCTCGTGCTGAACAGCCGCATGGAAGAGCGCTTGAAAAACAGCTGAAAGGAAGCAGGCTATGAATTTCTGGAATAACTTTGCGGCAAAGCACCCCGCCGCTGCCAAGTGGGTGCGCGAGGGCGGTTTGTTTGTCATCGTGTCCAACCTCATCACGGTGTTCAAGTACCTGCTGCTGCAATTTCTGCCCAAGGCCTTTGCTAGCCTGCCGGTGGTGGATTTCGGCTGGCCGGGCATTGACATCACCCTGTTCGGCGAGACCTTCAAGTGGAACATCCTCGGCTACGATGCCGCCCACGGCGGTCTGCCCTACTTCTGCGCCTACATGATCGCCATGGTCATCGGCGAGTGCATCAACTTCCCCATCCAGCGCAACTTTGTGTTCCGCAGCAAGGGCAATCTGGCAAAACAGATCGGCTGGTATGTGCTGGCCTTCTGCATCATCACCTGCATCGTCAACTCCATCAACTGCATCTGGGTGGCGGTGGCCGGCCTGCTGGTACCGGACTTCATCTACAACATCGGCACCACCGTGCTCAACGGCGGCATCTCCATGGTCATCTTCTTCTTTGTGAATAAGATCATCTTCCCGGAGGGCGAAAAAGCCGCCAAATAATAAGCTATTCTCCTTCATTTTCTTCTTCTCATCATAAGCCAGAAGGGCTGCTCCGTTCTCCGGGGCAGCCCTTTTGGTTTGAAGGAGAGAACCCCCTCGGCCATCTTATTTTTGTTTTTCTGCACAAAATGTTCTGCGGGCAGGGTTTTCCTCTTGACAAGCGGGCAAATGTTTCGTACTATATTTAGTAGTATGGAATCAAAGACGCTGTACGCAGGTTTCAGTGTGACCCTGTACCCGTTTCAGGCAAAGCGTGCCTGTTTGATATAAAATGGAACCGTAAAGAGAAAAGCCGTATGCTTTTGCCCGTGCCGCCGGTTTTGGGTGGTGCGTATGGTTTTGGTGTCACTTTTTGCATTGAAAGCTCTTTCTATATCATTGCCCGTGTCCTGCTGCGCAGCGTCTCCTGCTTTTAATTTTGCATTGAATTGAAACAAAGGAGAGTGAACGCAATGACCGCGATCGGAGTGATCGTGGCCTTGATCGTTGCTGTTGTCGGCGTGGCTGCGGGCTATTTTATTGGTTACAACAACCGTAAAAAGACTGCCGAAGCCCAGATCGGCAGCGCCGAGGCCGAGGCTACCCGGCTGGTGAACGAGGCGATCAAGACCGCTGACCAGAAGCGCAAGGAAGCGGTTCTGGAAGCAAAGGACGAGGCTTTCCGTCTGAAAGCCGAGGTCGATGCCCAGAAGGCAGAGGCCGACAAGGAGATCAAGCAGCGCCGTGCGGAGATCAGCCGTCAGGAGAACCGCATCGACCAGAAGGAGACAGCGCTGGACCGCAAGACCGAGGCGCTGGAAAAGAAGGAAGAAGAGCTGAAAAAGCGCGCTGCCGAGGCCGAGGAGCGTCTGGCAGAGATCGATGCTCTGCGCGCCAAGGAGATGGAGCGTCTGGAAACGCTGGCCGGCCTGAGCCAGGAGGACGCCCGCGAGGTGCTGCTGCATAAGGTGGACGAGGAGCTGACCCACGAAAAGGCCGTGCGTGTTGCCGCCTACGAGACCGACCTGAAGGAAAACTGCGATAACATCGCCCGCAACCTTATCGGACAGGCCGTCAGCCGCTGCGCTGCCGACCATTGCAGCGAGACCACCGTCAGCGTGGTGCCGCTGCCCAGCGATGAAATGAAGGGCCGCATCATCGGCCGCGAGGGCCGCAACATCCGCGCACTGGAGACCGCTACCGGCGTAGATCTGATCATCGACGATACCCCGGAGGCCATCACCCTGTCCTCCTTCGACCAGACCCGCCGCGAGGTGGCCCGCATGACGCTGGAGCGCCTGATCGGCGATGGCCGTATCCACCCCGCCCGCATCGAGGAGACGGTGGAAAAGTGCCGCCACGATCTGGAACTGCAGATGAAGCGCGAGGGCGAGCGTGCGGTGATGGAGCTGGGCATCCACGGCCTGCACCCCGACCTGATCAAGCTGATCGGCCGGTTGAAGTACCGCACCAGCTTTGGCCAGAACGCCCTGACCCACAGCATGGAAGTGGCTTGGGTGGCCGGTCTGCTGGCAGGCGAGATGGGCGTGAACGTTACCATGGCACGCCGCGCCGGTCTGCTGCATGATATCGGCAAGGCACTGGATCACGAGATCGAGGGCAGCCACGTCCAGATCGGCGTGGACATCTGCCGCAAGTACAAGGAGAACACCCAGATCATCCACGCCATTGAGGCACACCACGGCGACGTGGAGCCCAAGACCCCGCTGGCCTTCATCATTCAGGCTGCCGACGCCATCAGCGCCGCCCGCCCGGGTGCCCGCCGCGAGAACGTGGAAAGCTACGTCAAGCGTCTGGAAAATCTGGAGGAGATCTCCTCCAGCTTCGAGGGCGTGGAGCAGGCCTTTGCCGTGCAGGCAGGCCGCGAGGTGCGCATTCTGGTCAAGCCCGACGTCATCAGCGACGATCAGGTCATCCTGCTGGCACGCGCTATCGCCAAAAAGATCGAGGATACGCTGGATTACCCCGGCCAGATCAAGGTCAACGTTATCCGCGAGAGCCGCGCTGTGGAGTACGCAAAATAAAGCTTTTTCTGCAGGCTGCCGTGTTTTTTGCACGGCAGCCTGTTTTTTTGCGCCAAAATGATTGCATTTCCTGTTAAAAAAAGGTATCATGGATGCAGAAGAAAGCAAAAAGAACTGCGTCCGTGCGGACGCAGACCCGCAACGACCCCGGAACGGAAAGGAGCATCGTTCTATGAAAAACTGGAAGAAATTACTGGCCTGCCTGCTGGTCGGCCTGATGGCACTGACCGTGTTCACCGCCTGCGATGCCAGCGTAGGCGCACCGATGAGCCCCAAGCGCTCGAACGCCGAAAGCGCAAAGGCGCTGTGCAAACAGTTCGATAATATGACCTACAGCAAGGATCTGAGCGAAAAGGCTTACTATGTTGCCTACTGGGTCGCCAGCTACCCAGGATCCTGCTCTGTCAATACGGAAAAAGCGGAGCTTTCCTGGACGGGTAATATCGGCAATGATGCAAAAGCACAGATGAAAATTGGTCGTTACGCTGATACATTTGATCTCATGGGCATCGGCAAGGGCATCGGCGGCATGGGCAACAATGACTTTGTCCCGGGCTTTTACATTGATACAGATCTGGAATCCAACGGCACCTCGGACATCATCTTTGTTCTGCCGACGGACGGTCGTAAGACTGACACCATGACCAAAGCCGCAAAGGGCAAGACCAAGCTGGGCGTTGCCTATGTGGTAAAGGACGGCGTAAGCTACGCTGTGGTGCTGTTTGGGGAATAAACCCTCTCAGTCATCGCTGCGCGATGCCAGCTCCCCCGAAAGGGGGAGCTTTTTTGTATGGTGAGAAAGTTTCTTATTGCGTCTGAAACTTCAGCGCTGAAGGTCAGCAGGAAACCTTTCCGCAGCGCCGCGCTTTCACAGAAAGCGGCGCTGCAACTGCCGTTTTCCGTTACGACCCCACCTGTGAAAATGGAACACCGGAGCGTCCGCAGACGCTCCGGTGTCCCATTTTCACAGAAGGGGTCGCAACGGCAAACAGCAGTTGTCCGTTTTTCTGTTCTCCTTGGTTGCGCGCGCAGCGGCGGCTGCGCTATAATAGGGCAAAGCATTTTTTGAAAGGCGGTGTTCCTGTTTGCGTTTTCTGCATTTGTCCGACCTGCATCTGGGCAAGCGGGTGTGCGAATTTTCCATGCTGGAGGATCAGCGGTATATTCTGGAAGAGATCCTGGCTCTGCTGGATGAGATCCCTGTGGACGGCGTGCTGCTGGCAGGCGACCTTTACGACAAGCCCGTTCCCCCTGCCGAAGCGGTGCGGCTGCTGGACTGGTTTTTGACCCAACTGGCGGCGCGGAAGCTACCGGTATTCGCCATCAGCGGCAACCACGATTCTGCCGACCGGGTGGCCTTTGGCTCTGCCCTGCTGGCCGATAGCCGGGTCTACGTCAGCCCGGTGTTCACCGGCGCGCCGCAGCCCATCCCCCTGCAGGATGCCCACGGCACGGTGGATGTGTACTTACTGCCCTTTTTAAAGCCCGCCATGGTGCGGCACGTCTGGCCGGACGAGCCTATTGAGAGCTACAACGACGCCCTTGCCTGCGTGCTGCGGCACTGCACCCCGGACCCCTGCCACCGCAGCGTGCTGGTGGCGCACCAGTTCGTGGCGGGTGGTGCCGCCTGCGAGAGCGAGGAGCCCTCGGTAGGCGGGGTGGACAGCGTGGACGCCGCCCTGTTCGATGCCTTTGACTATGTGGCGCTGGGGCATCTGCACAGTCCGCAGAAGGTGGGGCGGGAGACCTTGCGCTACTGCGGCACACCGCTGAAGTACTCCTTCTCGGAGGCGGGGCAGCGCAAAAGCGCTACCTTTGTGGAGCTGGGTGCAAAGGGCGAGGTGCACATCACCACCGCGCCCCTGACCCCCCGGCACGAGCTGCGCGGGCTGCGGGGCAGCTACATGGAACTGACCGACCGCCGCTGCTACGAGGGCACCGCCGTGGACGACTATCTGTACATCACCCTGACCGACGAGCAGGACGTGCCGGATGCGCTGGCGCGGCTGCGGGTCATCTACCCCAACCTGATGCAGCTGGACTACGACAACCAGCGCACCCGCCAGCAGCAGGAGATCTGCGCCCCGGAGCGCACCGAGAGCATCTCCCCGCTGGAGCATCTGGCTGCCTTTTACCAGCTGCAAAATAACCAGCCCCTGACCGCCGAGCAGACGGCGTTCTGTCAAGCACTGATCGAGGAGATCTGGAAGGAGGGCGACACTGTATGAGACCGCTGCGACTGACCCTTTCAGCCTTTGGCCCCTATGCCGCCGAGATCACCCTTGACCTTGAAAAGCTGGGCAAAGGCGGGCTGTACCTCATTACCGGCGACACCGGTGCGGGCAAGACTACCATTTTTGACGCCATCACCTATGCGCTGTACGATCATTCCAGCAGCGGCATCCGGGAAGGCTCCATGCTGCGCTGCAAGTACGCAGACGACAAGACCCCCACCTTTGTAGAGCTGGAATTTGAGGTGCACGGCGTGCGCTACACGGTACGCCGCAACCCGGAGTATCAGCGCCCCAAAGCCCGGGGCGAGGGCATGACCACCGAAAAGGCAGATGCCACCCTGACCTACCCGGACGACCGCCCGCCGGTGACCAAAGCCAAGGACGTGACCGCCGCCGTGCAGGAGATCATCGGGCTGGACTACAACCAGTTTTCTCAGATCGTGCTCATCGCGCAAGGACAGTTCACAAAGCTGCTCAACGCCTCCACCGAGGAGCGCAGCCGCATCTTCCGCAAGCTGTTCCGCACCCAGCGCTACGCCCAACTGCAAGAGCGCTTACAGGCCGAAGCATCCGCGCTGAACCAGCAGCGTACCGCTCAGAATGCCAAACTGGACAGCCTGCTGGGCGGGCTGCAATTCAGCCCGGAGGACCCGGACGCCGAGGCGCTGCGCGCCCTGTGCGCCCAGACTGTACCGGAAACGGCGCTTGCCTTGCTGGATGCCCTGACTGCCCGGCAGGCGGCAGCGCTGGAAGAAGCCGGCACCGCCCTGCAAGCCACCGAATCCCAGCTGGACACGGTGCAACAGCAGCTGGGTGCCGCCGCACAGGCGCAGCGGCTGGCGCAGCAGCTGGCTGCCCGTCAGGCAGAGCTTGCCGCTGCAAAGCCCGCACTGGATGCTGCCCGCGCCGAAGCTGACCGCCACGCCGGGGACGCTGTGCAGCTGGATGCCCTGACCGCGCAGGTAACGCAGGCGCAGAGCGCCCTTGCGGCCTATGACGCGCTGGACGCGCTCTGCCGTCAGCAGACCGAAGCGCGGGACGCCGCCCGGCTGGCGGCGGCGCAGGCGCACAAGCGGCGCACCCAGCTGGACAGCCTGAACGCCGCCCTTGCCGCCGCCGAAGCCGAGCTTGCCGCGCTGGCAGACGCGGACACCCGGCTTTTGGCGCTGCAAAACCGCAGCGCCCAGTTGACACAGCGCGGCGAAGCGCTGGCAAAGCTGGAACAGCGCCTTGCGGACTGCCAGCGACAGGCCAAGGCCGCACACAAGGCGCAGGAGAGTTACCGCGCCGCTGCCGCCGCACAGGACGAAGCCCGCGCCCGGCGGGACGCGCTGGAACGGGCATTTCTGGACGCACAGGCCGGGCTGCTGGCCGAGAGCCTTGTCGAGGGCGCACCCTGCCCGGTGTGCGGCAGTACCCATCACCCCGCCCGCGCCCTGCTGCCACATACTGCGCCCACACAGGCACAGGTGGAAGCCGCACGGCAGTCTGCTGCGGAAGCTGACCGGCAAGCGCAGAACGCCAGCGCTGCCGCCCAGAGCGCACTGGCTGCTGCCAACGAAGCAAAGACCTCTCTCCGGCGGGACGCCGAGACCCTGCTGCCGGAGCGCTTTACCACGCCGGAGGGCACAGTGCCCCTCACCTTTGCCCTGATGACCAACGTTCTGGCCGAGGAAGCCGCCGCCTTGCAGACGGAACAGGCAGACTATGCCGCCCGGTGCCGACAGGCTGAGGCCGATTGCCGCCGCAAGGCGCAGTTGGAAGCCGACCGGCAAGCAAAGACCCGCCAGCGCCCGGCGCTGGAACAGGCCGCTGCCGAAGCTGACCGCAGCGCCGCCGCCCAGAACGCCAGCGCAGACGCGTTGGAAGGGCAGATCGCAGAGCGGCGCGCCGCCCTGCCCTACCCCCAGCGCAAGGACGCACAGGCGGCGCTGGACAAGCTGGAAGCCGACCGCTGCACCCTGCGCACCGGCATGGAAACGGCGCAGCGCCGCCTGAAACAGGCCGAGCAGACCGTTGCCGCCGCTGAAGCCGCCGTGGAGGCGCTGACCGCACAGCAGACCGCCGCCCAAAAGGAGCTGCCCGCTCGCAGCGCCGAGGAGCTTACCGCACAGCAGATCGAACTGACCGCCGCGCGGGAGAGCCTGCGCAGCCGGGAAAAGCAGCTTTCGGCACAATTGCTGCCCAACCGCAAAACAGCGGCGCAGTACCGCGCTGCCGCCGAGGCGCGGCAGACGCTGGAAAGCCGGTGGCAGTGGGTCAGCGCGCTGGCTGCTACGGCGGGCGGCACCCTGACCAGCAAACAGAAGATCCGCCTTGAAGCCTACATCCAGATGAACTATCTGGACCGCATTTTGCGCTACGCCAATACCCGCCTGATGCAGATGACCGCCGGGCAATACGAGCTGGAGCGCATCGGCGCGGAGAACCAGCGCAGCCAGTCCGGGCTGGACCTTGGCGTCATCGACCACTACAACGGCACCCGCCGCAGCGTAAAGACCCTTTCCGGCGGCGAGAGCTTCAAGGCTTCGCTGGCACTGGCGCTTGGCCTTTCGGACGAGGTGCAGAGCAGCGCCGGCGGCATCCGGCTGGATACTTTGTTCCTGGACGAGGGCTTCGGCTCGCTGGACGAGGAATCGCTGGAGCTTGCCATCCGGGTGCTCTCCGGCCTGACCGAGGGCGACCGGCTGGTGGGCATCATCTCCCATGTGGGGGCGCTCAAGGACCGCATCGACCGGCAGGTGGTGGTGCACAAAGCCCGCACCGGCGGCTCCACCGTAGAGCTGCGGGTGTAAAACGCTGCCGGCGGGGCACACTAAAGGCGGAGGTGAATTTGATGAATTCTCTGGAACCCTTCATCCGCCACGAACTGGAAAACCAGCCCGGCACCGCTGCCGCCCCGCAGGCAAACAGCACCCGCAATGCCCCGCCGCTGGGCAATATGCCCCTGCAGCCCCCTGCTGCGCCGGACACACCCGGCACCCAACTGCCCCCGCCGGAGCTGCCGCAGCCGGAAAAGCCCGGCGTCCCCATGACAGACGGCACCCCCATGGCCTGCCGCCAGAAGAATGCCGCCGCCTTTCTGGCCGGGGACGTGCAGACCAGCGTGATGGCGCACTACGCGCCGGGGCTGTTCAGCACAAAGCAGAAGCTGCACAGCCGCCACCCCGCCCCGGACGAGGATACCGCCGCCGTTTTAGAGCTGGTGGAATGGCGCGAGGACGCCCCTTACGGCTGAGCGTAACAAAAATTTTTTAAAATATTTCAGTTTACCTGTTGAAATCTCGCCGCACTTCCCTTATTATGGTAGCATACAAACATAAAGGCAGGTTTTGCAATATGGCAGAGATCAAATACGAAGTTGTCCAGCGTGTAGCCGTGCTGAGCCAGCGTCCCCGCGGCTGGGAGCGTCAGCTGAACCTTATCAGCTGGAACGACGGCGAGCCCAAGTACGACATCCGCGACTGGTCCCCGGACGGCACCCGCATGGGCAAGGGCATCTCCCTGAGCCACGACGAGCTGGCCATCCTCAAGGGCATTCTGGAGGACATGGAGCTGTGAGCGGGGGCGACCGCGCAGAGTTTCTGGACATCTGGCAGCAGCACGTCACCCGCCCGGGCAGCGAAAAGCTGCTGGACTGGCTGGACAAAAAGACGGATTTTTTCACCGCACCGGCGTCCACCCGTTTCCACGGAGCCTGTGAGGGCGGGCTGTGCATGCACAGCCTGAACGTCTACCACGCGCTGCACGACAGCTTTTTCACCGAGGGCGAAAGCGAGGAGAGCTACGCCATCTGTGCCCTGCTGCACGATCTGTGCAAGGCCAACTACTACAAGCTGGGCACCCGCAACGTGAAGAACGAGGCCACCGGACAGTGGGAAAAAGCGCCCTTTTACAGTGTAGAGGATCTGTTTCCCTACGGTCACGGCGAAAAGAGCGTGTTTCTCATCGAGCGGTTCATGAAGCTGAAGGTGGAGGAGGCGGTTGCCATCCGCTGGCACATGGGCGGCTTTGACGATGCGGCCCGGGGCGGCTGTTTTGCCATCTCGGAAGCCTACGATAAGTACCCGCTGGCGGTCAAGCTGCACATCGCAGACCTGCAGGCTACCTATCTGATGGAGCACCGCACCAGTAATATGCGCTGAATAAACTAAACAGGCGGCTGTACAGCATTTTGTACAGCCGCCTGTTTGTTTGTAGAAATTTTCAGCAACCTTCTCCGGCGCAGAGGGCTTTCACCTTCTGCACAGCGGCAGCTACAAGGCTGCCGATGGGCTGGTCGGGCACGCCGACGATATAGTTTTCACAGTGGTTCACCGGGATCAGCACCCGGGTGGCGCTGCTCTGGCACACTGCCGCGGCCATGACGGGGGTGATCTCCCCCAGCAGCGCGTCTGCAATGACAATGCCGATGGGCCCCACGATGATATCCGCGCTGCGGCAGTTCACCACCACGGCATTCTCACCAGTGGCGGCGCGCTGCGCCCCGGCCCTGTGCATGGCCTGCGCGGCGACACTATTGGTGCCCACGGCCACCAGCCGGATGTCCGGGCACTGGGCGCTGAGGGCAGCCACCAGCTGGCGACCCAGTCCCCCGCCCTGCCCGTCAATGACAAGCACGTTCATGCCGTACCTCAGAAATCGATCTCTTCCAGACGCAGCAGCGCCAGAATGTAGATCTTAACGGCCTCCAGCAGCTTGTCGATGGGGGCAGCTTCGTTGGCACCATGCATCGGGCCGCCGAACTCCGGCAGCTTCACATCCTCATGCTCCGGGCCGAAGCTAACAGCATAGGGGAAGTGGCGGGCATAGGTGCCGCCGCCCATGGTGAAGGGGGTGGCGTTCTCGCCGGTCACCTCGTTGTAGGTGTCGATGCAGGCGCGGATGGCGGGGCTGTCGGCCTCGATATAGAAAGGCTCGGCTGCGTCCACGTCCTCAAGCTTTGCGCCCTCGCCCAGCGCAGCAGTGACCTGTGCGGTCAGCTTTTCGCCGTTGGTGCAGGTGGGGAAGCGGCTGTCGATGGTCTGCACCAGCTTGCCGTCCTCCATATAGATGCGGCCGCCGATGATGGTCAGCGGGCCGAAGGGGCCGTCGGCGCAGTCGATGCCAAGGCCGGTGCCTGCGGTGGAGCTGTGCAGCTTGCGCAGTGCCTCCAGATAAGCGCGCTCGGCATCGTTGCACAGGCCGTTATCCAGCAGATAATCCACCACCAGACCGATGGCGTTCACCGTGCCCTCCGGCATGGCAGCGTGGCCGGACTTGCCCCAGCCGCGCACCCGCACGCCGTCCCCTTCCGGTTCCAGCGTGATGTTGGGGGCGTTCTTCAGCTTGCGGATATCGGTCTTAACCAGTGCGCTGGCGCGGTCCGGCACCGCGTTGTTGGCAACACCGCCCTCAAACTCTGCAATGACGCCGTTGCACACCGGGCTGACGATCTTGCCGCCGAAGTGGCCCTTTTCGCCGTTGCACACCGGGAACTCCGCATCCGGGGTAAAGCAGAACACCGGGGCGGGGTAGTTTTCCAGATAGTACTTCACATCGTTCATGTGGGTCTCCTCGTTGTCGCCCACGATGGCACGGATGGGGT
>OGGI01000670.1_pt1 | contig 31308 bp, 32 predicted proteins | sample 1571051 | NCBI WGS metagenome assembly OGGI01 (sample SAMEA2582075, study PRJEB24529) | metagenome | biome: Human gut stool | place: China | collected 2011 | reverse complement strand
ATTGGTATGACTAGCTGAAGCGATGTTGTGAATGCACTTGAACAAGATTTTTCTGGCATAGGGATTACCTCGTTTAGTGATGTGTTCCTTGGCGAGAAAGTTCCCAGATTCGTAGTGTTTCAGGTCAATGCCAATAAAAGCGTTGATTTGATTGGTAGACTGAAAGCGACGAATATTTCCCAACTCGCCAATGATAGATGTCGCTGTGGTTTCTGCGATGCCAGGAATTGACCGTAAGATGTCATACTCTGGTAAAGGCTGAGCTAGAGCTACCATGTCGCTTAAGACAACTTGTCTGCGTTCAGAAAGACGAAGCAATTCTTGAGCATAGTAACGAACCTCTTCAAGCATTGGAGAGGTTTTCTTGACCGCACAATAAGACTGATTAGCTAGTTTTGTAAGCTTATCTACTAAGTAAGTTACACGTTTTTCAGAGATGCGTTTTGATGTAGACTGACGGATAATCTCACACAAGTTACTTTGAGATAGGCTTAATACAAACTCTTTGCATGGAAAAGCCATCACTAAGTTCCAATATTGCTCTCCAGTAGGTGTGGATAATAGATTTTCCAATTCAGGAAAGGTGACTTGTAGGACCTTGTGCAGACGGTTTTTAGTTCGAACAAGATCTTCTGTCATATTTTGATAGAAACGGCTTAAATCACGCAGGTGTTGATAAACTTCTTCCTGCACGTAAGTTGGTTTACGATTGTGCACAAGCTGAGATTTAGCCAACTTTTCAGCGTCAATTTTATCTGTTTTACGAACTCGCAGACTGTCCAATTGCTTCTTAGCTTCCAGTGGATTTAGCCGTGTGTAAGCGTAACTATATTCCTCAAGAAAGGCTTGAAGACGTCGAGAATAGACACCTGTAGCCTCAAATATAATCTCAGGGTTATGAACAGTTTTCAAGTCGCCCAACAGGCGATTGAATCCAATGGCATCATTGAGTATGGTGTAGCCATGAACCTTCTCACCGTTGACTAAAATGGCCACCTCAGAACTTGTTTTACTGACATCAATTCCAAATACTGCACGCATGACATTACCTCTTTTGTCTTGAATAATTCCATGTTTTAGTGATTTTATTTTCAATACGCGACGTTTAGCGTCCTACATACTTTGATCAAACTCCACCTAAAACAAGGTGTCTTGCCAGTTTGTCAAGCGACGTCTAGCGCCATAGAGCCCTACGACTTTACAAGACACCACTACTTTAACATAAAGAAAAAGTAGTGAGTACTCTCTCCCGTCGGAGATTTCTTCACTACTAATCTTAGTATGTTTTCTTCTAATTCTTGCAGAAATGATAGAGCTCGGTTTTGAGCTATGAGATTTGATTCGCCACCCGGTAGAGAACTGTCAGGATTTTGCCAAAGTTGTTTGAGTGTAGTTTCAAATGTTTGGTCGGAAACCTGCTGACTGCTTAGTTTTCGTTCAATCAATCGCTTATCAAGTTGAATCGGAAGCCCAAAGGTTAGTGCCAAAGGCTCAATCGTTTCAATTGCTCGTTGGTAAGGACTAGAATAAATAGCAGAGATTGGCTTATTCTCTAGTATTTTTAATTGTGAGAGGGAAGTGAGTCCCTTTTGTGACAAAGGGCGTGTCCATTCGTCAGGTGTGTAAGTTGAGTGCGCGTGACGGACAAAATAATAAATGTTGTTCATGTAATCTAGTATATCACAACATGTGAAAATTCTATAAATAAGCAAGAAATAATGCTTATTTAAGAAAAACTTTAACTTTGTCTTACGGATAGTTAATAAGAGCTTGGTAAACTTTAATCAACCATTAAAAATAATCAAAGGAGTAAATAATATGGTTGACAAAAATCATCGTTCAAATAATGAAAAATATACAAAATGGTCTATCCGTCGGTTAAGTGTAGGTGTTGCGTCCGTAGTTGTGGCAAGTGGATTCTTTATTCTTATTAGCAATCCGGTAAATGCCCAAGTTGGTACGCAAAACAAGGTGGTCACGACAGCCCCGTCAAATAGTCCGACAGACTCTGGGAAATCCATACTTGATTCGAAAGTAGGACAATCTGAAAAAACAACAGCTGACAAGAAAGAAACGCCAGATGCAACTAAGTCCTCACAAGATTTGTCTGGCAGAACAACTCAAACACCAGATAAAAAGGTGCAAGAAAAACAAGAAGTTACAAAAGAAAACAAAGTAGGCAAAACGATTGCAGAGGCTGCTAAGGAAATTCAAAAAGCAACTGAAAAAGTAGTAAAAGAAGCTACTTCAAAGGAAGAAAAGGATTCTTCATTGGATCAAGCGAAAAAATCAGTTTTAGATAATATTAAAAGTAATATCAATGTTCCTGCCTCTTACCTTGATAATGCTACTTATCCAGGACCTTTTACAGCAGGTGTGAACCAAGTAATTCCGTATGAACTTTTTGGTGGAGATGGGATGTTAACACGTCTTCTACTCAAATCCTCAAATGGAGCACCATGGTCAGATAATGGCACAGCAAATCATGCAGGCTTGCCTCCGTTTGCTAACATTCCGAAGGGTAAGTATTTTTATCAGGTATCACTTGGAGGAAATGCAGCAGGCAAGCAAAATAAAGAATTGTTGGATCAATTGAAAGCCAACGGTACACAAAGTTACACCGCTACCGTAACAGTTTATGGTTCAAAAGATGGTAAAGTTGACTTGAGCAATGTGATTGCGACTCGTCAAGTGACGATTAACCTTAATAGTTTGAAATCTAAAGCAGATCCTTCATTAGAACAAGCGAAGAAATCTATTTCAGAAAATATTAAAGAAAGTACGGATGTCCCAGCGTCCTTCTTACAAAATGCGAACCATCCTGGTCCATTTACAGCTGGTGTGAATGAAGTGATTCCGTATGAACTCTTTGGTGGTGATGGCATGTTGACTCGTCTTCTGCTCAAATCATCAAACGGAGCACCATGGTCAGATAATGGCACAGCGAATCATGCAGGCTTGCTTCCGTTTGCAGGCATTCCAAAGGGCAAATATTTCTATCAAGTTTCATTAGATGGCAATGCAGCCGGCAAACAAGGCAAGGCCCTCTTGGATCAATTGAAAGCGAACGGTACTCATACTTACACTGCGACTGTTAAGGTTTACGGTGCAACTAAGGATGGTAAGGCAGACTTGAACAATGTTATCGCAACACGTCAAGTAAATCTGAATTTGAATGGTCAAAAAGCGCAAGAAGATCCATCTCTTGCTCAAGCCAAACAATCCGTTTCTGACAGCATCAAGGGCAGTACAGATGTTCCGGCTTCCTTCCTAGCCAATGCGACCCACCCTGGTCCCTTTACGGCAGGCGTGAACGAAGTCATTCCGTATGAACTCTTTGGTGGTGACGGTATGTTAACACGTCTCTTGTTGAAATCCTCAGACGGCGCCTCATGGTCAGATAACGGCACGGCAAAACACGCTGGCTTACTACCCTTTGCCAACATTCCAAAAGGTAAATATTTCTATCAAGTGTCACTCAATGGTAATGCGGCCGGCAAACAAGGCAAGGCCCTCTTGGATCAATTGAAAGCGAATGGCACACACAGTTATACCGCAACCGTCACAGTTTACGGTGCAACTAAGGATGGTAAGGCAGACTTGAACAATGTTATCGCAACACGTCAAGTAAAATTGAACTTAAATGGCACAACAACAGCAGAACAAATCAAGAAATCTGTTTCAGAAAATATCAAAGATAAGATTGATGTTCCAGCAAGCTACTTGAAAAATGCAGTCTTTCCTGGACCATTTACAGCCGGTGTCAATCAAGTGATTCCGTATGAACTCTTTGGTGGTGATGGCATGTTGACTCGTCTTTTGCTCAAATCCTCAAACGGCGCCCCATGGTCAGATAATGGCTCAGCTAAGCATCCAGGTCTATTGCCACTAGCGGGCTTAGGCAAAGGCCAATATTTCTACCAAGTTTCATTGGACGGTAATGCTGCAGGTAAACAAGACAAAGCTCTGTTAGAACAGTTAAAAGCAAATGGAACACATTTGTATAAAGCAACTGTTACAGTGTATGGAGCAACCAAAGATGGCAAAGCGGACTTGAAGAATGTCATTGCGACGAAATCTGTGACGATTAACCTAAAAGGTGAAAAGAAAGCGGACTCTAAAGGACAATCTCAACAAGGTCAAAATGATCAGGCACAAAACCAAGGTAAAAAAGCAGATTATGACGGAAGCAAGCATTCAAATAAAGGTGGAACACCTTCTGCGACATCTTCAAAAGGTGGACAAGCTACAGCAAGCAAAAAATCGCTTCCTAATACAGGTCAAAAATCCTCTCTTGGCTTGACAGTCCTAGGACTTCTTGGATTAAGTGCAGCAGCTATTTTAGCACTTGTTGGCATGAAACGCAGAGAAAAGAAGTAATTCTCGCATTTGTGAGCAATAACGCTTGAATCAAGTATAGAAATAGTGTTATACTTTTTCGTGGTATAACACTATTTTTCACAATAGAGGTAAGAAAATGACGAAGAGAATTTTGTTAGTAGATGATGAAGTAGAGATTACCGAGATTAACAAGCGTTATTTAACACAGGCAGGTTATGAAGTCAATGTGGCGCATGATGGGCAGGAAGCTTTGGAGCTTTTTAAGAAATATCCGATTGATTTGATTGTCACCGACATTATGATGCCCAACATGGACGGGTATGATTTGATTGGCGAAGTGCAGTATCTTGCTCCGGAGCAACCTTTCCTTTTTATCACTGCTAAAACATCTGAACCGGATAAAATTTATTCCCTCAGTATGGGAGCGGATGATTTTATTACCAAACCTTTCAGTCCGCGGGAGTTGGTGTTGCGGGTGCATAATATCTTGCGGCGCATTCACCGCAGTGTGGGAGCAGATGAAAAACTCCAACTAGGAGATTTAGAGATAAATTATGAAACACGCAAAGTGACAGTTCACGGACAACCATTGATAATGACCCTTAAATCGTTTGAACTACTATGGATTCTTGCTAGTAATCCTCAGCGTGTATTTTCAAAGACAGAATTATACGAAAAAGTTTGGCGAGAAGATTTTGTGGATGACACCAATACGCTAAACGTACACATTCATGCTCTGCGGCAAGATTTAGCAAAATACAGTACAGAAAAAACACCCACGATTAAGACTGTTTGGGGACTGGGCTATAAGATAGAGGTGTAAGATGAAATTAAAGCACTTTATTATTGTGGGATACCTCATTTCCACAACGATCACGGTTGTTGCAATCATCTGGTCTGTCAACACCATGCTGATTGCAAAAAGTGATATTTATTTTATTATTGGAATTAGTATTCTAGCAAGTATTACTGGTGCATTGGTCAGTCTTTTGCTGTTGAGCCGCGTTTTCCTCTCTTTGGATAAATTAAAACAGCTCATCAAAGGTATTTCAGATAAGAAGTTTGAAACGGTCAATACAATTAAAAACCCAACAGAATTTAAAGAATTAGCAGATGCTTTTAATGAAATGTCTACTGATTTGCAAAACACATTTGCCTCTTTAGAAGAAAGTGAAAAAGAAAAAGGCTTGATGATTGCTCAGCTTTCACATGATATTAAAACGCCTTTGACATCTATTCAAGCAACTGTTGAAGGAATGCTAGACGGTGTGATTGCGGCAGATGAGCAGCAGTATTATCTCAAAACCATCAGTCGGCAGACCGATCGGTTGAATAAGCTGGTCGAGGAGCTAAGTTTTATCACTCTGAATACGATGAATCAGCCAGATGTACCGCTTGAAAAAGAAGAGATTTTCCTTGATAAGCTCTTGATTGATATTATGTCGGAGTTCCAATTGGTGATTGATAAAGAAGACCGAGATATTCAGATTTCAGTGCAGCCAGAATCAGCAAAAATTATCAGCAACTATGATAAACTCTCGCGGATTATTCTCAATCTTGTCAGCAATGCTTTTAAGTATTCAGAAGCAGGCACTAAGCTTACTATTGATGCGGCGGTTGACAATAAGCGCTTGACTTTAACGGTGGCAGATGAAGGTCAGGGCATTAAGTCAGAGGATTTGGAGAAAATATTTAAACGACTTTATCGGGTAGAATCTTCTCGCAATATGAAAACTGGCGGGCACGGTCTAGGGCTCTATATTGCACGTGAATTAGCACGCCAATTGGGTGGTGATATTTTCGTGCAAAGTGAGTATGGACAAGGTAGCAGTTTTTCGCTTGTATTAGATTTATAAAATGAAAGTGAGATAGACTAGAAAAATGAACATTTCCGGTTTATCTCACTCTTTGTTTTTATTAGTTTGTTTGCAGTCTTTGAAAAATCCGATATTTCCTACTGCATGGCATATGCTCCGAAGAACATCCAAAAAGCGGCGACGTATGTAGTGGATCACTTTGCAGATGCGGTGAAACATTTGGAAAAGTTGTTGTATCAAAATAGTATAAAGGCTTAAGAAAATTTTCTTAGGCTTTTTGTGTGCTACCACTATCCTTAATCAAAAAATTTTTTTGGTTTCATGGTATAATATCCACCACTCATCGAGCAGTCCATCTGTTATTAGTTTACGAGCGAGGTTTTCCCTCGCTCGTTTTTATAGTTCTCCAATAAATCGGTAATGAAGTTCAATCGTGACTTGGCGGTTCTTGCCACGTCCTGTTGGTTGATGGACGATAATTTTGTCGATTAGCACATTCACTAACTGAGTCGTCAAGGTTTCAAGGTTCGTGTATCTGCGAATGGTTCGCATAAATTTGTCGACATTTTCCTTGGATTCAGTTTGACTAATCAAAACCTCTTGAAGCTTTACAATTTGCTGGTTGAGTTCAACTTGCTCGCTCTCGTAGCTATCTGTTAACTTGCGAAACCGCTCATCGCTAATCTCGTCCAGCAATTGCTTTTCATAGAGTTTTTGGATAATAGTATCCAAAAACTCTATGAACGCTTTTTGAAACGAGATAACTGTTTACGGAGACTATCTTGTTTCTTAGTCTCTTGCATATCAAAGCGAGATTTCAGCTTTTCAAGAAGCTGTTTCTCGTCAAAATGAATGGCTGAGATTAGTTGCTGGAGGTCTCTCAAAACCAACTCCTCTAGAACTTCTTTCCGAAGATAATGTAAGCCCGAACAGGTATCACCAGCCCGACGGTAGTGGTAACACTTATAGTGGTCAAGATTGATGTCGCCTTTCTGTTGTGGGCAAAAACTAAGCTTGTGTCCATTCTCGCAGAATACTAAACCTGCAAATAGATTTTCGTGACCAGGCTTATCTTTCCAATTGTGTCGCTGGCTAACTCGCTTATGACCGAGCATTTTACGAGCCATTTCAAAATCTTCTTGTGAGATAATCGCCTCGTGAGTGTTTGGAAAAATCAACCAATCTTCTCGAGGTCGCAATCTACAACTCCGCTGTTTGTAGGAAACTTTTGCTGTTTTCAAATTGATGGTCGCCCCAGTGTATTCCTCCTTTTCGAGCATCTGGCAAATCATCTGATTTTTCCAGTAATAAGGATCTGTTTCAATAATCCGATAATTCGAAAGCCCTAACTTTTTCTTGTAATTAGCAGGGGTCAAAATCTTGTCTTTTCGAAGTCTGCGAGCAATTTCCATCAATGACATTCCTGCTAGATACTCCTTAAATACTCGTTTCACAATTTGGCTGGCGTAGTCATCAATAATCCATTCTTTGGGATTTTCTGGATTTTTGAGATAGCCGTATGGGGCAATCCAACTGATTTTTTCGCCAGTTTTTGCCTTGGTATGCTTGGATAACTTAATCTTTTCGCTACATTGGAGCGAATACCAGTTGTTAAACAAGGATACTAGAGGTGCGAGATAAGCGTCTTGGCTATTACTTTTTGAGCTATCCAGATTCTCATTTAAAGAAATGAAGCGAACGTTTTTCGATGGAAACGTGATTTCGGTTAGCTGTCCAGTTAAGAGGTAATCTCGACTGAGGCGGCTCAAATCTTTCACGATAACCGCTTGGATTTTACCAGATTCAATCAAGTTAATCATCAGTTGAAAATCTGGTCTCTGAGCATTCGAACCTGAGAAACCATCGTCCACAAAGAAGAATGGATTTGGCAAATTTTCACGCATAGCCACTTGAGCGAGAATTTGTTTCTGGTTAGAAATAGAGTTACTCTCGCCCTCGTTGGCATCTTCAGCAGACAAACGGCAATAGAGTGCAGTTATCCTGTCTGGCAGACTATTCAAATTCTGTGTTTTGATATCTTTAATTGTCAATGTACTTTTGTTCATAGCGTGCTCCTTTCGATTCACCTATAACCCACTGACATGATAACTCTGTTGGGCTAGGAAGTCCAGTTAATCCTTCTCCAGAATCAAGCGTTGGAGTTTCCTTTCAAGACTATCTTTTCCTGTAAACTTTCGCACTATCACAATTGTCACTTTGCCGATTTTAAGTTTCTGTTCTTTATTCATCACGTCCTCCTTGAATAAAATCGGGTAATTCCTCTAAAGTAACAACAGTGAAGAGTTCCCAGTAAGTATTTAAATCTTCCTTGATACGATTCAATATTGCCAGCCTACGTTTCTCATCTGGTACAACCCAAATCACCAAAGGGAAAATCTCATTTTCTCGTTGTTCAATTCCAGTGTTGAAATATTGAATATACTGTTTACACTTGACAACCACTCTACCAAGGTGTTCGGTTGCGTTATCCGCCTCGAAGAAATAGCTATCTTCGAAATCTCCAACGGTTAATTTTGTGAAAGCGTCGGGCTTCAGTGTAGAGTTGGAGAGTAGGGTCGCAAAGCTCCGCCAACATTTTGGTTCAAAGGAAAAGGTTTCGAGAGTGATTTTCTTTTCTAAATCTAAGGTTTTCAACTCGACGAAAATCTGCGTAACAAAGAGTTGGTGTTTCAGATGGTGTTGTGTCGGTTCATATTTATTTTTGAAACGAAGTTTGACGTTTGGCTCAATCTCATGCAACGACTTAGTCCCTTTGTGTGTTAGATACCAAATATACGAGCCACTCCCAGCACGTATACCGCCAATTCGCCGTTCAAGGTGGGCGATGAGCCCCAAGTTAGATAGTTTCTTGGTAAAAAGGTTAGCTCGTCTTGTGGCAGTTTTAAGAGTGTTGTCTGGGAAATACAGCCGAACAATTTGTTTGGTTGTGATATAACGACAATGATTGAGTAAACTTAACAGTTCATAATCTTGTTTAATCAGTTTCATTTTGTGTTTCCTTTTTCTTCCTGCCAATACTTGAAATTGGTTTGGCTGGTTTTTTGCATGGCGGTTCTTCTCTAAGAGTCAAGCCGTATCGTTCGAAACTCTCACCATAAATCTCATCTTTTTTTCGAAAAGCTGGTGGCGCTGGCAAAGTTTTAGCAGATAGCCATTTAAAAGTATTCTTTATGATTGAGACTCTGGCATAGACCTGAAACGGCGGTAATTTGTAGAAATCTTCATCGGAGAGTTCAGGGACGAGTCCAGCTAATTCCTTCGCCTCATTCATTGAGAGTCCAAAAATAATCTGGTTGTGGCAGTTGGTGTAAATGGCATGGCGGATCTGTTTAGGCAACTGTTTTGAAAACTGATTCGCTAAAATATAACCAACACCAAGGCTTCGAGACATAGAGAGTGCGTCGTCCAGAGAAACTGGGAGCTTGAGGTAATCTGCTACTTCGTCAATATAGATGAAAACTGGTTTGCGAACGGTTTCCTTGGCTCTGAGAAGCGTTAACTGATATAAGCATCCTAACAAGATTGCTCCAATAAATTTGGCATTTTCTGAGCCGATAATTCCTTTATTCAGGGGAACTAATAGTAGTCTTGACTGGTCGAAGATGTCTTTTAAAGAGAAATTGCTTGAAGATTTTCCTAAGATTCCTCGAAGGGCAGGGCGAAGTAAAATCCCTCGAAATTTATTGAGAACGGGTGAAATCATGGCCTGTCGAGCAGAGTCACTCAAACTGTCATAACCTTGCCAAAAATCCAATAAAAATGGGTCTGAGATACCTTTCAATAACTGATATCTAAAAATTTTGTTAGTTAAGAGTGGTACTAAATCAAGTAAAGTCGATCCGTGAATTTTTGCCAGTGTGTGAAAAGTGTGGGAGAGAATATCTTGTGTGTAGACACCCCAGGAGTCTTCGAAAATTTCTTGAAAGACACCAAGTAACATATCTGCAACTAATTCTGCTGGAACGCCGAAAGTGACTAAATCAAATGGGTTGATTGAAATGGCCTTCCCAGTTTGACTGGGATCTAAAATGACCGTATCTTGGTCTCGTCCCTTGGGGAGCCTCTCTAAAATATCTGAGACAAGAGTTGCTTTTGGGTCGATCACCACAGCAGAGCGATTTTCTTTAGCATCTGCCAAGATGAGGTTAAGCATTGTGGTTGATTTTCCACTTCCAGTTCCGCCCAAGATCCATGTGTGAGACAGTCCGCTTTGAGCTGAAATTCCCACAAATCTTGCTGGATTTTCTAGACTTAATCCAAATGGTCTTTGGACTTGATGAGATAGTCCAAGTGGTGGTAAAATAGCTTTAGGCGAAAGAGGTAAAACGCCTGCGTATGGAGCGTCGCCGGCTGGTAGTAGAAAGAGGCTGGCGAGTTCAATGCTAGATACAATCGTTTGGAAGTGCCACGGAATCATGCCGTGGTTTATTTTTTCGCTTGAAGTTGGCTTTGCAGAGAACTTCGCCTCAGCTCGCTCCAATAGTCTAAAGGAAGATAACAAACTCTTCAGTAACTGAAGTTCTCGTGGCTTGCTTTCCACTTGAAATCCTAAACGCATTGACAACTGAAACTGGCTATGATGAAGCTTTTCTTTAAGGAGCGCTTTTTCGTCTGATGACAATTTAGGAATATTACCTGTCACAGTTTGCCAGAAAGTTGTGTTTGGGTTTGGTAAATCTTTAGAAAGAGGTTTTGGGGATGTCGATTTTCCAACCACCAATTGAATGATGATAGCTTCATTCTTTCGAAGTAAGCCAGAATGCGAGAGGACAGTGCGCACCAGGTTTTCTGTTTGTTTGGTTTGGAGGGCGAAATGGTTTTTCGAAAGCGTTAAGTGGTACGCACTGGCAACTTTCGAACGTTTTGTGCTATCAAAACGGACAGAATGATGAGCGGTCATCATACTTTTAAGAAATTTGATATCTAATGGGTCGGCGCCAATCAGGAAGTCGGCTTTATTTTGTTTTAATCGAATCTCCCAAATGAAAGGTTGTCTGCGTGAAAAACCATTGAGTTGTGCCATAAAATCACAAACCTTTTCAAATGAGAACGGTCTTGTCCATTCGACACGTTGCCAAACTAATGAGTGTGGTCTTTTCATATTACCTCCATTTACTTTTGTTTAGAAAGTACTTGCCAATTAAACCAACGGTTAATATTCCCCCGATCAGCAAAACAAGAAAGAGCCAAATATTTTGAAGTAATAGCGCTCCTTGGTAAATTAGCCACGAGCCGAAGAAAAACGAAACAGAGAGACTTAGAAATTTCTTCATTCATCATCGCCTCCGTTGGTGAAATCTCGAGCATTTTCAGAATACTCTGGGACGGGATAGTTCGGAATGATAATGTCACTTTTAATTTCATTACCCCAAATACTCCAGTTTTTATCTGAGGGAACAGGACGGCGTGCAAAGAGTTCTAAATAATCTCCGTCTGAACAGCGTTCGATAATCGAATAAACTTCTTCAGGCTTGTGAGAATGGTCTTGAACAGGGAACATTCCCCAATTCATTTGCCCTTTGAACTTGATAGGAGCTTTGCCTCGTGTCGCAAAAATCATCTGTTCGGTGGAGTTTCGAAGGTAATTTCCTAATCCAAGTCGAGGTTTCACCCAAGTAAAGATGGATTTTGGTTCGAAGCCCCAAGCGCGCACCACTTCGAAAGATTGTTCGAGGGCGGCTGGGTATGTCCAGAGCCAGAGATGAGCATTTTCTTCAGCGAGGTCTGTGACTGGTATATTTTTGATAGCTTCCAAGCTCATCAAATTGTAGTGCCTACTCGCACCAAGTTTGCCTTTTTGGGCAATCTCCCAAGGTGGGTCTGCGAGGATAGTTTTGAATTTTTTTGATGCGTGTTTGGTTTGCTCTTGTTGTGTTTTCATTTGAAAATCCTTTCTGTCTTGTTAGACGCTCCAACTATACTTCAGCTTTAGGGTATTTCAAATCATAAGTATTTTGAACTTTTGGAGCGATGCGAAAGCAATGAATAGAGGTAGAGTGAGCTAAATTCGCTCGCCTTGTTCGTTGTTGTAAGAAATACAACGTCCTATCTTAAAATCACCTCCTTTCATTGTTGAGAGTTTCCAGTAGCTTTTTCTGTGCTATCAGGAAATCTTCGTTAATAGCTTCTCGGGTTTCTAGAAATTCTGCCAGAGCAATTTCGTCTTGCGAGTAATTTTCGGTTGGATTGTTCGAAGTTGTCTCATCTTCACCGTATTCCAATAAGGCTAATCCGAGAAAGAAGAGAACAGCGAGCACCAAGAGAGCAATAAGATACCAATTCATAATCACCTCCTATTTGAAACGTTGTGCTGAAGCATAAGTGAATGTCTTGATAATGAAGTCTGTCCGACCTTTCGCTTGTGGATTTTGTGCCAAGATATGACTTTCTAACTCCGAAAGGTTAGCAATCTTATTTAAGACATCTTGAGCCAATAGTTCGTTGGCTTGAATGACTGCCATGTCTTGGTTGAGCTGGCGAGCAATTGCCATTTTCTGTGGATTAAGGGATGAAATTGACAAGACTTCTGGGTTTTGAGAGTTTTGTGGTAGATGTGACATAGTGAGTCTCCTTTTGATATAATTCAGTTAGCTAACTTGGTTATAGTATAACAGGTGTAAAGAGTTATTTTTTGCCAAAGTCTTGCGATTTTATTGCTAAAAAGGAGAGGTGATATGTTTACGATTAAAAAGTTACTTCATCTATTAGAAAAAGAAAATCACAGCTGGAAGAATCCAACTGCAATGACAAAAACCATTTTGATGGTACTTACGGATTATCATTATCCTAGCGATATTGCTTCGAAAGTTTTTTCTGGTGTCAACCAAGGTCGAAACATTTACAAGGATATAACTGATATTATCTCTGAGGAAACAATTGATACTTATTTGTCAAAAGTTGAAACAGGGCTACGCAACCAAAACTTCCGAAATAGTAATTTTGAAAGCTTGAAGATGGTTGAGGCGACATACCGACTGTTGAAAGACTCTACAAACTTGAATCAAGATATTCACCAAGGTTTGCTTCAGTCTTATGCTAAAAATAAAGACAATAGACCGTACCTATTCTTAGCGGAGTGCTTTTACTATGCTTTAGCTTCTCGACATGATAAAACTATAGGCTACAAAACAACAACAATTCCTGTAATACAAAATCCTCCAACTCTGTCAGCTTGGGGAGATGAGTTGGAGGAGGCAACACTCAATGAAATTCTTCCGCCTAAATTTTGGGCAACTACTGGGCAGATGACTATCAAGGAAATTACGATTTTTAAATCTTTAGCAAAGCTGGTTGTTATTGACGAAGATGGGGAATATTATCTCTACGCTCCAGTAACTAACGAGGAAGTTGAACTATACAAAGATTTTGGAATTGGCAATGCGGAATTTCTTTTGATGGAAGAGTTTGGACTTATCAATATCGGGGCGAGAGTAGACAACACTATTTCTGTAAAAAGTGATCCTGCTGGATTTCAGAATGATAATCTGGTTTTTGCGTTTACAAGTGAATCTAAACCTTTTGATATACACTTTAATAGTTATTCATTTACAACCGTCGGTTTAAAACTTTTGGAAATTTTAGAGGTGGAAATAGACAATAATTTCTTTAGAAAATTGTGTCAATTATTTGTTCGGCAACACGTTTATTTACCAATTAATTTTTACCTTGCTCCAGTTGAGGTAATGGAGGATGCGGAAAATATGGAGGAGTTGGAAGAATATCGGTTGAGGTAGTTCTAAACGTTTCATTCCTTTACAAAAACTAAAGTAACTTTTGACAAAATTCTTGTTCGGTTTCGCTATCAATAATCGCTTGTAGTTTTGTGCTAAATTTTCTAATTGTGGCGTTAATTTCGTCTATTTCAGTATGTTTGGCAAATTGCTCGAACCTCGTTACTGTAAACCCCATAACGCCATTTTTAACGGTTAAATTGTTAAGGAATACTGGTAGGCTGATAGTAGGCAGGCACGCCCCAAGTTCATCGAACTCCCACTCTGACATTTCTGGTGTCACTTGGTAAATACTGAAAGCTTGGTGATGTTCGCCTTACTTCAATCTTTGGTTTATGGCTCAGCTTAACTGTTTGAATGCTGGAATTTATATTTTCTATTCATCTATCGAAATAGTACCCAGACGCCCTGAAAATACCTCAGAATAGATAATAAGTCGCCTGACGAAACACCTAAGAAACGGCGACACTCTGCCAACCAAATCTCACGCGAAGCGAATAGCGATGCGAATATTAAAATCAAGTAAAAACGACTGAACTTCTCAGCCGTTTTTGTATGTTGTCCTACCTTTCAAGGCTATCTGTCGCCCAAATTTCAGCCGTCTGAGACATTAACTCTCGAGTGTAATCTGAAGAGAACTCAGTTTGTTCAATCTTATCCAGTAGATCTTTGACTTCATTTAGATCTTTAATCTGGCAGGTACTTTATCTTCGTCCAAATCGTAAAATGCTTCGAAAGTTTCTTTATCATCGACCAGTCCTCCAGTCTACCTTGGAGTTGTCGGAAACGAAATAGTTTAATTCTATTTCCAGCTTCCAGTTCAAGATATGCTTGATGGTAAACATCTTGAAATCGTTCGGCACTTTAATTTAGCGAACGGTGGGGTGGTTGTTTTAACTTTTCCATAAAAACCTCCTTTTGAGTTAGGTTATTGCCCTCAGAGTATAACTCTCTTTGCGAAAAAGTCCAGTATTTTGCTAATGTAAAATATTAAAATTGATGGGAATAATATTTCGTGCGGAGCAATCCTATGTGATAAAATAAAATGGAGATGGATTGAAGATTGAAAGCAACCTCCATCTAATTGTGAAACGGAAAGGTAAAAATATGATTTCGAAAGTTGTGCTAAAAAACTATAAACGATTCCAGGATGCTGAATTCATCTGCAATAAAAACAAAAACATATTTATTGGTGAAAATGGAGCTGGTAAAACAACCGTTCTTTCTGCTATTAGTTTGGTATTAAGTGGTAGCCATGCTCAGATTGAAAAAATAAGTTTAGCTAGCTTATTTAACTCTGAGATTATTGTAAACTTTTTAACGGCAAGAAATATTGATTTGTTGCCAGAGGTTTTTGTTGAAATATATTTTGATGAAACTATTCCTGAAATAGCAAATAATTTTAATCTCGAAGGGACGCATAACTCGAAAAAAATTAAATCTTTTGGAGCTGGGCTACGAATTATTCCAAATCAAGATTATCTTCCAAATATTACTGAAGCATTAGAAAATAGCGACTGGATGGTTTTTCCTTTTGAATTTTATAAAGTAGAGTTTTTATCTTTTAGTGGAAAAACTTACACTTCTTATACTAAACCTTTTAAATTTTCCTACAGTACTATCAATACTAGCATCATTGACACCAATCAAGAGATTCAAAAAAGAATCGATGAGGTTTATTTGAATAAAATAACGCAGGAAAATAGAGCGATAGTTAATAATGAATTTAGAAAATCTACACAGCAGCTGTTGACTTTTTTGAAGGATAATAATCTTTTAAAAGATGATGGTTCAGATTTTTCTCTTCATTTCGAGGAGTCTGAAAAATCATTCCGTACAGCTGTATCGGCAGTCAAAAATGGGGTTGATATTAAAAATTTGGGACAAGGTGAAAAAGTACTTCTTGGAGTGGCAAATTCTCACAATAATTTACATGAAAATATAAAAATATTATTAATAGAAGAACCTGAAAATCATCTCAGTTATCTAAATATGCAGAAGTTAATTGATATTTTGAGCTCTGATACAGGCGTGCAGGTTTTCATTGGAACGCATTCAAATATGGTAACCTCCCGTCTAGGGATAGACAATATAATTCTTCTATCTGATGGGCAGATTGCTAAATTGCAAAATATAGACTCCGATACAATTCGATTCTTTAAGAAATCTACAAACCAAAATTTACTTAATTTTGCACTTAGTAATAAGGTGATTTTGGTTGAAGGTAATGCTGAATATATACTTATGGAAAAATTTTTCGAAATGGTATGTGGAAATAGACCTGAGAATAGTGATGTTAGTATTATATCCGTGGATGGTCTAAGTTTTAAGAGATACTTAGAGATTGCAAAGTACTTTAGAAATAAAAAGGTTGCAGTAGTTACTGATAATGATAGTGATTATGATACTAAAATTACAAAGAAATATCGACCGTATGATCAATTTGATAATATCCGTATTTTTTCTGATGCTAATAATGACAATCGGACATTTGAAATTTGCTTATATCGTAATAATCAGGAACTAATAGACAGTCTTAATATAGCTAATTCGAGGAATATTCAACCCTATATGCTCCGAGAGAAGGCAGAGTTTGCACTGAAACTATTAGAAAACTTAGAAATGAATAATGCTGTTGACAGTCTTCAAATTCCAGAATATATGAAAGGGGCTATCGAGTGGGTGAAAAACGATTGATTCATGCTGTCGCAGGCAGCGGTAAGACGCGAACAATTATTGAAACGATAGCCCCTGCAGAAAGAAACCTTATCATAACATATACTAATAATAACCAAGAAGTTCTTAAGAGTAGACTTGTTTATAGATTTGGACGAATTCCAGAAAATACTCACGTTTTTGGAGTTTTTGAATTTCTTTACAGTTTTTGCCTAGTTCCGTATCTAGGAAGGAGACCGAGAGGGCTTAATTTTAATTACAAAACTAATAATGAATTTGATATAAATTCAATAGATGACTCCGGTAGAATTATCCATAACCGTTTATCCCAAGCATTACTAAGAGGTTTTTTGAAATACGGCTCTAAAAGTGTTGATTTTGATAGTAGTTACCTGACTAGAATAGACAAATTTTTTGATAATATTTTCATTGACGAATGTCAGGATTTTGAATCTTATGACTTTGATTGGATGCTAAGTTTAGTTAATTTAAGGGCAAATGTGTATCTTTTTGGGGATTTTTATCAAAAGACATTTAGCACTTCTTACTCAGGGAATAAAGGAAAAAAAATTCACTCAAATTTTTGTAATTGGATTAAGGAATTTCAAAAAGCAAACTTCGATATTGATGTTGGTAGTCTATCTGAGAGTCGAAGATGCCCTATAGAGGTTTGTGAATTTGTAAAAGATAATTTAGGTATTAATATTTTATCTAATATCAATAATAAATCTGGTAAAGTAGAATTTGTCAACAACGACAGCAGAATTAATGAAATCGTGAGTGACGATACAATTATGAAATTATTTTATCAAAATTCTTCTAGATATAAGTGCGCAAGTCAAAACTGGGGTGAGAGTAAAGGTTCTGAGTTTAAAAAAGTTTGCGTTGTATTAAATAAAACCACGTATGAGCACTATAGAAAAGGCACATTAAAAGAACTGGCCCCTTCAACAAAGTCAAAACTTTATGTTGCTTGTACGCGTACGCTGGACAAATTATATTTAGTTTCAGAAAACAGCATAAAAAAACTTAAAAATAATGAGAAACTAAATTAGTTATCAATTATACGCTTTTATAATGGGTTTTGGTAAATTAGCTTAAAAGTAGATATAAGAGTATTTAAATAATTACAAGGAGAACTATATATTTATCCAAAAAGAGTTTTAAGTAGAGTGGATTACCTCCTCTATTTCGAAGCTTCAAAATATGATATAATTTATTCACTAGGAGGATGACTAAATGAATATTCAAGAATTTAAAGAAGGTATTTTTTCTCTTCGCACAAGACGTTTTGGTACTGTTGCTGAGTATATGATTAAGGCACTTGTAAGTTCCGAGATGTCGCGTAATTTAGCATATGATTTAACTGATTCTGATAAGAATCGTATTTAAGTCAAATTTTCTACAGTGATGAAAAAAAGTAAATCCACAATAACTGAGCAAAATGTTATCCAACAAATTCTTAATTCGACAGTAGAGCATCGAATGATGGATAGCAATGAAATCAATTCTTCAAAATTCGATTGTAATATCCAACAAGTAAAAACTGCTGAATTTGACGTACTTTATTATGGACTATTCTTTCAAGATAAAATTGTGATATTTAAGGCAAAGAGTAGTGAAGTTTTTTCACTACCCAATTATTCAAATAAGCAACACCGAGGAAATGAGGGGGAGGGGCAATTTCATTTAAATGAAAAAACAATTCAATATCACCTAGATAATCAGCTGTATCGATGGGTTAGCTATGAGGAGCTTTATGAGCTTTTTCTAACACTACCCGATAGATAATAGTTTACTTGATAAAAAAATAAACTTGAGGTAACATACACATAAGACGAAAGGAGGCATATGGAGACTATAATTTCAGATGCAACGCGACGTAATTGGGATAAACTCTCGGTGAATATTGATAATAAGTTAAAGAGTCGTGCTAACAAACAAAAATCAACAAAAAGAATAATTCCAGTTGAATATTTATTAGATAATGACAAAATAGGGCTTATAAAACAAATAATTGAGTTCCATTCGGAAAGCAGAATTCAAGACATTATCTACCACGTAGCTAAAGAGCTGTTACAGAATGAAAACATCCATGAACGCCAGTCGGTTAGGGAGATACTGCTAGGATTTCAAGCTGAACACCATGTTAAACGACTACAATTCAAGGGATGTATTCCAAAGTTTAGTTGCGAGGAAGATTTTCTAGGAACCTTGTATCAGGCACTCTTATCAGAAGGAGAGAAGAATAAAAGAGGATCATACTATACACCTTTTGAGATTGTTGATGATATGCTATCAGGATTTGACTTAGGCGATTCGTTAAACTTTTTAGATCCATGTTGTGGTAGTGGTGCTTTTTTGATGAGAATACAAACATCAAACCCTCTGAACTTATATGGTATTGAAGATGATTCAATTGCGGCTTTTATTGCTAAAGTGAACCTAGTTCTTGCTTATAAAGATTTTGAATTCACACCTAATATAATATGTGCAAACTTTCTGCATGACGGTAGTTTCTTTGAGCACCCAAAACAATTTGACTATATTGCCACTAATCCGCCTTGGGGTAATAAGTCAAAAGTAGTTTCAGATTTAATTGATTCAAAAGAATCTTTTGTTCATTTTTTTGTAAAGTCATATAATCTGCTAAGAGATGGTGGTAAAATCAATTTTTTATTTCCAGAATCTATATTAAATGTCAAGTCTCATAAGATTATCCGTGAGTTTATAATATCCAATCATGATTTAGACGAAATCCATAGATACAGTTCGTCGTTTACTGGTGTTGTGACTAATTTCATTAGTATGCACTTTAATAAAGCTGTCTATAGTCCAAACGTAAAAGTACTGGAGAAAAATGAAGAATTCTATGTGGATTATAGTGCTTTTGAACATACTAAAAATAAAGTTTTTGCATTATTGAAGCCCAGAGAAGAAGAGGTTATTAAAAAGATTTTGAATAAATCTGTCTATTCCTTGTCGAATAGTCAATGGGCATTGGGTATTGTTACTGGAAACAATAAAGAAAAGCTACATACCTCCAATGGCCCGCTATTGGAAAAAATTTATACCGGAAAAGAGATAGAAAAATTTACACTAAAGGATGCTAAAAATTATATCTTTTATGATAGGGATTCTTTTCAGCAGGTAGCTAAAGACGATATATATAGGGCTGAAGAAAAGCTGGTTTATAAATTCGTTTCCAATAAGCTAATTTTTGCATACGATAATTCATCAAGTCTATTCCTGAATAGTGCTAATATTCTAATACCAAATATTCCAGGAATGTCAACTAAGACAGTATTGGCATTTTTAAACTCAAACCTTTATCAGTTTTTATATGAAAAATTATTTGGGGAGTTGAAGGTTCTAAAGGGAAATTTATCTGAACTCCCGTTCCCGAGAATCGATTCTAAGACTAATAATGAACTGACTCTTATGGTTGATGAGATTCTCTACGGTGGGGAAAATAGACAAAAGGAAATAGACGAAATAATTTATAAAGTTTTTGAAATAGATAATCCATTGATAGTTGAGTAACATCAATATAACAAGATTAAATTAATTATTTTCTTGTTGATTCTATACATTAGATGGAGTACTGTTTGTTAAGTAGAGATTTTTGTTATTTAAATAAAATCAAATGAAAAATTGTATTTAGGATAGCCAAAAAAATCACGGAACCTCCCGTGATTTTTGAGTTATAGGTTTATGTTATTTTGGACTGCTGTCTGAGCTGTGGTATAATAAACCTATGGAAAACAAGAATAAATTACTGTTGATTGACGGCTCGTCCGTCGCTTTTCGTGCTTTTTTTGCACTATACAATCAAATTGACCGTTTTAAGAGTCCGTCTGGGCTTCACACTAATGCCATTTACGGCTTTCATCTTATGTTGAATCACTTGATAGAACGTGTACAGCCGACTCATATCTTGGTGGCATTTGATGCGGGGAAGACCACCTTTCGGACAGAGATGTATGCTGATTACAAGGGCGGTCGGGCTAAAACACCAGAGGAATTTCGTGAACAGCTGCCTTTTATTCGCGAAATGCTAGATAAGTTGGGTATTCGCTATTATGATTTGGATCAGTATGAGGCAGATGACATTATCGGTACTTTGGATAAAATGGCTGAAAACACGGCTGTTCCCTACGATGTGACAATTGTGAGCGGCGACAAGGACTTAATCCAGCTGGCCGATGATAATACTATCGTGGAAATCTCTAAAAAAGGTGTGGCTGAGTTCGAGGAATTCACACCAGCTTATCTCATGGAAAAAATGGGAATTACACCCACACAATTTATTGACCTTAAGGCTCTTATGGGTGATTCTTCGGACAATATCCCTGGTGTGACGAAAATCGGTGAGAAAACGGGACTCAAGCTTCTCTTGGAATATGGCTCTCTGGAAGGTATTTATGACAACATTGACCAAATGAAGCAGTCTAAGATGAAGGAAAATCTCATCAATGATAAAGAGATAGCTTTCTTGTCTAGAACACTTGTCACTATTGACACTCAAGCTCCGATTGAAATCGGTTTAGAAGATATTCTCTATCGAGGATCAGATATTAAACAACTAGGTAGATTCTATGATGAAATGGGCTTTAAACAATTTAAGCAAGCGCTAGAAGCAGAGATAGAGCCAGAAGAGGCGGCTGACATTGCTTTTGAGGAAGTGACGGAAGTCCGTCCAGAAATGCTCAGTAAAGATGATTTTTTCTACTTTGAAATGTTGGGGGACAATTACCACATAGACGAGATGGTGGGCTTTGCGTGGGGAAATGCACAGCAGATTTATGCCAGTCAGGACATCAACCTTTTGCAGCAACCAGCTTTCAAAGAATTTTTGGAAAACACAGCCCTCAAGGTTTATGATTTTAAACGCTCCAAGGTCTTGCTCAGTCGCTTAGGCATTGAGCTTTCGCGACCTGCATTTGATAGCCGTTTAGCTAAGTACCTTCTTTCAACCGTTGATAACAATGAAATCGTAACAATTGCCGGTCTTTATGGCAAGACCAAACTCGCCGAAGATGAGGCGGTTTATGGGAAAGGCGCTAAGCGGGCACTGCCTGAAAAAGCTATTTTATTGAGCCATTTAGCCAGAAAAGTCACAGTTCTCGTTGAAACGGAAAAGCCTATGACAGACTTGCTGCGCCAGCATGACCAGCTTAATCTGCTGTACGAAATGGAGCAACCTTTAGCCTTTGTGCTGGCTAAAATGGAGATTGCTGGTATCAAAGTAGAGCGCGAAACATTGCAAACCATGCAGGCTGAAAATGAGAGAATTCTGACTCGGCTAACTCAGGAAATCTATGACTTAGCAGGGGAAGAGTTTAATATCAATTCACCTAAACAGTTGGGGGGCATTCTCTTTGAAAAATTAGGTTTGCCAACATCTTTCACGAAGAAAACCAAAACGGGCTATTCTACAGCCGTGGATGTCTTAGAACGCTTGGCACCGATTGCGCCAATTGTGGAAAAAATTCTGGACTATCGGCAAATTGCTAAGATTCAATCAACCTATGTCATGGGGCTACAGGACTGGATTTTGGCGGATGGAAAGATTCACACTCGCTATCTTCAAGATTTGACTCAGACAGGACGATTATCAAGTGTTGACCCTAATCTGCAAAATATTCCAATCCGCTTAGAGCAAGGGCGTCTGATTCGGAAGGCTTTTGTGCCAGAGTGGGAGGACAGTGTCTTACTTAGCTCTGATTATTCGCAAATTGAGCTGCGGGTTTTGGCACATATTTCAGGCGACAAGCATTTAATTGAAGCTTTCAGACATGGAGCTGATATTCATACTTCAACAGCCATGCGGGTTTTTAATATCGAAAGACCAGAAGATGTGACACCAAATGACCGCCGCAATGCCAAAGCTGTCAACTTTGGTGTTGTCTACGGAATTTCTGACTTTGGACTTGCCAACAATCTGGGGATTAGCCGTAAAGAAGCTAAATCTTATATTGATACTTATTTTGAACGCTATCCGGGTATCAAGAATTATATGGAGAATGTAGTGCGAGAGGCACGAGACAAGGGCTATGTAGAAACTCTCTTTCACCGTCGTCGGGAGATCCCAGATATCAATTCTCGTAACTTCAATGTCCGAGGATTTGCAGAACGAACAGCAATCAATTCGCCTATTCAGGGCAGTGCAGCTGATATTCTCAAAATTGCTATGATTCGACTGGATCAAGCTCTGACAGATGGGAATTTTAAAACCAGAATGCTATTGCAAGTTCATGACGAAATTGTGTTGGAAGTACCCGAAAACGAACTGACCGCTATCAAAACGTTGGTCAAAGACATCATGGAATCTGCCATTGAACTTTCTGTTCCCTTGAAAGCGGACGAAAGCGCAGGCAAGACCTGGTATGAAGCCAAATAAAAGCAAGGTGCTAAGTTCATAAGGACAGCGAGAAGTTCTTGCGTCGTTTAGCTTCTTAGTGTTTATAGCTGTTTTTCGGATTCAAAAGGATCAGCATGACTCACAATACATAAAAATTACGGAGAAAATTTTATGACCTATCATTTCAAAAATCCCAGCGACGGGATTGTCAAGCATTATTTAGAAAATAGTAAGACGATTGCAGTTGTTGGTTTGTCAGATCGCGAAGAGGCAACCAGCCACCGTGTATCCAAGGAGATGCAAGAACGGGGCTATCGGATTATTCCGGTCAATCCGCGAGCAGCCGGCGGTCAGATTTTAGGAGAAACCGTCTATGCCAGTCTCAAGGGCATTCCTTTTTCGGTGGATATTGTTGATGTCTACCGTCGCAGTGAGTTTTTGCCAGATGTGGCGCGTGATTTTCTGCAAGTGAATGCTAAGATTTTCTGGGCACAATTAGGCTTGGAAAATGAAGAAGCCGAGCAAATCCTTCGTGCAGCTGGGCACGATGATATTGTCATGAACCGCTGTATCAAGCGGGATCATACTCGTTTGATTTTAGGAGAGTAAATGGCAACGTTGGTGATTATCTGAGGCAATTCTGGTTTAGGAAAAACGAGTCTGGCAAAGAAATTGCAAGAGTATTATGGACGAAGGACGCTTGTCATCTTTCAAGATATCGTTCGCCGTGACATGTTGAAAGAAAAAGTCGAGCCAGAAAATCTATCAATCTCTTTGACGGCAACCATTGCCCGTTATGGCTATGAGCGAGATTTGTTGGTTATCGTTGAAGGTTTTTATGAAACAGATATTTATGGGCAATGCTAGAAAAATTGCATACTCTATTTTATCCAAAAGTTCTGTCTTACTATTATGATTTGACTTTTGAAGAGACGGTTCGTCGCCACCAAACTAGGAGCAAGAAAGCAGATTTCAGTCCAGCCAACATGAAACGTTGGTGGAAAGAACGTGATTTCTTAGGTTGGGAGGCAGCAACTTTTACAGATCAAGATTCACTGGAAGATGCCTTTCAAGAAATTTCTAAAAAAAATCAATTTGTTCTAAAAAATTAAGTTTGGTTTAAGCTAACTTGGTTATACTATATTTATCAAATGAAGACCTCCTAACTTTGTTTGATAGAAATCCTAAACTTTTTCATAATAATCTCCCTAATAAAGTCACTCAATTGTGGCTTTTTTTGTGTAGAGTTTATGGTATTTCCTGAGGGCGACTTATGTAAAGTGAATTGAAAGCAACTTAAAAGACCTGAACAACTGTCCAAGTCTTTGTGAGGTTAATTTTATTTTTCAGAGTTAGAAAAACTAAGAGAAAATCGGAGGTTGTTCTTTTTCCTTTCTGACAGCTTCGTAGAAAAGAGTCTGAGCTGTATAAACGTAGGGATAAACATAAATAGAAGCAATTCCAAAAGTAAGGGCACTTAGCAAGTACCAACCGATAAAGGTTAAATCAAGAACAAATCTCTTTCCCTTGTAACCTTTCATCATCTGACGACTCGCACGGATTACTTTAAAGGCGCCATCGTAGCTATTGTTTTCCAAGCTGTCAAAGAGGATAAATTCCACTTGAGAATAGGCATAGTACTGAGGGAGTGCAATCAGAACGCCTATAATCATCAAGAGAAAACCGATAAGAATGTAGAGCAATAAAGTTCCAATAGTTGTTTGAAGCGCAACGTTTTGTGAGATATCTTGAGAATTGGGGAGGAGTTTAATGATACTAAAACTAGCAAGAATCATCATGCCGCTCCCAATCCAGACGAAAATATTCCACAGAAATAGCAATACGCGTTTGAGCAAAAGCGTCATGAAAACAGGACCGATTATTTTACTGTCAAAAGTCCGAATGGAATCTGAAAAATGCACCTCTTGTCGTTTTCCACGAATGACTTCCAGTAAGGTCCAAAAGGCAGCAGTTAAAAAGAAAGATACGATAAAACTAATCGCTACTGGGAACAATGAGCGATTGATCCCGTGGACAACCGTATTTTGGATGCCATATTGTAAGATATTATTGGACAAGGTGTCTGAAGAATAATTGTAAACAGCGGAAACAATCGCAGTCACAATTGGCACTAAAAAGAGTGCGTAGATTCCCTTGGTTTGGCGTTGGATACGACGAGCTTCTGCTCGCAATTCACTTAAGTTCATATTTGCCTCCTATATTGAAAAATATTATACCATATTCTTCTAAGAGAAAGAAAAGTTTTTATCTACTTTATCTTTCTTCCTTTTTTTGATAAAATCATACAGGATGTTGTGAGTCAAATGAATTCACACACTGTAGAATGAAGGTCTGGGACTGTTTTTCCCAGTATCGGAGGTAAAAATGTCAGATTCACCGATTCAATATCGTTTGATTAAAAAAGAGAAGCATACAGGTGCTCGTTTGGGAGAAATTATCACGCCGCATGGCACTTTTCCAACTCCCATGTTTATGCCGGTTGGAACCCAGGCGACCGTCAAGACCCAGTCGCCAGAAGAACTCAAAGAAATGGGTTCAGGGATTATTTTATCCAATACCTACCATCTCTGGTTGCGGCCGGGTGATGAGCTGATTGCGCGTGCTGGTGGACTTCATAAATTTATGAACTGGGATCAGGCTATTCTGACAGACAGCGGTGGTTTTCAAGTTTATTCCTTGGCAGACAGCCGTAACATCACCGAAGAAGGGGTGACCTTCAAGAATCACCTGAACGGCGCAAAAATGTTTCTCTCCCCAGAAAAGGCCATTTCTATTCAAAACAATCTAGGCAGTGACATCATGATGTCCTTTGATGAATGCCCGCAGTTCTATCAACCGTACGATTATGTCAAGAAATCCATTGAGCGGACCAGCCGCTGGGCAGAGCGTGGACTCAAAGCGCATCGCCGTCCGCATGACCAGGGTCTCTTTGGGATTGTGCAGGGTGCTGGTTTTGAAGATTTGCGCCGCCAGTCAGCCCATGATTTGGTTAGTATGGATTTTCCAGGATATTCCATTGGTGGTTTAGCTGTAGGTGAATCTCATGAAGAGATGAATGCAGTATTGGACTTTACAACACAGATGTTACCTGAAAACAAGCCCCGCTACCTCATGGGAGTGGGAGCGCCAGACAGCCTGATTGACGGGGTAATACGTGGTGTGGATATGTTTGACTGCGTGCTGCCGACACGAATTGCCAGAAATGGTACCTGCATGACCAGTGAGGGGCGTTTGGTCGTAAAAAATGCTCAATTTGCAGAGGATTTCACACCGCTGGATCATAACTGTGATTGCTACACCTGCAAAAACTATACGCGTGCTTATCTTCGTCATTTACTTAAGACCGATGAAACCTTTGGACTCCGTCTAACCAGCTATCATAATCTCTATTTCCTCATCAATCTGATGAAAAATGTCCGCCAAGCCATTCTAGATGACAATTTGCTTGAATTTCGTGAAGATTTCATCGAGCGCTATGGTTACAATCATTCAAAGAGGAATTTCTAGATGAATCACGGTGAGAAGTCGTTAGTAGAAGTAGTCAAGAATTATTTGCTGGATGGGAAAAAACATACGCTTGCGATTTACGGACACGGTGCTTCTGGAAAATCTACTTTTGCCAAACGTTTAGTAGAAAGTCTGGGGCGAGAGCGAGTTAATCTGCTTGTAGCTGATCCTTATATAATAGACGGGGAATATCGTGACTTGCTGGCGGTTAAAGACTTTCCTGAGCAAAAAGTGACAGCCTGTCTTCCAGTGGCTCATGAATTGAAGAGCTTGGAACGTGATATAAGAGCTTTGCAATCTGGCTGTGATATAGTGACGATTGACCAGCCTTGGGCACCAAGTCAGCGACTTTCAACGGAAAAACCAATTCTAATTGTGGAAGGCATGTCAGTTGCTTTTCTGCCGAAAGAATTGTTTGATTTGTCCATTTGTTTTTACACCGATACAGCGACGGAATTAGAGCGCCGCTTGTCCCGTGATGTAGCAGTACGTAATCGGCAGTCTGAGTGGATTGAGAGAACGCACCAAGCACGTCGTGAGCAATACGAGCGTTATTATAGACCTTATCAAGACCTTGCAGATATATTGGTCTGTCAATCGGGAAATACTTTTAAGGTTAAAAATCTCTATTTTAAAAAATAAAGTTACGTTAAGCTAGTTTTAAGGTTGAAAAGTTATTCTATATTTATCCTAAAACTTTTCTTTTTCATAATCTCCCAAATGCCACTACATCATGTTAGTGGTGTTTTTGTTTGGGAAATGTTCTTTGCGATTGATTGGTTTAGTGTTACAATTAGAACAAATAATCAAGGAGATAAAAATGAAATTAAATTCACTCGATTTTAAAATCGTTGTCTCAGTTATGTTTTGTATTGTAAGTGCCTGGCCCATTCCTTTTTTAGTTATTTTACCAGCTTCTTTTTCGGCTTTGCTGTGTGTACAGGAAGAGGGTCTGACCAGTAAAAAGAGTGCATATTATCGGATTTTAGCAACTTTGATAGGTGGTCTAGCGGCTGTTCTTCTGATTTACTGTTATCATTTCATCCCAAGTAAGATAACGTTATTCTGTCTGTTAATGTTAGCTATTCTTGGAACTCTATATGTTAGCAAATCAGTTGCCTTACCTCCTTTCTTAGCGAGAATTGCAGTTTTAACATTACTGATTGTTGCGATTATGGGAAAAGGAGACTTGCTCTACGCAGCAAATAGACTGTTATCCACTATCTACGGAGCGATTGTTGCTTGGGGCATATAGTACCAATAAAGCAAGACAAAAGATAATATTCAATACTCATTATTTAGAAAACATGAACCAGAGAAATTAGCAAGTTTTCTCTGTTTTTTTAACTCTTCGCTGAGCTAAATTCGTTTTTTGTCTTGCGAAGTCTCTTTTTGTCAAAAAAATCTCAAAAAAATCCTCAAATCCCTTGCAATCAGTGAATCTTTGTGTTATTCTATTATGGTGCTGTGAAAAACAGTCTGTAGCTTTGATGCAAGAGGTTGCGACACGCTCGGTTGCATTGCCACGCAATGGCGTCTCGGTTTTCTTGTGGAGCTAGCCTATTATCTTAAATAGACGAAAAGGAGAAAAAGATGGCAAACAAAAAAATCCGCATCCGTTTGAAAGCGTACGAACACCGTACACTTGACACAGCGGCTGCAAAAATCGTAGAATCAGCTACTCGTACAGGTGCACAAGTTGCGGGTCCAATCCCACTTCCAACTGAGCGTAGCCTCTACACAATCATTCGTGCGACTCACAAATACAAAGATTCTCGCGAACAATTTGAAATGCGTACACACAAACGTTTGATTGATATCATCAACCCAACTCAAAAAACAGTTGATGCTTTGATGAAATTGGATCTTCCAAGTGGTGTGAACGTAGAAATCAAACTATAATCAGATGCAAGGTAAAAGTATTCGGGCTTAACTGGATACGGGCTAAGAGCTCTGCAAAAAAGATGAACTTCCTAGTGTTCGTCGAACACTGCGTCAGTTTCCTATTTTTGCCAGGCTCTCTTAACGCCCTTAATATCTTAATCTTGAGCATAAAAAACGCTCGTTAAAAACTTTTTGAAAAAATATAGAAAAGGAAACATTTTCTCATGACAAAAGGAATCTTAGGGAAAAAAGTGGGAATGACTCAAATCTTCACTGAAGCTGGCGAATTGATCCCTGTAACAGTTATCGAAGCAACTCCAAACGTTGTTCTTCAAGTTAAAACTGTTGAAACAGATGGTTACAACGCTATCCAAGTTGGTTTCGATGACAAACGCGAAGTATTGAGCAACAAACCTGCTAAAGGACATGTAGCGAAAGCTAACACGGCTCCTAAGCGCTTCATTCGTGAATTCAAAAACATTGAAGGCTTAGAGGTCGGTGCAGAAATCACAGTGGATACATTCGAAGCTGGCGATGTTGTTGATGTAACAGGAACTTCAAAAGGTAAAGGTTTCCAAGGTGTTATCAAACGCCACGGTCAATCACGTGGTCCAATGGCTCACGGTTCTCGTTATCACCGTCGTCCTGGTTCTATGGGACCAGTTGCGCCTAACCGTGTTTTCAAAAACAAACACTTGGCAGGACGCATGGGTGGCAACCGTGTAACGATTCAAAACCTTGAAATCGCACAAGTTGTTCCAGAGAAAAACGTTATCCTCATCAAAGGTAACGTGCCTGGTGCTAAGAAATCTCTTATCACTATCAAGTCAGCAGTTAAAGCTGGTAAATAATAAAGAAAGGGGAAATCAGTCACAATGGCAAACGTAAAATTATTTGACCAAACTGGTAAAGAAGCTGGTGAAGTAGTTCTTAACGATGCAGTATTTGGTATTGAGCCAAATGAATCAGTTGTCTTTGACGTTGTTATCAGTCAACGTGCAAGCCTTCGTCAAGGAACTCACGCTGTTAAAAACCGCTCTGCAGTATCAGGTGGCGGACGCAAACCATGGCGTCAAAAAGGAACTGGACGTGCGCGTCAAGGTTCTATTCGCTCTCCACAATGGCGTGGTGGTGGTACCGTATTTGGTCCAACTCCTCGTTCATACGCCTACAAACTTCCACAAAAAGTTCGTAGATTGGCACTTAAATCAGTTTATTCTGAAAAAGTTGCTGAGGACAAATTCGTAGCTGTAGACAGCCTTTCATTTACAGCTCCAAAGACTGCTGAGTTTGCAAAAGTACTTGCTGCGCTTAGCATTGATACAAAAGTACTTGTAATTCTCGAAGAAGGAAACGAATTTGCTGCACTTTCAGCTCGTAACCTTCCAAATGTGAAAGTTGCAACAGCAACAACTGCAAGTGTTCTTGATATCGTAAATAGCGACAAACTTCTTGTTACTAAAGAAGCTATCTCTACAATCGAGGAGGTTCTTGCATAATGAATTTGTATGACGTAATCAAAAAGCCTATCATCACAGAAAGCACAATGGCTCTTCTTGAAGAAGGCAAATACGTATTTGAAGTGGACACTCGTGCTCATAAACTTTTGATCAAACAAGCGGTTGAAGCTGCTTTTGACGGAGTGAAAGTTGCCAATGTGAACACAATCAATGTAAAACCAAAAGCAAAACGTGTAGGGCGTTATACTGGCTTTACAAACAAAACTAAAAAAGCTATCATCACTCTTACAGCTGATTCTAAAGCAATCGAGTTGTTCGGTGCTGAAGCAGAATAATCTAAGGAGGAAATATCGTGGGAATCAGAGTTTATAAACCAACTACAAATGGTCGCCGTAATATGACTTCTTTGGATTTCGCTGAAATCACAACGAGCACTCCAGAAAAAACTTTGCTTGTTTCTTTGAACAACAAAGCTGGTCGTAACAACAACGGTCGTATCACTGTTCGTCACCAAGGTGGTGGACACAAACGCCATTACCGTTTGATTGACTTCAAACGTAACAAAGACGGTGTTGAAGCAGTTGTTAAAACAATTGAATACGATCCAAATCGTTCGGCAAACATCGCTCTTGTACATTACACTGACGGTGTGAAAGCTTACATCATCGCTCCTAAGGGTCTTGAGGTTGGTCAACGCATCGTTTCTGGACCAGAAGCGGATATTAAAGTCGGAAATGCTCTTCCACTTGCTAATATCCCAGTTGGTACATTGATTCATAATATTGAATTGAAACCAGGACATGGTGGTGAATTAGTACGTGCTGCTGGTGCTTCTGCTCAAGTGTTGGGACAAGAAGGGAAATACGTCCTTGTTCGTCTTCAATCTGGTGAAGTTCGTATGATTCTTGGCACTTGCCGTGCAACTGTCGGTGTTGTTGGAAATGAACAACATGGATTGGTTAACCTTGGTAAGGCTGGACGCAGCCGCTGGAAAGGCATCCGCCCAACAGTCCGCGGTTCTGTAATGAACCCGAACGATCACCCACACGGTGGTGGTGAAGGTAAAGCACCAGTTGGTCGTAAAGCACCATCTACTCCATGGGGCAAACCTGCTCTTGGACTTAAAACTCGTAACAAGAAAGCGAAATCCGACAAACTTATTATTCGTCGTCGCAACGAGAAATAGGCGGCTGAGCAGAAGTTTGGCGGTTTAGCTACCAAACTTCATTGCGAAACCTTGGCAAAGTTGATTAGATGTGTAGCAAGGCTTGTAGCTATAGCTAACTAGCAATCAACCACTGCCCCTCGTGAGTTGTTACATACTTATAATTAGCGAGCTAACTCGCAAAATTCCGCCAGCTCGGTAGCGCTGATTGTCAGTGCAAGCCGTTGTGGTACATATTTTAAAGGAGAAAACATAAAAATGGGACGCAGTCTTAAAAAAGGACCTTTCGTCGATGAGCATTTGATGAAAAAAGTTGAAGCTC
>OGGI01000652.1_pt1 | contig 32098 bp, 16 predicted proteins | sample 1571051 | NCBI WGS metagenome assembly OGGI01 (sample SAMEA2582075, study PRJEB24529) | metagenome | biome: Human gut stool | place: China | collected 2011 | reverse complement strand
CCATACATTTCATTCAACGATGGGTTACAGTCATAACTGTATTAGTATCCAAACGGAAAGTGTTGCCGTGTTAGCCTACGAACCCCGCGCTGGCGCTGCTTCGGTGCGTCCCGTTCAAGAATAGGTGCGAAGCGGTCATTCGATCGATTTGATTTATTCCTTGGGCCTAGACGGAAGAAGATTTGAGAGTCCACTCCGTGTTTACCCTGCCATACCAGGACAAGGAGCCGACGACATAAAAACGAATAATGAATGGAAAACATCACTTTTGAAGCCCGGCTTCTGGATTTTGTAATTATCCAGCTGGAGATAGCCTTAATGGCTGCTCTTGTACTCGTTGTGATCTTATCGCAAGTAGTGGTACAGGAACCGTCTACGTGCTTCCCGCAGGGATCATCTCTATAATAGAGATTACCCGTTGGCGGAATTAATTTAGTGCATACTTAATTCTTCCGATGGGCTTGTTATTGATGAAATTTACATATTGTAAGACGGTAAGTGCACTAATTTTTACAATGATTTTGGACAACAGGCCGTTTGTTATTGTTGCATAATTTCTGATAACCAAGAATTGGTCGGTTCGCTGTGAGAAAAGAGGAGGCTATTTTTTTCCTTGCTTTTGCCAAAGGAATGAAGATCGGCTTCCATTTTTTCTGATTAAGGCAATAGGGACATTCGAGTCTTATGTGTGCCGTTTCGAATAGGTCAAGTTGCACGTCCGCTCCTATATATCCCTTAGCTCCGTAGATGCTACAGTCGTGACATGTCAGCTTTATATCTTTCATATAGTTGAGATCAAATGCGCTTGCTTTGGACAAGTCATACGAACGAATTGCCCCACTTAATCAGCAGATTGCGTGCAGCTTATAGCCAAAATAGTATGTGTTCTAAGAAGCACAATATCCGAAATCCGGGGCTTTGGAGAATACCCCTGTTCGTCCCATCTTACAGCATTTTCCCCATGCAAGACGACATATCTCTATTGATTTGTAGTCAACAAATAACAGTTCTTTACCGTCATCCATAGTCTTAGCAAGTCTCTTACGTATCTCCTCGCACAAACACGCCGTATTCATTCGACGGTCATTGAATTGTCGGCGTTAGATAAGAGTGGGTATATTCGTTTTGTACTCTTGCAATTTATAATCGAACAGCCACTTTTCACTGTCTATACTCTCTAACTCTGCAGTCAATGCCAATGCAACTACTTCCAAGTCAGAGAATCTTGGAACAGAACCACGGCGTGGAATGTTACCAAGTTCATTAACGAGATTTTGAGAAAATTTCTTGCATATCCCCATATATTTTGATGACCTTTGTACAAATACAATTGCTAAAAATAGTGATATATGTAACTTTTTACTCTTATTTATCAACTTAAATTAATTCCGCCAACGGGTGAGTGATTGCAAATGACTATACCCGGAGTCGTTATTTGGATGACGATTCCAATAAATTTAAATATTAAAAAACTTTATGAAAAGACTACTGATCTTATTCCTAACACTGGCCTCCATGGGAGCCATGGCTCAGGAAAATCGCAATCGGGACGAACAAAACCGGGTTGTGCGCGGCCCGTATGAAACCAATCGCTTTTTCGACAACATCTTCATCGGCGTAGCCGGCGGAGTGAACATCTATCATGGGGAGAACGATTCCTACGGAAAGTTCGGTAGACGCCTCGCTCCGGCGCTCGACCTGAATGTCGGCAAATGGTTCACCCCTTCAGTCGGCGCCCGTATCGGCTATTCGGGTATCAAAGCCAAGGGCTGGACATCGGGAGAGACGATCTATGCCAAAGAGCTATTCGATAAACAGGCGGATATTTACAACGAAAAATTTGGCGTATCGTATCTGCATGCCGATTTCATGTGGAACTTCTCCAATGCCGTGAGCGGCTACAAGGAGACGCGGACATGGAATTTCGTACAATTCGCCTAATTCAGCCTCGATCCGAACATATTGTCAATCCGTATATAGGGTGGTACGTAGATGTTCTGCCCGGGGCTCGCAGCTAAAAAACCGTTATCTTCAGATGTTCGATAGTGTGAAATCGTATTGCATTCATGCGTATACGCTTTCCGTCTATACAATTGCCATGAATGGGTATTTAAGGTCTGACGAGAATAAGTCATAAGTTTAGATGAATTGTAGCCCAAGGATATCTTAAAAGGCTGTATGCAGAGATACGAACAAAGCCGGATGATCTCAGTTTTAATCACTGCCGTCATCTGTATAGTCGGGGCTATCTAACATATTTTAGATAGCCCTTTTTTATTCGTGCTCCTATTCGAAAACTTTTCCGGATAGTAATTCTCAGAGGGTTAAAAATTTTTTGGACTTTTAGTTTTGCGGTATAAAGCGGAGAAAAGAGTTACCTTTAAGAAATCAAGAGCACTGCAGTGAACTAACTGTTAGACTAGTCCTGAAAAACTAATGGCATTAGACTGCAATTCCCCTCAAAGAGAAGGTGCCTATTAGAATTTTAGGTTTCCAGACCTGATAAAATGTTAGCTCGATCTCTACCAATGGTTCATACTGTAAAACAAAGTTAATGTTTATTTTTGGTCTCGATCTGGGGAAAAGATCTTTGAAGCCTCAATTGTATCTATCGAAGAAAAAGAATTAGCCCACAAATCGCTTTCGAATAATATCGAGAATGTCGCAACACTTCTTGGACGGGAGGCTGTAAACTATGTCTTATTATAATTAAACATTTTTCGTTTGACACAATTTAATTTATTCCCTTAGCGGCATTTACTCTCCACAAACTGCAATTGTCACTACTAGCCTGTCCATTGGATATAAAAAGTTCCGGAGGCATTCAACGAGACAAGAGTGACAGAATAGATGCCCAACGAATTGCAATGTATGCTTTGAAAAAACATCAGCCTACGCTTCCGAACCCAGATCTGATAAAACTACGAAATTGACCGACAATTCGGGATAATCTTGTTAAGCATCAAGTATCTGTATGTATTGGATTGAAAACTATAAATATACATAGTGCATGGCTGAATTAACTGAAAGTATTTGTTTCTTGAAAAGTGAACTGGATGATTGTATCGCAAAGATTAAGCTGACAGAAAATCAGGAATGAAACGATCGTCTAGGTCACTACAGAATTAGATGCCAAGTATAAGCTACTTACATGCATACCCGGGATGGGAATTCTCAATGCTGTTTGATTACTTTGTGTGACTGATAATATAATTCGGTTTTACCAACCATAGAGAATAGACAGCCCCCCTATCCTACTTCTAAATAAAAACATATGATTCCCACAAATTTACCATTATTCGCTTTTTAATAAGCTTCTAACCGTTTAGATGTGCGTTGGGTCTGTTCAAAAATCGTTCGGGGCTGTTCTCTTTGACGCAGCCGTTCGCACATGGCGGCGATTGCGGGCCGCTGGTATGAGCGGCCGAACCATCCCAATGCTTCGATGGCGGCTACACGCAGCGGCTCTTCGAGTGCGGCGTCTTCGGCCAGGGCGATCAGTTCGGGTACGCAGTAGTGGTGACGGTAGAGGCGGAAATAGGTGATTTCGCTCAGACGCCGCTTCATTTTATTCTGCGGGTTCCGGATGAATCTGAACGTTTCCCTCTGCTCTGCCTGTTTGTCGGCTATACGCTTCAGGCGTTTCTGCAGCGACTCTTCGTTTTGATAGAGCTCGTGTTTAGCTGCGGACTGACGGCGGAGTTCGGCGCTCACGGCATCGGGATTCATGAACATCATGTTCTCATCGGCATGGTAGGCCACTCGCAGCGAGAGTTCGTCGTCCAGCAGCATCTCGACGGCCGCGGGAACCAACTCGTCGTTGCCGCAGTCGCCGATCCATTGCGACACTAAACGGCGCACCAGCTCGTAGCTATCGCCCGCCGCCTGCGCCAGCATCGCGTTGAAACGGGGCGAACGGCTGGTGCTCATCAGCGTGAGGGCTTCGAGACGCACCGATTCGTAAGGAGATTCGGCAACCTGTTTTTCGCATAAATCGGCGATTTTGTCGTAACCGTTATCGGCCAGCTTGCGCAGGGCGATGGCCTGCACGTCGGCGGGCATCGTTTCGGCAACCATCCGGAGCCAGTATTTGTTGTTTGATGCTTTTGCCGTGAGTACCGTGTTTAGGTCGGTGCCGGGCAGTGCCCGGTTGACGAAACGGTAGGTCGGGTCGCCGATCAGGTGCGTTTCGAGGTAATGCACATGGCGTCCCCACTGGCCGATGCGCACGCCGCAGTCGAGCAGTCCGATATAGCGGTCGGGCCATTTGTCCTGCAGGGCGTTGACCGAATTGCCCTGGGTGACGATGCAGTCGCCAGGGCCGAAGATGTAGCTCGCGGCGATGCAGTCGTCGAGGTGGAACGAGCCGTTGTAGCAGGCGTCGAACATCACCATACGGGGATTCATCGGCCGATCGTAGAGGTCTTCGATGTGTACGTCCATTGCCCGGTTGAGCAGCGAATCGGCCGTGTGCAGCGAATCGGAGAGCTCGCACCACGCTTCGGGCACGCCGTAATAGGCGATCATTTCGGCCTTGCGCTTTTCGGGGTCTTTGCGTCCGTCGAGTTTGCTGCGCAGGAATAGTTTGATGTTTTCGATCGAAACGTTCATGCTCGAACCGTTCAGGTAGCCGTTCAGGTATTGCATGTCGGGAGAGCCGTGGTGATGGCACAGGGCGACGTCGACGCCTTTGCGGGCCATCTTCTCCAGCAGGTAGGGCTTCATGGGCCAGCGGCTTTCGAAGTCGTAGAAACGCACGGTGCTGCCGGTGCGGAAAAGTGCGGGCAGCTGTTCGCGCAGCGCGATCTGCTCCCCGGCCCAGGCCTCGGGAGCCTCGGAGTTGTAGCCGTGGCCGCGGAAAACGAACAGGTTGTCCAGCTCGTTCTGTTCGGCATGGGCCTTCACCACCTTGCGCAGGTAGGCACGCAGCAGTTCGTCGGAATCCGCGCCTTCGCGTTTGGGCGGCTTGATGCGGGCCGAATAGATCGGCGACGCGATGTGCTGGCGCGATTCGGGCGAGAGCGAGTAGTAGAAATAGAGCGGTTCGTCGGCATCGCGGCGCAGGAACTCGAATTGCAGTCCCGGGTCGTCGTAATAGCGGTCGGAGGGGACCGACGAATCTTTCCAGTCGCGGTCCTGACTGCTCTTGAACGCCGATGTGAGGTGCTGTCCGTCGCGGATCATGGCCACGGGGATGTCGCCGATGAAGACCACGCCTTCGAGGGGCGGCTGCGCCTCCGTCATCCGGATGATTTCGCTGCGCACGCTTTCGGGGCTCTGCCACTCGTCGATGAGCAGGTAGGTCCCCAATCCGTCGCGCTCCACGGCGTTGCGGTAGGCGTCGACTTCGGCTGCTGCGGCTTTATAACTCCTGCTGTCGATGAAAATTGCGAAAGTCGTGGGGCTTTTCACATCGGGACGGACGATTCGCGGCGCCGCTGCGAGTGACAGGGTTTGTAGGCAGACGGCGATCAGTAAGACGATTCTTTTCAGTTTCATGGTCATGCTGGGTTATCGGGTCGGTACGGATACGCTGCTTTCGAGCCGGATGGCGGTTTGCGTCAGCTCGTCGCGAAGCTCTTTCTCCCGATTTTTGTCGGCGGCTGCCTGCCGGCAGGCGTCGATGATCTCGGCGCGGCGCGGGGTATGTGCGAACCAGCCCAGACACTCGGCCGTGTTGACCCGCAGTTCGAGGGGCTGTGAAGCGTCGGTCACAAGTTTCAGCAGGTCGGGCACCAGTTCGTGGTAGGTGTTGTTGCGCATCGAACGGATGGCCGAGATGCGGCTTTTGAGCGTTTTGCCGTTGAACAGCAGGTTCCGCTGTCGCTCCTTCATTGCCTGTTCGCCGGCGACCTCTTCCCAAAGTTCGGTGAATTTAGCCTCGCGGTCCGTATACGGCGAAGCCTCGACGGCCGTGCGCAGCGTCTGTTCGACCTCTTTTTCGGGGAACAGCTCCAGTCCCTTCATGACAATGTAGGCTACGCGCTTCGATTCGCTGTCGTTGACATAGGTCTCGGCCAGCGCGGGCAGCAGTTCCGGACGGCCCGACTGCCAGGCATAGTTCGCGGCGTTGCGGCGCAGCAGTTCATAACGGTCGTTCAGTCCCCGGATGATGGCCTGCGCGAAAATCTCCTCGTCGCCGAAACGTCCGATGAGTTTGAGGCACTCCATGCGGGTCGTCGCCAGCGGCGACTGTTTCATGAACTCCAGCAGTTCGCCCGCCGAGATCGCACCGGCGTCGGTCAGCATGCGCAGTGCGAGGCTCTGCACGTCGGCCCACGGGCTCGTGAGCAGGCTGCGCCAGTAGGCTGCGTCTCCCTTGCGGGTTGTCATGTCGGCCGCCAGCATATTGGGCTCGACGGGCCGGAACCGAAAGGCCGGGTCGCCGATGATGTGTCCTTCGAGCGATGCAATCAGCCGGTTATACTGCCCGACGCGCACGCCGTGCGACAGCAGGCCGACCAGTTCGTAGGTCCAGCGGTCCTGCAGTACGTTGACCGTATTGCCTTGCGTGGCCACCGTGCGGCCCGGACCGAAGATGTAGTAGCCCGTGATGTAGCCGGGTTTGTGGAACGAGCCGTTGTAGCAGGCGTTGAGCATCACGAAGCGCGGTTGTGCGGCCAGCGTCTCGAGGTCCTCGAGGCTGATGATCGTCTGGTCGCCCTTGGCCTTCGTGTCGTCGTCGGCCTCCTTTTTTTCGAAGAAGGCGTCGGTCAGGTGGTATTTCTCCTTGAAATACTGTTTGGCTCCCTCTATGTCGGCTTTGTCGCCTTTGCGGCGTTCCATATACAGGGCGATCATGACCTCGGCCTTGAGCTGGCTGTACTGGCCTTCGAAACTGTCGGGCTCGGTCGTGTAACTGCCGACGTGCTGTTTGTCGGGCGAACCGTGCTCGTTGAAGAACATGGCATCGACCTCCGGGCGCACCAACTCGTCGAACATCCGGTATTTCATGTAATCGTCCATCCGGAAATTGAGCTGGCGCAGGTTTCCGGCCTTGCGGGCGTCGGTCAGCGGGAAATTTTCGTCGATGGCAACGCGCTCGTCCATCCAGCAGACCAGGCAGTCGGAGTTGTATCCGTCGCCGGCGTAAGTCACCAGATTGTCGAGCTGGTCGACTTTGCCGCGTTCGGCGACGACTTTTTCCAGATAACGGGCGATTCCTTCGTATTTGTCGCCTCCGAGCTGTTCGGGATAGCGGATGCGTCCCGAATAGAAGGCCGGGTCGAGCCGCTGCGGCGAGTCGCAGGCGAGGTTGAAATAGAAGAGCAGACGGTCGGTCGTGTCGCGGGCGATCAGCTCGAACTGCAAGTCCGGGCAGTCGTAGTAGCGGTCGGAGGGGACCGACGACTGGATCATCGGGAAATTCTCCTCGTCCATCTTGAACGCCGTGGTCAAGTGCTGGGCATTGCGCACCATGGCGATCGGAATGTCGCCCACGAAGACCACGCCTTCGAGCGGCGAGCGTTTGGCGGTTTTGCGCATCAGCGCGATGAGTTGTTCGCGCACCTGCTCGGGGGTCAGCCAGTTGTCGCGGAGAATGTAGGTCGAGAGTCCGTCGGCCTCCAGGGCATCGCGGTAGGCATGAATCTGGGGCGCCGTTTTGTCGTAGGTCGCCTGATCGACGACGATTGCGAACGCCGTCGGCTGTTTGCTGCGGGGCTTTTCGACTGCGACTTTGGCTTGCAGGATGAATGGCAGCAGCAGGACGATTGCCAATAAATATCTTTTCATAGCTTTCATTACGGATTATTTCTTGGATTCTACGCGGTTAATCATGCGCTGCACCTCTTTGGCCAGTTCCGGCGAACAGTTGCCGCGGGCGAGCAGTTGGCGTCCGGCATCGGCGATTTCATGGCGCCGCACCGAGAGGTTGAACCACGCCAGCGCCTCGGCCATCCGCACGCGCAGAATTTCGGGGGCCTGCTCGTCGGCCAGCAGGGTGAGGTATTCCGTGACGTGCTGGTGATAGGGACGGTTCTTGAGGAAACTGATGCGGGACTGCCGCCAGCGGAGTTTGCCATGGGAGTCGAGAATCTCCCGCGTCGAGGATTCGCCGGGCGAGAGTCCGTCGCGCTCGATGAGTTTGTCGAGCAGCTCCTGTTTCTCCTCCCGGGCATGGTAGAAATCCTTGTCGGCGAAATAGGTCTCGATCGCCTTTTCGACTTTTGGTTTGTCGAAGCAGCGGATCGCCTCGCTGATGTTGAAAACGATGCGGGCGGCATTGCGGTCCTTGACATAGACATCGATGAGCACGGGGATGAACGCCTCGTCGCCGATGCGGCCCATGCGTGTGACGGCGATGCGGCGCAGGAACTCGAAGCGGTCGTAGGCGGCCAGCATCAGCGCCTGCTTGTATTCGGGGCCGTTGAGCGACTCGAGCAGCCGGAACGCATTGTAACGCACGACGCTGTAAGGCGACCCGGCGCACTTGTCGAGCAGGATGGCGGGCAGCTGCGGATAGTCGTTTTCCCAAAGCCGGATCATCGCCAGGTTCTGGATGTCGGGCACGGCATTGTCGAGTTGTCCGAGCCAGAAGCCGTTGTCGCGCTTCAGCGCCATCGAATTGATCCCGAGTTCGGGACGGGCGGCCTTGAAGCGGTAGGTCGGGTCGCCGATCACGTGCGACTCGAGGATGTGGATGTTTTTGGCCCAGGCGCCGATGCGCAGCCCTTCGCCCAGCAGTCCCAGCAGGTCGAAAGCCGACTTGTCCTGAAGCACGTTGACGCTGTTGGCGAACGTCGTGACGCAGCGTCCCGGAGCCATGATGTAGTGTCCTGCGATGAAATCGTCCTCGCGGTAGTCGCCGTTGTAGCAGGCGTCGAAGACCACGAAGCGGGCATTCGGCGTGATGGCTTCGACCTCTTCGAGGATGATGCCCGTGCGCAGGTCGGCGATCGAGTCGAGACGGAGCATTTCGGGCTCCTCGGCCCGGTTGTACCACGTGGAATCGAGTCCTTTCTCCGCGGCGCGTTTGGCGGCCGATTCCCGGCCGCTGCCGGGACGGCGGGCCAGTTCGCGCAGGCTGCGCTGCATCTCGGCGGCGGCATCTTCGGCCGATTCCACATAGGGCGTCCCCGAAAGGTACTGCCGGTGGGGCATTCCGTGTTCGTGGAAGACCATCATGTCCACGTCGTCGCGGCGGACCTCGCGGATGAGCGACTCCTTGACGAAGGGCTGCATCGAGTAACGCAGGAATTTGGCGTTGTGGGTGCGGCTGAACACGTCGCCGAACTGCTCGTCGAGCAGCTGCTGTTCATCGCGCCAGGCGATGAGCGAATTGGAGTAGGAGCCGTGGCCCGTGTAGGAGACGAACTGGTCGAAAGGCGTCGCGTCGCGGTGTTCGGCCACGGCTTTCTCCAGGTAACGGGCAATCTGTTTGTAGGGATCGCCGTAGGCTTTCTGCGCCTTGATGCGGCCCGAATAGATGTCGCAGGAGATGTACTGCGGCGAATCAGGCGACATTTCGTAATAATGAAACAGTCCCTGCGAGGGAGTGCCCTGCGGGACGAACTGCAAATCGAAATCGTCGTAAAAGCGGTCCGAAGGAACCGAGGTTTCGTGGAGCGGGTGGTCGCGTTCGTCCATTTTGAAGGCCGAGGTGAGGTGCTGCGCCTTGGTGATCATGGCGATGGGCACGTCGCCGATGAATACGCATCCCTCCAAAGCGTTTTCCGCATAAAGTTTGCGCAGGACGTCACGCACCTGTTCGGGCGTCGTCCAGTCGTGCGAAACGATGTAAATGGGCAGTCCTTCGGCTTCGAGCGTCTGTTTGTAGGCTGTCATTTGGGGCCGGCATTCCCGGGCGGTCCGGGAGTCGGTGATCACGGCGAAGGAACTCGGTCCCTGTATGGAGGGGTTTTCGAACGTCTGCGATCGTCCCGGCGCGGCCGAAAGCAGCAGAACTCCGGCCAGCAGGACAAAAAACGGTTTTCTATAATTCATATGGAGCAGTTATTTGAAACCCTCCGGGGAGGATATGTGTCGTCCTCTCCGGAGGGTTCCGGTTTTAAAACATCAGTCCGATTTTGAAATTGGCGTAAAAGCGGCGGTCGAACAGGTCGCGGTGGTCGTCGGCACGCACATAGTCGCCCGAGGCTGCGGCAAAGACCGAACCGCGGCCCTTGAACAGCCGGGCGAACGAATAGGTGATTTCACCGCCGAACGCAGCGTATCCCGACCCGAGGTAGTAATAGTCGCGGAGCGTGAAATCGGTGTAGCACTTCGCGTCGGCCTTGTAGCCGTTGTAGTCGATGTCGCTGCTGTCGTTCATCTTGTAGGAGGCGCGTATTCCGACGAGCAGCGAGTGCTTTTCGTTGAAGATGAAATTCTTGCGTCCGAAGATGCCTACCTTGCAGTTCTCGATGTCCTGGGTGCTGCGCGGGAAATAGTAGATGTCGCTGAGCTTCTCGCTGGAGAATTCGACGCCGGCGGTCCAGTTGTAGGAATCGCCGCGGGTGGTGCGCATGTACTGCAAACGCCCCTCGAAACCGGCCTTCGAACTGTTCGAACGAACGGATTTCGATTTGATGATCCACTTGGCGACCTCGAAGGAGTTGTCCCACTCCTGTACATACTGGATGCCGTCGATGCTGCGGTCGCCGTAAGCGGCATTCAGGAAGAACGTATTCTCCTTCGAAGGCTTGTAGACGGCGTTCAGGCCGATCGACCAGCGTTCGTCCCGGGTCGTGCCGACCATTTTGGGCGTCGTGTAGCTGTTGGTGACATCCTCTATTTCCCGGGTGTACTTGCCCGATACGAGCAGGCGCAGTTTTTGGGTCGTGAACGAGTACTGGCCGCCGACGCCCATGCAGTTGGCGTTGTAGATGCGCTGGTTGTCATCCGTGCTGCTGGAGATGGAGGTATCGACGTAGAATCCCGGGAAGTTGAAAATATAGACCGGGTTGGTGCTCATCGAGATTTTATTCGAGGCGGTTCCGTCTTCGCGCCGGGAGTAATACTGGTAGTTAGCGCCGATGGCGTGCTTGCCCAGCGTGACGGTCACACCCGGTTTGATCTCGAATTTCGAAAGGCTGACCAGCGGACGCGGGTCGTGCTGTTTGGCGCCCTGGCCGTTCTGATAAGTGGCTTCGATTCCGAAGATCAGGCGGTCCCACAATTTGGGCGCCGCAGCCTTCACGGTCATGTCGTAGAGCTGGTTGATCCATTTGCTTTTGTAGGTGTCGGCGATGAAGAAGGGCGTGCCGCGCAGCGGGTCGATCAGCGAGGCGTTGTACTCGGCATCGCGCAGCTGGTCGCGCGAATATTCGAAACTACCCCAGATGAAAGCGCCCTTGAGGGCCTTCATCGTGCCGCCGCCGTCGGTGAAGAAGCGGTACCCGGTGTTGTGTTCCCCCTCCTGCGCCCGTTTGAACGAACCTTTCTCAATATCGTATCCCAGTCCGACCTGGCTGTAGTAGTCCATCTGGTCGAGCTGGATGCCCGACGCGTTGTCCGAGTAGCTGAACTGGAGACTCTCGCTTTTCAGCCGTTCGACGGAGGCCTCGGTATTGATCCGCTGCGCCGAGGTGCAGAGCGGCGCAAGGGCCGCAGCCACGAGGCATCCCGTCAGTTTGATGTAGCTATATTTTATCATAACTTATTCGATTTAGGGGGATTATTATTTCAGGGACCAGTTCCAGGCGGGCATCTTTTCGCCGTTGCGGCGGAACTGCGGGACCTGCGTTTCGAAATCTTCCGTCGAGTTGTTCGTGTCCTGGTAGATCGGGGTGCCGTCGGGCCGTTGGCCGATCACTTTGCGGCACACGCTCTTGCCGACGTAAATTTCCTCCGTCGAAGCCGCTCCGGCGTCCACGAATCCGGGAATACGCTTCATGTTGAGGCTGTTCGATGTCGGGAGCATCTCCACGCCGTCGATCAGCTGTTCGGCCGGAATGCGGACGTACTCCTGCGTTTTGCCCACCTGTCTCTGGGTCGTCTCTCCCACCACGCCCGTATTGATGGTCGGGAATTCGAGGTGCTTGCCGGGCTGGTAGATGCAGAGTCCCGGACCGCTGACGGTGTTCAGCCACTGCATGGTCACGATGTATCCCGACCAGAAAACGTACTCGAGATCAGGAACGTCCGGGTTGACACGCTGCGGATTGCCGGCCCACGTTTCGAATTCGGACAGCGAAGTGTCGATCAGTCCGCCGTATTTGCTGTGGTCGGCATGGTTCGCGGCCTCCTGGGTGATGATGAACGATTCGCCCGGCTTGAGCGGGTAGTCGGTTCCGTTACCCGGCAGCTGCCAGACCGTCACGGCATAGACGTAGTTGTTCAGTCCGTCCTCGGCGGGCCATTCCGGGAGCGTCGCCGTTGCGAATTCGGGCACGAGACGCGCGAAACAGAGGTGGTCGAGGTAATAGGTCTCGTCGCCGTTGTTGTAGATTTCGTAGAACTGGTCGCGGAAATAGGTCGCCTGCGTCTCGGGATTGGTGCTTCCGCAGTAGAAGATTTGGCTGAAGCAGAGCGGGCCCACCATGGCGGGACGGATGGCGATCGAGAAGTCGTTCGACGCCTCGGCCTGTTCCGGCGTGATGTCTTTGGTGATGGCTTTGTTCTGCACCGATCCGTTCAGGTAATAGGTATTGCCTTCGGATTCAGATTCGCCGAATACCGAGATCGTGTAGTTGCCCGGTGCGACCTCGGTTTGTGCGATGCCGTTCTCGTCGGTCAGCGTTTCGATGACGGCGTCCTCCTCGAAATTGGTGAAACGGACGGTGAGCCCATCCACCGGGAAATCCGTGTTGATGGTACCGTTGCCGTCGGCATCCACAAAGCCGGTCACGGCCTTGACCTTGAAGGAGACGTTCAACGGATTCACAACATCGGCCTGGCTGGCGGAGTCCATCATCTCGATGCACGAACAGAGCCCTGCAGCGGCCGTCAGTATGGCTATATATGTCTTTTTCATGGTTGTACTTGCGTTGTAGGGTTATCGAATCTTGACAGACAGCGCAGCTCCGAAAAAGAAGGTCTTTGCGTTGCGCCGGGTGTACTTGCCCGGATAGACTTTGCTCTCCCAGATCGGCGTGCTGCGGAACATGTTGTTGGCGAAGAACGAAATGCGCATGAAATTGCGGATTTCCTTGGTCAGATTGATGTTGATACAGAGTATCGGGGGCATCGAACCTTCGGGAATCAGCCGGCGTGCGTCGAGGCGTCCGCGCATGTCGAGGGCCTGGAACTCCTCCTCTTCGATGCGTGAAGCGTCGAAGTCATACAACTTGCCGTCCAGGCGCGAGATGTATTTCACAGGGATCGAGTCGTTGCCGTAGGTGGTGTACTCACGCTCCTTCCATTTGACGCTGGCTGTCAGCGTGACGACGAAACCGATTCGCGGAATGTTGTGCGTGATACGCAGGTTGGTCGTCGTTGACGACGAATGCTCCGCCTTGTTGCCCGGTTCGAAGACGCCCATGTGGGGATAGGAACCGGCTACGCTGCTGCCTGTCGTATGGTTCGTGAACGTGTAGTAGTTCTTCCACGATTTGTACTGCGTCCAGCTTCCGTTCAGTCCGAACGAGGTGCGGATGGAGTTGATACGTCCGAAATCGATGTCGAACTCGACGCCCCGGCTGTTATAGGCAAAGTAGTTGGTCGGGATCGAATACTGGAGCAGGATTTTGTCTGACGACTTGAGCGACAACTCGGGCATATCGGTCTCATTGGCCGGTTTGGCCGCCGAATACTGATTGTAGTCCACGCATTTGAAGGTGTCGAACGTCGCGCTGGTCATGTAGCCGTTGCGGGTCTTGTCCTCGTAATAAGTGACTGAACCGCGCACCTGCCCGATCTTGAAATCGAGGCCGACCTCCCATTTGGTGGTCTTCGCCAGTTCGAGATCCGGATTCTCCGCCGAATAGACGTGCGTCGTGGCGATCTGGAATTTCTGGGCGTCGCTGAAGCCGCTCGCCGTGGTGTTGTCGAAATTCAGGATGTCGAAATAAGCGTTGTCGGGATAGAGATAACCCAGCGAGGGGGCTTTGTACGTGATGCCGTAGCCGCCGCGGACGCTCAGTTTCTCGGGAATCAGGTCATAGGAGGCGTTGATACGGGGAGCGACGCCTCCGTCCATGTCGTAAATATGGTCATAGCGGACGCCGGCGACGATTTCCAGTTTGCGGCGCAGGATGTCCATCGAGAAATACTCCTCGGCGAAGAGGCTGAACTGGTGCATGAACGGCACGTCGCTGAAAGCGCGTTCGCGCTGGGTGGTGAAGTTGGTGTTGACCGAGCGGCGCGGCGGAGTCTCCGGATCGAAGACCTTGCCTTCGCCCAGGTTGCCCGTGGCGCGGTACTCGCCGCCGATGATCAGCCGGTGGTGAGTGCGTCCCAGGTCGCCGGCGAAATTGGCCGACAGCTGCGCGAAGGTGTTGAGCTCCTTGCCGTACAGGTTGTATATGGCCGTATAGTCCGACGGCAGGCGCCAGGCTTTGCCGTTCTTGTCGGCATCGGGGATGTTCGTGATTTTCGTACCGTCGGCCAGGTAAATATCCTGTCCGGGCATGCTCGAAAGAATGGCTCCGTCGGTTTTCGAGGTGGAGTAGGTCCAGTCGGAGTTGGTGGCGAACTCCTCCCGGTACGTTTTTTTGTTCGTATAGTTCGCCGAGACGGTGTATTTGAGGTTTTTGAGCCAGTTCTTGTTGAAATTGAACGACCCGTTGGTGTTGAAGCGCAGGCCCAGGTCGCGCTGGGTCATCAGGTCCAGATCCCTCGCGTCGTCGGGATTCGGTTCGGCCTTGTCCTTGGTGTAGAACAGGTTGAACGAGGTGTTGGTGGACCATTTGCCGACGGTGTTCGAGTAGCTTACGCGTCCCGTCACACGGTTGTAGGTGTCGTATCCTTCGGTCGGATCGTATTGGGCGAAGGTGTAGTCTACGCCGTAGTTGAGCACGCCGGCTTTACGGCCGAGGCCCACGCCGTGCGATACGGAAGCCATGTAGACATTGGGATTGACATCCAGCTGGATCGACAGCGGCGTGCGTCCCGCCTTGCTGTTGACGATGACGGCGCCCGAAGCGATGTCGCCGTACTGGGCCGAGGCAATACCCCGGATCACCTCTACCGATTCGATGTTGTTGGTGGTGATGGTTCGCATGTCGACGCCCGAATTGGGGGTCGATATGCTGGGCCCTGCGCCGGCTCCCAACGCCAGCGACAGGGTCTGCATGTTGGCGTTGTTCGAAAGGGGAGCGCCGTCCATGATGATGGCCGTGCCGAAGCTCTGGCCGTTGCGGACGGAGAATGTGCTGACTTTCTTGAGGGCGATCTCTTCGGCCGTGCGTGTGCTGGCGCCCGGAAGGAGCGACATGATGTCGGCCAGCGATGTGGCCTGAATGTGCTCCATGGCCGATTTGGAAATCTTCGAAGCGGTTGCCGCACCGGTCTTTTTCGACTCGGCCGACACCACGATGTTTTCCAGATAGAACGAGGTGGCCTTTAGGGTGAATTTGAGCGAGTCCCGTGCGGGAAGCTGGATGGTCTGAGACAGCGGTTCGTAACCCAGGGAGCTGATCTCGACCTTGTATTTCCCCGGATTGGAGAGTTGGATTTCGAACTGGCCTTTGACGTCTGTAGTAGTCGCTACACCGATTTCGGGCAGAGAGACAACGGCATAGGCCAGCGGGGTGATCTTAGAATTCCCCCCCCCTCGGTTTCCGAGGCTTGGACTGTGCCGCTGAATGAGATTTTACCCTTGCTTTGCGCCCACAAAGAGGTGACGCCGCAAAGCATCAGAATACTCGTTAGCACACTTAATTTGGCAAAAAACTTCATAAGCATAATGCTTGGGGTTAATGAATAATTCTTGAATCTGACAGATGCCCCCTCCAACTGAATGGACTGTATGCATTCCGGGCAGTTTAAGAATTCTGCGAATTTCGCGACGGCAATATAATGAATTTTTTCTGATATAGTCTGTCTTGCACCATTTTTACCAACATATAGGTAGATGCGTTGTTTGAATTAAAAGTAAGGTTACACGTATTTTATGGTACACTGACGCAGTCGTTTCTGTTTGTTAATCGAGGTGCAATATCCACTATCCATATTTGTCGAACGGCTCCAGCATCTTCTGCCAGAAGAGCACTTCGGCCTCATCCTTATCCACTTTCTCCTTGTTATAATACAACGCCCCACCGGGTGTAGCTCCGGATCTTATATTCGCAACCATTCTTTAGCTTGTTTTGTAAGGTTCAAAATCTCGAGACTCAGGGCTTTCAACTCACGGGTTCGCTGTTCCAACAGGATGATCTGATGCGGGATCGCAACGTTGGAGAAATGCGTATTGATGACCTTTACAATCTAGAAAATTTCAATCACAACAAGGAAAACAACACACTCGTCACCTTGTATTGGTATCTTTATGGATGTACTCCATATCCCAATACGGGTGTGGAGTATTGTTTATTTGTTGTGAAGGTATTCCAGAACCTCGAACCAGATAAATTAATCAACTCCATATTTTCTTTTTATACTAACCTATCACATCGGAGTTGAGTGGTAACCTAAACTTTTGATTTATGTTACATTTTACAAAAAGTGGTATTATCCACAATTCAATCAAGTTGTTAGCAATTGTATTGATTGGATTAACACTCCAGTGCCTACTCAAACTGCAGATCCACACCGCTGTGCATGGCAGCCTCGGTTTCGGCATCCTGAATCACTTCGATATCGGGTTTCGCGCCGAGGACTGTTTTTTACATCTGAAATGTGGAGTTTTTCCACACTCTTGTAGAGTTTTTCCACACACTGCGAAAAATCTACTTTACGGCAAAATTTTGATTTTCACGTGACTTGTTGCGGTGTGATTGCTTTGGCATCCCGATTGAACCAGATTTGGACAAACTCAAATCCGATTTATGAAAAGATGCTACTCCTCTCTTGCGGGCAGGCGGACATGCGTTCTCCTGCTCTTGTTGTGCTACCTTTCCGCGTCGGCGCGTGCGGATCGTGCGGATGAGAAACCCGCGGCCGGCAAGGCGGCGCGGCCTGCCGAACGCACCGTTTCCGGCAAGGTGACAGACGAACACGGCAATCCGTTGATCGGCGCCACCATTGTCGTCAAGGATGCTCCGACCGTGAGCGGTACGATCACCGGTCCGGACGGCTCCTTCTCGCTGACGGTGCCCGCGCGTTCGACCCTGCTCATCACCTATGTCGGCTACAAGAGCCTGACACTCCCGGTGCTGAACCGCGATGAATTGAAGATCGTCCTCGAAGAAGAGGCCGAACGGCTGGACAACGTGGTCGTCGTGGGGTACGGAACGCAGTCGAAATCGGATCTGACGGGCTCCATCGCTTCCGTGAAAGCGGATGATTTCAAGGACGTTCCGGCCCGTTCCGTGGCCGAGGCTTTACAGGGCAAGGTGGCCGGCGTGATGGTCTCGAAGACCAGCGGCAAGCCGGGCAGCGGTTCGGACATCGTGATCCGCGGCGTCGGGTCGATCAACGGGCTGAATCCGCTGTTCGTCATCGACGGCGTGGCCTGCGACAACAACAGCAACTACAACCTGAACGACATCGAGTCCATCGAGGTCATCAAAGACGCCAGCGCCGCGGCGATCTACGGTTCGCGTGCGGCCGGCGGCGTGGTGCTCATCACGACCAAGAAGGGCAGTTTCAACGCCAAGCCCAAACTCTCGTTCACCAGCCATGTCGGCGTCCGGCAATATACGGACATGTACGATCTGCTGGGCACGACCGACTATATCCGCGTAAAGCAGGCGTTGGGCGAGAACTATCCGATCTGGTCCGATCCGGCGTCGCTTCCGAATACCGATTGGGTTGACGAGATCTACCAGTCGGGCATCGAGCAGAGCTACAACCTTTCGCTGACGGGCGGCAGCGAGAAATTCCGCTACTACCTTTCGGGGGCTTACGAACGGGAGAACGGGATTCAGATGAACAACTACTGGGAGCGCATCTCGGCCCGTCTGAACGTCGATTACAAGGTGAACAACTCCGTCACCGTCGGCACGCGCATCTATCTGGCCCGTCTGCGCGGGAATCCCTACACGGAGTCTTTCCCCTGGGTCTCGATCCCTTATATGAACGTCTACGACGAGGACGGAGGCTATGCGGCGGTTCCTTCGGGAATCGACTTCGACGGTTCGAATCCCGTGGCCGTCATCGCGCTCCAGCATCAGAAGCAGTCCGACCTGCTGGCCAACGCCGACCTTTTCGTTGACTGGGAGATCGTCAAGGGGCTGAAACTGAACCTCACGGGATCGGCCCAGCTGGGCGGCGGCTACGACGACAACTATTCCGAGCCCAACAACCTCGGCCGTTCGCCCTCGAAGGACAGCTACACCAAGGCGCTCAATTACGACGAGCAGTACACCTTCACGGCCACGCTCTCCTATGCCCGCAAGTTCGGACGCCACGATTTCAAGGCGATGCTCGGCTGGGAGGCCAAGAACGCCCATTTCGCCGACCTGAGCGCCACGGCGACCGATTTCCCGGTGAACGATCCGCTGTCGTTCGCACTCTCGACGAACATCAACAAGACCGCTTCGGGCGCCCTGAGCGAAGACCGCTTCCTCTCGCAGTTCGGCCGCCTGAACTATTCGTTCGACAACCGCTACCTGCTGACGGTCAACTTCCGCCGCGACGGATCGCCGAAATTCGGCCCCAAGAACCGCTGGGGCGTCTTCCCGTCGGTGTCGGTGGGGTGGAAGATCTCCGAGGAGCCTTTTTTCAAGTCCTGGAACCAGCAGTGGATCACCTCGCTCAAACCGCGTTTCAGCTGGGGAATCCTGGGCAATGACCAGGCGTTGAACAAGTTCGCCTACATGGCGGCGTTCCAGAACGTGACGGTGCATTCGTTCGACGGCACCACAGCCGTCGGCGGCTACAATAACATCAAGGTCATCAACGAGGACATCAAGTGGGAGTCGATCTACAACACGAACGTCGGTCTGGACCTCGATCTCTTCCGGAACCGCCTCTCGTTCTCGTTCGACTATTACCAGCGCATCACCAAAAACATGATCTACGCCCTTTCGACCCCCAATTCGGCGGGCATTACGTCGATGGGCGGCGGACTGACTGCGATGAGCACGATGCCGGTGAACATCGGCCGCATCGACAACGAAGGCTGGGAGCTGCTGGTCAGCTACCGTAACAACATCGGTTATTTCAACTATGCCGTCAGCGGCAACGTTTCGCAGAACCGCAACAGGGTGGTCGATCTGGGCCTTCCCACGGCCTATATCTATGGCGGCGGCGGGCATCCCAACACGGGCCCGAGTCCCTGCAAGACGGTCAACGGGCAGCCGATCAGCCAGTTCTGGGGGCTGAAAACCGACGGGATGATCACCTCGCAGGAGGAAATCGACGCACTCAACGCCAAAGCGCAGGCCAACGGCCACGACTACTACCACCAGCGGCTGACGGGCATCGGCGACCTGAAATACGTCGATCTGAACAACGACGGCACGATCGACGACGAGGACTGCACCTTCATCGGCAATCCCTGGCCGAAGGTGCAGTACGGGTTCAACATCTCGCTCGAATGGCGCGGCATCGACTTCTCGGCCGACTTCACGGGCATCGCGGGCAACGACGTGATGAACCTTTCGAGGTCCTACACCGAGAGCGTGCAGCAGAGTTCCAACACCACGGCCGATGTCTTCGGAGCCTCCTATTTCCTGGGCAACGGGCTGACTTCGCGGCCGCGCATCGTCACGCCCGACCCGGCCAACGGCAACGCTCCGGTCAAGGACCCGAACTACAATTACCAGCGTTATTCCGACTATTTCGTCGAGGACGGCTCGTATCTCAAACTCAAGAATATCACGCTGGGCTACACCTTCCCGAAGCGGTGGACGCGCAAGGCGAAGATCGACCGTATCCGCATCTACGTATCGGCCAGCAACCTGCTCACCTTCACCGATTTCTCGGGCCTCGACCCCGAATTCTCGACGACGACCAAGACCGCTTACGGCATCTATTACGGCAGCACCTATCCGCAGACCAAGATGATCTCGTTCGGACTCGACATGAACTTTTAACCGTTTCCCGACATGAAAAAACTGATTGCATATCTTCGAATCTCCGCCCTCTCCGGTTGTGCGGCACTGGCGGTCTCCTGTACGAATTACCTCGACCTGAACGATCCCGATTCGCTCTCCAAGGGCAATTTCCCCACGTCGATCGGGCACATCGACCTGCTGGTGAACTCGGTCTACGGCGCCCAGCACCATTGGTGTTTTCTGGGCAACTACTGGGCCGGATACGTCATGTACTGCCTCGACCACACCATCGACCTCCAATGGCACAACGATCAGGGATGGGTCGATATTTGCTCCGGCGCCGTGAAGACCGGCAACAACAAGGTGACGGACCCCTGGACGGCGCTCAGCATGGGTGTCTACTACGCCAATACGGCCATGGAGGAGATCGACGCCTACCGGGCCGCCGCTCCGGCGTCCGAGGCGGCATCGCTGGACAATTACGAAGGCGAATGTCTCTTCTTCCGGGCTTTCTACCGGTGGCACATGCTGTCGCTCTACGGTCAGCCCGACATGGACGGCGTGGGCATTCCCATCATCGACAAGGTTCCCAAGACGCTGGAGGAGATGTACGTCGGACGCGCGAAGACGGGCGCCTGCTACCAGGCCATCATCGACGATCTGGACCGGGCCGTGGGGCTTCTCACGCAGACCGACAACCACCGCGTGACCGTCTGGTCGGCCAAGGCTTTCCGGGCCAAGGCGTGCCTCTTCGCGGGACAGAACGACAAGGCGAAGACCGATCTCGAAGACTGTATCCATAACAGCGGCAAAACGCTGGAGCCGTTCGAACGCTACCGCATGATGTTCAACGGTTACGACGAATACGAGTTCAACAGCGAATCGTTCTACGAGATGGCCAACAAGGCCGATCCGACCAACGGTTCGGCCTATGGCAATCAGAATACGGGTTCGACCCTTTCGCTCTACTACCCGCCGTTCTGCATCGCTCCCGACAGCACGCGGACGGCCATGTCCTACGGCAACCAGTACATGCACGACCGCAATCTGCCGCGCTTCGGCTACACCGACGCCGCGCCGCTCGCCGAAGGGCATGTCCTCTCGGAAACGAAGCCCGACGGTTCGCTGCGCTATTCGCTCAGCGAGGAGTATATGGATCAGCAGCTCGCCCACCGGAAGAAATTGGGTAAGTGGGAGCCGGGAGAGCCCGACCCGCGGCTTTTCGTCTGCTCGCTGCAACCCTTCGTCGATTCGGTGCAGATGACTATCGACGGCGTGAACGCCTACCGCAAGGTCGCGCAGGTGGAGTTCAACAAATGGTGGGAGATGGACCCCAACACGGGCAACGACCCCGAGACCTTCTACGGCTGGCCCGTGCGGAAATATAACTATCTCGACGGCCATCTGGCCGACGCCACGCGCAATGTCGCCGGTTACAACATCTATTTCATCCGCCTGCCGGAGATTTACCTGATGTACGCCTATCTGCTGAAAGACTCCGATCCGGCCACGGCGCTGGAATATGTCAACAAAGTGAAGCGCCGCGCTTACGGCTATTTGCCCGACGGGGCCTCGCCCGTCGATTACGGGTCGCTGACCGACCGCACGCTGACTGCCGATGCGACCGACCATCTGGCCAACGATCCGCTGCTCTACGAACTTTGGGCCGAGTTCTTCGGCGAGATGCGCTGGTGGGAGTACGTGCGATTCCTGCGCCTGGGCAAGCAGGAGGCCGATTATTACAAGACGGTGTCCGGCCCGGGAGCGGCCAAGACGAACATCGTCTGGAAAGACAGCAACTACGCCATGCCGATCCCGACCTCGGAATTTGAATCGAATCCCAATCCGGATATGATGCAGACCCCCGGCTATTGAGCGTATGTATTGAAAAAAGAAGCCCGTCTGCTCGCGGGCTTCCTCTTTTTCCGGTTATTGATTCTGAATGGCAACTAATTAGAATCTATGAGGATGTGAATCTAATGACAACTTTACGAGCCATTAAGGAAATCCGGAATTATCTGGCAAAATAAAATCAGTAGTATTGTCCTCTCATCTAATTTTGTGAAAAATCCACAAATATAAGGAAGATAGCTTGCAAAAGTTTGTGTAATATCTTTCAGCGCAAGCATCTTCCAAGATTCAGTTATATGCCTGTTTTGTCAGTTACTTAAAGCCTGGGAAGAGTATAAAAAAACAGCCAATAATTCAATGACCATTTTCTATTTTGTCGGTTTACTGAGACTATTTTTGCAATAGCTCCCGTATTGAATATATCTTGTACAATTATTCCTTCATCAAGAATTTCATGAGCAAAGATCCTGTCTTTTTCAAATATGCTACAATGATAACCTGATACGCACTATTTCTTGAAACGACAGATGGGATAATCCGCATTGACTGCAAATGAAAGTACAAATTATCGCATTCGGTCACCACGTTTACGCGCAGCCTCTTTCGACAATTTCAATTCATCTTTCATAGGCCTTGAATCGTTCAAAATCAAAGTCTTTACTGCTCATAAATATCAAACTATGTCTTAAAATTAAACATTTTCTCTTGTGACACAGTTTAATTTACGCTCTCCGATAAAATTTCCTATGTTTATCGGACAGAACGTATCGTCGGACTCATGGATAAATTTCGATAATTACCATCCTTGATATTATTTACCAGATATTTGCAGCATAATTCCGTATTGCCCATTCTTTCCGATATATAAACTGAAATTTATCAGGGAAGAGCTGTGATGGTAATCCTCCCTTTTCGAATACGAGTAACTGCTAAAAATATGAAATGCCTACAACACAGCATGAACTAACAAATTATTCATCATCGTTATCACATGCGAACTGTTCTCCATTCGTCTTATCTGTCAGCCATTCGAAACTCAAGCGCGTAAACCAGATCTCAAAACCCGATTCCCAATCTCCTACTTCAGTGAGTAATCCGATCGAACCATCCTCCAAGCGCGTTAGCGAGGAGTATCCTGCTTCCCTGTTCCACACGGTTTTGCGAACAGGCCATGTACGTCCTTCATCGTAACTCACAGCGATTGAAACATTGCGTCGCATGACCGTATCCGCCGGAATAGAATGCAACAACACTTCAGGCTGTCCTTCACCTTGAGAAAAGCGAATCATATCCCCATTACATGCCGGATCTGGCAATTGCCTCCATTCCCTGACATCGCTCCATGTTACTCCCTGGTCGTGTGAAACCGCATAACGTCGATATCCCTGCGACGGATTGCGGATACTCATCAGCCAGGTACCATCGTTACATTCCACCAATTTCGCTTCGTCTCCGTATGGGCCCGGTGTTGCTGACAGCAGACGCCATGTCTCACCACCATCCGCAGAACAGCAAACATGATTGTACAGCGGCGGCCATTTTTCACTTGTGCGGTGTGCTGCCACGACGAATGCCAACGTCCCGTCGCGAAGTTGTGTAGCGCACCCTGAAGCAGCGAAAAGACCTGAAAGATTCTTTGCTCCCGGATTACTGCACTCGGAGCCGTATATCTGCGAAGTGATATACCGAGGATCGCTCCATGTTAAACCATTGTCACGGCTGCGGGCAATACAGACGTCTGTGGGATGCTCTGTCGTCGAAGCCCACATGCCGCATCCGGATGCGAAAATGCACAACAGATCGCCTGTTATACGGTCTACTACCAGAGCAGCATCCCCATATCCACGTTCGGGTGTATGTTGCGCAATAACGACTTGTTCGCTCCAAGTACTACCGTTATCCGTACTACGCCGCATTACGAGGTCAATCTGATTCGGAAGATCGCCCTGCGAATCATTTCGACGGTCAGCCACAGCAATTAACGATCCGTCGGCTGCAGTGATCAATGCAGGGATCCGATAATATCTGGAGCCACAATCGCCCGCACGAAACACGAGCGTATGTTCAGGTTCTGTCAACTCATGTTGAGCGGTTACCGAAAGAGGCGTTGCCAGACAAAGCTGGCAACTGATCAGCCATCGTGCAAAACGACGTACAACATACACATTAAACATAAAATATATTATTTAATATCGAGTTTAGTTCAAAAAGTTACCCATCCACGGTTAGGTTCGTTGCCCATCTCGAATTCGAGCCTGCCGCCGGCGGCGATGTCGTCGAAGGCGATATAGGGCTTGGTGTAGGGTTTGCCGTTGAGCTTCACCGCCTGGATGTATTTGTTCGCGGCGGAGTTATTATGCGCCGTGACGGTCAGCACGCCGTCGCGGACACGCAGCTCGGCCTTGTCGAAGAGCGGCGAACCGAAGAAGTAGCGTCCTCCGGCCGGCTCGACCTGATAGAATCCCAGCGACGAAAGCACGTACCACGCCGACATCTGGCCGACGTCCTCGTTGCCCGACAATCCGTCGGGCTGGTCGTGGTAGAGCGTCGTCAGGATTTCGCGCACCTTGTCGGCGGTCTTCGCGGGCTGGCCGATCATCGTATAGAGGTAGACGACGTGGTGGCTGGGTTCGTTGCCGTGGGCGTACTGACCGATCAGGCCCGAAATGTCGGGCGAAGCGGCGCCCTCCAGCACGGAGCTGACCGTGAAGAGCGAGTCGAGTTTTTCGACGAAAGCCTCCTTGCCGCCGAAGCAGCCGATCAGCCCCTCAACGTCGTGCGGCACGAGCCACGTATACTGCCACGCGTTGCCCTCGCAGTAGTCGTCCTCGCGGTGGGTCGAAGCGAACGGGTTGAAGGGCGTGCGGAAGCCGCCTTTCGAATCCAGCCCGCGCATGAAACGGGTTTCGGGATCGAAGAAGTGGCGGTAGGATTTGCTGCGATCGAGGAAATAGTCGTAATCGGCCGTATCGCCGCGCTGCGCCGCGACTTGAGCCACGGCCCAGTCGGCCAGCGCGTACTCCATGTCGTAGGCCACCGCTTCGTTGAAGAGGTCGCAGGGGATATAGCCGTATTTCATGCGCAGGTCCATACCCCGCTCGCCGAGCATGGCGGATTTCTTCAGCGCCTCGTAGGCCAGCTCCTTGTCGAAGCCGCCGTAACCTTTCAGCACGATGTCGGCCATGGCCGGAATGCCGGGATTGCCGACCATGCAGTCGGTCTCGTTGCCCGCAAGGTGCCAGACGGGAAGCTTGCCCTGCTGCGTGTAGATATGGAGCATCGTATTGGCGATGTCGGGCATCTTCTCAGGATGGAGAATCGTCATCAGCGGCTGGGCGGCGCGGTAGGTGTCCCACAACGAGAAGGTCGTATAGTTCACGAACGGCGCGGCGCGGTAGATCTCGCCGTCAGCGCCCCGGTAGTCGCCGTTCACGTCGCAGAACTCCGACGGAGCGACCATCGTGTGGTAGAGCGCCGTATAGAAGATGCGGCGGGCGGCTTCGTCCGAAGTCTCGACACGCACCTTCTGCAGCTCGGCGTTCCACGCCTTGTCGGCCGCCGCCGCCGTGGCTTCGAAGTCCCAGCCGGGAAGTTCCGCCTGCATGTTGAGCTTGGCGTTCTCGATGCTCACGGGCGAAATCGCCACTTTCATATAGAGCGGCTCGCCGTCGGTCGTATCGAACTCCACGCGGGCGTAACGGCCCTTGACCGTAACGTCGCCCTCCTCCGGAACCGTCTCCGACGCATCGGGATAGGAGATATTCTTCACCGGCTTCGAGAATTCAGCCGTGAAGTAAACGCGCTGATCCTTGGCCCAGCCCGTCGAATAGCGGTAACCGCTGAGCCGGAGTCCGTCGGAAACGAATGCGGTCTCGGTGGCCTTGTCCCAGCAGCCGCCGTTTTCGAGGTCGAAGACCACGGCGGCGTCCTGCGACGCGGGGAAGGTGTATTTGTGCAGCCCGACGCGCTTGGTGGCGGTCAGCTCCACATCGACGCCGTAGCGGTCGAGCCGCGTGGCGTAATAGCCCGGACGGGCTTTTTCGTTCTTACGGCTGAAATAGGACCAAAGCCCCGACTGCGGGTCGTCCTCCGTGCCGCGGGCGTAGGTCACCCCGCCCACGACGGGCATCACCGTGACGTCGAACAGGTCGCCGATACCCGTTCCGTTGAGGTGGGTATGGCTGAAACCGATGACGGTCGTATCGGAAATGTGGTATCCCGACACCCAGTCCCACGACTGCGGGATGCTGGTGGGGCCGAGCTGCACAGCGCCGAACGGAACGTTGGCCCCCATGAAGACATGGCCGTGGCCGCCCGTGCCGATATACATGTCGACATACTGCGTCAGCGGCTTCTGCTCAGGCTGCGAACAGGCGGCCGAGATCAGCAGAACGGATAAGGAAAGAAGATGCTTGAGTTTCATTATGCAATCGTTTAAAATTTTTCGCAACGTTTTATTTCACGGTCACTTCGTCGAGGAAGAACCAGCAGGGGCAGCCTACGCCGTAATGCCACGGCGGACAGGTCTTGACGCCTTCGATTTCGACTTTGACATAGCGGGCCCGCACCGGCTGTGCGGCCGTGACGGCAGCCGGAACGAACTTCACGGGAACCGACTGGTCCTCAGGGAACTCCACCTGCCCGAACGGGGTCCAGTCCGCGTTGTCGGACGAGACGGAGTAGCGCACCGAACGGGGCAGCAGAATCCACTGGCCCAGCTGATGCAGGAAATCGGTCTCGACCGTCGAGAAGGTCACGTCGCGGCCCAGATCGACGACGAAGGCGCCGTCCTTGCCCTCCCAGCCCGTCCAGCTCTCGACGAACGATGCGCCGCCGAAAAGACCGTCGGTCAGGGTCTTCTCGCCCGACGCCCGGTATTTCTCCGCAGGAGCGTCGATCCAGACGATCCGCGCGCCCAGCGCCAGATTGGAGTTCTCCGCAGGAAGGTAACGTTTGCGGTAGAGCCGGCAATATTCCTGCGGACTGTTGTTGCGCTCGTTGAGCGTTTTCACGCCGAATTGGGTCACGTATTTCTCGAACGCGTCCAGCTCGCTCACCACGGCGCCGAGGTCCTTGTCGGCCGTCGTGCGGGCGATTTCGAGGTTGGAGTACATCAGCGGCAGACGCGTCAGGCGCACGCGGCGCAGCAGGACGGAATCCCCCGCCACGGCCCGCTCGGCGCAGTCGAACAGTTCTCCGTAACGCTTGCGGCAGGCGGCATTGAGCATACCGTCCTTGTGCGAGACGGGAGAATCGTATATCCACAACCGCTGGCCGCCCGCCAGCAATGCGCCTTCGAGCAGTTTTTCGTACTGATAAATATAAGGCGCAGCGGATCCGTAATAGCCGCGCATGAAACGCAGCATGAGCGAATCGGTATCCTGATCGGGATTCCACATCAGCTTGGCGACCACATAGGTGCGCATCTCCGAGAAATCGCCGCCGTACGAGCCGCCGATCTGCGAGAAGTGCATCGTGACGTGGTTGCGCCGGAAAAGCCCGATATTGGGTTTCAGTATCGGAAAGTTGGGGAACGGAGTGACCATGTTGTCGAAATTGATGCCGTAGTCCCACACGAAGATATTGTCCGACAGGGCCGCCCACCCCTCCATCGCTTCGATGAACTCGCGGCCCGACGCATTGTCCGTAAGGGGCACTTCGCGGTCGCAGTCGATGTCGCACAGCATGATATTGACGTTGGGCAGCGGCTTCACGTGCTTCGGGGGCTGCATCGTAAAGAGGTAGGCCAGCGTCGAAAACTCCTTGTCGGGGAAACGCTCCGCCAGCTTGTTCAGGAAGCGGATATAGTTGCCCGAAGGCGCACCCTCGTACTGGTTGACCTTCTCGCACTCCTCGCAGCGGCAGTAGGTGAAATTGCTGTCATTCTGGCTTATGGAGATGATGTTCATGCCGGGGTTGGCCCGGAAGATCGAATCGACCTTCGCAGCCGCCAGCTCGAAAAGCTCGTCGTTCGTCAGACACCATTGGCTGGCGCGCCCCGGACGGCGTTCGCCGTTGATGAACGAGTAGTATTCGGGATGCTCCGCGCCGTAGACCGACGCAGGAAGCAGGCTGTTGAAGGTGTGCACCCACAGGCCGCCGGCAAAGATGTCGCGCGGCTCCTCCAGACGCAGGGCCAACCGATACACGGAGTCCTGCGCCATGCCGTAGCCCTGACTCTGGCGATAGCGGAACGCCGGGTTTTCGGCGAAGTCCATCGCCGGAAGCGTGACGGTCGGATTCCGGTCGAGGTCATAGACTCCGGCGGCGAAATAATCCAGCCCCAAGTAACGTTCCAGCAGCGTCATGACGCCGTAAACCGCCCCCTTGTCGCCGCCGCTGCTGATGCGCAGCACGCCTTCCTGCGTGCGAAGGCGGAAGCCGTCCTCGGCAAGTCCCGCGGTGTCCGAAGCTCCGATCAGGATGTCGCCCTTGCGGGGCGTCACGTCATGCAGCAGGGGCAGTGTCGCACCGGTCGATTCGCGGACGAAGCGCTGCAGCAGCTGCGCGGCCGTGAGATCGGCGGCAGTTTGCTGCGCCACGACGATCCGGGCCGCAGGTTTGCCGTTGCGGGTCAGCCGGGTCTGCGCCCGGACTCCGGACGAGACGAGCAGCAGCGAGACAACGAATATCCAGCGGAAGAGTCTCATCTATTTGCGGTTTTGAAGTTCGAAAGTCAGCCGTCCGCCCCGCAGCAGCTCGTCGTGGCCGATGCGGTATCGCTTCAGCGGTTTGCCGCCGAGCGTCATCGAGCGGATATAGACCGCGCCGGAATCGGGACGCTTCGTCTCGATGACAAGTTCCCCGGCCGGATAGTATTTCCTGTCTAGCGTAACGGTCACCCGATCGAAAACGGGCGAGGTGAGCGTGTAATACGGCTCGCCCGGGCAGTCCGGGTAGAGGCCCATCATCGAGAAGACCGCCCACGCCGACATGGTTCCGGTATCGTCGTTGCCGGGAATGCCGTCGGGCGCAGTGGTGAAATATTTGGCCAGCAGGCGGTTCACCTCGCGCTGCGTACGCCACTCCTCGCCCCGGAAATAGCTGAAAAGGTAGGGATAGGCGATGTCGGGTTCGTTCGCGGGATCGTAAAGCCCCTCGTCGAAGACCATTTGCAGCTTGTCGATGAATTTGCGCCGGCCGCCCATCAGCTTCGACAGTCCGTAGACGTCGTGCGGGACATAGAACGTATAGTTCCATGCCGAGCCTTCGTGGAAACCGGGAACCGGCTCGAAATTCTCGCCCTGCCGCGGATCGAACGGCGTCAGGAAACCGCCCTCCCCGGTGATCGGACGGAAAGTGCCCGATTCGGGGCTGTAGTAGTTCTTATAGCCGAGCGAACGGTTCCGGAACAGCGCCGCGTCCTCCCTGCGGCCGAGCGAATCGGCCAGCAGCGACAGGGCATGGTCGGCGATGTAGTATTCCAGCGCGTGCGACACGGAGTTGTCGCCCGAAAGGTCGCGGGCGTAGAAGCCCAGCGGCACGTAGCCCTTTTCGACATAGGGATCGATGTCGGGGCGCATCCTGTTCTGCGAGCCGGGCGTCGTGGCCGACTTGCGCATCGCCTCGTAAGCGGCGTCCATGTCGAAATCGCGCAGGCCCTTCATCCACGTATCGACGATCACCGGGATGGCCGGGTCGCCCTCCATGGTGAAGGTTTCGCGGCCGTAAAGCTCCCACTTCGGCAGCCAGCCCCACTCCTTGTACATGCCGATCATCGAACGCACCATTTCCAACTGGCGTTCGGGATAGACCAGCGTCATCAGCTGGTGCAGGTTGCGGTAGGTGTCCCAGAGCGAGAAAACCGTATAGCGGTTGCCCTCGGCGGTGCGGATTTCGGCGCTCTCCATCGCAGGGTATTCACCGTTGACGTCGCTCAGCACATTGGGATGGATCAGCGCATGATAGAGTCCCGTATAGAAAACCTTCTTCTGCGCGTCGGTGCCGCCCTCGACGCGGATGCGGCCCAGATCGTCGTTCCACGAGCGGCGCGCCGCGGCACGGATGTCGTCGAACGAACGCTCCTGCTGCTCGGCTTCGAGGTTCAGGCGCGCATTCTCGACCGACACGAACGAAACGCCCATGCGGACTTCGAGCTGCTCGCCCTCCGTCGTTTCGTAGCTGAACCACACGCCAACGTCGTCGCCCGCGAGTTCACGGTCGTAGTGCGTATAGAGTTTGTAATTGCCGGCATCCTTGTCCCACTCGGCTTCGACACCGTATTTGGGGGGCTGTTTCTTCCAGAATCCCGTGGCGGAGGGGCGTTTCGAGACGCGCATCACGAAATAGATCGGAAACACCGCCTGCGGGTTGTAGCAGAACGTGCCGAGCAGTTTCATGCCCTCGACCTCGGTGTCGCTCACGCGGCGCACCCAAGCTCCCGATTCGTTGGTAAGGCCCTCGCCCAGATTGAGCAGGATATGGCTCTCGCCCGCCGGGAAGGTGTAGCGTTCGGCCGAGCTGCGCGGCGTGGCCGTCACTTCGGCAAGGACGCCGTACTTCGAAAGCCGGTTCGAATAGTAGCCCGGAGAAGCGGTTTCACCGGTGTACTTGCTGCCGTAATTGCGGTAATCGACGTCGAGCGCGCCCGTGGTCGGCATCACCAGCAGCGATCCCAGTTCGGGGCATCCCACGCCGCTCAGCGTGACATGGGCGAAGCCCGTGAAGAACTTGTTGTGGAACTCATAGGGCGCGGACCACCAGCGGGCGTCCTTGTCGTAGACGTTCTCGTCGGAACCCATCACGTTGAAGGGAACCACGGACATCATGCCGTTGGGACACACCGCGCCGGGGTTGGTCGTGCCGAAGTTGGTCGTGCCGACGAAAGGATCGACCCAGTCGGCAGGTTCCTGCGCACGCAGCGGTGCGCAGAAAACGGCTGCGGCGAGCGCAGCTAAAAACAAGGCATAAGGTTTCATGGCTCAAACGGGATACGGCTGGTCAGGATTTTCAGGCTGCCTTCGGGTTCGATACGCAGCGAGCGCGTAGCTGCAGGGACGAGGAGCGTCTCACCCTGACGGAGAGAGGTTTCATTACCCTCGTCATCGAAGATCACGCCCTTGCCCCCGATGCCCATGACGATCAGAAAAGAGTCTACGCCGAAGAGGTTTATGCTGTGGGGCATTCCCAGGTCGTAGAGTGACGTTACGAAATAAGGGCACGAAACGAGCATTACCTCACGATCCCGGCCTTTGGGATAATGAGCGCGGTAGTCCGGCAAGAAGGTGTAGTCAATGGCATCCTTCGCCAACTCGGTATGCAGTTCACGGGGCCGGCCGTCGGAGTCCGTACGTCCGTAATCGTAAATGCGATAGGTGACGTCCGAGGTCTGCTGGATTTCCGCGATGAACGTTCCCGCACAGATGGCATGCACACGACCTGCCGGCAGGAAAAAGAGATCCCCGGCGCTGACCTTATAGTCGCGGAGCACCTCCGTCAGCGTATGGTCTGCGACATGCCGCTCGTACTCCTCGGGAGATACCTGCTGCGAGAATCCCGAGCGGAGGTGCGCCCCCTTGTCGGCATCCACGACATACCACATCTCCGTCTTGCCGTTCTTGCCGTGCCGCAACCGGGAGAGCGTGTCGTTCGGATGCACTTGGATCGAGAGATCCTGACGTGCATCGATGAACTTCACCAACAGGGGGAATTCAGTTCCGAAACGCCGGTAGACGGAGTGGCCGACAAGCGTCTCTTTCAGCTCCGCAATAAGCTCCGAGAGTTTATAACCGTCATAATCGCCGCCGCAGACAACCGATTCCGCCCCCTGCACACCCGACAATTCCCAACTTTCGCCGATATGGCGCAGATCGGTGGCGATGCCTTTATAGGAAGCTATTTTGTCTCCGCCCCAGAGTAGCGGTTTGAGGATAGGTCTGAATTTCAAAGGTCTCATAGGATGCTGTTCCGTTTCGTGAAGTCGATGATTTCGGGGATATAGCCGAACGCAAGGCCCGTAACCGTGTCGGCACATCCGTAGTAGACGGCCACGCGTCCCGTCGCGGGGTCGTGCAGCGCAGCGCACGGGAACGTCACGTTCGGAACGTCGCCCGTGCATTCGTACGTCTCGCGCGGCGAAATCAGATAGGGACCGCTGCGCGCCGTGACCTTCCACGGCTCCTCCAAATCCAGCAGTGCCGAGCCGAAGGCATAGACATAGCCGTTGCACGAGCGAAGCACCCCGTGGTAGAACAGAAGCCACCCTTCCGACGTCTCGATGGGAACGGGGCCCGCGCCGATCTTCATGCACTGCCACGCCGAAACCT
>OGGI01000645.1_pt1 | contig 32357 bp, 33 predicted proteins | sample 1571051 | NCBI WGS metagenome assembly OGGI01 (sample SAMEA2582075, study PRJEB24529) | metagenome | biome: Human gut stool | place: China | collected 2011 | reverse complement strand
AGGTAGCGAAATTCCTTGTCGGGTAAGTTCCGACCTGCACGAATGGTGTAATGATTTGAGCGCTGTCTTGACGGGAGGCCTGGTGAAATTGTATTACCGGTGAAGATACCGGTTACCTACAGTAGGACGGAAAGACCCCATGGAGCTTTACTGTAGCTTGGTATTGGGTTTTGGCATTGCATGTATAGGATAGTTGGGAGACTGAGATGATATGGCGCTAGCTGTATCGGAGTCATCGGTGGAATACCAACCATTCAATGCTGAAATTCTAATCTGTGGTTTGTAGCCACGGAGACAGTGCTAGGTGGGCAGTTTGACTGGGGCGGTCGCCTCCGAAAGAGTAACGGAGGCGTTCAAAGGTTCTCTCAGGTTGGATGGAAATCAACCATAGAGTGCAATGGCATAAGAGAGCTTGACTGCAAGACTGACGGGTCGAGCAGATGCGAAAGCAGGACATAGTGATCCGGCGATTCCGAATGGAAGGGTCGTCGCTCAACGGATAAAAGCTACCCTGGGGATAACAGGCTGATCCTACCCGAGAGTCCATATCGACGGTAGGGTTTGGCACCTCGATGTCGGCTCATCGCATCCTGGGGCTGGAGAAGGTCCCAAGGGTTGGGCTGTTCGCCCATTAAAGCGGTACGTGAGCTGGGTTCAGAACGTCGTGAGACAGTTCGGTCCCTATCCACTGTAGGCGTTAGAATATTGAGAAGACCTGTCCTTAGTACGAGAGGACCGGGATGGACAAACCTCTGATGTACCAGTTGTCACGCCAGTGGCACAGCTGGGTAGTCACGTTTGGAATAGATAACCGCTGAAAGCATCTAAGCGGGAAACTAACTTCAAGATAAGTATTCTTTAAGATACCTTCGAGCCTAGGAGGTTGATAGGTTGGGGGTGTAAGTACAGCAATGTATTTAGCTGACCAATACTAATTATCGAAGTTTTAATCTAAATTCTACTATATAGTTTCAAGTGTTCAGACTTGCGCATAATAACTTTATGTGATAAAATATATTTGCTTGGTGAGTATAGCTATGGGGGTACACCTAGTTACATTCCGAACCTAGAAGTTAAGCCCATATACGCTGATGGTACTTGGCTGGAAGCGGCCTGGGAGAGTATGGATTTGCCAAGCTATTTGCTTCCTTAGCTCAGTCGGTAGAGCATGCGGCTGTTAACCGCAGCGTCAATGGTTCGAGTCCATTAGGAAGCGCCATTTTAGAAATTCAACACACTATTCAGTGTGTTTTTTTATTTTATTAAAAATTATTTTCTTTTATATTTATTTTTACCTGAAACAGTTCCTACTCTCATTACCAATTTTGTTAAATCAGCATTATTTCTTAATAGATTAAAGAATGTTTGATAATTTGAATAAGATACACAATTTTGTACTGTAGATAAGTCTTCTAAAAAGAATTCCATCCCCTTAGAATATTCTCTTTCAATTTGAGCTAATACTAGAGCTATTTGAGCCCTTGGATTTAATGTTGCCATAATAATTCCTCTCCCTATTTATTTAATTATCCTCAATAACTTCAATAGCATCTCCCTGACTTAATATCCATCTATCAATACCATTACCAAAGACCTCAGCTTTAACTTCATAAGTATTTACATCTATTTCTTTGGCTTTAGCAGTAGGTATTTTATCAAGTAATGCTTCTATTGAACTTCCTCTATAAATAAATTTTAATTTTCTTAATTTTCCACCTGTCATAAACTGTACTTGCTTTCTAAATAGCCCCTCTTGAAATCTATTCTTATAAAGAGTAGGAGTATATTTTTCATTTAAAACTTGGAAATCTTCTATTCTATCTAGTCTATAGATAGTGGGATATTCATCATCTTTATTACAAAAATATTTTTCTTTATCTATATTTTCAATATGTGCTAAAAGATAGAAGTAATATTCAGAAAACATAAGTCCAACAGGATCTATAATTCTTCTAACCATATTTCCATCCATTTTTTTATATGCTATTTCTATTTTCTTTTTCTCTTTTATAGCTTGTCCTAAATCCCAGATACAATTAATAAAAGATTTCTTGTGTTGCAACTCAATATAATGAAACTTCTCATTTTTTAATAGTTCTTGTATTAAGTCTAAATCTTCATCTGAACCACATTGTTTTGCAATTTTATCCACAATCAAAGAAATTTCATCTTTTAAGAAAGCTCTACTAGCTAAAAGAATTTTTGATATGGCTAAAATCTCACTTTTAGTTAAATTTATACTATCTTCTGTGTAAGTTAGTTGATATTTTTTCTTTTTTCTATTACGAATAAGTTCTCTGCTTTGGTTTTTATTATTAGCTAAAAATTCTTTAATACATTTTATATCTCTTTCAACAGTTCTAGTACTGACTCCATTCTCTTTAGCGTACTCTTTAACATCTATATCATCATTTTTTAATAGTCTATTATATAGTTCTAATAGCCTCATGTCTTTCATTATTCTCACCTCAAAAAAATTATATCATATTTCTATGACAAATTTAGTCATAACTAAAAAATACAAGTTTTTTAATATTATATAATAAATTATAGGAAAAATATACATTAAATAATAATAATTGAAATAAATTTATGATTTCAAGAAAATAAAATATTTGAATAAACAAATTAATGAAAGCCTTGACATTATATAACAGATGTAATATACTTTTATAAGGGAAACTATGTTTCTCTTAAAGTAAAATTTGAATGGAGGAGTTAATGAATAGACTAGAAGGAAAAATTGCAGTTGTTACTGGAAGTGCTAGAGGAATTGGAAGAGCTATTGTAGAAAAGCTTGCTGCTCATGGAGCAAAAATGGTTATATCTTGTGATATGGGTGAAAGTTCTTATGAACAAGCAAATGTTGTACATAAGATTTTAAATGTTACTGATAGAGAAGCTATAAAAACATTCGTAGATGAAGTTGAAAAAGAATATGGAAAAATAGATATTCTTGTAAATAATGCAGGAATAACTAAAGATGGACTACTTATGAGAATGACAGAAGATCAATGGGATGCAGTTATAAATGTAAACTTAAAAGGAGTTTTCAATATGACTCAAGCTGTTTCAAGATCTATGTTGAAAGCTAGAAAAGGATCTATTATAACTTTATCATCTGTTGTTGGTTTACATGGAAATCCTGGACAAACTAACTATGCAGCAACAAAAGGTGGAGTAATAGCTATGTCTAAGACTTGGGCTAAAGAATTTGGTGCAAGAAATGTAAGAGCTAACTGTGTTGCTCCTGGTTTTGTTCAAACACCTATGACAGATGTATTACCAGAAGAAACTATCAAAGGAATGTTAGATGCAACTCCATTAGGAAGATTAGGACAAGTTGATGATATAGCAAATGCTGTTCTATTCTTAGCAAGTGATGAATCTGCATTCATAACAGGAGAAGTTATTTCTGTATCTGGTGGATTGATGCTTTAATTTTTTAAGTTACAATTTTTAGTTTACATATGATGTGTAAAATTTTAAGGAGGAAGAAATGAGTAAGGTTTATGTAGTTGCAGCTAAAAGAACTGCTATCGGAAGTTTTTTAGGTACTTTATCACCTTTAAAACCTGGAGAATTAGGAGCTAAAGTAGTAAAAAATATTATTGAAGAAACAGGAATAGATCCTGCTAATATTGATGAAGTTATAGTAGGAAACGTTCTAAGTGCAGGACAAGCTCAAGGAGTAGGAAGACAAGTTGCTATAAAAGCAGGAATCCCTTATGAAGTTCCAGCTTATTCAATAAATATAATCTGTGGAAGTGGAATGAAATCAGTTATAACTGCTTTCTCTAACATAAAAGCAGGAGAAGCAGATCTTGTTATAGCAGGAGGAACTGAATCTATGTCAGGTGCAGGTTTCATATTACCTGGAGCAGTAAGAGGTGGACATAAAATGGCAGATCTTACTATGAAAGATCACATGATATTAGATGCTTTAACAGATGCTTATCATAACATCCACATGGGAATTACTGCTGAAAATATAGCAGAAAAATATAATATCACAAGAGAAGAACAAGATGCATTTGCATTAGATTCTCAAAAGAAAGCTATAGCAGCTGTTGATTCTGGAAGATTTAAAGATGAAATAGTTCCAGTTGTTATACCTAATAAAAAAGGAGATATCACATTTGATACAGATGAATATCCAAACAGAAAAACTGATTTAGAAAAATTAGCTAAATTAAAACCTGCTTTCAAAAAAGATGGTTCAGTTACTGCAGGAAATGCTTCTGGATTAAATGACGGAGCTTCATTCCTATTATTAGCTTCTGAAGAAGCAGTTAAAAAATACAATTTAAAACCATTAGTTGAAATAGTTTCAACTGGTACAGGAGGAGTAGATCCTTTAATAATGGGTATGGGACCAGTTCCTGCAATCAGAAAAGCTTTAAAGAAAGCTAATCTAAAATTACAAGATATCCAATTAATCGAACTTAACGAAGCATTTGCTGCTCAATCTTTAGGAGTTATTAAAGAACTTTGTACAGAATACGGAGTAACTGCTGATTGGTTCAAAGATAAAACTAATGTAAATGGTGGAGCAATAGCTTTAGGACACCCAGTTGGAGCTTCTGGAAACAGAATAACTGTTACATTAATTCATGAAATGAAGAAAACAGGAGTAGAATATGGACTAGCTTCTCTATGTATAGGTGGAGGAATGGGAACTGCTTTAGTTCTTAAAAATGTAAAATAGTTAAATTAAATAACTTATAGAAAGGACTATTGTTAATCAATGGTCCTTTTGTAATATAAAAATAGTGTTAATAGAAAGCTTCTATCAACACTATCTTTTATTTAAATAATTCAAAGGTATATCTTATATTTCAACACCATTTTTATAAGTTACTTCTTTTAAAAGATTTCCTTCAACATCATATTCTTTATAATTACCTTCTAATTTTCCTTTTTCATTGTAAAAACATTCTTTAAACAATTTTTCATTAGAATGATATTCTTTATAAGGTCCTTCCATGTGTCCATCTACAAAATTTACTTCAAGTTTAATTTTTCCATTAGGAAAATATTTAATATTTTTAGAAGTTGTTCCATCATTAACATAAACAGTTTCTCTCTTTAATATTCCATTAGGGTAGAATTCTTTGTAATCTCCTACTTTTCTTCCATCAACAAGGTTATATTCAGAATTTAATTTACCATCACTATAGAATGTTTGATATTTACCATGTAAGTTTCCATTTTTATAATTTTTAATGATTTCAACTTCACCATTCATATAATAAGATTTGTAAATACCTTCTCTCACTCCATTAACATAATTTCTTTCTTCTTGTACAACTCCATTATCGTAAATTTTTACCCATAAACCTTCTTTTTTCCCGTCTTTATTGTATTGGTTATTCATGATAAGAACCTCCTCATATAATTAAATTGTATAAATACCTCTTTTTAAGAGTATAACTCATATTTAAAAATAAATAAAGATTTTTTTGTATTTTTTTTAAAATTTTTCCTTTTTTCGAAATTTTTGATATAATTTCAAATAATATGTAAATTAGAAAGTACTATGAAATTAAATATCTTAAATAAAGTTAACTTATATTTTATCTTTGCATTTCTATAGTAAATTTTAATCTATTAATTCCAGCTCTTAAAGCTTTAATTTTAAATTTACTTATTTTTATGGCTGCTAAGTCTTCATCTGTTAATTCTTGAATTTCAGATATATCTTTATAAGTGCTTGTAATTTTTTCTATGTCTTTTTTAGTTAGCTTGCTAATTTTTTCTAATACTCTATAACCTCTTGCAGCTACCTTATTATCAAAAACACTAGAAGACTTAGTATAACCTAGAGCTACTACAATATTCTCTATATCTAATAATTCTGAGTCTGATAGGGTATGTAAATATCTTCTTACAGATTCTGGTTTTGTACCAGCATCTAGATAATCTTTTAAAAAACTTTCTTCTTCGTCATCTATATCCCAGATAAGCTCAGAAACTTGCATATTAACAAGTCTACCTCTAGCACCAAGTTCTAAAAGATATCTAGTTATTTCTTCACTAATTCTTCTAACCATTTCAAATCTTTGTAAAGTATTAGCAACATCAAGTACTGTTACTAAATCATCTAGCTCAAGAATTGTTAGATTATCAAGTGAACGATTTAAGACATATCTATAGCTTTCTAAAGTTTTTAAAACTTGTCCAACCTCTATATTTAACTCATCAAAGTTTTTAAGTCTATATTTTAAATTTCCTTTATATAGAGTAACATTCTTTTTTCTTTCAGAAATAGCTACCACTTCTCTCTTTAATTGCTTTGCTACTCTTTCAGCAGTTCTATGTCTTGTACCACTTTCTGTTGTGGTAAATGAAGTATCAGGTTGTATATGAACATTAGCATAAAGGATTTTTGAACAATCATCATTTATAATTATTGCTCCATCCATTTTAGACAATTCAAATATTTTTTCAGGAGTATAATCACAGTTTATACAAAAACCACCATCTTTAACTTTTTCAACATCATCATCATAGCCTATTACTATTAAAGCTCCAATTCCAGCATCTAAAATATAGTCTATTCCTTCTCTAAGAGGGCTTCCAGGAGCAACTTTAACTATTATATCCATTAAATCTTGTTTAGTCATTTTTATTCATCCTTTCCAATAATTCGTCTAAATTCTTTAAGTATATTATTTTTAGCTTATACTTTTTCTTCTCAATTTCTTTTCGATTTGATTCAGGAACATATACTCCTGTAAAGCCTAATTTTTCGAGCTCTTTTAATCTTCTCTCTAAGAAAAAGACTTTTCTGATTTCTCCTCTTAATCCCAATTCTCCGATTGCAGCAATTTTCTGGCTTATAGAAACCCCTTTATACACTGACAAAATAGAAATTAAGACAGCTAAATCTGCTGCTGGATCTTCTATTGCCAAACCTCCTGGAACATTGACAAATAAATCTTTCATACCAAGAGGAAGATAAAGTTTTTTCTCAGCTATTGCTGTTAAAATTTGTATTCTATTTCTATCATAACCTTGTACAACTCTTTTAGGAATACCTATACCACTATCTGTTATAAGTGATTGCACCTCTAAAAGAAAGACCTTAGTTCCTTCTAAAATAGGAACAACCATACTTCCTATATTTTTTTCTTCTCTTTCACTTAAGAAGTATTCAGAGGAATTTTTTATTTCTTTCATTCCATTTTCTTCCATACTGAATACAGCAATTTCATTGGTTGATCCAAATCTATTTTTTTCACTTCTCAAGATTCTATAATAAAGTCCTTCATCACCTTCAAAGTTAAAAACAGCATCAACCATATGTTCAAGTAATTTAGGTCCTGCAACCTTACCATCTTTTGTTATATGCCCAACAATAAAGAATGATATATTGTATTTTTTAGCAATTTCAACAATTTTTAGAGTACATTCTCTTATTTGTGTAGGAGTTCCTGATATAGAATCCATACTAGAATTATACAATGTTTGTATAGAATCCACAATAACAACTTTTGGTTTTTTACTTACAACATATTCATAGATGTTTAAAATATCCATTTCAGCCATAATATATATGCCCTCTCCAGATATTTTTAATCTTTCACCTCTATTTTTTATCTGTGCTGGTGATTCTTCACCAGAGATGTATAGAACATCACCATAATCTTTATATGAGTTAGCAACTTGTAAAAGTAAGGTGGATTTTCCTATTCCTGGATTACCTGTTACCAATACAACTTCACCTTTTAAGAGACCTCCACCAAGTAATCTATCAAATTCTTCATACTTGGTTTTATATCTATCTTCTTTGTTGTATTCAACATCTTTAAATTCATAGACTTTTATATCTGAAGCTCTACTTGCAACTGAAACTGAAGATGTTGCCTTTTTTACATCTCTTGGCATTTCTTCAACTTCTTCAAAACTGGACCAAGCACCACATTGTGGACACTTACCAGCCCATTTTACACTTTTGTACCCACACTCAGAACAATAATAAACACTTCCTTTTGCCATATCTATCCTCTATATTCTTTAGCTCTATTTAAAACTTCTTCAATAATTTTACCATCTACATAACCTTCTAAACTTTGATTATAAAAAGCTAGTTCTTTAACAAAAGTTGAACTTACATAGGTATATCTTTCAGATGTTGGAATAAAGACAGTATCCACTTCACCATTTGAAAGTTTTTTATTTGCAAAAGAATAAGTCATTTCTTCTGAGAAATCTTTTACATCTCTTAAGCCTTTTATAAGAATACCACAAGAGTTTTTAGCCATAAAGTCTACAAGTAAGCCTGCATGTTCATCAACTTTTATATTTTCAGAACCTTCAAAAATTTTACTTATTAGATTTTTTCTCTCATCTAAATTGAACCAATAATTCTTTTTAGGATTATTCATAACAACAACTATCAATTTATCTACGATTTTTAATGCTCTTTCAATTATATCTTGATGCCCCTTTGTAATTGGGTCAAAACTACCAGCATATACAGCTATTTTCATATTATCTCCTATATAACTCTATTTTATATCCTTCTTTGTAAAAACTATTATCCTCTATATATTCAATTTTAGCATTGCTTATTAATTTTTTTACTTCTTTTATTATATCTTTTTTCGTTTTGACAACTATTTTATTTGTATCATTACATTTGATTTGACTGTTCAATTCAGCCAAAAGATTTAAAATTATTCTATCTTTTGATAACAGATAACTTGTACCTTCACAATAGTAGCACTTTTCTCTATAGTAAAAACTAAGTTCTTTTCCCTGTCTTTTTCTTGTAAATTGAACCAATCCCAAGTGTGAGAAGTCAAGAGAATTTATCTCCATTTTATCTTTTTTTAAATATCTTTTTAATTCTTCTAGAATTTTTTTTCTATCAGAAATTTTTTTCAAATCTATAAAATCTATAATAATAATACCTGCTAAATTTCTTAATTTAATCTGTCTAGCTATTTCTTTACAGGCTTCTAAGTTTGTATTAAAAATAAAATTTTGTGAACTTTGATTTCCTATATTCTGCCCTGTATTTACATCTATACTGACTAAAGCCTCAGTTTTTTCAATTACAATAGAGGCTCCACTTTCTAAATAGACCTTTCTATCTAAAGCTCTTTCTATTTGAGCATCTAGTCTATAATAAGAGAAAATATCTTCGTCTTTAAAGTATTTTTTTAATTTTTTTAGTAGGTAATTTTTTTTATTTTCTTCTAAAGTATTTTTTATTCTATTGAAACTATCCTCATCATCTATTATAAATTCATCTATATCTTCATCTAATAAAGTTAGAGCTTTTTTTAGAATACTATTATTATCATAGAGTAAGGTAGTATTTTTTTCTTTAAAATCTTTTTTTATTTGATTGTCAATTGCTTCTAATTTTTTATATTCTTCCAATAAAGTCTCAGGAGATTTCTCCACAGATTTGGTTCTTAATATAAGTCCCTTATCTATATTTAAAAATGTATCTTTAAGCTTTTTAATTACTTCTAAATCTTCAATTTTTTTTGAAATTGAGAGATTTTTTGAGTTTGGAAGAAGGACTAAATTTTCTCCATTTATAGAATAATCAAGAGTTAAGCGAGCTCCTTTTTCATCTCTTGCCTCTGTTTCAACCTGAACTATCAAACTATCTGAAATATTAAATTTTGGAATATTTTTTTTGTTTTCAAAAGATAAAAAAGCATTCTTTTCTAAACCTATATCAACAAAAATTATTTCTCCCTTATTTAAAATATCTACAATTTTTCCCTTATAGATATTTCCTGAGATTTCTTTTTCTTTCTCTCTTTCAATATATATTTCATCTAGTTTGCTATCTTCAAGTAAGGCAAGTTTAGTCTCATATGTATTTTTAGATAAAATCAGGCATTTGTTCATTCAACTCTCCCTTTAATATCTCTTTTCTTTCATATTTTTCTGAATTTATTATAAATTCATTTATAGTTAAATTATTATTTATTGTTATTTTAAAATTGGGATAGAAAGTTTTTTTTGTACTAGCTTTCTGTCCCACTATTTTAGATATATTTCTTTCATTCACTTCTATATCTAGTTTTTTATCTTTTTCATAAATCTTAGATAGAAAATTAAAATATATTTTATTTTCTACTAAATCTCTAAATGCTGGATGAAAAGGACCTGAGATTATAACTCCATCAGCTGTTAAATCTTCAGCTGGTTGAAGCCCTACTCTTATTACATTTATATCTTTCAATTCTAATAATGAGTAGATAGGAACTGTTCTATCAACAGCTTCTTCTAAAGTCAAAGAATTATAAAGATTTTTTTTGTACATAAACTCAAGCTCTGTTCCCTTTATTACAAGAGTTGGATATATTCTTGCAATATCAGGATTTAAATCTAAACTTTTTACAGCTGACATTAAGTCACTTTTGAAGTCTGACTTAGGTAAACCTATCATAAGTTGGACTCCAAGAGTAAAGCCATATTTTTTTATTAAGTCACAAGATTTTTTTACAATTTCATAATTATAATGTCTACCTGTGGCTTTTAAAACCTCATCATCTAATGATTGTATACCTAATTCAATGGTTTTAACACCATATTTTTTTAATTGAGTCAAGATTTCATCATCTATACATTCAGGTCTAGTTGATATTCTTACCCCTTCTACATCTGCATTGTCTATATATTTTTTAACAACTTCTAGATATTGTTTTTGTAGTTCCATTGATATACCAGTAAAAGTTCCACCAAAAAATGCCACCTCTTTAATGGAATTTTTTGGAAGAGTTTTTAAATAGCTATCTATAATATTTTTTAAGTCATCTAAACTAACATCGGTTTCTCTTCCATTTATCTTCTTTTGATTGCAAAACACACAGGCATTTGGACAACCAAAATGACTAATAAATACAGGAATATTATAATGCTTCATGGTATTTAACTCCCAACTTTATACATAAGGCTTTAGCTGATAACTGTTCAGCTTTTTTCTTATTCTTAGCAACAGCCTTTTCTTTATATTTTCCTACTACAACTTGAATTTCAAATTCTTTCATATGGTCAGGTCCTTTTTCAGAGATAAGCTCATATGTAGGAACAGTTTTGAAATTCTTTTGTACATATTCTTGTAGTATACTTTTAAAATCTAAAATATCTTCATCTTCTTCTATATGAGTTATATATTGCTCTATATGACCTAGAGCAAAGCTTCTAGCATCTTCTAAATTAGAGTCCATATATACAGCACCTAATACAGCTTCAAATGCATCAGCAAGTATAGATTCTCTATTTCTACCACCAGATAGAATTTCTCCCTTACTTAGCATTAAAAACTTTCCTAAGCCTATTTGACGAGATATTTTTGCAAGTATAGGTTCACTAACTATCATAGCTTTTAATTTAGCTATAGTACCTTCAGAAGCACTCTTATAATTTCTATATAAATACTCAGCAACAATAAGATCTAGAACTGCATCACCTAGCAGTTCTAGTCTTTCATTGTTTTGATTTTTATATTCTTTTTTTTCGTTTCCTAGTGATTTATGAAGAAGAGCAGTTTTTAATAAATTTCTATTATTAAAGTAATAATTTAGTTTATGTTCTAAATCTAATAGATTTTTCATTTCTCTTCCTCTTTTTATTTTTCAAATTTTTTCATAACTATAACAGAGTTATGTCCACCAAAACCTAAAGAGTTAGACATAGCAACTTTAACATCTGTTTTTATAGCTTTGTTAGGAACGTAATTTAAATCACATTCTTCTTCTGTTTCATGTAAATTGATTGTTGGAGGAATTACTCCATCAGCTATAGCTTTTGCTATGATAACCCCTTCAATACCTCCAGCAGCACCTAGACCATGTCCTGTTGCTCCCTTAGTTGAAGATATGTATAAATCTTTAGCTTTATCACCAAATAAAGCTTTAATAGCTCTAGTTTCTACAACGTCATTTGTAGGAGTAGAAGTTCCATGAGCATTGATGTATGTAACATCGTCAAGAGATAAATTAGCATCTTTTAAAGCTATTCTCATAGCTTTTGTAGCTCCTTCTCCTGTTTCTATTGGTGCAGTGATATGGTTTGCATCACAAGTTTCTCCATATCCAACCATTTCTGCATATATTTTTGCTCCTCTAGCTAAGGCACTTTCTAATTCTTCTAATATTAAAATTCCTGCTCCTTCTCCCATTACAAATCCATCTCTATCTTTTGAGAATGGTCTTGATGCTGTTTTAGGAGTTTCATTTCTTGTTGAAAGAGCTTTCATGTTTGCAAATGAGTTTATACAGAATTGAGTTATACTTGCTTCTGTTCCTCCAACTATCATAGCTTTAGCTCTACCATGTCTGATTAAGTCAAATCCATCTCCTATTGAGTGAGTTCCAGATGCACAAGCAGTTACTATTGATTTATTAGGTCCTTTTGCACCATAGTATATAGCTATATTTCCAGCAGCCATATTTTCAATCATAGCTGGAATTGTGAATGGAGATATTCTTTTGTAACCTTTTGATAACATAGTTCCATATTGTTCTTCCATTATTTCTATTCCACCAACACCAGAAGATACTAAAACTCCGACATCATCTGCATTAGTTTCATCTATTTTAAAATTAGCATCATCTAAAGCCATTTTTGTAGCTACTAAAGCAAATTGAGTATTTCTAGCTAATTTTTTAACTTCTTTTTTTTCTATTCCATAGTCAGTAGGTTCAAAACCTTTAACTTCTCCAGCTATCCTAACTGGTTGATCTGTAGTATCATAAGATGTTATTAGATCTATTCCAGTTTCTCCAGCTATAAGTTTTTTCCAACTTTCTTCTAAACCTATTCCTAATGATGAAATAAGTCCTAATCCTGTTACAACAACTCTTTTCATTATTCACCTCTATCTATCATATATTTTTATTTATGTAAAGAAAACGGGATATAAATAAATATACCCCGTAATTTTTATTCCTGATGGAACATAATTATTTCTTATTTGCTTCTATGTAGTTTATAACATCTTGAACAGTTTTAATTTTTTCAGCTTCAGTATCAGGAATTTCTACTCCAAATTCTTCTTCAAAAGACATTATTAATTCAACAGTATCTAAAGAATCTGCTCCTAAATCATCTACGAAGTTTGATTCAGGTTTAACTTGATCAGGTTCAACTCCTAATTGTTCAACTATAATTTCTCTTACTTTATCTAACATGTTCTTTCCTCCTTAAAATTTTAAACTTATAATTATTATACACTATTTTAGTATATTATCCAACTTTTTTTTAAATAAAATTAAATTATTTCAATATTTTCTACTTCAATTTCTTTATCAATTTTTTTAATAAGTCCAGCTAAAACTTTACCAGGACCAATCTCATAAATTTTAGTAACTCCTAAAGCTTTTAACTTATTAATAGTGTCTACCCATTTAACAGGTCCAAAACTTTGTCTATAAATTTCTTCTTTTACTTCAGCATCTGTTTCTAAAAGTTCAGCAGTAGTATTTGCAATTATTTTAACATCAGCTATATTGAAGTTATAATTTTGAGCTTCAACTTTTAATTGTTCTCCTGCTTCTTTCATAAGTGATGAGTGAAAAGGTCCAGAAACTGCAAGTGGCATTGCTCTTTTAGCTCCTGCTTCTTTTAAAACTACACAAGCCTTTTCCACTGCTTCTTTTTCCCCAGCAATAACAGTTTGATTAGGTTCATTGAAGTTTACTGCTTCAACAACTCCATCAACTGACTTTAAAACTTCTTTTATCTTTTCAGCATCCATACCTAGAACAGCTGCCATACTTCCATTTACTTTTTCAGCAACTTCTTTCATTATTCTTCCTCTTGCAGCAACAAGTTTAACTGCATCTTCTACAGAAAGATAATTAGCTCCTCCAAAAGCAGCAAATTCTCCAACAGAATGTCCTGCAACATAGTCAGGTTTTACTCCTGTTTCTTTTAAAAGTTCAGTTAAAACTAAACTTAAGCTAACTATTGCTGGTTGAGTATAATCTGTTCTCTTTAATAAATCTTCAGGACCTTCAAACATAACTTTTTTTAAGTCTATGTCTAAAGAAGAGAAAATTTTATCAAATAGCTCTTTTGCTTTAAGATTATTTTCATATAATTCTTTACCCATACCAACAAATTGAGTTCCTTGACCTGGATAAACAAAAGCAATTTTCCCCATTATTACCTCCATTTAATTAAAATTTATAACTAATAAGCCCATTTTACAATAGCTGAGCCGTAAGTTAATCCACCACCAAAACCAGTTAAAGCGATATTATCACCTTTTTTTACTAGTCCTTTTTCTACAGCTTCTCCTAATGCTAAACCAACTGAAGCAGATGAGGTATTTCCATATCTACTTAAATTCATATAGAATTTTTCAATAGGGAACTTCATTCTTTTTGCAGCTGATTCTATGATTCTTAAATTTGCTTGATGTGGAAATACCATAGATAAATCACTTACATCTAGTTTAGCTTTTTCTAAAGCATCTAAAGTTACCTTAGGTAAAATATTTACAGCAAATTTAAATACATCTTGCCCTTTCATAACAACAAAATTTTCTCTGTTTTTTATAGTTTCATCATCATTAGGTTTTTTACTTCCTCCAGCAGGGATCTTAAGGATCATATCATCTTCACCTTCAGCTCCTATTGAGAAACCTAAGAAACCATAACCTTCTTCAACTTCTCCAACTACTGCAGCAGCAGCTCCATCTCCAAAAAGGACACAAGTATTTCTATTTTGCATATCTATTATTCTTGATAAAGTTTCTGCACCAATAACAAGTACATTTTTATACAAACCTGATTTAACCATTGAATATCCAACTTCTAGTCCATAAATAAAACCTGTACAAGCTGCATTTAAGTCAAAACAAGGAATATTTGATAATCCTAATTTATGTTGTACAATACAAGCAGCTCCTTGAGCTAAGTAGTCAGGAGTAACTGTTGCTAGGATAATTAAATCTATATCCTCTTTTTTAATTTTAGCACTTTCTATAGCTTTTAAAGAAGCTTCACAAGCTAAATCAGAAGTTGCTTGATCTTTAGTAGCAAATCTTCTTTCAGTTATTCCCGTTCTAGTTCTAATCCACTCATCACTAGTATCTATAATTTTTTCAAAATCAAAGTTTGTAAATATATTTTCTGGGGCATAGTACCCTATACCTTTTATCCCGATACTTTGCATTATTCTACCTCCATAGTTTTTCTTAATTCTTCAATAAAATTTAGTTCTATAAATTTACTAGCCACTTTTAAGGCATTCATTATAGCCCTACTATCAGAATTTCCATGTGCTTTCAAAGAAAGTTCACTTAATCCTAAAAATATTGCTCCACCATATTCAGAAGCTTCTGTTTTCTTTTTAACTTTTTTTATAGCTCCTTTCATTAATAGAGCTCCTATTTTTGAAATCCAACTTTCCATTACAGATTCTTTAACTATATGAAAAATAAATTTTCCAACACCTTCAGATGTTTTAAGAAGTACATTTCCTGTATAACCATCTGTTACAACGACATCTACTTCTCCATCCATTATTTTTGTACTTTCAATATTTCCTTGAAAATTAATATCTTTATTTTGTTTTAATAGACTATAAGTTTCTCTTGTAAGTTCATTTCCTTTTGTTTCTTCTTCACCAATATTCAGAAGTGCTACTTTTGGATTTTTTTTATTTAAAAATATTTCCATGTATTTTGAACCCATAGTAGCAAATTGATTTAAAAATTCTGGTTTAGAATCAGAATTGGCACCTAAATCTAAAAATAAAGTTCCTTGATCTTTTTTGTTAGGAAATAAGACTGCTATTGCTGGTCTTAAAACTCCTTTAATTCTTTTTAATTTCAATTGACTACTTGCTAATAATGCCCCTGTATTTCCACAAGAAACGGAAGCTTGAGCCACTTTGTCTTTTACTAAATCTATACAGACATTCATAGATGAATCTTTTTTTTCTCTCACTGCTTTAACAGGATCATCTGTCATTTCTATAATTTCATTAGCATTTTTAATTTCAATCCGTTTAGTATCATATTTATATTTTTTTAATTCTTCCTTTATGATACTTTCTTTTCCAACTAAAATAACTTCTAGGTTTTCAATTTCATTAAGAGCTTCAACAGCTCCTTTAACAGTTGATATAGGAGCAAAATCCCCACTCATAGCATCTAAGGCTATCTTCATTTTTAACCCTCCATAATAGTTTTATACCAACATATTATATCATAAAGTTCAAAAAATTATTGTAAAAAAATAAAATTACATATGTTTTTTAATTATATAATATTTTTTTTAAAATGTAAATAAAAAAAAATAAGTTGCTAAATAAAAAGTTTGTGAAATTTTAAATAAGTGTTATACTTATTAAAACAAAGATTATATGATAAAAAGGAGAGAGTATTTTATGAAAAGAAAATTATTTTTTATTTTGTCATTATTTTTAATTTTTTCGCTTTATGCTTTTGCAGAAAACTTTCCACAAAAAGCAAAATCTGTAAATGATTTCATCCCAAAAGGTTGGAAACAACTTTTTATTGCTAAAGGAGATTTGAATAAAGATAATCTTGAAGATGTTGCTATAATTATTGAAAAAAATGACAAAAAAAATATCAAGAAGAATGAATCTTTAGGTCCTGATGAATTAAATTTAAATCCAAGAATTCTTTTAGTGCTGTTTAAAGAAAAAGATGGAACCTATACTTTAGCAGCTAAAAATGATAAAGGCTTTATACAAAGTGAGGGGAATGAAGAAACGCCAACTCTTATGGATACTTTATCTAATATTAGTATAAAGAAGAATGTTTTAAAAATAACTTTTAATTATTTTATGAGTGCTGGAAGTTGGGCAACTTCTACAGAAGTATATATTTTTAGATTTCAAAATAATGTTTTTGAACTTATTGGTTATGAAAGTAATTCATATATGAGAAACACAGGAGAGGAAGAAAAAATAAGTATTAATTTCTCAACAAATAAGGTAAAATCTACTACAGGTGGAAATATGTTTGAAGAAAAGGAAAATAAACCAAAAGATGAATGGAAAAATATTGAATTTGAAAAGAAATATATATTAGATGAAATGACAGAAAGTACAATGAATGAAATATTAGATACTATTTATTATATAGAATAGGGATTGTTAGCAAATGTAACAATCCCTTATTATATTATTTTTTTACTCTTTCAACATATTCGTTAGTTCTTGTATCTATTTTGATCCATTCACCTTGTTCAACGAATAAAGGAACTTGAACTTCAAATCCTGTATTGATTCTAGCAGGTTTCATAACTTTTCCTGAAGTATCTCCTCTTAGTCCTGGTTCAGTATAAGTTACTTCTCTTTCAACGAAAGTAGGTAATTCAACTGCAACAGCTGTTGATTCATAGTAAACAACATCTAAAGGCATTTCTTCTTCAAGATAGTTTAAAGCATCTCCTAAATCTTCACCTTTTAATTCAATTTCTTCCCAAGTTTCTGGATTAGAGAATATATAAGAATCTCCATTTTGGTAAGAATAGATAGCTTTTACCTTATCTAATTTGATATCATCCATTTTATCATCTGCTTTATAAACAGCATCTGATATGTTTCCAGATATCAAGTTTTTCATTTTAAACTTAACAACAGCAGCATTTCTTCCTGATTTGTTATATTCAGCCTTTAATACTACAAATGGGTCGTTTCCAATTTTAATTGTACTTCCCGCTCTTAATTCTTGTGCAATTTTCATTAATTTTCCTCCTATATTTTTTCAATAAAATTTATTAATTTGTTCATTAAATTACAATTTTTTATCAAATAATCAGCATATTTCTCATTATATTTTTTTATCTCATCAAGATTTTCAAAAAAATATGAAAAATCATCTTTGTTTATATTGTAATTAATAAAAGTTTCTTTCAACTCTTTATTATTAGGACAATACTTTTCTAAAAAACTTTCCAACTTTATAATATGTGCATTCTCATCTTGAGGATAGATATGCCATAAGAAAGGTTTAGCTAAAAGCAAAGCCCTTACAAAGCTATCTTCACCCCTTACCAAATTGATATCACAGAGTGCTAAAAGTTCTTCATATTTGTCATATGTAAAAAAAGGTAATTTCACGGCTTTTATTTTATCATAATAATTGTTATTATCAAAATATTTTATGAAATTTTTTTGAGTTTTTTCACTTAATAATAATAAAAGTACTTTTTTATCTAGCTTTTGTAAAGTTTTTAAAAAATTATCAAAGTTTTTCTCATAAGAAAATACTGAGATAATTAAATCATAATTTTCATTAATATTAAATTGTTTTAAATAATATTCTCTGTTTTCTTGAACTTTATTTTTTCTATCTAAGAATTCTTTATCTAAGATTATACCTCCACTTTTTTCCGAAAGTCCTGGTATGAAAAAATATTTTTTTAGATTTCCTCCTAAAAATGATTCTTGAAGATGAAAGTCATCTACCCAATCTTCTGAAGAGAAATATTCTAAATTAATCATAAGTTTAGAACTTTTTAAAGCTTTGTCCATATATATTTCAGGGATATTGCAGGCAAAAGTTTCTATAATCAAATCAGCAGGAGATTCTATTCTATCTACATCCTTATAATCGATTACAATAATATCATCATTTTTTCTGATAAGATTTAATTCTTCAGTTTGATTAATGATAAATCTTAACTCTTTATTTGGATAGATTCTTTTAAGCTCTCTAGCCAATCTGTAAGCTACGCCTACATCCCCATAATTATCAATAACTTCACAAAAAATATCTATATTATCTATTAGCATTATTGTTGTCTTTCTTGTTTAACTCTTTTAGGTGTAGTTACACTAGTTTCAGTACTTTTAGTAGTAGTGTTAGTTTCAAATGTAGTTGTTGAACTAGTAACTTCATTTTTTTCAGTTTTTACTTGAGTTTTATCTTCTACTGCTTTTTTTGATGTATTTATTGAGTTATCAGTAGTTTTCTTAACAGTAGATTTACTATTAGTATGGCTAGTACCACTTGTTTTAGTTTCAACTTTCTTTTTAGTTTCTTTTTTAGTAGGGATTTTCTTTTCAACAGAAACACCAGTTCCTACTGAAACCCCACTGCTACTACCACCTAGACCAAATCCCGTTCCAAGTCCTAAAGATGCTGTACAAGCAGTTGCTAAAAATAGTGATGAAATAATTAAAATTAAATTCTTTTTCATTTTATACCCCCTCTAAATAATATCTTCTAAATTAATTTCTTTAACTTCACCTAATGCTAAATCATTTAATTTTAATTTAGCAAAAGCTGTTCTCTGTAAGTAAGTAACTTTGTTGCCTACAGCTTCTAACATTTTTTTTACTTGATGGAATTTTCCTTCTTTAATGGTCAAGTAAATTTTAGTATCAGATATTTTTTCAACTTTAGCTGGAAGAGTGATATAGTTTCCTATATCAACTCCTTCTTCCAACTTTAAAATATCTTCTTGTGAAATATTATTTTCTATCTCTACATAATAAGCCTTATCTACATGATTTTTAGGAGAAAGTAATTTATGATTAAGCTTTCCATCATTTGTAAGTAGAAGTAAACCTTCAGTATCTTTATCTAGTCTTCCAACAGGAGCTAGATCTTTTCTTATAACCCATTCAGGAAGTAAGTCCATAACAGTTGCTTCTCTTATGTCTTCAGTTGCTGTTATATAACCAGCTTTTTTATTCATAACATAGTATCTAAATTCTTTATATTCTAATCTTTCTCCATTATATTCTATTATATCAGAATATTCATTTATATTATCCTTAGCTGAAATATCATAAGAGTCATTAACTTTTACTTCTTTTGCAGAAATGATTTTCTTAACTTCTTTTCTACTTCCTATACCACATTCTACTAAAAATCTATCCAATCTCATTAGTCTTCTACCCTTTTACCATTTTTATATTCATAGTGTTCAGCTGTACCATCATTAAATATGTATATAGCAGGTCCTTCTAAGACACCGTCTTTATATGCAACTTCTTCTCTTTCACCATCAGCAAAAAAGTAGATAGAAGCTCCATTTTTCTTCTCATTATTTCCATAGAAGAAGTCTTCTTTATCTCCATTAGCATAGAATTTTTGAGCTTCTCCATATCTTTTACCGTTGACATAGTTAAATTCTATTTTGTCACCATTAGCTAAGTATTCAATAGCAGGTCCGTTCATAATAGCATTTTTATGAATAAACTCTATTTTTCTTCCATCTTGATATTCAATAAGACCATTTTTAGTATTTAGATAAGTGTCTTTACCTAACATATCTTTAAAAGTAGCAGTATATTTTTCAGCTATATTATTAGCTTTTAAGTCATAAGAAGAAAAATCATCATTTGCAATTAATTCTTTTTCTAGAAATTCTTTACCATCGTTAAAGAATTTTTCAGTTATCTTATTGTTATTCATTTCAACTACTAAAGTTTCATTTTCATTGTTAATAGATTTAAAATTATAGATTTTCTTTCCTCTAATTTTATCATATAATTTTTTATAAAAAGGTCTTTCATCATCTAAAACATAATCTTTTTGTAATTCAGTAATAATTAAATTATTCCAGCTTTCTTTAGAATTAACTTCTTCAGGTTTAATAATTTCCTCAGTTTTTGTTTCTTCTTTAGCTTCTTCTTTCTTATCTTCATTTGTTCCACCAAAATTAAATAGATTTTTTACTTCATTAATCTTTTTTTCTCTTTGGTAATTTTGGTAAATTGAATAACCAAAACTAATAGTAAAGGCAACAAAAATTGAAACTATTAGAAGAATAAGAAATTGTTTAAAGTCCTTCTTCATTTCTATCATCTCCATGATTAGCTGAAGTTTCCAATGGATTTACATTTTCTACAGTTTCATTAGTTTCTACTTTTTTATTATCTTGTGGATTACTTAAAGGTTCAAAAGTCCCCACTACTTCATTTTCTTCAGATTTATTTAAAGCGAAGTAAGTTACAAAAGCTAGAGCTAATGAAATTAAATAAAGTAAAATCTTAAAGAATGAAACAGAAATATATTCACTTACTTCTCCACCAGGTAATTTAACAAATAGAATAATATAGAAGATAATTAAAAATATTACATTTCCTATAATAGAATATAGTAAAATATTTTTATTTCTAATTACACTTGAGTATATTAAAAGTCCAGCAAAAGCTATAAATAAAATACCAGAGAATAATAGAATAGCTTGAGCATTTTTAGCTTCTTTACTAAAATCAGCTAAGATACCTAGACCTTTAAAAAAACCTATAGAATAACTTCCAAAAATTGGAACTTTGACAGAGAAAACAGCAACAAGAAAAGTATTTATTATCGCTATAACTCCTCCAATAATACCAAATATATTCTCACTTCCCTTAGGAATATTATTAGTAAGTTCAGTTGCTTTATTTTTTAAATCTTCAGTTCCCTTTTTAAAACTTTCTTTATCTTTAAAGTTAGCCATAGTTGAGTTCACAGTAGTTTTAAAATCAAATTCTTCTTTTACAGGAATATAAGTAGTAAACTCCCCTTCATTTAAAGTTGAAGATACATCCTTCATTTTCTTTGCTTCAGGTATAACTAAATTATCTTTTTTTAATTCAGCTAACTTTGTTTTTATAGTTTCAGTTGCAACAGATTGAATACTTTCTTCAGAATCAGCTGTAGCTGTTAATCCTTCAAAATCTGGAAAGGTAATTAAAAATTTACCATCTTCTAAAGCCTTCATTACTATAATATAATTTGTCATTGACATTGATTTCCTCCACTCCTTTTTTCATTAAAGATTTTTCTAATCGTTTAAAGAATTTAAAATTCTATATCCACTGTAAATCACTGCTACAGATATTGCATATAGTATAAATTTAATAATTCCCACTGATAAATAAGCATTTGTTAGAGCTGTTATAAAAACTAAAAGATAACAAAGAACAAAAGTTCCTAAAATCCCAAGTGTAGATATTTGTAAAATTTTCATATCTCTATTTAGACTAGCATATATATTTGCTCCTGCAAAAGCTAAGAATGCCAAACCAAAAAGCATATAAAGAGCATTCATTTGGAAAAAGTTAGCTCCCCCTCCACCAAAACCAAAAAATCCAGTAATAGTGTAAACAGGGAACAATAATGTATTAAGAATAGCTAGAATAGCTCCCCCTATTCCTAAAAAGTGTTCTTTTCCTTCAGGAACAGATTTCTTAATATCTTTATTGATAAAGTTATCAACTTTATTTGATACATCTTTTAAAGTTTCATTATCTTTTAAAGTATTAAAAGAAGGAGTTTCTGTTACTGGGATATAAGTAGTGAATTCACCTTCTTGTAAATTTTTAGAAACTTCTGTTATTTTTTTAGGTTCAGGAGCTTCTATATTAGAATTTTTTAACTCAGCTAATTTAGACTTTATAGCCTTTGCTGCAATATTTTGTATATTTTCTTCTGAATCAGCTGTAGTTGTTAGTCCTTCAAAATCTGGAAAAGATAATAAAATTGTGTTATCTTCTAAATATTTTGCCACTGCGATATAGTTTTTTGTTGTCATATTAAGCCTCCAATTAAAAAAGTTATTAACGTTCTCATTATATCAAATTTTATCTGTTTTTTATAGCCTTTTATTTATATTAATGTCTATTTTTTGACATAAAATCTTTTCTTGCTTTTTCCATCCATTTATCTTGTGAAATCATTGCTTTTCCAACAGCAACGAAATCTAATAAATTATTTTCAACAAGCCAGCTGGCTTGACTTTCTTTTTTTATTTTACTCACACCTATAACAGGGATTTTTACATGTTTTTTTATCTCTGTTCCCATATAGATTATCCAATCTAAAGGAAAATCTTCAGGAAAATTATTTATTTTTACTTGTCTTTTATATTCAGGGTTAGGAACACCACTTGAAACATGTAATATATCTAAACCATAAGATTCTAGTTCTTTAGCATTTTCTACACCATCTTCAAGTTCAGGCTCATTTCCACCCATTCTATACCCAAGAATGAAATTATCATCAAATAAATACCTAGTATTCTCTATTAATTTTTTTGAAAAATAAAGTCTTTCTCCATATTTGTCAGTTCTCTTATTCCAAAGTTTAGAATTTAATTGAGAGATTAAATAAGTATGAGCTCCATGAATTTCTATTCCATTAAAGCCACATTTTTTAGCTCTAATAAAAGCCTCTTCAAAAAGTTTTAAAATTCTATCTAGTTCTTCTTCAGGAACTTCTGCTATTTTATCTTTAAAGCCAGCATGGTGAATCTGTATCATACAAGGTACATCATATTTATGAATTTCATTAGCCACCTTAGTAAGTCCTTCAATAAAGCTATCATTCCAAATTCCAATTTGATTTTCTCTTAATTTTCCACTTTCTTCAACTGCTGAAGCTTCAACAATTATAAGTCCTACACCACTTCTAGCTATCATACCATACCAATCAATTAAATCTTCAGTGACATAGCCATCATCTTTTACAAGAGAAAATCTAACCATAGGGGGTAGAACTATTCTATTTTTTATATGAATATTTTTTATTTTAAAATCTGTAAAAATATTAATTTTTTCCATATACGTCCTTTTATAAAGTTATTCAAAGAAAAATATTTCGTTACTAGCCAAATTTTTTAACGGATAAAAATTAAGAATTCGCTGTAAATTCGCTAAACTCACTTCGTTCAAACACAGCGAGATTTACTCGGCTCATTCTATTTAATTTTTATCCTAAAATTTGGAATGTAACTCCCTATTTTTCTTTATTGCATTTATATCTAAAAGATATAATAAAGTAATAAGCCGGCTAGTCCTGATGAAATAATTAAAGTGATGCTTCCTATCTTAAAGAATAGTCCACCTATCAGAACAGAGGCAAATATTATATATGATCTGTAGTCTATGAAATTATCTTTAACAAAAAGAGCAACAGCTGCTGCTAAAATAAGTCCTACAACAGTAATTCTTAGAGCTGCAAAAGTTCTTTTTACAACAGGTAGATTACTGAATTTTTTTAAGAATACAACTATGATAGTCATTATTATTATAGATGGTAGAACAACACTAAAAGTTGCAATTGTTGAACCTATAGTTTGTGCAATTCTATAGCCTACATGAGTTGCTAAATTTATTGATATAGGTCCTGGAGTTATTTGAGAAACAGCAACAATATCCATAAACTCACTAAAATTTATCCATTTATTAACATCAACAACTTCATGTTGCATAAGAGGAAGTATTGCATAACCTCCACCAAAACTAAAAAGTCCAACTTTAAAAAATACTAAAAATAATTTTAAATATGTCATTGGACATCATCTTCTTTTTCTTTTTTTGATTTTTCTTTAAATAAAAAATAGATATTTCCTAATATCATAGTAGCAATTATTATAATAACTGGTGAAACTCCCAAATATCTAATTAATATAGCAATTATAATAGGAAAAATAAAGGTATATCTATTTATATTTGCAGATTTAGCTATTCTGTATACAGAAATTAATATAAGAGCTGCAATAGCTGGTTTTATACCATTAAAAATAGCAACAACTATAGGGTGATTTCCAATAGCCAATAAAATTTGACTTAAAAACAGTACTATAAAAAAAGAAGGTAGAACAGCTCCTAGCATCCCTGCAAACATTCCTAAAAATCCTGCTATTTTATATCCAGTTATAAGAGATATATTTACAGCAAGAACTCCAGGAATAGATTGTGCAATAGCCATTCCATCTACAAATTCTTCTTTCTCTAACCAATTTTTTTTGTTTACTATTTCATCTTCTATCAGAGAAAGCATAGCATAGCCTCCTCCGATCGTAAAAGCTCCTATTTTGAAAAATAGTATAAAAATATCTATAATTTTATTTTTCTTCATCTTTAGCCTTCTTTAAATCTAAAATAACTTCTTTTAAAATATCATAAGCTAGTTCCATTTTACTCTTTTGATTTATAACAGTAGAACTTCTATCTTTTCTTATGATTTCTATACTATTAGTATCTGTTCCCATAGTTGAAGCATTATTTGCAACTATCATATCAAGATTTTTCTTCTCTAATTTCTTTAAAGCATTCTCTATAATATTATTTGTTTCTGCTGCAAAGCCAACCAATAATTGATTTTCTTTCTTCTTTCCCATTTCAAATAGAATATCAGGATTTCTAACTAGTTCTATTGTTAAATTTAAATCAGATTTTTTAATTTTTTTATCTTGATATTCTTTAGGTCTGTAGTCTGCAACAGCAGCACAAGCTATAAAAATATCAGTGTCTTTAAACTTTTCATCCACCTTTTCATACATCTGAATTGCTGAGTCAACAGAGATAAACTCTTTAAGTCCATCAGGAACACTAAGGTTTGTAGGTCCACTTACCAAAGTTACTTCAGCCCCTAAATCAACAGCAGCTTGAGCAAGTGAATATCCCATTTTCCCACTTGATTTATTTGAAAGATATCTTATGGGATCTATATCTTCTCTTGTTCTACCACTTGTAATAAGAAGTTTTTTACCTTTTAGAGCATCTCTAAAATTATCAATTTTAGAAGCTAAGTTATATCTTTCAATTATATCAACAATTTCTTCAGGTTCTTTCATTCTGCCTTTAGCTTCATAGTTGCAAGCTAGTAGGCCTTCATTTGTATCTATAAATCTATAACCATAAGTTTTTAATTTGTCTATATTTTCATTAAGAATAGGATTTTCATACATATTTACATTCATTGCAAGAGCAAAAAATACTGGTTTTCTCAATGAAACAGCTGAAAGAATTGTTGAAAGCATGTCATCAGCAATTCCATTAGCAACTTTGCCAATTATATTATATGTTGCAGGTGCAATTAAAACTATATCTGCCCAATCAGCAAGAGAAATATGTTCAACTTCATAGTGAGGATTTTTATCCCACATATCAACATAGACTCTATTTTTTGAAAGAGTCTCAAGAGTTAAAGGTCCTATTATATTTGTAGCATTTTCTGTCATGACTACTTTTACATTGTACCCCTTCTTTTTTAGGAGAGATACTATGCTTGCAGATTTAAATGCAGCAATTCCTCCTGTAACTCCTACTAAAATGTTTTTCATCTTCTTCTCTCCTTATAATAATTATCTCTCTTTGAAATGAATTCTTCAATTTCAGAAATATCAAAACCTTGAGATTTTAAAGCCATGAAATCAAAATTTGCGATATCATCTAAATATTCAAGATATAAGTCAGAAAATATAGTCATTAATTTTCTTGATTTAGAATATAATTTAGAAAGTTCTTCACCTTTATTTATAAGAGTTGTAATAGACCATTCCATATGTCCATTTTTAAAATCTATAAATCTTTGTTTTGCTTTGTTAGCATTTTTTACTTCTTTACTTATATTATCGAAAATTTCTTCATTTAATTCATCAACAAAAAATTTATTATTTTCATTTAGGAATTTTATTACTTCTTCAAATTTCTTTTCAGAATAAAAATGTTTTAAATCAACTCTATATTTATATGATTTTTTTTCAGTATCTAAATTATATGAATCTAGAATACTTCTATATTTTTTAGCAACTTCAATATTATGTTTAAAATTTTTCTCAAAAATTTCTAATTGTTTACTACTGATTCTAGCATCTTTTTCTTTTGTAACTTCTTCAAGTTGAGCTGTCAAATAAGAAATTTCATCATCTTTTATCTTTAAATAATTTTGTAAATCTTCTATCTGTTTTAAATACTTATCTTCTTTTTCTTTAAAAAGTAAATCGCCTAAACCCATTAAACTCCTCCTTGAGATTTATAAAATTTTCAATAGATTATATCATAAAACAAAAAATAAAACTATTTACTTTTTGTAAAAAACCCTCTCCCTATATTTGTATATTGGATATGCCCATTGTAATAAAAATATAGCAGAGAAAATAACTAATTTTAAAATGACATTGTTTACATAAAAAGCAAGTGCTGTTGCAATTACTGAAGAAATACAAATTTTTATAGCAGTGGCAATAATATTCTTTAAATCTAATTTAACATAAAGTTTTACATACATAAATAGTAGTAAAAAGAAGTTTACTCCTGAAGAAATTGATGTAGCTAATGCTAAACCTCTATGTTGAAAATCTTTAATAAATAGATAATTTAAAACTATATTCATAATAATGGCTATAATTGAAAATTTTGCGGGTCTTTTATTGTCCCCCATAGCATAGTATCCCTTACTAACTAATTGAACTCCAACATAAAAGATAAGCCCTAGTGAATAGTAAAGTAGACATTCTGAAGTAATTTTAACAGCCTCTTCATTAAATTTTCCATAAGAAAAGATAAGTCTTATAACATCTTTTGAAAAAAATGTTAGGACAAATAAACTTGGTATAGTTAGAAAATTTAAGAAATTGATAGCTGATACTAGTCTTCTATTTGTATCTTCTTTATCTCCATTGGCTGCTGCTCTTGATATACTTGGGAAAAGTACATTGGAAATAGTTACTCCAAAGACTCCAACAGGAAGTAAGTAAACTCTACTTGCATTTTCAAGTGCAGTTATAGAACCAGCCACTAAAAAAGAAGCAAAAAATTGATCAACTATAGTATTAACTTGTCTTGCAAAAACTCCTACAAGCATAGGAATTAATTTTATACCTAGAAATTTTAAATACATATCTTTAAAATCTATTTTAAATGAATAAGATTTTAGTAGTTTTATAAATGGGAAAAATACAACTAAGAATTGTAAAACTCCACCTATTAAAACTCCATAAGCCAATGCATCTATACTAAAATATTTAGTAAGCCACATAGCTGAAAAGATTATAGATAAATTAAAAAATATTGAAGTTGAAGCAGGTATAGCGAAGTATCCAAAGTTATTTAAAATAGATCCCATCATACCTGATAAAGATATAAATAGAAAGTAGAAAGACATAATTTTTAAAAGTCTTGATGCTACCATTTTTAGCTCATCACTAAAACCAACAACTATAAAATCAATAATATAACTTGAAAAAATTATCATTAATACACTTATTACAAAACTAAATAAAAATGTAATATTTAGAACTGAAAAAATATATTCTCTACTTCTTTCCTCTCCTTCTTCTTTTTTCTTCTTATGATAGAGGGGAATAAAGGTATTTCCTAAGGCACCTTCTCCTAAAAGCTGCCTAAAAAAATTACTTATTTTGAATGCACTATAATATGCATCTGTTAAAACAGAGGCTCCAAAAAAATAAGCCACTAAAGTCCCTCTAAAAAGTCCTAGTACCCTACTCACCATTGTTATTATCATAGTATTTATAGATTTTTTTAACATTTTCTTATCTCTCCGTCGTCAATGTTTATTTTAGCATCTTTATACAATTCTAAAATAGCTAAAAAAATGTAGATTAAATGTAGTTTATTTTCAGCTTCTAAAAATAAATCATCAATAAGCCAATTTTTAAAATATGTTTTTATCAATATGTTATCCATAATTTCTTTGATATCATATTGTTTTATTAAGTTTAATTCCATAAATTCAGACATATCAACTGAATCAAAATATTTCTTATAGACATCAAAAATATCATCAGTTGTAAGTGAAGTTAAATCATAGTCTTTAGCAATTTTTTTAATAGTTCTTTTACTTTCTCCTCTTGAATAAGAAATGTTAAATTCTTTTTCTAGATTAGCGACTTTAGGAGTCAATTCTTTAAATAATTTATGTTCTTCCAATCTTCTCTTAAGATTTGTTTCTTTTTCTTTATCACTATCTAAATTAAGTAGATTCAAAGTTTTAATCTCAATTAATTCTGAAGCAATTATTATAAAGTCTGATTTTATCTCAATATTTTCTCTTTCTGAAAGTTTTAGAACTTCTAAATATTCATCTATAAGCTGAGAAATATTTATATCAGAAATCATCATTTTCTTTTTTTCAATTAAATTTAGAAGTAAGTCAAAAGGTCCTTCAAAATTATTAACTTTTACTACTAGTTCTTCCATATTTCATCTCTCTTTTAAATAATTTCCATCTATCTACATCAGCTTGAATAGTAGCTTTTAATTCATCTATTGAAGAAAATTTCTTTTCTTCTCTCATGAATTTAACAATTTGTATATACAATTTTTCTCCATAAACTTCTCTATCAAAATCTAGTATATGTACTTCCAGACTCATTTCTTGTTTTAATGTTGGATTATATCCGATATTTACCACTCCATATAGAACTTTTGAATTCTTATCTGAAACTTGTAAAAAAGCTCCATATATACCAGAAGGAGGGTATAATCTGTTATCCATTTTTATATTTGTAGTAGGAAAACCTAATTGTCTAGCAATTTTCTTACCATGGATAACTTCTCCTATAACTATCATAGGATGATCTAAAAGTTTAATAGCTCCATCAAAATCAGAATTAGCAATTTTTTTTCTTATTGCTGATGAACTTACAAGTTCTCCATCTAAAGTTACAGGTGGTAGCTCATTGACTTTTATATTATGAACTTCAGCTAAATACTCTAAGTCTTCTGTTGTTCCAAGTCCACCTTTACCAAAAGAAAAATTGAAGCCAACAAATATTTCTTTTACTTTTAATTTATTTTTTAAAATTCTAACAAATTCCAAGGGAGTATATTCTAAAAAGTTTTTATCTAATTTTTGCATTATAACAATATCTACTCCTAAAGATTCAAGTAGATAAAGTTTTTCTTCATTTGTATTTATATAATCAAACTTTCTTTCAGGAAATAAAAACTCTAAAGGATTTTTTTCAAAGGTAAAAACAACAGCCTTTTTAGAATTTTCTCTAGCTGCTTTTATAGTTTCATTTATAAGCTTTTTATGTCCATAATGTACTCCATCAAAATTTCCTATGGCAACATAAGTATCTTCAAATTCTATATTTGATGTCAGTATATCATTTACTACTATCATTATTTTTTGCTCCTAACTATTTTCTTCTTCTAAAAGATTATTATAAATCTCCTCTATTCTTCTAAAACGATTTCTTATACCAGACTTAGATATATTTATCATGTCTGCTAAGCTTTGTAAAGAATCTTCTGGATTATTTAGTCTTAACATAGCTGCTTCTTTTAAAACATCTGTCAGAGTATTAAGACCAAGTTTTTCATCTATATACTTTATCATTTTTATTTGATAATTTCCAGTATTTAAAGTTTTGGTTTCATTGGCAACTTCCCAATTCATCTCTCTAATTGTCTTATTTTTTAAATTTTTTATAATAGTGATTTCTTCATATTCAAAAAAATATTTTAGAGCATTCATTGAAACAAGTATATCCATAATATCTTCTGAGTTTCTTAAGTATACTAAAATTTTATTCTTTTTAATAGTCTTAAATATTTTTTTCTTTTTTGATAATAATATATTATAAATTTTATCTGCTAATTCTTTATTGTCAACAAAAAAATCTAAAGAATATTCTTTCTTAGGATCCTTGATATATCCACAGCTTAAAAAGAATCCTCTCAAGTAACCTCTAAATATTTCATCGTTTTGAATGATATCAAGAAAAGAGAATTTAAAACTTTCTAAAAATTCTTTTAAGCCTTTTTGTTTATATAAAGTTATAACATAAATTCTGTGTTCAGTAAATTTTTTTGTTATAGAATATTTTATTCCAAATTGTAAAGAACTAGTAGCCTTAATTAAAGAATAAAGTCTTTTAGCTAAAATGGAATTTTCCATTTTAATTTCTATTCCCTCTTTCACTAAATTTGCCTTATTTTCAAAAATAGACGATATTTCTGCTAAACATTCTAAATTAGTAACAGGAATTTTTTGTGTAATTTCTTGTTTAACATTAGAACTATAAGACACAAGCCTACCTCCCTATTTTGCTTCAGCCCAATTCTTACCTATATTTATGTTTATATTTAAATTTACATCTTCAAGTTTAACTGTATTTTTCATTATATCTGCTAAAATTTCTGAGTATTTTTCAACAGAACTTTCTTCTACTTCAAAAATTAATTCATCATGTACTTGTAATAATAAAGCTATATCATCTTTATCTTTTAAAGTTTCATAAACTTTAAGCATAACTTTTTTAAGAATTTCAGCTGCTGTACCTTGTATGACAGTGTTAACTGCCATTCTTTCAGCTTGAGATTTTATAGTTTTATTTTTAGAATCAATACCACTTATATATCTTTTTCTACCAAAAAGAGTTTTAACATAACCATGTTCTTCTCCAAACTCTATAACTTCTTTTTCAAAAGTTGTGACTCTTGGATATTGTTCAAAATATTTCTTTATATATTCCGAAGCATCTTTTACAGGTATTTTTAATTCTTTAGCCAAACCAAAGGCTGTTTTTCCATAGATTATACTAAAATTAATAATCTTAGCAATAGTTCTTTGTTCTCTAGTCACATCATCAGAATCTGACAAGTTAAAAATTCTTCTCGCAGTTAAATCATGCAAATCTTTTTCTTCTCTATATGCTTCTATTAGATTTTCATCTTTAGACATAGAAGTAAGTACTCTCAATTCAACTTGAGAATAGTCTATACTCATTAAAACTTTTCCTTCTTCTGCAACAAAACCTTCTCTTATTTTGATTCCATCGTCTGTCTTTACAGGAATATTTTGTAGATTAGGCTCAGATGAAGAAAGTCTACCTGTTGCTGTTCCTATTTGATTAAAACTTGTATGTATTCTTGAATTAGAATCAACTAGATTAGGTAGAGTATCTACATAAGTAGTTTTTAACTTATTAAGTTTTCTATAGTCAAGAAGTAATCTCGCTATATTATATCCATAACTTTCTAAGTCTTCCAAAACCATTACATCTGTAGAATAACCTGTTTTAGTTTTCTTACCACTAGGTAAATTCATTTTTACAAATAGTATATCTCCTAATTGTTTTGGAGAATTTATATTAAACTCTTCACCAGCTTCTTCGTAGATGGCTTTTTCAATTTTAGCAAGCTCTTTTTCTAACTCAGAAGAGTAGTTTTTAAAGTAAGAAACATCTATTTTAATTCCCTTTCTTTCCATAAGTGATAGAACAGGAATTAAAGGCATTTCATTTTGAATTAAGATGTCATAAAGTTCTTCTTTATGTAACAAATGATTTATTTCATCATAGCAAGCTAAGATTCCTAAACCTATATTAGATAGATATCTTGCAAATTGATCAACTAATAGAGTATCTATGTGAGCTTTTCCAAAAGTTGTTTTATAATCTTTAGCATCAACTTTAGAATACTCTGTAATAGGTAGGAAAACATCCATTTTAGTTTGAGAAGTAATCAAATGATATGCTATCATCATATCCATATACATAGACTTAAAAGTAAAACCTAAATTTAATAAAGTTTTAAAATTATATGAAATAAATTTTACATCAAGTTCAGCTATAAAGTTTATTAAAATATTTCTATCCAAGTCTTGCAAAGTGTTTCAGCAAACCAGGAAACTCATT
>OGGI01000633.1_pt1 | contig 32678 bp, 46 predicted proteins | sample 1571051 | NCBI WGS metagenome assembly OGGI01 (sample SAMEA2582075, study PRJEB24529) | metagenome | biome: Human gut stool | place: China | collected 2011 | reverse complement strand
CAGTGTCAACACCTGGCCGTCCAGCGTGATGGTTTGATCCACCTTGAAATTGCCGGCTTCATCCAGCAGCCCCAAAGCGTTCAGCATGGAAAGCACTTGGTCGCTGCTACCGCCGTTCAAGGCGGAGAGCTGCTCCAAAATCGCCTGATTTTCCTCAGGTGTGTTGCCCAGCGAATCGCTCACCGCTGCAAACGCCGATGTCGGCAGCATGGTCAGCACCATGCTGCACAGCAGCAGGATGCTGAGTATTCGTTTCTTCATTTGCTTTTCTCCTCCTTTTCGTGTCGGGCGGGCTTGTCCGCCCCGTCATTTCTACGTTTTTCCTTGCTTCTAAGCCGGAAGCACAGCGCGGTGATCGCCGCCGCCGCTGCAAAAGCAACGACGCCCACCAGCACATAGCCGCCCGCGTCCTCCCGTAGCAGCATCGCGCCGAATATACCCTGCACGGCGGTCTGCCCCGACCCGACGACCATGCCCGCCGCCTGCGTCAAGACCGCGCACAGCAGTATACACGCTGCTGAGAGGCTTATTGCCTCGCGCCGCTGCCTTCGGCGGGTGTTTTCCCGCACCCGCTGCTTGACGAGTGCGACCCGTCTTGCGGTATCGTACATTTCGTTTGAACCTCCTCTCTGGATTTTTTGAAATGCAGCTTAAAAACCCCTTCACTTATATAGGTACAAAAAATCGAAAAAACTCTCACCCAAAACGCAAAATTTTTCAAAAAAAATTGAGAGCCGCCAAAAAGCAGCTCTCAGGGAGTGGATATTCGGTTATTGCTTCCGTGATAATCGGAAAACGGATAGCCTTCCTGCCGTCACCAGCAGCACCGGCAGGGCGTAGGCGATGTACTGCGCCGCGCCGCCGTGGACGATGAGCAGATTGTAGATGGCGTGGAGGGTGATGACCGCGCCCAGCAGCCCGCAGGTGCCCGCGATCTTCAGCCACGTCCGCCACCATGTATATGCAAGTCCGCCGCCCACGATCAGACCGCAGAGGACGTGCATGGCTCCCGTGCCGAAGCCGCGGAAGAAGATGAAGGAGAAGCTGTCCGCGCCGTTCTGAATGAGATAGCACACGTTCTCAAACGTGGCGAAGGCGAGAGCCACGGTGATGGCGGCAGCCTTGATTTTATCACCCTCCGGCTCAAACACCAGCAGATAGAACACCAGCGGCAGTAGCTTCATCATTTCCTCCACCACCGGCGCGATCTCCGCTGTGGCGGCAAGGGCGTCCGCCTGACACACCGCCGCGAGGAAGGTATTGATATAGGCCGAAATCAGGCATACCCCCATCCCTGCAATGCAGAACAGGAAGAAGCGGAGCTGCCGCCTGCCCATACACAGGGCAGCCACCAGCAGGGGAGATACCATGCAGAGGAAGATGTTTTCAATATAGGTCATGCGTCCACCGCCTTTCTCGTGGCGGGCAGCAGCCCCAGAATGGCAAGCGTCAGCAGCATATCGCACCAGAAGGTGGGCCTTGCCGGAGAGGTATCCGGCCAGAAGCAGCCCGCCGTCCAAAGCAGATACTCTGCAAACGCAAAGCACAGCACGCCGATGTGAAACCACCGCATATTCCGCGCCGCACCTGTCTGCCCATTGGCGTAGACCAGCCCTCGAATGGCGCAGAAGGAGAGCCATATCATCATGCCGCACCAGATCATGTTGGAGAGGATGTCCCCGAAGGTACAGTAGAACGCCAGCAGCGGCACGCCGAACGCAGGCGCGAGCCATGCCCTGCGGCAGCGGAAGCTGCGCTCGTCCTGACTGGCGAGCGTTGCTTGCAAAATGCGCAGGAAAATTACGCTCGCCACCCAGCCGAACTCCGACACATAAAAGACCCGGGGCGTAGTGTCGAACAGCAGAAGATACAGCGTCCAGTAGAGCGCACCGAGGGCAAAGCAGCCATAGAAGCACAGCAGCAGAAAAAACGACTGTCTGCCGCTTTTGCGGTAGGCGATACCCGAAAGCAGCGCGCCGACGAACGTGGTAAGCAGTTGCAGCAGGTTCTCAATCAGCTCCATGCGCATCCTCGCTTTCCTTGTCCTGCCCGTCCTCACGGCTCATCTGCCGCAGCCGGAAGCACAGAACGGTCACGCACACACCAAGTAAAAACGCCAGCAGTCCAATGACGATGTATCCCAAGGCAGCACCGCCGCCATACATGCTGGCCGCCGTTTCAAAGCCGGAATAATCGCCTGTCTGGATGCTCTCGGCAATACCGGGCATGGCGAGGGACGCGCCGATGAGCAGCACAAGGCACGCCGCCACGACGGAAGCCATGGTGATCGTATTGCTCCGCCGCCGTTTCTCCCGCTCAATTTTGGCGATGCGCCGCTTTGTCTCCGCGACGCGCTCTTCATGACTCCGCATTTGTGATCCCCTCCCGTTCCAGCAGCCTTCGCAGGCTCTCTTTTCCGCGATACACCATGTTGGTGATCTGCTTCACCGTTTTTCCCGTGACCTCCGCCGCCTGCGCGTAGCTCATGCCTTCAAAATAGGTGAGATAGAGGACTTCCCGATAGTCCGGGTTCATTTCGCCCATGCAGAAATGCAGGATGCGGTTTCGCTCCTCCGTCCAGATGACCTCCTCCGCCAGCAGCCGCCCGTCCGGCTCGCCGGTCAGCGTATCGAGGCTGAACAAGGTCTTTCGTTTGCTCTTATGGCGCAGCGCCATATTCCGCGCCGCCTTGTAGAGATATGCCTTGAAGCCGCCGTCCCGGATGCGGGGCTTTTTCGTGAACAGATAGGCGAAAACGTCCAGCATCAGCTCCTCGGACTCGTGAACGTCGTGCAAATAGCCGTCGATATACATGGTCAGGGGGTCGCCGTATTTTTTCATCAGGGCATTAAGCCCTTCGTCGTCGCCGCTAAGATATTGGCGGTATAGGGTTTCATCGCAGGCCATCGCACTCACTTCCTTTTTGCGGATGCTTCCAATTCCAATGCGGGGGGGATTCGTCAGGTGCTTGTCCTGCCGGAATCGCAATGCTGCCCCTTGAAGCGCGGGTCGGACGGCTTTTCCGCGTTTTCCGGGATCACCCATGAACGCCCGAACCGAGACACGCCGGGGATCCGCCCCTCGGCGCAATACTGATTGACCCGACGCTCCGACACGCCCCAGCGGTAGGACGCCTTCCGAATGGAGATATAGCCCTTAATCCCGTTCATACCGCACCTCCGCATGGATAATACTCAATTCAATACATTATATACGAATATCCGAATAAAAGCAAGCCCACACGGACGACTTTGCACGAAGTAATGATTTTTGTACTCAATACTTTTCAATCCGATTTTAAAAGAGTATAATGTACTGCTAGAGGGAATGCGTTCCCAACAACATCACAAGGATTTTATTCCGGAGAGGAGACACAAGTTATGAAATTAAAGGAATTACAGGACGCAATGATTGCTGCCATGAAAGCAAAGGACAAGTTCAGAAAAGATGCCATCGCTGACCTCGTATCAGCCGTAAAGAAAAAAGGCATTGATGCAGGCTGCCGCGAAAACATCCCTGACGACATGGCAATCGAGGCAATCTTAAAGGAGATAAAAACAGTAAAGGAGCAGATAGACACCTGCCCTGCCGACAGAACAGAGCTTCTCGTCGACTACAAGAAGAAGTATGAGATTATGAGCGAGTTCGCTCCTAAGATGCTCTCCGCGGAGGAGGTTGCCGCAATTCTCAACGAGAAGTTCGCCGATGTGCTCGCCACCAGGAACAAAGGTCAGATAATGAAGGCTGTCATGGGCGAGTTAAAGGGCAAAGCAGACGGCAAGGTTATCAATCAAGTGGTGGCGGAGCTTACAAAGTAGTCTGTGCCCGCACAAATAAAGATACAGACGAAGCATTTTATTTTGTTCCGGCAAATTAACGGCCCCGCCGGATATGAAGCCACTTAATGTGACATCTATACCCGGACGGGGCTGATTTTTACCATTGCCTGGGTATATAAGGCATTTATTTATGCTTTATACCCAATTTTAAGGCACTTCTCCTGTAAAACAGGGTATAAAAACAAAAATTGCCCTCCGTATACCCATAGGTGTCTTTGATTATTGAGGTTTTGGGTATATGTGTGATATTTTTTCCTGATATACCCATACATATTATTAAATAAAATCCTGCGGGACAACTACCCCTGGATTTTCAGATTATATTTCAATTAGTTATTTGAAGGATGCGGCATATACTGATAGAGCTGCATCGCCGTTGACGCAATCGGCATGCTCTGTAATATCACCGTACCCGGACCATACACAACCGTGTTAAATAATCCCTCACCACCGAACAACACATTGCCAACACCCTTGATTGTCTTTACCTCCATGCGGCAGCTCTCAGACATCGCAGCCACATATCCTGTATCGACAATCTTGCAGTCACCTGCCGGAATCTCATACTCATGTGCCGAACCATCAATCTCAAGGAACACGATTCCGTTTCCGGTGAATTTTCTCATAAGGAAGCCCTCTCCGCCAAACAAACCTCTTCCAAGCTTCTGCTGGATATATACCTCACTGCCCACATTTCCATAGTGAGCAAGATATGACCCCTTCTGCACTATAATACCCTTTCCCGGTGTAATCTCCACAGCCCTGATAGAACCAGGAAACTTTGACGAGAATGCTATCTCCCCTTCCCGCCTTGCCGCATATGTGTTGGTAAATGCACTCTCATTGGTAAACATTCTGCCAAACATCCTGCCAAGCCCGCCTGCCTTCGTCTGCATCTCAATCTCATCATCCATCCATGACATCGCACCGGCTTCACACTCAATCTGCTCTCCCGCTGATAATCTCACCTTGAGCACCGGAAGATTATCGCCATCAATCCTGTAATTCATACTTTACCTCTTTTCCGAGATCTTGCCTCTTTTGAAATTTTATGTTTTCGCTACTCATTCATAGTACACTGAACCGCGGGATTTTCCAAGAATTTTTTTATTTTACCTGATAAAAGACCTTCTCTCCTCCTCAGAAAGTTCCATTACCTTCTTTCCCTTTTCTTTTGCATATTTCATAAGTCCCCTTAAATCCATTTTAGTCTGAATCTGACTTAGCAAAATAGGTTCCGGTGTTTCTTTCAAAGACTCTCTATACCTCTTCATCTGTCCAGTCATAATCATACACCTCCATTATTTTCTTTGCATTTGACTCGTCAATAGCAAATTGATATGGATGCAATACGCCAATAGCCTCTCCATTAAATACCTGCACATAATGGTCAAGCAATTCTTTATTGGCGGCAAAACCATACACATATCCATCATACCCATAATCTACAGACTTCTGTGCCGCAATAGCAAACAAATGACCTCCTACGCCAAAATATCGAACATCATCGGTCAATAATTTATTATTATCCGGACTTGTACACATCCATGCAATATACATAGCACGCATATCTTTATCGGGCGCAACCGCTACTAACCCCTGAATATCAACTGAACCCTCAACAACAAGTGCATATATCTCATTTTCTTCTGCTAATGATGCCCAGTTCACATACCACCCGTTCTTTTTATTATATTTCTTCAAAAAAGATTTTCTTCTGACTCTAATAACTTCTGTCTGTACAAGTTCTCCTGTTTTACCATCCTTCAGGCAAGGTGTAAATTCATCAATATAAACATTTATCATATACTCACCCTTCCTTTGAACATGTATAATACTTCTATACATATTATACGTCAATTTCATCAAACTCTCAATTATTTAATTATGGATTTACGACTGTTTTCTGATGACTCGGTCTGTTCTCAGCCGTCCATTTCCTCGGATTAGTATCGTCAGGTGCAAATTCCTCCGAATTATCATGGTCCCACACGCAGACCGTCGGTTTGTCCTTGTTCTTCCGGTCTGCTTGTCGGCATATAGTACTCTTTGTATTCCTTTTTATAATCAAATGCCATCGGCTTCACCTGCGCTCTCAAGAATCTCACTCTGCTTCTTCCTGCTGAAACCTCCAAGCACCAGATTATACGATTTATTCAGCAAATCCTTTAACAGTTCATCTTCTATTTCACCATTCGGATTGACGGAATTCCAGTGCTGTTTGTTCATATAATAGCCTGGAATGATGTCATCGTACTGCCCTCGCAGGAAGCTTCCCTCCTCCGGCTCCAATTTTAACGTGATATACTTCGGTTCATTCTTCCCACTAAGACACACCGCCGCAAACATCTTCCCGCCTATCGCGTAGCGAATCCAGTTCCACTGTGGCGGCAGCTTCGTGACGCCCGGCTTTTTCATCAGATAATCGTCCAACCAGACATACCGCATCTGTCCTAAAGCCGACCATATTTTACACTGGTCAAGCCTGACTCCGCAGTCCCCCTGATTCTCGTCATAGGCAAATTCCACCAGCCTCGTGCACGGAAATTCACTGCACTCTCCGCAATGCTCCAGCCCCTTGCCCTCACAGCAGCTCTTTACGGGGCAGGCACCCCAAAAAGGATTGTCGATATTTACACAGCCCTTGCATTTGCCGTTTTTCTGCCACTCACATCTCCCACACAAAATACCACATCTTGATTCCATACACTTCTCTCCTCCTCCGTCATTTGCTATTGTCATGCTTCTTTTCCGTCATTTGCCGTTGTCATACTTTTTTCCGTTATTTTCCGCTGTCATACTTCTTTTCCGTCCGCAAAATGCTCTGCAAAAGCTCCGCCCTCAGTTCCTTTGGCTCGAGCAATTCCGCCTTATCCCGAAAGGTCAAAAGCCACGTCAGCAGATTTTCTTTGCTTGTGTAGTCCGCCTGAAAAAGAAGCGTCCCGTCCTTCTGCTCCTCAAAGCAATTTGCTCCAAATTCCTCGACAAGTCTCCATTTGCAGTCCGCCTCAAACAACGCCTTCACCTTAATTCCACCCGGAAATACCCTCTCATCCCTCAAATCAGGCAGGACGGCTTCCCTGCCTGAAAAAACATTCTCCGACATCTGCACCTTGTCCATGCGGTTCAGTTTGAAAAGGCGAAAATCCTCCCTGCTTTTACACCAGCCCCACACATACCAGCTCGACCAGCGAAAAATAAGATAATACGGCTCAATCGCGCGGTCAGACTCCCCACTCGGAGCATAATAAAAGAACTGCAGTTCCCTGTTCTGCTCTATCGCCCCTCTTATGAGCTCGATTTTTTCTGCAAGCGAATCCTTGTACCACGAGGACAAATCAATCAGTATCGACTGATCTCCCATCAAAAAATCGGACGAGCCCACCGACAGCTTTTCCATCAACTGTCCATATTTGTTGGTTCCGTTCACGCTGTCAAGGCTTCTTAGCCCCGCGAGAATGTCCTGCATTTCCGCGCGCGTCAGCATGGTTCTGTCGATTTTGTAGCCCGCCATGATTGAGATTCCGCCGTTTATTCCCTGCCTCGTCGCAATCGGTATGCCAGCCCTGCACAAATCCTCAATGTCCCTGTTTATGGTGCGCCTTGACACCTCAAACATCTCCGACAAATAAGGAGCCGTGACGGATTCCTTCTGTAACAGTATGGATAAAATTCCCAGTTGCCTATCTATCTTCATGATTTCTCCTTTGCATACCGATATTATCACAGCAAACACGACACCTGTATGTCATGTTTCCATTATACATAAAAAATTGTGGAGAGTGGGGGATTTATAAGAAAAAATGAACGCCGACCGAGCCGGCAGGCGAGATACGAACCCGCTTATACAATAAGCGGGTTCGAGAAGCTCCGCTTCTCTATTGCAAAAAGGGTATCTCCGATGGAGATACCCTTTTGCAATAAAAAAGCGCGAGACGGGAATCGAACCCGTCCCCGTGGGGGATGAGCTAAAATGGCTAAAAATTCTACCTCAATGTCATGGTTTTGCGTTATAAACAATCCGGAAGAGCATGGCTTTACAGGAACATATAAAGAGATTCTTGAAAAAATTGCTCAGGTATGGATAACGGACGAGTTCCGTGCTTGTGCAATGACATATTGTGTTTCGGATGCTGGATTACATCATGTTCACATGGTTCTATCGGATGATACTACCCATCGGTTTTCTTACATCAAGAAGCTCTACCCTATGGCTCATTGTGAGGAAACACTTGGTTCAAAGAGACAAGCGGAGGACTACATATATAAAAAGGGTGCCTTTGAGGATTCCACTGAAAAAATACTTGAAATATATACACATGGAGAAATTAAGGGTAAACAAGGGAAAAGAAATGATATTGACCGAATTAATCAATATCTTAATGAGGACTTTACTCCCTCGGAGATATTTAAGCTCAATCTAGCGTACCGCCGTTATGAGAAGATAACCAGGGACGCATATTTTGAAATGAAGCGTCAAAGCGTTCCAGTATTTCGTGATGTGTATGTTGAATGGCATTGTGGCGCAGCAGGAACTGGCAAGTCACATGAATATGTCAATCTGTGTGAAGAATATGGACGTGATAACGTCTACTTCGCAAATGATTATGACAATGGCGGCTCTGGTCTGTTCGATAAGTACAACGCAGAGAAAATTGTATTCATTGATGAATTCAAGGGACAGATTACATTCACGAAGCTCTTAAGTCTGCTTGATGGCTACACATCACAGGTGCATTGTCGATATAATAACGTCTACATGCTATGGGACAAGGTATATGTTTCTTCTATCTTCCCCCCGGAGCTATTATATAAAAAAATGGTGCAGGATGATACGCACATTGATACTGTTGAGCAGTTAAAAAGAAGAATAAATAAAATTGTGTATCATTACAAGCAGCAGAATAGTTTTAAAAAATATGAAATGAACATGAGGGAATATAGAGATTATGAAGGTCTGAAAGTTGCCGCTTTAGGCACAGAAGATGGTTTTATGAATTGTGAGGATTCAGAATTGCCAATATGGATGAGATATTAGGAGGTTGCTATGGATAATGTAGTATATGGTTTGAATTTAAAGTCTGTTTTAGAAATTTCAGAAGACGCAAAAGGTTCTTTTGAATATATTAAAAATGATATTCAGGACATCAAGACAAGATATATTGCTCTTGGCTTTCATTTAGCGGAATTTGATAGAAACGAATATTATAAAGAGTACGGCTTTTCGTCTTTACAGGATTTTGTATCCAGTAATTTTGGAATAGAGAAGTCCTCATTATCTCATATTTTAAGTGTGTACTACAGGTTTGCTGACTGCGAAGATGGCATAACAGGCAAAGTTTATAAAAACTGGATAGATAAAAAGTATGAGAATTACTCATACAGTCAGTTATGTGAGATGGTCAAGCTCAAGGATAAAGAACTTGAGCATATTTCACCTAAGATGACTGTGCGTGACATAAGAGAATATAAAAAAAATCTAAAAATGGAAAATTGTTGCGACGTCGCAACAAATAAAAAAATTGAGCAAAAAGTATTGACAAAACAAGAAAAATGTGTATCTGCTCCCCCACTTCCCGAGCCTGATTTACAGCGTCCCTTTGATGAGCGTTATCAGTTGATTACTGGTAACGATTTGTTTATTGAACTTATGGAATGTTTGACCGGACATATAAAGAATGTGGATAAGGTGGCGGCAATTGTGAAGCTTCTTAATGGCTGCGGAATTTAAACTTGAAGATTGATTTTTTATGTGATAGTATAAAAAAAGAGGGACGGCATTGACAGGTCGCCGTCCTTCTTCTAACCCCTACCGATTATTTATTGTCGGTATCTTTTTTCTGAGGATATGTTAAACCTAAGATAGCCATTAAATTTCTAAGGGCTTCAAGTTCTGTTTTCCCCTCTGCGTACTGCTGATTTAAAAATCTTTGCATTTCTAATACGGTCATTTCTTCCATTTTAACCTCCTTTCCCCACCGGACTTTGCCTGCCCTTGGTTCGGGGTTATTGCCTTTCGACAATATTATTATATAATATAGTTATAACTATGTCAATATATATTTATAACTATATCACATTTTTTCGATTTTTTCATCAATGCAAGCATTTATAAACTCCGTAACCGTTTTATACCCATTATCTTTAGCAATCTGAGTTAATCTTTCTTTTTCGCCGGATTTCCTAAGAATTGTAATTCTATCATATTTTTCACGCTGATAGCGGTTAATATAATCGTAAGCGTCCTTCTTAGTATATGCCACCTTGTTCATCCCCTTTCACGTTGATTATGATTATACTGTAGCATAGTTATAACTAATTTGCAAGAGCCACAGCAAACCAAACGTGCCCCCTGCTTTTTAGGGGGTTCAGCGGCGTTTTTTGCCGATGAAGCGGAGCCAGTTTAACTGTTACCTTGGCGCGCCACTAAATATATTATCAGCTATATACCAGGTGGCTAAGCAACATAGCGGCAGATAACGTCTTGGTTCGCGGTACTGCATATCGGCAGCTACTACCGACACCCGCGTTTGATTACCAATTGTACACCAGAGTATGCTACTCCTCTGCCCTCTGAATATAATGTATATAAACAAATTATTCCCCCTATGGGGGGATTTAGGGGGCAATGTGAGTAATAAAGATGTAAATTGATAATGATTAGAATATAGAAAACCTAAGGCAATCCCGGAAGACAAGACCCGGAACGGGGCGCGGTCGGGGTTCGCCGTTGAGATTCCATATAAAAATACTATTATATTTACTATAAAAAATAATTTTCAAAAAAATAAAAAAGTTGGCGCTAGTATTACCGCCAACTTTATAACAAAAACAAAACTCCAAAAAAGTCCCTATTTATGGGGCTTTCCAGACATAAATTTTGTTATGAAGTAAAAAACAACTTTATAACAAAATGACAAAAAAATAAATCAACTTCCAAACAATCAAGAAAGTTGATTTATTTTAATCATATAATATTCTATTTTTTATTGAAGAAAAACCACTAAAGTGATATAATGTTTACTATCATAATTCGTGAGGTGTTTATATGTTCGGAAGAGGAAATAAGGATTCATACCTTACATACAAAAAGGTAAACATTGGTCTCAGCAACATATCAAGTCTTGTTTTCAGAGACCCAGAGCATGCAGATATTATCAATTTCAGCAAAGACGGTTATTACTACGCATATTTGTGTGATGATAAAGCTGTGATTGATAAGAAATTTGAGTTAATCAAATCTTATAAACTTTGGCTCCGTGTCTATGATGATGATGAGCTTATACTCCACTGCTTTGCTGATGAAATTAAAGTTTATAAAAGTGAGGACATGTGTATTATTCAGCTCATCCACCCTGGAAACATTTTTGAGAACGATAATGAGCCGATATTTAAACGAAAAGAAATAGAACGTTGGTAAAAAATAAGTACCCTATGGAATAAATCCATAAGGTACTTTTTATTTATCCTCTTTAGCAAAGTTTTCTAAAAATCCCTTTGTAAAATCGGAAATTGATAAACCACGATTATAAGCGTACTGCTTTACCCTGTTATAAGTACTTTTGTCAAGTTGCACAGTGATAGATTTTGTTTTTGATTTCTTGATTATCATTTTGATAATAAAAAATAAAACAAGCTCAATAACAACTACTGCGGCTATAACCATAAGTATCACAATTATATCAGTGTTCTCCAGCTTTGATAATAAATCCTGCATGGCATATCCCCCATTTATGAAATCTTGTGTTTACTTTCTATGTTCTGAGAAATTAATGATTCTTTATTTTTAGTGGAATTATAACTATCTACATAATCAGACAATATAAGCTCACACAAATTAGCTCTACTTCTTTTTTGTTCTTTTGCTATTACATCAAGTGCGTCAATTAGTTCTTGGTCTGTTCTAATAAGAATTTGTGGTTTTGTACTTGGCATTCTATCCCCCTATTTATAATAAAATAAAAATTAATATAAATAAGTGTTGACAAGGTGATATCACTATGATATAACTTAAATCAAGGTGATAGCACCTAGTTATCACTTACTTATCAGCGCGTAGGTTGGCAACCTTTAAAAGCCAGAGCGTGAGGGAGAACGGCAGGACTTGAAGCCTGAGCAGCTTACTTCCTGCTACCCTCACAAAATGATTCACATTGTAGTTTATCAAAAACGAAAGGAAAAGGCAATAACAAATTGCCGGGGGAATGAAATGACATTATTTGATAAATTTGAAGAAGTAGTAATTTCAAATGTTAAAAATGATTACTTAAGAGATTTAATACTTAAGCATTGTAAGAATTATGTGCGTGATTGTACTGGTCATATAGAATCTGTTCGTTTCATTGAAAGTGACCTTGTTACATCAATATTTGTTTATGAGAACAAACTAAGTCTCCAGAGTGCGGAGATTGTAATAGCTTCAATTATAGACAATATCTGTACCGATATGGAAATGATTTCAATTGGTAAAGATACTGGTTTAGCTATAGAATATTCAAACTCAGCTTTAAAGCAGTGTTTAGAAGCTTTAAGAGTACAATTTTATGGTTCTATTGTTTTTCAAACGATTCGTGAATATGCAAATATAGACGATTATGGAAAATGGAAATTAAAAGTCGAGGTATAACATGAAGAGCGCAATTACATTTTTAGTTTTTTGTTTTGGATTAAATACTGGAGTTTTATGGTTTTTGATGCTGTATGGTATATTTCATAGGGATTCAGATTAAATTGGGGCGGTTTAAATCCCGGTTAAAAAAGCCACTAATTGCCGCATGAGCATACATGTAGGGACATGGCGGCGTATAAAGGCTTTCCGATTCCCCCAAAAAATAAATCAAATATAAAAGAAAAGAGGGCAAAAAAATGACAAAGAAAATTGTAGGGTACAGAAAATTTACATCTAAGAAGGGATTACCGACATGTGCGGTTTACCTTCAGGAAGAGTTCTCGAACACGGAGATTGAGAACTCAACAGCTCATAAGGGCATCAAGGCAGATTCGGTAATGTTATTCGGTGACGATGCAAACATAATTAACGATGTTGCAATCGGCAAGGAGCTTGTCGGATACTTCGGTTATTACAAGGGCTCATTATCAGTACAGTCTCCGGCTGTAAAGTAGATCAGTCCGGTTTTGCGGTTATTAAGTAAGGAGGTTTTTATATGGCAATTATTTTACTTGTTATGATTGTGTTTTCATTCTGCTACTGTGTTAAAGGCACAGTGGACGGCATTAAGAATAAGCACCATTAAGTGAAGGGAGGATTGAGTGCAATGACTAAGATTAGACAGTATGTAAGCTTTGTTATGGCTGTCATTATTATGAACAGCGCATTCAATCCTTATTCTGTATATGCGGATGAGCTGTCATCCGAATCAGGAATTGAACAGTCGGAAACTGAACAGCCGACTCAAATTGAATCGGTAACGGAAGCCGAATCTGAAATTGAATCAGAGACAGCTTCCGAAGCCGATACTGAACCAGAAAATGACGGTATTTATAATGATGCCGAATACATAGACGATTTAATGATTAATGATATTGCTGTTTATTCTAACAGCAGACCAAAAGGAGACGGCAGAGAGCCATCTGGAGGCAGTTTATCAGGTGGCGGTCATGGAGTTAAAAGATCCGGTGGCGGACATGGCGCATCAAGTGGTACAAGTGCCACAGCTTCAACAGATAAATTTTTACAGGATATGCGTAACGACTTGGAAGATACGGCGAATTTCCTTGAAAATATCAGATATAAACTAGGAGCGATTAATAATAATTTATGTGATTCCGTCGGTTATCTGTGGGACATTTCAATGGCTATTGAACGTGTGAGTTCATCAGTTTCTACCTGTGCAAACTGGCTTGCTAAGTCAAAGGACGTTCTTGACAGTATACACTCTGATATTTTGCAGAGTAATGTTTTAATTGCATCAATTAATGTTTATATTGGAAATATAAATAAATCTCTTACCAGTTTTGTCACAAGTTTTGATTTATTAAAAGAAAATGGTCTGAAAGACACAAGCGGTACATGGATAGCGCAGCAAGTTTATAACCTGAAAAACTTGGTGGATTCAGTTTTTATTTATGTTAAAGGTTCAAACACCATTATAGGTAAAGCATTAAAAAATGAATCAGGTGTGTGGCTCATAGAATACGCAGAGCGGACCTTTACCTATGTATATCAGCTTTATACCAATTTTGATTTATTAAAAGAAAATGGTCTGAAAGACACAAGCGGTACATGGATAGCGCAGCAAGTTTATAACCTGAAAAACTTGGTGGATTCAGTTTTTATTTATGTTAAAGGTTCAAACACCATTATAGGTAAAGCATTAAAAAATGAATCAGGTGTGTGGCTCATAGAATACGCAGAGCGGACCTTTACTCATGTATATCAGCTTTATACCAATTTTAACTCTGCCTTTATGGTCGGAGATGAGTGGATTGGAAGTTATGTTGTGAATATTTACTTTAACGTGCATGATTTATATAAGATTATAAAAGAGTATTTGCCTAGCGTTGATACTTGGTTGAGCCGTATTTCTTATTTTACAAGTTCGGTAGTAAAAGCTTTGTCTGATGGTAATGGTACAATTTTAAATACAGTTAGAGATATTAAAAAGCTGCTATCAGAATTAAACAGTAAATTTGATAAACTGATAACTGCTGTAAAAGAGTTGAATCAAAAAGTAGTTGTAATAGATAATTCCGACCGTACCAAGTCGGATGATGAGGAAGAAAATTCCAGCTTATTTGACTTGGTTACGATGGTAATGTACAGCGTTTTCATTCTCGCTTCACTACTCGACTTGCTCTTACTGCTTTTAGAGTATGTCGTCTTAATGTTTCAGATTCCTGCCGTTCCGGCACTTATGAACGAGAATGTATTACTTGGTTGGAATTATGCAAATGCGATATGTATACCAGGTACAGAGTTCTCAATAGTAAGTTTTCTGAGACTGTTAATGTATATAACAGTTATTTTCTCGGCTATTAAGGTAATTAAAAAAGCCATTGATAACGGCAGTATAGGAGTGATTTAATCATGCAGTATTTACTCAGGTATAAAAAAATCATATTCGGACTTGTGGTATTTATAAGCATCTGCGCCGTACATACAGTATATACATCGGTACCCGTATTTGCCGATGAGATAACAACCGTGCCTGACGGCGGTATTGATAAAGGCGGTAATAACATTTTTACAAATATCCGTGATACGGTTAATACCCTTTTCGCCACTATCAAAGGTGCAAGCAATGCCGTTATACAGACCTACACTCAGATAAAGAGTTTCAGGGACATTATAAAAGATATGATTTCAACCATGAGCTCAGGCTCATCGGGTGCCAACACAGGTGTGCCCGTGACCGAAGCCATAGGCACGATAAGATACTGCATAGGTGATAATCTCTTTTATGCAATCTATCTATCAATAATCTTCGGTCTGCTGTTTACGCTTACCAAGCTTGTAAAAGTGGTATATAAGCAGATATTAAAAATCGGTGAAATGTTCAATTCCATCGGTGGCAAAACCGCAATATTGAATAAGATTAAGAATCTTTTCAGCGGTTTTTAAATTGGTTAACTCTTGCAAGGTTAAATATAAAAAACAGGTATAAGGAGGATAATTATGTTAAAAGGTGCTGTTACATCCATGGTGATGACCGGGGCAAACATCTTGAGAGAAGGAGTTTCACAGGCTGTTCTTGAGCTTAATTTTGATCCGGCTCAGATGTTTACCTACACAAATGTTATTACAAACAGTATGATGCCGTTGGTGTACATTTCTGCAGGTTTCTCGCTCGGTTTTACCATTATCTACAGCTTGAAGAACGCTTTCGGCGGTCACTAATCTGTAGCATGGTTCACTCCACCCCTGCGGGGGTGGAGATAAAAATCTAATAAACGGGGGATGTAATGGTGTTAACCTGTTATTAGACATATTTTAATGTTTGATAGCAGATTTTTTATTATCGGAAGGAGAACAGATATGAAACCATCTTTTAAAATGAAGCCGTTTTTTAAACAGGCTTTAAAAATGCTTGTAATGTTTGTTGGCATGTTTATGTTGATGTTTACGATTTTAATGATTGTTGTAGTTGTAACTGCTCATGCTGCCGAACCACAGACGGAAAGCACAACATCCGTTGAACAGACCGAGAACGGGCTTGAAGAATCCGAGGAAGAAACCGAAGCTCCCAGCCGTACCGGTGGCGGACATCATGTAAATGATACCGAAAAGGTTACGGATGAGGAAACCACTTCTCTTTCTCCTGCTCTGTCCGATGAGGATTTATCGGATATTCAGGATGTGATTGATTCAGTTCTTAACTCAACAGAGAGTATTGACGATGATTACACTCTTGATGAGGACAAAGAACAGGTAAGTCCGGGAAACAATATTATTGTTTATCAGGTTTCCCCTACTGCTGAATCGTCGAGTGAAGTCATTTATTACGGCTCGCTTGAAGAGTATGAAGAAGGTGAGACATCAGCCCTTACATACGGTGAATATGTCATAAATAAAAAGCTTGAATATATCTGTATTCTGTCAGCTTTTATGACGGGATTTGAATTTATATCAATGATTGCATCATGGAGGAAACGCTGATGGTTCAAATGATTGTTGCATTTCTTGTATTCTGCGTTCTGGAGTACCTGATCAAGAGCTGGATTGCGAAAAAAGGAGGTAAACGGCGCAAATGATTGAGTTTATGTTAATGATAATAATTCTTGTGCTTGAGTTTGTTGTTATCGGTCTATTACTTCTTGTCAATGATAAGAAAGGTGGTGAAAGTAAATAGTGGATTTAATATCTATTTTATTCACTTTTATGGTTGCTACGCTTGCGTGTGATGTAGGTGTAGAGGTTGTTCTGCAGGCAAATAAAATATGGAGGTTGCGAAGAAAATGATAATTTATTCTTATAACGATATTAATTACAATTTAATATTCGGTATAGTAATAGGTGTTTACCTTATTATAAGGATGTCAACAGCCTGTGCTGATGCCATGACTTTTATAAGAGGAGGTATTAATTAAATGTATTATGTGGTAACCAAGGAAGGTGTACATTCCGCATCATCGCTTGAAAAGATTAACAATGTGATGGATGCAAAGCTTGAATCCGAGGAGTTTTACTGTTACGGACCCGATAAGGTCGCCCGGCTTGATGATGTTGACATTGATTTTGTCCGTGACAAGAAAAAAATGTCCGCGATTGCTTTTCAGAACTTTTTTATGAAAGATACCCGCCCGACATTTTATTTCTGCATTGAACTTGTTATTTTGTTTATCATTATGGTAGCCGTTTTCAGTAAGTGAGGTAATATGTAATGTCAGAAATTGATTTTCAGGAAGTGCTTGATAATATGTCGGTGTCGGGAGAACCACGAGACCCGATACAGTCGATTTATAAGATTATTCCGAATTTTGATTCGGTACAGCTTGATTCAATTTTCAAGCTTAATTATTTTATTGTTAAATGGGGGCTTGATGATCTTAAACAAATGTTAATGGATATCATAGCACTCATGAAAGATAATAAGAGCTTGGGCTTTATGAGCAGTAAGACGCTCAAGGATTTACTTGCAGCATATACTCAGAATGAGCTTGTCCGTGGTGTGTCTGTAAGGAGCAATCCTAATGATAAAGACCAGACACAAGGTATAATGTAATGCCGGGCGCGATACTCGGTATATACGGCAAACAGCGTTCCGGCAAAACACTTATTGCGTATAAGATAGCACAGTCTTTACAGAATAAGTGTAAAGATGCCGGGTATGATTTGCGCGTGTATACAAATTTATATACGACGGATAGCGGATTCACTTATGTTCGGAGTATTGATGAGCTACCGCTTGATTTAAGTCCTAAGATTGTATTGCTCGATGAGGTTTATAACGGACTGGATGCACAGGATTACCGTAAACTTAAAAATATAAGTATATTTTTAAATACAATCGGTAAGCAGAATTGTCTGCTGATATTTACATCGATCGATGCAAACATGGTTTATAACCGACTGCGGACTCAGAGTAATGCGGTCATTCTCGCAAAAGGCGATAAGAAGCGGATTCATTACAAGTTCATCAATCTTAATACGATGCGCGCAAATGATTTTGTGTGCGTTAAAAATACAGATTTGTTTAAAAATGTGAACTATGACACACAGTTTATCCCTGTTGAGTTTAACTGGGACATGACTACATGGATAGATAAGCTGAATAATTTTTATAAAGAGAATTACGGCTTTGAGCTGTAGCGTCCTGCATTGCAGGCGCTCAGCCAAGCCGCTCTTTATAAAAAACAGCTATCCCGGTTAAACCAACGGTAAACTTGTGTGGTTCACTTTTAAAGGGGGAATTTTTATGCAGGAAAATGAATGGATGCAAATCGGCTATGAGAAAGGAATCATTACCGATGTGCCAGCCGATAAACAGGTGCGTTTCAAGACGGCTTATGACGGCTGGTTTATCACAAAGGTAAATACTATCAAGCCTCAGTCAGTCGACAGAATCGAATGCACTTATAATAAGTATTATGCAGATAGCTCCATAACTGATATACCTGTACATCAGATTAATGAGGTGTACATATATCAGTTTTTAAATGATATTTTAGTCAGATACAAGAATATCACTCAAAAGGAATTTAATCGAATATATCAGATAATTAATAACACAATGCAGTATGCCTATGAGTGTAATATAGGTTATGCAAAACCCATTAACTGGGCAGTAGTTAAAAGATATATTGCGGAAGGTAATATAAAAAAGAATATAAAGATTGAGCATTGTATCAGCTCTACCGATAGGACAGCTATTATAAATGCGGTGCTTAACGATAATATCTATCCTGAGAAGAAGTCAGCTAGTCTCTGTGTATGCTTAAACTTCTATCTCGGTTTAAGAATCGGTGAACTCGCAAGTATCACATGGAATGACATTGATTTCAATGCTCGAAAGCTCTATGTGCATACAACTCAGACAAAGAGTTACGAGCGTGATGATGCCGGAAATCGTGTCGGAGTTATCGCTTATCATGATCAGGATACAACGAAAACTCCACATGGAGTGAGATACATTCCGCTTGTTAATGAAGCGGTATACATTCTATTAAAGCTTAAAGAATATCACTTAAAGCAGAGATATGAGGATAAGCATATTGCGTATGACGGTACAGACACTATTTTAAGTAAGAGTATAGAACGGACAATAGCCCGGCTCAATGAGTTATGTGATGTACTACCCTTTAATTCGCATCTTATCCGTAAGACATTCGCGACAACGCTCCATGAAAACGGAGTGCCAACTAAGATAATCTCTGATTTAATGGGACATGCAGAAATCAGGACAACGGAGAAGTTTTACATTATCAGCTCCGGGAACGATATTACATATTTAAGAGACATGCTTCAGGAAGCATTAAAAGTGAGGTGATATCATGAAAGTAGCAACAAATGAGCGTCAACATGGAAAAGTCCTATTTTTAGAAAAGCAATGGAAAAAAATGGGATATGAGCCTAAAGAGAATGAAAAGCCTGAAATAATGTATGCAAATCAATTTGTGAACCCAAAACAGATATTTGAATATTATTATGATTATCAGGTGCAACTAATAAACAAGTAATAAAAATCCCCGGTAGATTCTACCGGGGATAAAATAAAAGAAAGCGCGAGACGGGAATCGAACCCGCGACCCCCTCCTTGGCAAGGAGGTGCTCCACCGCTGAGCCACTCGCGCATTGTACTTTGTAAGCTGTCTGTCGCACTCACAAGGACAAGTAGTATATTACTACATGTCCCCGGAAATGTCAACAGCTTTTTAAATTTTTTTTATATTTTTCTATTGATACTATTTTTCTGTGTCCCTCTTTTTGCCCTATGGCTCAATGCATTTCTCAGTGCCCTCACCGTATTCACCATTGCCACTGTAAATGCCGCTGTCTGCACCGTCTCCACAAGAACATAGTAATATCCAACTGAATCCTTGAGTATCGTGACGCCATTTTGCAGTTCTTCAGAAAATAACCGGATAAACGCATCCGTTCCTGGAAAAACATAGCCAAATATCCTTATGATGACATATATCGCCCATGACACTGCAAGCACGCGCACCAGCTCTTTTTTGCCGGCAAATCTATTTCGTGAAAGCCTTGCCACAGTCACAATTATCAAGACAGCAAGTGATATGAGAAGTACCAACGCTACGACAAGCTGCACAGGGTTCAGGCTGCTGCCAAATTCCGCCCAGCAAATAATGCTGGCTATGACAAGCCCGCGCGACACTCCCGCTGCCATCCTTACATACAAATTCAGACAGAAGTACAGCGTCCACATACACCATAGCCCCGCATTTTTCTTAAATATAATGCACTCTGCCCCGCATATAATAAAAGGCAGGGAAAATATGAGTGCCATTATGCTTCCGAGCAGAAACATAGACATTATTCCGACTATCGCTCCGACGCCCATAAGCACCATCCCCACAATAAATCTTTTGGTAATAATGCTCTTAGCTGTGTCCGTATGCTCTGCTTCTGCTGCCTGTCCGCCATTGTCCGCTTCCCCTGCCGGCATCTCACCTTTCACCAGCTCATCCAATGACACACCGAATATTGTGCTGAGCTTTACCAGTTTATCCAAATCAGGAACCGCACTATTATTCTCCCATTTAGACACCGACTGTCTGGACACACTAAGCTGCTCCGCTAAATCCCCCTGCGAAAGCTTTTTCTCCTTGCGCAGGTTGTATATTGTTTCGCCTAAATTCATCTTCGACCACCCCTGTCTATATTGTTTTCATACTCAGATACTAAAGCATTTATGAAAAAAAGTCTATCAAACCGGCTTTAAAATTCAGCAACCAGCGGTTGCACCCCACTTAAACACGGCACTTTTTAGTATTTTACTATGAAACCGTTTTATAATTAAATCTCCCCCTGATATATACCCCCTCGTCAGTTATACAGCTCCCCAAGCGTTGTCTCACCCCAACTGTAATTGGTAAGGTAGCTTCCTTTAAAGAGCTGTGAATACTTTTCGTTTCCGGTAAGATAATCGTACAGATCGCAGTTGACCCGCTCACATATAATACGTCTTTTTCCGTCCACTGCCTCAACGACATCCGCAATCTCATATTCCTCAAGGAGATTTTTGAGCCGGAGTGCGACCTTGCGGTACCGTGAATATATAACCGGACTTGCAGGCTCATCCTCCCAGAGAAAGCTTATCGCCTCCTCCGAGGTCACAAATCCGCCGCGCCTGTCGACGAGCAGGGCAAAAAGCTCCTTGGATTTCTTATTTCTGAAGGCTATCGGTCTGCCATCAACAAACACGTCAAAATATCCGAATGTTCTTATCGTGACCTTATGACCGCCGCAGGACAATTTCTCTGTTACATTTTCAGCCTCCATTTCAGAACTGCCTGACGGATATGCTTGATTTTCAGGCACTATATACAGCATAATATATCTGGAGGATACATTATCCGAGGTCTTCTGTGTGCATACAGCCCGCACCCTCTTCACCTTCTTAGAGCTTACATCCTTATAGGTGAATTCTTCCTCGCCATCCCTAAGGAGCTTCTCGAAGGCTTCATATTCTGTGGCACTGCGTTCGACAAAATTCTCAATCGGTGTACCCTTCTTCATAAGTTCGTTCCACTCATCAGCCGAATATCCAAAAAATCCGCACACATTCTCGCTCGAATACAGCGGTAAAACATAGCCATCCGCAGTCACCTTAAACGCCGCAACGCCATCCGTGAACTGCCGCATAAGCTGTGTCATATTCTCCTTCAGGCTCTCATTTTCGTTTCTCAGCCGCTCTGTTTCTGTCAGATCAACAAGCCTGCGGCAACAATAAAAACTGATATTTTCATCTATTTTAAGAAAAATACCGCTGTATGCCCTTATATGTCCATCTGATGATCTCGCATGATAATTGATAATTAATGGCTGCTCTGTATCCTGTATCTCTCTTCTGTTATCGGCAAATTCAGCAAAAAATTTCTGCACTCTCTCCACATCCTCAGCAGCAACTGTATCTTTTATCCACTTTCTGGTTGCATCTGCAAGCTGCATGGGGATATTTTCAAGCCATGTAAACATCGGCGAATTATTGCTGTACAGACACTTTACGGTATCTGCCGCAAAATTATATTCAAAAATCTTATCATACACCTCAGACAACGCTTTAATATATCTTCTGTTCTCCCTGTCCTTTCTTGCAAGCTGTCTATGTGTGACATCCATACACGCGCTCTGAAACTCCTCGGTGCCATCTTCGTTTATCACCTTCGTAACCCATCCGAACACATGCGCCCTGCTGCCGTCGAATCTGAGCAAGGTCATCTCGCCCGCCACCGGAGCACCAGCCCTGTATACCTTATTAAGATATACCGAAAACCTGTGTCTCTCCTCTATCGGAATCAGCAGGAACAGATTATTCTTATACATTTCATAATAGTCTGCTTCGCCGTCCTTTTTCCCGGAAAAATGTAACAAATCCAGCATATTTTTATTAATATATGTAATTCTTGGCTGCTTCTCACAGGTATATTTTATAAAGCCGCAAGGAACAGTATCATTTAAGAAGCTTAGATTATTATTAGACACAATGCTCTTATCTGCACATGTAAAATCCGAATTCAATACTGTATGCTGCATGTCGTCATAGGTATCTGTGATGTCAACAACCACGGAATACCCTATAAGCTTTCCGTCCTTCCCACGCTTTACATTCACGGAATCCTTCACAAAAATAATATTTCCATCCTTCTTTTTGATATGATACTTCTCCGAATAAGCTCCCTCACCGCCCCTCAGCATCCCACGCAAAAAAGACAGGTATTTCTCCCTGTCATCCTCGCATAAAAGTCCTGTATATCCGTATTCGCTATCCGTCAGCTCATTTTTTGAATATCCTGTCATTCGGCATAAGCTGTCACTTACAAATCTAAGCTTTTGGGCATCGGATATATCATACTCGTGATATCCACTAATATTATCTAAAATTTCAAACGCTCCCACACAAATACTCCAACTGAAATATGATATGAGGGTCGAAAGGTATTCTGCCCCTCATCCGGTATCCTGCACATAAAATATAAATATCAGCATAAAAGCACAATATTATCTTATGCATATCTACCATTATATACTCTCACTGTCATGATGGCTACCCTTTTCTAAGCTCCGTCTTTTTTATTTTCCCGCTTATTGTTTTAGGCATTGCTGATACAAACTCTACAAGACGCACCCACTTATATTCAGCAAGTCTCCTGTTGCAAAATTCTTTTATCGCAAGCTCAAGCTCCCGTGTGGGTTCATAGCCATGTCCCGGCACTATAACAGCTTTTATAGCCTGGCCGCGCAGCTTGTCCGGAACACCTATGACACTGCACTCTACAACAGCCGGATGCTCCATCAGAACATTCTCAATTTCATAAGGTCCCACCCGGAAGCCTCCCGTCTTTATTATGTCATCAAATCTGCCATGAAACCAGTAAAGTCCGTCACTGTCCCTATATGCCGCATCACCTGTATGGTATACTCCACCTCGCCACACATACTTATACTGCTCTTCATTGTCAAGATAGCCTGTAAATACTCCTGCCTGTTTTCCGCTTGCAGGCGGTATAATTACAACCTCCCCTATCTGTCCGTCAGGAACCTGTTTTCCAGCTTTGTCACGCAGCTCTATGTTGTAGAACGGCGAAACCGTCCCCATTGCCCCCTCCTTAGGCTGTCTTCCCTTAAAATTAGCCATAAGAAGTGTTGTCTCCGTCTGTCCATAGCCTTCACAGAGCGGTATTCCCGTCTCCTGTGTGAATTTCCTGAACACCTCAGGTGCGAGCATTTCTCCCGCAGTGGAGGCATGCTTAAGCGTCGGCATGCTCTCAATTCCTTTGCGTACAAGGTATCTGTACACTGTCGGCGGCGCACAAAATGAGGTCACGCCATATCGGTTAATCACCGTGACAAGCTGCTTCGGGTCAAAATTATCAAAATCATATATCATAACCGCACTTCCGATAAGCCACTGTCCATATATTTTCCCCCATGATGCCTTAGCCCAGCCGGTTTCCGCAACCGTAAAATGTAGTCCGTCATCCTGCGCCTGCTGCCAATATTTTGCCGTGACTATATGCGCCAATGGATATGTAAAATCATGTATCACACCCTTAGGATAACCTGTCGTACCCGATGTGAAATACAGCATCATAGGGTCGGCCGCACTCGTTTCAACTCTGTCGAAAGCATCGCCTGCTGTCTCCATCTGCGATGTCAGGTTAAAAAAGCCTTCGACATCCTTCTGAACGCACCACAGCCTAGGGTTCTTTTCTGATTTTCTGAGTGCCTGCTTTATGGTTGAAGGTACATCGTCCTGGGCAGTGCATACTATCGCCTTCACCCCGGATGCATTGATTCTGTAGACAAAATCATCGACCGTAAGCATATGTGTCGCAGGAATCATAACCGCGCCAAGCTTATGAAGCGCAACAGCCGCAAACCAATATTCATAATGGCGTTTCAGGACAAGCATGACCCTGTCCCCTCTTCCTATTCCGTATTCTCTGAACACATTTGCCATCTTGTTGCTGTATCTTTTCACGTCAAGAAAAGTAAATATGTGCTCCTCATTTTCCACATTGCACCATACCATAGCACGCTTATCAGGTGAAACAGCCGCATATTCATCCACCACATCATATCCAAAATTAAAATTATCCGGATAATTTAACGTCAATTTTTTTAAACCACCATTTTCATCCTTAATCTCAGTGCAAAACCTCTGATATATACTGCTCATATCTTTCCTCTCGCCACATGCTGCTTTTTATATTTTATACTCCTGCATACTACAAGCATTGCTTGCAGTACTGCTCCAATAAGTAGTTTGAAAGTTTTACTTTCAAACTTATCCACATTGCATACTGCAGGCATTGCTTGCAGTACTGCCCCAATAAGTAGTTTGAAAATAAAATTTTCAAACTTTGTTATCTGATAACGTCCATCCCGATACTGCGGAACCTGTCATATCTTTTTCCTACTAATTCCGTATCTCTTGACAGTTCATCAAGCTCTTCTTTTATCAGCCTTCCGATTCGGTCGTAAAATTCTTTTTTTCCGATTTCCTTTTCAGACAATATTCTCTCAATTACTCCAAGGCCCTTTGCATCCTCAGCCATAAGCTTAAGGCTTGCCGCTGCCTCTCCTGCCTTCTTGGCATCCTTCCACAGAATACTGGCACAGCCCTCCGGTGAAATAACCGAATACACCGCATTTTCAAGCATCCATACCCTGTCTGCCACTGCAAGTGCAAGTGCTCCTCCGCTTCCGCCCTCCCCTATAAGTATTGAGATGACGGGCACACACAGTGTTGTCATTTCCAAAATATTTCTCGCTATTGCCTGCCCCTGGCCGCGCTCCTCAGCCTCAACTCCACAGTATGCACCCGAGGTATCTATAAAGCATACTATGGGTCTACCGAATTTTTCCGCCTGCTTCATAAGGCGGAGAGCTTTTCTGTAGCCCTCGGGATGCGGAGCGCCAAAGTTCCTGTAGCTTCTTTCCTTCGCTGTATGCCCCTTTTCAATTGCTATCACCGTCACAGGCATGCCATTAAGTCTGGCAATTCCACCGACTATCGCTTTGTCATCCGCATAACAGCGGTCCCCATGAAATTCTATGAAATTTTTGAATATATTCTTTATATAATCTGTCCCTGTCGGTCTGCCGTTGTCCCTTGCAATCTTCACTCTCTCATAAGGTATCTCATTCATACATTTACACTCCCTCATGCATCTTAAGCAGCTCCGTAAGCAGCCTTTTCTGCTTATTTCTGGCAGCTATTGCGTCAACAAAGCCATGCTCTAACACAAATTCCGCCTTCTGGAAACCATCTGGCAGGGCTTTTTTGGTAGTCTGCTCTATAACTCTAGCTCCGGCAAAGCCCACTATTGCACCCGGCTCTGCCAATATAATATCTCCATCCATCGCAAAGCTTGCCGTTACACCTCCCGTTGTCGGGTCGGTGAGCACGGTTATATATAAAAGTCCCGCATCACTATGGCGCTTAACGGCTGCACTCACTCTTGCCATCTGCATAAGCGACAGAAGCCCCTCCTGCATTCTTGCACCGCCCGATACCGTAAAGCCTACTACTGCCAAATGTTTCCACGCAGCATACTCAAATAATCTTGTGAGCTTTTCTCCCACTGCACTTCCCATGCTTCCCATCATAAAATAAGCATCCATCACAAAAATACAGCAGTGGCACCCTCCAATTCTTACCGTTCCGCATATCACCGCTTCCGTCTGTGAGCTTGCCGCCCTTACGGCATCCAGCTTTTCATCATATCCCGGAAAGCCTAACGGATTGTCCGCTCTCACATCCTTATACATCTCAACAAAGCTTCCTTCATCTGCTATAAGCTTTATTCTCTGTCCTGCACGCATGCGGAAATGATATCCGCAGCCGCATACCATATTGTCAGCCATCAGTCTGCTCAAAGGAATTTCCCTGTGGCAGTTCGGACATTTCTGCTCAGGCTCACCTTCATCCTGCATTACGGGAACTGAGCATCTTCCACCCTCTTCCAGTTTATTTTTAGGTTTCAAAAAGTTCATAAGTGCCATATCAATCCCCTATCACAATATTTTATATACTAACGACCACGCATTTGCGCCGGTACACAGCGTACAAGCATTATCCTTCTGACAAAATTATCTGTTTCCCATAAAAGTCAGGTCATAATTGCCGGAGGAAAATCTGTCATCCTCGACTATACATAGCTGCTCCTCAACATTGGTTTTAATACCGTCTATGACCAGCTCGCATAGAGAAGCCCTCATTTTTCTGAGCGTCTCCTCCCTTGTCTTGGCATATACGATAAGCTTGCCCAACAGTGAATCATAGAACGGAACAACTTTCATTCCTTCAACAAGAAAGGTATCAAACCTCACGGAGGGTCCTCCCGGAATATGTAAGAATTCAAGCTTTCCACAATTCTGTGCATTTATGCGGCATTCTATCGCAGAACCCATTATCCGTATATCCGCCTGGGTGAAATTAAGCTCAATCCCTGCGGCTATCCTTATCTGCCACTTAACAATATCAATTCCCGTCAATATCTCTGTTACGCAATGTTCCACCTGAAGTCTCACATTCATTTCCATAAACCAGAAATTTCCCGCTCCATCCAAAAGGAACTCCAGTGTACCGGCACCTACATATCCTATCTGCTTTACGGCATCAGTGATAACCCTGATCATATTTTCTCTCTGCTTTTCCGATACGGCAGGCGATGGTGTCTCCTCCACAAGCTTCTGATTTCTTCTCTGCAATGAACAATCTCTTTCACCCAGACACACAGCATTTCCGAATTCATCTGCAAGAACCTGAAATTCCACATGTCTTGCAGGAAAAATGTATTTTTCAAGATACATGCTTCCATCACCGAATGCATTTAAAGCCTCACTGACCGCCTGAACATATGCCTCATCCAGCTCATCCGCCGACTCTATAAGACGTATTCCTCTTCCACCGCCGCCTGCACATGCCTTAAGCATAACAGGATAACCGATTTTTCCGGCGACATTCTTAGCCTCCTCGAGTGACTGTACTGCTCTGCTCCCCGGAATCACTGTAAGCCCTGTTTTTCCGACAAGCTCCTTTAAAACCGCCTTATCACTCAATCTCTCCATGCTCTCCGGCTCAGGTCCTATAAAAACCAACCCATTTTTTCTGCACAATCTCGCAAAATGTGCATTTTCGGACAGAAATCCATACCCGGGATGTATTGCCTGCGCTCCGGTAAGAATTGCAGCACTGATTATCTGTTTTTCATTGAGATAGCTCTGTGCTGCCTGCGCTCCCCCGATACATACACTCTGGTCAGCCAGCGCGACATGAAGAGCATTTTTATCCGCCTCCGAATACACCGCCACAGTCGATACTCCCATTTCCTTGCAGGCTCGTATTATTCTGACCGCTATCTCACCTCGATTGGCAACTAGAATCTTTGAAAACATAATCTACTCCACTTCTGTTATCGCAAACGAAAAATCCGCCGATACACAGTTTCTTTCTCCTACCCTGACAGTGCCCTGTGCAAAATAAAACGGATGCTTTGACCTTACTATGCTGCACCTTGTCTCTATTACATCCCCCGGGCGGACAGGTGAACGGAATTTCACATTGTTAAGTCCTGTGTATACCGGAAGCTTTCCGTCTGTCATAACCGTTTTCATGAGTACACACGCAGACTGGGCAAGAATTTCGCACAAAATCACGCCCGGCACAACCGGATTTCCCGGAAAATGTCCATCAAGAAAAAATTCATCTCCGCGGACTCTGTAATGTCCTACCGCAACACCGCCGCTTTCCTGTACCTCATCTAATAAGAGCATACTGTTTCTGTGAGGAAGTATGTCCATAATCTCTTTTCTATCCATTCCCGCTCTGCCTCCAATATACCGATATACCCAAAATTTTTATCATCTTTATATTAAACAGCCTCTTTCTGCAAACACTGCATCAGCACTCTATTTTAAACAGCTCTGTCCCATACTCAATCATCTGGCCGTCGGATACACATACCTGTGAAATAACTCCATCCGCTTCAGCAGTAATCTCATTCATAAGCTTCATCGCCTCAACAATGCAAAGTGTCTGTCCCTTCTTTACATGCGACCCGACTTTCACATATGGTTCTGCATTTTCCGCCGGTGCAGCATAGAATACTCCCACCATCGGAGATTTTATGCTCATATACGGCACCGTACCGCCTTCATCGTTCTTTCCACTGTTATGTGCGTCATCACCCAATGATTTTTTGGTATTGTCATCGCTATAAATTACATTTGCAGAAATATTTCTCTCTAATCGTACAATCTTATCTCCTTCGGTAAGCTCAAGCCCCGTAAGCTCAAGCTCCTTCATAAGTGCCGCATATTTTCTTATATCAGCCTCATTCATAATTATCTCCCTGCATAAAGTTTTACCTTCCACCTACTACCTTTCTGAATGCAAGACATGCATTATGTCCTCCAAACCCCAGTGAATTGGAGAGTGCAAGCGTTATATCAGCCTTAACCGCCTTATCAGGAACATAATTCAAATCGCATTCTTCATCAGCTTCACGAAGATTTATTGTTGGAGGAATAATTCCTTCATCAAGCGCCATGATGCATGCAAGCGCCTCTATTGCACCTGCCGCCCCTAACATATGGCCTGTCATTGATTTGGTAGAGCTTATGTATGCCTTCCGCGCATTTTCCTCTCCAAGTGCATTCTTTATTGCCATTGTCTCAATAAGATCATTCATGTGGGTTCCTGTGCCATGTGCGTTTATATAGACCTTATCTTCATCTGAATATCCTGCCTCACGCATGGCATCCTTCATAGCCTGCGCGCCTCCGCGGGCCTGCGGATGTGGTGCAGTGATATGGTAGGCATCACACGTTGAACCGTATCCACACACCTCACCGTATATCCTTGCCCCTCTGGCTTTTGCATGCTCATATTCCTCAAGCACAAGTGACACAGCACCCTCTCCAATCACAAATCCTCCTCTTCTCTTATCAAATGGAAGTGAAGCTTCATCAGGGTTCTCCGATGTTGAAAGTGCCTGCATATTTACAAAACCTGCCACCGCCGACTTAGTTATTGATGCTTCTGCGCCTCCTGCTATGACAGCTTCCGCATAGCCATGGCGTATCATCCTGACAGCCTCGCCGATTGCGTTAGAGCCTGAGGCACAAGCCGTGACCGCCGGCATTGCACTTCCCCTGCAGTCATGCTTAATAGCAATCATCCCTGCTGCCATATTTCCTATCATCATCGGTATAAAAAGAGAGGAAACCCTTCTTGGACCTTTCTCTAAAAGCTTCGTATGCTCTACCTCGAAGGTTCCTATACCTCCGATTCCTGTACCGAACATAACACCGAATTTTTCAGGTTCAACCTTTCCTTCTATACCGCTGTCCTCTACAGCCTGTGCCGCCGCCGCAACTGCAAGCTGTGCATATCTGTCCGTTCTTAATATCTCGTTTACCTCAAGATACTCCTTCGGTTCAAAGCCCTTCACCTCTGCCGCAAGCTTTGCTTTAAAGCCTTCTGTATCAAAAAAGGTTATAGGCGCAATCCCATTTTTTCCGTTCTTAAGGCTGTTCCATGTCTCACTGACATTATTCCCGACAGGGGTTACCGCCCCTAAGCCGGTTACAACCACTCGTCTCCATTCAGACATATCCTTTTCCTCCTGGTTATCCTTTACATGTACACCTTCATGCACTGTAAACTGTAAAATATCTTCATATTCCTGATGTCACAATATAGCTACATGGCTATTCCGCCATCTACACGCAGCACTTCACCGGTCACATACTCAGCTTCGACAAGATACGCCACTGCCTCAGCCACCTCCGGGGCTGCCCCCATCCTTCCAAGTGGTATCATTCCAAGGAGCGGATTATCCTTCTGGCTTCCTGTCATATCCGTCTCAATGAATCCGGGTGCAACTGCGTTACAGCGTATTCCGCGCGGTGCCAGCTCCTTTGCAACGGACTTGGTCAGACCGATAATTCCCGCCTTCGATGCCGAGTAATTGCACTGTCCCGCATTTCCCATAAGCCCTGAAACGCTTGACACGTTGACAATACAGCCTTGCCTGTTCTTTATAAACATACCTGTACAATGTCGTATCATATTAAACGCACCCTTAAGATTAGTGTCGATAACACTGTCAAATGCTTCCTCACTCATCATCGCAAGAAGTCCATCTTTTGTTATGCCCGCATTATTAATAAGAATATGTACCGTACCAAAATCCTTCTTTATCTGTGCAACAGTCTCTCTCACCTGTGAAAAATCAGCAACATTGCACTTATAGGCGACGGCTTTTACGCCGTATTGTTCAATACATTCTTTGCGAACCTGATTGGCAGCTTCTACATTGCCCGCATATATAACGGCAATATCCGCTCCACGAGCTGCAAGCTTTACCGCAACCGCCGCCCCAATTCCTCTTGAAGCTCCTGTTATAACCGCAGTTTTCCCTTTAAGCATCTCTCAGTTCCTTTTCCTTATTATTTCAAAGATATGAGGGTCAAAAGGTATTTTGCCCATCATCTGATATCCTCGAATTGCTCCGCCGTAAAACAGCTCCCGCAATTCTAAAACATTCGGAATCCGCTGATTTACTGCGTAAACCGCTACTCAATATATTTAGCTGCACTCCTTAATATCGGCTCAGCTCCATCAATCACTTCCCTGACAATCTGCGCTGCAGGCTGTTCTTTATTAACCATAGCTGCAACCTGCCCCGATAAGAAGCATCCCTTCTTATCATCACCATCCTTGACTGCAAGCCTTAATGCTCCTACAGCCAATGCTTCAAGCTCATCGTCAGACATCCGGCTATACTCTGCCTTTAAATAGTCTCTTGCAAACTGTGTCCTGAGACTTCTCACCGGATGACCAAGCCTCTTACCTGTAACCATAGTGCAAAGGTCTGTGGCCTTCAGAATCTTTTCCTTATAAACCGGATGAATATTACATTCTACAGCACTCAAAAACCGCGTTCCCATCTGGACTCCCTGTGCTCCCAGCATGAATGCTGCCGCAACACCGCGCCCATCCGCAATTCCTCCTGCTGCTATGACCGGAAGTGTTGTAGCATCACACACCTGCGGTACCAGCACCATAGTTGTGAGCTCACCCACATGTCCACCGCTCTCGCCGCCCTCGGCTATAAGTGCAGAAGCTCCGAGCCTTGTCATGAGCTTTGCCATGGCAACCGAGGCAACAACCGGAATCACTTTAATTCCTGCGTCCAGCCATTCCTTTATATATTTCGACGGATTACCTGCTCCCGTGGTAATCACATCTACCTTTTCCTCTACTACAACCTGTGCCACCTCATCTGCACATGGGCTTAACAGCATAATATTTACTCCAATAGGCTTATCTGTGAGCCGCCTTGCTATCCGCACTTGCTCTCTCACATAATCTGCCGGTGCATTACCGGCTGCAATTATTCCAAGACCTCCGCCCTCAGATACCGCCGCCGCAAGCTTTCCATCAGCAATCCATGCCATGCCACCCTGAAATACCGGGTATTTTATACCCAGCATCTCAGTAATCTGTGTCCTGATCATGGCGCTTAACCCTGCTTGCTCTGGATGAATTTGTCAAGGTCATCGACTGTCTCAACCTTCTCATCAAGCTCTATCTCAATGCCAAGCTCATCCTCAAGGCTCATCAAAAGCTCCACCGTGTCAAGCGAATCAATTCCTAGGTCAACGAATCTGCTCTCCGGCTTAACCACGGATACATCACATCCGGTACGTTCTGCAACAGTTTTTGCAATAGCATCAAAATACATCTCTTATTCCTCCTTAATATGTGCTCCCATCAGTGAGCATCTAATAAGGCATTATATGCATAGCATGTTCCATGTGTGGGGTGCTGACGTTCCAAAAGCGTTCCATAAATTTAATACTCAGCACTCTTTTTGCAAATAATGATAAAATAGGAAAATTTAACATATAATTAGTGTGAAATCGTAAAAGCTCGTTTTTCATTACTATTTAAGCCACTGCAAAAGCAGTGACACCCGGAAATGAGGATTAAAATGAATATATGACTGAATATTAATTCTTGAGAGAAGGCTGGCAGAATCGAACTTCGAGCCCCGACAGGGCTCGAAAAAAAGAGACCGATTGGTGTTCCACCAATCAGTCTCTTTTTTCAGAGCGCGAGACGGGAATCGAACCCGCGACCCCCTCCTTGGCAAGGAGGTGCTCCACCGCTGAGCCACTCG
>OGGI01000631.1_pt1 | contig 32765 bp, 32 predicted proteins | sample 1571051 | NCBI WGS metagenome assembly OGGI01 (sample SAMEA2582075, study PRJEB24529) | metagenome | biome: Human gut stool | place: China | collected 2011 | reverse complement strand
AAACTTCATAGTCCATACGAAGATGCTGGTTATGATGATTATAGCGGAGCTTTTGATATATGTGATATTTTAAATAATGACTAATGAGTTAGATGGTATACTACGGTATACCATCTAACTTTGTAAAAAAATAAACTCAGTTGTACAGAGAAGTATATACTTATTCGAAAATTATATACAAGGAGTGTATTATGATACTCACACACGACAACGATTTTGAGGTGCTAGGTGACTCTGTTATCGAAGTATCACCTCTTAAAGATTTATCTCAAGAGCTTCTTGATGAATTTATTTCAATCCAAATCAAAGAACCATTTGAAATGCGGACTAATTTTGTAGAAAACTTCACAGATGAAGTGGATTTATTAGCCATCAATAATGGTGATGATGAAGACTACGTGAAACAAATTCGTGATGAAGCTAATGAGTTTTATTTAACAATCATTCATAAGATTGAAGACCAATTCCGATTGGATATCGATCCTGATGTTATTGATGCATTAGATCGACATGGGATTCAAAATGTATGTGAAGCCTTATATGAGTTCTTCACAGTGAATTATACTAAAAACGTTGCTAAATATTTAGCAAGAGTGACATTAGGAAATGTAGATGTTATCCTAGATGAACTTGCAAACAATGAAAAAGCCAAAGATGTTTCTACGTTGGCTCTAAAACAAAAAGTAGATGATGATGTATTTGCCACACTATTGGCTAATATTAATTTAGTCGTATCCATTGCTAAAGATATTAATATTGAACCAATCGATATGATGCAATACTTCAATCAAGATAACTTCGATGTCTCTGTCATTCGATATTGTATTGAAGAGCATGTCATCAATGGTAATTTCCGTAAACCGTTCTTAGATCTTGTATTCGATAACGACCAAGATTATGTATATGATGGTATTGTAGCGGACGTTTACCAATACTTCCTTCAACAATACGCAGAGCTTAAAATGAAAGCTCAAGAATCTATTAGTACAGAATTAGGAGGAGATATCGATGGAGAATACGCCGATGCAAACAACGAATACTGATACCGATAAGTTAGTGGATCAATTAGGAGATTTAAAAATTGATCTACCAGAAGACTTATCCCCTGAAGAACGTGAATACGCTCAAGTGATTCAGGCTATGGAAATTCGTAACTTAATCAATTCCTTTGTACGGACTCGTAAGTTTTCTTTGAATAAAATTTTAGCCATTCTACCAATGGATGAAGAAGATGCTAAAATTATTCTTGCTCGTCTATCTGAATGCACAGAAGATGAAATCGCTGGTTTCAGTGATGAAGAAGTTAAGAAAATCTTAACGATCAATGAAGAAGATGGTCCTGTTGGTAATTTCTTTGTTCCAGAAGTTGAAATTGATGGTTTCAATATGCAAACATTTGAACGAGATATGCTTACGTTATTTGCAGCTACCAAACAACAACTAGATGACATTGATGCCATGATTAATCGTCTACAAGAACAATATGATGAATATATTCCAGAAGAAATTACTGCGATTATTAACAGTAGTACATTCGATGAATATATTTTGAAGTTCTATCGTCATCAATTAACCGAAGAGAAGTTAACTGATGAAAAACGAGCTATCATTGAAACCAATATCAAAGCTATGGAAGATGCGGTTACCTTAGAACCATTAAGTGAACCGATTATTAACTTATTAAACACGAAAGGTAATGAATCCATCCTTCATGGTTTCCATAAACAAATGGAAGATACCATTGCTAAAGCAACTGAAAAAGCTGAGAAAAATAACTTCCAATTTCCTTTCCAATTAATGATGGATTTAGAAGTTAATACATTCGGTGAAGAGTATAAGTCATACAATAATTTATTTGTATTTTTATTTGCTCGTTTCTTGAAACATCAACCAGATACAATGGATAGATATACCATTCAATTCTGTAGAGCATTATCAACATCGTTGGTAAATATTGTACGTCGTGGCGAGAACGTCTCAGACGAATACATTGTTAAACACACTAAATATATCAAAGAACTTGTTGATTTTGTAATTAACGCAGAATGACAATAGGGTAAGGAGATAGATGCTCCTTACCCTATTTTTTATGTATTTTTAGAATAGGAGGAAAGCTATTTATATGGCTAATCCGTTTACTAAAAATGGTGCAAATATTGAATTTAGTGGCGAGTATATGGAGGCTGATATACCTGAATACTATTTCAATACGAATATTGCACGCATGGTCGGCGATCATTTCGCAGTGCTCGGTATATTCAATATCCGAACATTCAAAGACGTTGATGGCAAACAACCTCTACAATTACGCACAGTGAATCTGCCCGTACATATAGTAACCTATCCTACAGGGGGTTATGAGAAGAAGAAATTAGATTTAGTTGGTAAAGGTGAAGAAATGTATTACGTATTGAAATATTACAATACGGATATATTCTGTCAAACTGCGATTCCACAATCCGTTGTTGCATTTAAGGATTTCTTAAAGATTTTAACAGCCGGTAAATTACCGAAATCATTTTCTTACGATGACATCATTACACTATGGGATAGAAATTTTGAACTCAATGGGATCAAATTCGATATTCCCGATGTGATCAAAGAATTGGTTATTAGTGAAATTTATAGAGATCCAGCCAAACCAGAATATCGGTTTGGATATTTAGTTGGCAAAAATCCATCAATATCTCGATATGATTATACGACTGCAAATACAAAAGAGATTACAAAATATAACTCTTCCTTTGCAGCCATTACATTCGAAAATATGGATGAATCCATTGTCTCTGCGGTCACTACGACACGTACTGAACGGAAAGAACAGACATCTCCAATGGAACAACTACTCAAATTCTAATGTACTCTGTAAAGAACCCTCTGGGGTTAAAACAAACATTAAATTAATAATTTAATACCAAATTATAAATATTAAAGGAGGGTTAACATATGCCACGAGCAGGTCAAATTATCCCTGAGTGGATTCAACCTCATGAAGCCGTATATATCAACGATAATACCTATTTCGAAGATTATACGTCCGATAATAGTGGTCCGACTTTTCTATGTGTATTCACATCTCCTAAAGGTCGTAACAAACTTCAATTAAAGAAATCTTTCACTGATTTCGTAAATGAATACGGTTTACCTGACTACCAAACTTACGGTCAACCTATGTATATGCCATATGTAGCACTATATACTGGTAATGCAAAAGCTCAATGTTTACGTGTTACTGCTGACAACGCTACATATGCTCATTTCATTCAAACAGTAAGCTACAAAGTAGACGCTGGTAAATTGAAACTCAAATTTGAAACATTCAAACGTGAAGATGTTTCCGATTTGGAAATGTTGGAAATCTACTCCAACGCTATGGCTGCAACTGACGTTGATGGCTGGAAACGCCTTCCATTATTCAGCTTTGCTTGCCTTGGTCCTGGTAAATATGGCCAAGACTTCCGTATTCGTATCACTCATGATCGCAATGCTGACCGTGATAACGAATACAAAAACTATCGTGTAGAATTAATCAGCACTGAAAGAGGTACTAAGAAATTAGAATCTTACAATGTGTGCTTCTACATCGATGCGTTAGATCCTAACACTCAAATCACTAACTACATCGAAGATGTCATCAATGATGAAGGTGGTAAAGGTTCTTCTCGTGTATCCGTTAAATTCTACTACGATACACTTCTCGAAGTATTCGAGCAATATAAAAAAGTATATGACCAAAACGGTTTCATTCCTCCTACAGTTGTTTCTGTAGATCGTCGTCCAGCTACTACTGCGACATTACCTGATCCTGAAGTTGTATACTACATGACTGCTGCTGATGTAGTGGGTGGTCGTAACATTGCTCAAGGTACATACGTAAAATATGATAACGTGAATAAAACATACAACGATATGACATTCACTCATATTGAAAATACTTTGACTGCACTTCCTACATATACTGATGCTGATGCTGGCTACTTATACTTGATTCCTCAAGCTGTAGCTCCAGGTGCTGTAGCTCCTGCAACTCCAGTATATGACTACTATGTGAAAGCTGATACTTCCACTGGTGGTACTAATGGTGACGGCTTCGTTAAATTGAACGTAGTTGAAACCAAAAAACTTCCTGCAACTAAACTTGCTGAAGAAGGTGTATACTACTTGTTGACTGCCGATGATGGTAACTTCCAAAACGGCACATACTTGAAATACACTGCTGCTAACGGTTTAGCTGCTACTACTCTTCCAACTCCTGTTAAACCAGAAAACGAACTTCCATACACTATGGAAACATTCGATATCTTTGGTTACAACCGCTTCACTGAAGAAGATGATAAATTCATCGAAATCGAAGGCGGTAAACAAACTATCCATGTAATGGATATTGAAGGTGTTGGTCTTGAAGGTGGCTCCGATGGTGACTTTGACCCTCGTTCTGGCTTGTCCAAACAAGAACGTCAACAAGCTATCGACAAAGCGTACCAAATGGCATTCCAAGGTGGTGTCGACCCTAAAGTTCGTTCCAAACGTCGTGCTCCAGTTGACTTGATTCTTGATGCGAACTACTCCGTTCAAACTAAGAAAGCAATGGCTTCTTTAGCATTGAAACGTATGGATGCGGCTGTTCGTCTTGACACTAACCTCTTAACAAATGTAAACGATGTGTACACAATGGGTCAAACATTGAAAGACATCAATACATTCATGGTATCCAAAAACGCAGGCATGTTCAAAACTGTAGATCCTATCACAGGTAAAGTCATTCCTGTTACCAATACATTATGGATGGCTCAACGTTACCCATTACACGTAGCTACGTACGGTAACCATGTTCCTATGGCTGGTGAACGTTATGCTACATTGAGTGGTTATACTAAGAACTCCATTCGTCCATTGATTGATGCTGATGATATGGAAATCAAAGAAAAATTACTCACTGAGTACCAAATCAACTACATCGAAGCTATCGATGAAGATACATACATTCGTGGTACTCAAAACACTTCCCAAGTTAAAAACTCCGACTTGAGTGAAGAAAATAACGTTCAAGTGTTGCTTGAAATCAAACGCAAAATTGAACGTATGGCAGGTAAACGCCGTTATGAATTCTCTGATGAAGATGAATTGAGAATTTTCCGTCAAGACTGCGAAGAAATCTTCAGCGGTTACAAAGGAACTAAATGTCGTTCCATCGACATCCAAGTTTCTATGAACAAATGGGAAAAAACTCGTTCCATCGTTCACGTATACTTGGCAATTGTATTCCGTACATTCCAAAAACGTGCGATCATTGAAATCGACGTTAACCCAAGAACCTAAGAAAGGAGTCGTAATATAACATGAAATCTATCCAGCAAAATATTAAACGCAATACGAAAGATTTCTCGGAATTCGGCTTATGGGTTGGCGGTCTTGATGTTTCCACAAAGAACATTGACCAATTTGACCCTCTTCGTGCTGGTTATTCCCGTATCTTTATCGTACGACTTCCACGTTTCATGGAACGTATGGATATTGCGGCTGCAAAACGTTTTAAACATTTACTTGAACTTGGTTTCACTGGCATTGATGGTATCGCTGATACTACCATGGAAACTGAAGAATTGACTGGTGGTTACGCAGGGAACAAATTCCAAATTCCTAACGTAGTTAAAGATGAAACCGATTCCTTAACTATTAAAGTATACGAATTCTCCGGTTCTCCAATCCGTGAATTCATTGATACTTGGATGACTGGTATCTCTGACCCATTGACTGGTTTGTCTCATTATCATGGTCAAATCTCTCCTGAATGTCAATTTAAAGCATCCAACCATGTAATGGAAACTATCATTGTAAATACTGACCCAACTGGTATCGATATTGAATACTGTGCTATGTTCTCCAACATGATGCCTAAGAAAGTTGCAAAAGCTCATTTCAACTTTGAACCAGGCTCTCATGCTGCTGTATCTCTTGATTTGGAATTCACAGCTACTCGTTATGAATCCCCTCAAATCAATGAAATCGGCTCCGCATTGTTGAACAAATATCGCATCCTTCGCGATTACCTTGACTTCAACTCTGGCTACACTACTCAAATGGTTAATGCTATGCCATCTTACCATAACATGAATCATTTCTAATAGTTAGCAAAAAAAATAAAAGAGAATGGAACTTCGGTTCCATTCTCTTCTTTTCGTTTACTCATCACTTGGTGATAAGAATGCGAGGATATAATCCTCCGATACTTTACTATAAATATTGCTGCCGTTAGATCTTAAGATGTATTTTCTAAAAGCAACCTTTAGTGATTCAACTAGTGCTCGTTTTAGCTCTAACTCAGTTTTATAGTCTTCAAAATCTGGTATCGTTAATAACTCATCCCACGTATAGTGTGTACGCATGAATGTAATCACATCGATTAAGAATCGTGTCACATTTTCATTCTCTATGCACACTGCCTCGTGGTTTGGTTTTACCAATTTAATGTACCATGTGTGTTCTTCTGGCATAGTCTAATTACCTCCTTATATAACTATAATACTGATACGTTATATAACAGATTATTTCCTATTGACCACAACCAACTGGATCTCCAGGTACACGAAGGTCACTAATATAATAGTCTTTAATGCGTGGGTCATTGGATACTTCTGGGTCGATGGAATTGTTGTAGGTGTCAATAAGTTCATTAATTTCATTTGCTAATTCAACTTTAAACTCATCATCATCTAACGTAGCCAACCAATCAACATCGATGCGATCATTGAATTGACCATATAATCTATCATCAAGTAATTTTACAAATTCAAGTTTATCTTTATCCGCTGCAGTCATCCAACCATTGAAAGAATCCCGAACTCTAATGAAATATTGTCTAGCTATCATAATTGGTTTCTCCTTTTCAAGAAAATAGAAAATATAATGCTATGAAAAATCCTTCTATAGCTATAACGATAATATATATCCAAAATCACGACAGGTAATTTCAAATATACATTATGACAACGTGATAACTTAAATTGATTATAGTAGGAGGAAATAGACATATGGCACATTTACCATATTATAATAGCAAAGCTCATGAAATACCATCAGTGACACACATCATTTCCTTATTAAATAAGAAAGGATTAATGGATTGGTCTAATTGGTTGGGCTTACAACGAATTAAATATAGAGCTTTCTTAGATGAGAAAGCATTATTGGGAACACTCGTCCATAATAAAATCGAGTGTGATATTAATAAGACGCACTACTCTCCACATATTGATTATAAATTAGAAAGAGAAGCTGATGTGCGATTTAATTACTACCTACAGTGGAAACGTGATTGTAACGTCATTCCAAAATACTCTGAACTTCGATTACATAATGAGCGTTATGGTGGCACAATAGACTTTATTGGAACTATAAATAATGAGTTAACACTGGCTGATTTTAAGACGTCAAAGAAACCTCATTTTACCCATTTTATGCAACTAGCAGCCTATTTGAATTTATTACAATTTAAAGAACCAGAAATATACGATAAGCTGACTACCTGTCGTATTGTTTGTTTCACTGGTAAGGCTGATGTTCCTATTATTAGTAAATCGAAACGAATTGAAGAGATGGTAGAGTATAGAACGGCTTTTGAAAAATTATATGAAGCATTTATACTACTCAACCATATCAGTATCGAAGATTGGAAAGGACCTATCATATGATACAGAACGAATTATTTGCAGTAGCGTTTATTGCAGATATTCACTTTGGTGCTGTACGAACAGAAAAATTATATGAGCAACTCAAAGAACATTTCCTGCGAGTGATTGATGGGAAACGCCTTGATATGATTGTATTTGGTGGAGATTTATTCCATGGGATAACCAGCATGAACTATTCAACGGCTCATTCGGTTATGATGTTTATGGAAGAAGTCGTTGATATCTGTATTGAAAACAATATCAAATACATACGAGTCATTCAAGGCACTATGAGCCATGACAATCGTCAATTACATAACTTCCGTCAATATGAAACTCGGAATAACATTAATTTTCGAATTATCATGACGGTTGAACAGGAACATTTAGTGGAAGGACTTGATATTCTCTATGTTCCGGAAGAATATATGGAGCATCAAGATGAGTATTATGCTCCGTACTTATCAACACCTGACCAATACGATTTTATATTTGGTCATGGTATGTTTAAAGAAGTGGGGACTATGGCTAAAGCACAAGAAAGTGAAATCACTATGAGTCGTGCTCCTGTATTCGAGTCCAAAGAATTGATTACAGCTTGTAAAGGACCTATTTTCTTTGGTCATATACATACCAATACAGTAATCAAACATCATATCTATTACCCAGGGTCATTCTCTCGATTCCAACATGGTGAAGAGAAAGATAAGGGTTTTTATCTGTGCGTATATGATATAAACACACATAAGTACGCCGTAGAGTTTGTGAAGAATACTATGGCTGAAGAATATACAACCATTAAGGTTGAAGATTTTACAAAATATAGAGATCGACCACAAGATTTGGTCGATCTAATGCTATCTATCAAAGCTGATTTTGTAAGAGTTAAAATTGTTCTAGTACAGAAGGTTGACTTCTCCTACGCATTACAATATTTACGTGAGTTTGTTAAAGATAAACCACGGTTCAAATTGGATGTGACTGATGAAGCTCAATTTGTTAAAGAACAAGAAAGTGAGAAAGTTGTGAATACCTTATTAACCAAATATGCTTTTGTATTTGATCCGGGAATTTCACACGAAGAAAAGATTCAGAAGTTCATCAGTGTACGTCATAAGCGAGAAATCTCGTTAGATGTCATTAAAGATGAACTCAATTTGTTATAAGTAAGGAGAGGTCGTCCCCTTGTTAAAATCAGATGTTTCGTACCATAAGAAGCGGAATGAACGTGATGTTACATCACCATATGATTCCACGATGCATAAGGTACCAGTAAAATTTACAAAAAACTATTTGCAACAGTTCATAGGATTTATCTTTTCAGATGATCCTACGATTACTCGTATGCATCTAAATAACCTACAAAAACTATTGAATATAGTAGATGCAACACCATATGAAAAAGACGTGACAATGTATGCCCGTTTTTGGTTTGCTAAACGAGCATTAGATGCTCGTATCAGTATGGGTACCATTAACCGCACATCATTAATCTCTGCGGCTGAAGACCCAAATGAACCTGAATGTAAAAATATCATTAAATATCTCGATGAATATACAGATAAGAACCATGAAGAGATTCAATATACGATTAAATTGATTGAAACTCTATTACAACATGCCTATCTATTCTACTATCGAGATAAACTGTTCGATTCATTCTCCGATATCAATTGTGGTGATTATCTAAACATGGAAGAATCGACGAATAAAATTAAAACGGTAATCGGGAATCTATTAACCGATATTAGAAAATCCGAATCCAAAGCATCTATGAGTACATTCAGCTTAGAACAAGATGTAATGGAACCATTTGTAGAAGAAACCATTAAAAATGCCGCTGATGATAATTTGGCATTAATGACTGGTGTTCGGGCATTGAATGATATGCTATCACCAGGATATTTACCAGGTCGTTTATATATGTGGTTAGGGGTAACAGGTGGCTTTAAATCAGCTATGTTACTATACTCTTGCTATTGGATTAAAGCATTCAATCGAATCCAACCAAGACGTAAACCTACTGCTAGACCTACGGTATTATATATCACAACAGAAAACTCAGTAGAAGAATCCTTAATCCGACTATTCAACCTTTCTACATCAACAGAAGATATTAAAGACTTCACACCAGAACAAGCAATCGAATTAATGCGTAAGCAAGGTGGGTTGACATTAGAAGAGGGTGAAACCAATATCATCATGAAGTACTATGGTAACTTGGAAATTAGTACTTCCGATTTATATACAATCATAGATGAAATTGAAGAAGATAATAATGAAGTCATTGCTCTCGTATTTGACTATATTAAACGGATTCGTTCTAGTGAACCAACACAAGATGAAATTATGCGATTAAAATACGCATCCAATGAAATGAAAGATTTAGCCATCCGATTGAAGATCCCCGTTATTACAGCACAACAAATTAACCGTGCAGGTAATATGGCAATCGATGCTGCCCATGATGCAGGTAAAGAAGACTTGGGTAAAATGCTTGGTCGCGGTAATGTAGCACAAGCATGGGATCTATTAGAGAACTCCGACTGGGTTGGTGTTCTGAATGTAGAAAACGAACGGTCTACAGGTAAACGATACTTAACGATTAAAGAGTTAAAGAAACGTTACAAAACCATGACCGATCAATTATATATCAATCACCCATTCGTAGAGGGTAGTACGATTATGTTGGTGAATGATGTGAACTTAGATCATTCTGTATCTAAATTCTCCTTAGCCTCTGATTTAGCGGATATGGGGAATGAATTCGGTTTACATGGAGCTCATACTAGAAAACCACGTAAACAGGCAGGTGAACAAGAAGAAGTAAGTGAAGTGACTCGTTCATTCTCATTGAACGACACATTAGGTGCTGATCTTGTTACTATCGATGACTAAAAAGACAAAAGAACCGCATAGCGTCTGACGTATAATCAGTTCGCTATGCGGTTCTTTTGTTTATTCTTTTATTTATTAAGGAGAAAACTATGAAACACCAAACAACCTCAGCAACATTTTAGGTGATGTTCGTGTCCTAGTAATAGGGGTACAACCCATAGTCAACACATGGCAGCTTGAGGAACTATGGGTGGTGTATGTACCCGATACAAATCCCCGTATTGGGGATTGGTTTTGAGTATCTATTTGAAAGGCTGTCACCTCAGGATAACTCACAAGAACATAGTTGCAGCACTTATTTGATCTTGACTGTAGGTATGTATATTTGTCATTGATGATTCTAAAACCCCTCTACTTACACGACAATCGGAAAGAGATTAAGGGTCCCGCTTGTGTATAAATTATTTAATACATATACAGTCTGATACATGTTGCGTGTGCAACCTAATTTATTGTTATAGTTTTTTATAGGTGTTTATAAGTTAATGATCTCATCTTTAATTTGAGATCGATTCGCTGTTATCACCGATTTCTCTTTAATAACCATTTCATTAAGGAAATCCAAAATATCACCATTAAATAGTTTAATACCTTTTTGGAGATCCTTAAATTGGGTAACGGATGTCATATGATTGATTCGTAGAATCAATGGAGCCATTTCAATAGTTCCATACAATTCATTGGCTAACATATATGGTTTATATTCATATTTCTTAGCATCTACGTCATTCATAACATACGTTTTTGTGTATTTAGCAATATGGTAACGGTATTTGCTCAATAATGTAAATACGTTCAGTAATAGTACATTATGATTATCCAATTTTACCAATTGCTCAATTTGGAAGTTCTTATAGGAAATCTTAAGATTCTTTCCTGTTATAATCTGTTGCGTTATCGTTTTCGCATCTGATATCATCTGGATACCTCACTTACTATTAACGATGTTCATCAGCAGGTTCCATTGGATTGATTTGTCCATTAGGGAACATCACTTCCATACGAGTTACAATACAATCATTTGGATCATGATTCATGAACATACAGATGAGTCGAGATCCTTTTGGGATTAGTCCTTTATCCCCTTCATGAGGGAAATGATGATCATGGTGGAAGTGGTGACAGACTTTTAAGTCTGATGTACCTGGACAACATGTTTGAGCTCCATGTACTAGATTGACGCAATTACCTGGGCAATCATGAAACGAATGTCTATGGGCAAGTGGCATCTGTACACGAGCTATGATATAGTTTGCTGATTGAACTTGAGATGATGATTCTAGTTTACAATCACCAGAGTTCATAAAAGAGGTTTGATCAACCCCTGATTGATTTGTATTTGCAGAACCAGTTTTTTGACCCATTAATTTCGGTACATAAATTTTCATTTGTGTAGCACATGGATCTGTATCTTCTACTAGATAGCAATACTCAAACTGGTCTAATGAAAAATCATTACCGCCTGCATTTTGCATACTATTTCCTCCTTTATATTAACATAATGTGCGAAATAAGCATCCATAGAGTTATGTTAACATCTCTATAAAAGGAGGTCCATCATGTCTAAATTCTATAAACATCAATGGTTTGGACGAACTTCTGAATATCCGAATGTGACGGAACCTAAAGATGAATTCTACGAAGACATTCGTAGGGTGAATACTAAGGAACGGTTAGCAATCGAAAAATATATGATGACTGAATATGACTATCGGCGAGAAATCCCAAATAAACCTGGGTATGATACTCGTATGGATATGAATCTTCATCCATATTATGCTAAAACACTCTGTCCACATTATCACTTGGAAGACGAACATGCCTACCATGTAACTAATGATGATACAAACTGTGATTATTGGAATCCACAAGAGTCTGATATCGTAAATATGAAGGGCTATAATGCCACTAATATTCGTATCATGCATCAAGTATCCAAACGTATCGCAGATTTAACTAAACTATTAGGCTTGATTAACGATTTAACGAAACCTCTTGATTTGGCATATATTCAATGCAAATGCCCAGCTATTAATAGTTCTTTATTTAGAACTATTCTTTCTGTTGCGTTTAATGAATTGCTTAAGAAAGATATGGCGTTAGCGACTAAATTACAAGCCCTTATTAATCCAGTAGATACTCCTGCTGATAAGGACCCTGAACCAGGTAAAAAAGATGCAAGTACTTCTACTGAAGATATTCCATCTGGTACATCCGTTCATCGTCCAGAATATACAAATTATCCTAAGATTAGTGAAGAATTCATTGAACGAATTTTGAAACAAATCTACGAAGAAGGAAATTGGAAACCTACTGAAGGTAAACCAGGTCATCAAGATGGTAACACACAAGTGCAACCACCTACAGTAGAAGATCCAACTCCGAAAAAACCGGAAGGAACATCAGAAACAACAACGCATGTAACCGAACAACCTTCTCCAACAACTGAACATAACACTGTTGCTACTACTGAAACAGGAACAGAAGCGACTGGTACACCAGCTGCTGAAACAACACATACAGAAACAAATGTAAGTGTTGAACCAACAGCTGAACATCATACTGATCCAACAGCTTCTACAGGTCCTACTTCTCATACTGAAGCGGCTACAGTAACTGAACAACCAGTTACTGACCCACCAGTAGCACATACTGAAGAATCACACTAAGTTGATTATTTTTGTAAGGGGTAGTACACAGTATGCTAGAAGTGATAAAGCCTGTACAGTCTGATTTTAATTGTTATTGTAACCTAATCGTACATGATCAAGATATAATCAATGGTCAATTTGCTTCCAGCATATCCGTGCCTAACATGAACCAAACTGAAGTCAGTTTGAAATTTCAAGATTCAATCAATCAAATTGAATCGATTCGGGTACATGAGTGGTCTAACGGTTCATTTTATACACTCTTAAAAGAATATTTTCGTTCTTTTATTGGTATATATGACATGCCCAGTGAAACCAACATGCTTGAAATGTATAAGATCATTAAGACCCTCGTTTATACGTATTTTGGTTTACCAAGAGGACATAAATTCATTCGCACTATCACGTTTAGGGACTTTGATAGTACCATAGCGATTGAGTCGATTACGTTACTCATTGGTGGAAAAGATTACACTATAGACTTTGATTTTTAAAAAATAAGAGTATATACCTTGTCGTACATAGGTATATACTCTTACTATTGTATTTTATATAGAGGAAGTTATACTAATGGAATTAAATAGAGGTCAAGAGACTGCCTTACAAAATCTCTTACATTGGTGGAAGCATAAGACTAAGCAAGTATTTGAAATATCGGGTGCTGCTGGTACAGGTAAAACCACGATTGTCAAAGAGTTAATTGAAGCTTTATGTCTATCCAAAGACCAAGTACTATTTATGGCATATATCGGTAAAGCTACGTTAGCATTAGCTAGAACTGGTCTAAATGCCAAAACAATTCATAGTTCCATTTGTAATATAGAGATGGTACCTAAAGAAGATGAAAATGGAGATCCTATTGTGACAGAAAAGAGTCACTATATATGGGTTCCTAAGTTTAGTCGTAAACAGCATCTCGATGGCGATATTCGTCTAATCGTAGTTGATGAAGCGGCTATGGTACCAGAAGAATTAGCAAAATGGATATTGGAATTTAATATTCCCGTTATTGCATTAGGGGATTTAAATCAGTTACCGCCAGTTATTGGTAACTCATTCTTCTTAAAGAACCCTGATGTGATACTAACAGAAATTATGCGTCAAAGCGACGAATCCCCTATCCCTTGGTTAGCTAAAGATATTTTAGAGGGGAAACGGTTAACACGAGGTCATATTGGTAATTCTATTGCCATTATGTCACAACGTGATTTTGATAAGAAGTTATTCACATACAGTGACATTATCATCTGTGGCACTAATAAAACACGCGATAGTCTGAATAACTTCTATCGAAAAGTGTTATTAGAATACACTACTGATGATCCAGTAGTTGGTGACAAAATGATTTGCCGTCAAAATAACTGGAATGCTTCGATTGGTGATAATATTTATCTTATCAATGGTATGGTTGGCTATATCACTGATATTGATTTAGAATCATCGAGTGCCAAACGTCTGACCATTGATTTTCGTCCAGAATTTATGAATGAATCGTTCATCGATTTGCCAATGGATAGAGACTACCTTAAATTACCAGCGGCTTATAGAAAATCACATATGTCGCGACTCAATAAGTTTGAATATGGCTATGCGATCACTTGTCATTTGGCTCAAGGTAGTCAATATAATAAGGTTATTGTGATTAATGAACCATTCGGCGACTATCGATTTAGACGTCAATGGTTATATACTGCGGTAACACGTGCCATTGACCAATTGATTATACTGGAGTAGCTATGAAAGAGTTATTTACATTAACTGGAGTTGATTTGGAGAACCCATTATCCAAACAACTTATATTTAAACCAAAAATCATCGAATATGATTGGCGTGCTAAAAATAAGCGAATGGCTCAACATATTCGTGAACGCTTGCTAGGAAACTCTACAGTGAATAAAAATAAGTCTTCTAACAAGCGAGTAACTTCAAATAAGAAGAAGAAAAGGAGGAAACGATAATGGATATCGGTGAATTCCAAGCTATCATTAATAAAAAGGGTATTGACAAGTTAGCAGGGATTATCTTCGATAACTCGATTCGTTGGTATTTCGACGATAAACGTAAAGTACCAAATACGGATCCAGCAACAAAAGATAAACACCCATTCAAACTTGAACCTGTTCCTATTAGTGACTGCTTTAAAATCGAAACAGATATTTCCTGTTTATCTCGCAAAGTATATTTCCCTGGTAAAAGTCCGTATGATGAAGATAATAAAGCATACTACTGGGACGTAGTCCATGTGGAAAATATTCAAAAGCTTATCTTTGCTGATGATAAGAACGTAGATTACCTACGTATGAACTTCGATTTATCTTTAACTTAATCGATAACAGTAAAACAAGTTGGAATAGAAATATATATTATTTCAACGTGATAGAACAATTCTCTATCAATATTTTATTATTTTGCTAGGAGGTTAATAACACATGGCAAAGAAAAACAAAGACAAAAAAGACAAATTGAATGGCATTCAAAAAATCTTGGCTGGCATTCGCCAAGAACGTTATGCTCTTGAACAAAAAGAAAGAGATACTCAGTTTGAATGTCTACACAAACGCGGAAACTCTATGCGTCTTAAAGAGACAAAAACAGAGGGTGTGTTCCGTTGTAAAGAATGTGGAGCTAAGTTAGACTTCCGCTTCTTAATGAAACAAAATGACCCTAAAAAGGTAAAGGCTCATTTGAAAGAATGGAAACGTGATGGTCTTAACTATGCTAACTTGACTAAGTTACAAGCAGACTTCAAACCAGATTCTGATGAGCTTAAAAAGTTGGTTAAAGCACAACGTGCTATCGACTGGTCTGCTCGTGCATTTAAAGTGATCATGTTGAAAGAAAATAAAGCTTTCGGTAAGAAAGGTAAGAAACATGGTAAACATGGTAAGAAATATCGTTCTTCCATGACAATCACTGGTGGCGGTAGCTCCATTCTTCGCCGATAATAGTTTTGGAAATTTTTAAATCGATTTAAAAGCTTCCATAAACGAAGCTATAATAAGGAATATGGGTATATCCCATATTCCTTATTTTTTATTTTTAAAGGAGAAATCAATGTATACAAAAGAAGAACTTGAATTATTGATTCAAGGTACACCAATTGATGAAAACAATGAATTTATCACAGGGAATATTCAACCAGACGTCCCATTCATGTATTATAATAGAGATACTGATTATTTGATGGAAGCTGTATTGGATTCCGAAACGGGTGAATTGGAAGACATTGATGCGATTGCACCAATGGTTTATATTTTGAAATTTATGCCAGAACGTTCTGGATTTTCTTTAATTGAAATGGGTGACCCCTATCAGTTGATTAGAACTGGTGAATTAGTTGATGGTGATATCATTATGCTTATTTCCATTGCTGATGATACTGAAGTAGTTACTAGTCTACTAGATGTGGCTGATGAAAATGGTATCTATATGGTCATGACTAATGTTGATGCTATGCTACATCCTGAACGTTATGATGATGAAAGTCATATTGATATCAATGATATTGAGGAATATGTTAAGTCCCAAGGTATCACATCATTAGAAATCTCTAAAGAAGATGATGACGATGATGATATAATTCCAGATGATCACTTAACATTGTATTCTGGTACGAATATTTTCAAGACGGCAGTTAAATATAGTGAAAGAGTTAATTTATTGGCTCATATCATTGAAGCTGTCGATCAATAACTAAGAATAAGGTAGCAAGCTACCTTATTTTTTTAATGCCTGTATACTAGTACAGACCATTAAAGATAATACGCAAATAGACAAATTAGTATTTGTTATTTATACTAGGAGGTCCATTTAAGATTATGGCAAAGTACAAAGATGATAACATAACCGTCATCACAGATGACCTTGAACGTCTTCGTGAGAGGACGACTATGTATATCTCTTACAAAGGTGAGAAGGGTGCCTTGCATCTATGTAAAGAATTGATCAATAACGCTATTGATGAATCTATGTCACCTCATTCTCCATGTAAGAATATCTACATCGCATTTGATGTAAAAGAAAATAAATTAACCGTAAAAGATGATGGTCGTGGTATTCCATTTGAGCATGTTATTGACGTTGTATCCCAACTACAATCCAGTTCTAACTTCGGTAAAACCAAAGAGGGTGCTGAAGTATCCTTTAAAGCTGGGGAAAATGGTGTTGGTTTAACAGCCATTAATGCCTTATCAGAATACTTAACACTTACCATCACACGTGACGGTAAACGTGGCACCTTTGCGTTCGTTGATGGACGTCTTAAAGGTGAACCTATATACGAAACCGTATCCAAGGAATTGCATGGTACTGAAGCGATCTTCGTACCAAGTGCTAAGTACCTTGGCAAATGTAATATTGATGAAGGAGAGTTGTTCGAATGGATCGATACTATCTCTTACTTCATGCCGAGTAATAAAACGATTTACTACTCTGCGATTAAAAAGAAAGGTGACGAGAAGAAAGCCATTAAGTTAAAACATAAGAATGGTCCAGTTGAACTTCTCGAATCCACTATTAAGAAACCTCTATTGAGTTCCACAATTCACTTTACTGTGAAAGATCCGAATATTCAAGTATGTTTCAACTATGATGAGAATGATAGTACTGATGGCTATAACACTCTCTCATTCTGTAACTGGGTTAAAACCGTTCAACATGGTGAACATGTGAATGGTGCTAAGACTGGCTATTGTCAAGCTATGTCTAAGATTACCCAAGAGTATATGACTGATAACGAAAAGAAAAAGTGGAATATCACTTTTGAAGATATTCGTTTGGGTCTATGTACTGAAATCTTCGTATTCCATAATGACCCACAATTTACGAACCAAACGAAAGAAGCGGTTGGTAATCGTGAGTTAGGAAAAGAGATTCGTGATGCAGTCTACGATGCTGTCATGAAGTATATGAAATCACATGCTTCTGAAGCTAAGAAGATTGCTACGTATATTAAGAAAAATGCTCGTGCAAGACTCGAAGTTTCTAAGATCCGTAAGTCTGATTATAAACCAATGGATTCCTTAGAAGAATCTATTATGAGTGGGTATAGTCCAGCGATTGGTAAAGGATATAAGGAACTATTCATAGTCGAAGGGGATTCTGCGAAAGGTGGCGTAACTGCTGTTCGTGACCCTATGACACAAGCTGTATTTAAAATCAAAGGTAACCCAATGAATACCTATGGTGAACCATTAGCGAAGGTTCTTCAAAACGAAGAATTGAAAGCGTTAACCAAAATCATTGGTACTGGTATTGGTAAAGACTTTGACTTAAGTAAATCGAAGTTCGATAAAATCATTATCTTCGTCGATTCAGATATTGACGGTTATAATATGACTTCGTTACTATCTACATTCTTCTTATGCTTCATGCCTGAGTTGGTACAACAAGGTATGTTATACAAAGCGAAAGCTCCATTATACATCTTAAAAGACCATAAGCATAAGTATATTCTTTCTAAGGTGGATTACTATAAGCTATTCGCCGACAATGTTGTTGAGAACGTGACTCTTACGAATAGTAAAGGTCATAAACTATCCAACAAAGAAATGCATGAGTTAATCAATATCAACTCTGATTATCTATTGGAGCTTGAACCACTAGCTCAATACTTCTATACGAACCCAGAACTCATTGAGTTCACGCTATTGTATGGACAAACCAAAACCTTCAATAGTCAATTAAAGAAGCGTTTCCCTGAATTAGCATATGATGCTAAAACTGGGGTTATCCAAGGTTCTATTAATGGTATATACCAATACCTATTGGTTGATGTAGCATTCTTTAATAAAGCATCTCGCTTAATGAAATTCATTAAAGAAGCGAATCATTCCGATATATATTATACTATGGAAACCAAAGATGGTGGGAAAATATACACCAGCTTAGGTATGTTCTTCCGTGAAACGAAAAAGTATTTACCACCAATCGAAGAACGGATAAAAGGGTTGGGTGAGTTGGATAAGACAATCATGTGGGAAACTACATTGAATCCAGCTAACCGCGAATTGATTCGGTTAACGATTGATGACTTGGAACGTGAATTAGATACTGTTAAAGTATTGCATGGACCAAATACAAAACTTCGTAAAGCGTTTATGATTGATAATAGTCATAAATTCAATCGTGATGATTTGGATAACTAATTATGATTATACCTGTAATACTACTACTAGTTGTGCTGTTGGTACTATCGATAGGTAGCTACCAACACACAAAAAGTATACAACATACAAAATCACATAACGGGTTTTATGAATAGGAGGTGCATCATTATGGAACTACCAGAAATTATCGCTATCATTATTGTGATTCTACTGGTTAGTGCACTCGGTGGATTATATCTATATCTTGAAACCAAGGAAATGGAAGAATCTCAGCAGTATTTCATATTAAGGGAACAGTGGAGAGAACGTAATGGCGAAAAAGACAAAGAAGAAATTTAGTGGTAAAATCACCGATATGTCTTTATACACCAATAACCGTGGTGTAGTGGAAGAAAATATTGGTGCCTATAATGAAGATGGGATGTATAAGTACGGTACTAACGTTGTATTAGCACGTGCTATCCCAGATATTACAGATGGATTAAAACCGGTTGAACGTCGTGTATTGTATGCGACAGCTAAGATAGCGGGTGCGACTAAGAAGATGACAAAAGTATTGTCATTGATTGGTGACGTTATCAAGATTCATCCTCATGGTGATTCCTCTGTAGAAAATGTAATTACTGGTCTTGGAAAAGACTGGGAAGTCCCATATCCATTGATGACAATCGGTGGTAATAATGGCCAGATTGCTGGTAGTCCATCAGCAAGTGCTCGATATATTACGGGTCGTGTATCTGACTTTGCGTATGATTGTTTCTTTAGTGAATGGGATGATAAAGTAATGGATATGGCTCCAACGTATAATCAGGACCTTATGGAACCATTATCATTGGCAGCTAAATATCCAAATATGTTATTGAAACCATCTACTGGGTTTACATTTAGTATGGCTACCTATGTACCATCCTTTAACCTAGTAGAAGCATTTGAAGAAGTTATCAAATGCATTAAAGACCCAGACTATCATCCATATCTTATTCCTGATATTCCATCTCGATGTGATATTATTGATGAAGGTCAATTTAGTGAGATTTGTGAAACTGGTAAAGGTGTATTCAAGATGCGTTCGACGATTATCGAAGACCCAGATGAACATACCTTAACGATTACATCTCTCCCATATAAAACTAAAATTGAATCTGTTATTGCAAAGATTGCAGAATTCAGTAAAAGTAAACAACTCCCTGGATTAAAACGAATTAATGATGCATCTGATGCTGAGTCGGTATACCTCATTCTTGAGTTTGCTAAAGAAGTAGACTTACATCAAATGAAGATGTTCTTATATTCTAAAACAGGGTTGGAAAGTTCATTCCCAACACAAATGAACTTCGTTGATAACTACGTAGTTAAACTCTTTAACCTTCGAGACATTATCCATAGCTGGATTATGAATCGTCGGTTGTTTAAACGTAAAGTGTATACCATTCGATTAGTTAAATTAAAAGAATTGGTATATATCACTGAAGTATTAATTGACATCATTGAAACGCCAGGTAAAGCTGAAAAAATCATGAAAATGATTAAGAAATCAGAAGATGATAAATTGATTAAAATGCTTAATAAGGATTATGCCTTAACAACCGTACAAGCTAACAAAATCATCAATCTTCGGATGAGTGAATTCAGCAAATCGGCATTGAAACGGTTCAAAGAACGATTAAAAGACGCTCTTGATGAAATTAAAGTATGTGAAGAATTGATTACTAAACCTAAGAAATTAGATAAGGTAATCATTGCAGAACTTGAAAAGGGTATTGCTAAATATGGTAAGCCTAGATTATCTCGAGTCGTAAAAGCTAAAAATGATGCTAAGTATAGTGATACTGAACATCTTATCGTATTCACGAAGAATGGGTATGTTAAGAAATTACTTGACAATGTAAAATCCATTGGTGAATTAGCACAAGGTGATGAACCAGTAGAGATTGTACATGCGAATAACTTAGATAGCTTAATCTTCTTCGACCGTAAAGGCTATGTACATGCATTAGAAGTTGGTGAAATTCGAGCATCTGATAAAAAATCATATGGTGAAGCATTGAGTAAATATGTGAATATCAATGGTGATGTAGTAGCTATCTTCACAAAAGATGCCGTGAAATCCAATGAAGCATTCACATTCATTACCAAGAAGGGTATTATCAAGAAAACGTCTTGTTCTAAATACCCATTCCGAACATCAGTAGCTAGTATCATCCTTAATAAAGATGATGAGTTAGTGTCTGTACTTAAAGGTAAAGATGCTATGGATATCATTGCCTATACAAAACAGGGTAATGGTCTACGATTTGATACAGGTACATTTACTGAAACAAATCGAATGAGCCGTGGTGTCATTGGTATCGATTTGGCACCAAATGATGAAGTGGTTGGTATTGCTCGTATTACCAATAGTGATGACCAAATGCTTATCTTAACCGATAAAGGCAATGGTAAACGTTGTACATTAGATACATTCGCTAAATCTGATCGACGCGGTCAAGTTCTCAAGTTGATTAGTTTGGGAAAAGGTGAACATTTAGCCTTCGTTATTGGCTGTAATGATTTCTGTGAATTCAGAGTCTTATTGAAAACTGATATCTTTGATGTATCAGCTGATGAATTCCCAGAACTCACTCGTAACCATCCCGGTAAGAAAGTCATTCCTGTTCGTAAGGGTGATACCATTATCAAAGTGGTTCGTAAGTAATAAGAAAAAGAGGAACTTTTCGTTCCTCTTTTTTTTTGGTTAATTTGACATCTATTTAAGTACAATAACTATGTATTTAGAAAGGATGGTACAGCTATGCTATATAATGGTATAGACATGGACACATTCCTGTTACAATTACGAAAAATTATTCGGTCTGCTGTTATCAAACAGAGTAAACAAGCAAAAAAATATGAAACTAAAAATACCAAATTAATGGGTGATGCCTATGTAGCAGCCATTGAGACGGGTGACTACTGGGATTCATATATTACGTTTGAACGCAGCGTTCTTGTTAAAGCGGGAATAGATCGTCTCTTATTGACGAAATGCCAACAAGATAAAGAAAATATCCCTCCTCAGTATAGAGATAGGGTCGTTCAACTTCAAAAGAACTTAATCATTGGTTCCTTTGAAGAGCATAATAACTACTATCGTATGTTACATGGTGAACCAGACATGGAAGATACCGATTTTGTCTACGTTCCGGAGAACCGTTTTGGGATTCCCACGAATGTTCCAGTACATGAATTGGATCCTCAACTAGCTCACTTAGTAACAACTAGTGGTATAGCTGATGAACTGATCGCGAAGCATCCTGATAAACCATATTTGAAATTTTTAGGTGGCTACGCTATACCATATCATACAGCTAGGACTGCTAGAAACTATGAATTACTATATGTATTACCATCAGACATAGAGTATATCTCTAACGACTTCGTTAAGTTCTATAATGAAGCTCGTGACTATGTCATGATGGGTTTATATACCCAAGAAGACAACAAGATGTTTGAATATTACGATGAATTCATGGGATTCTTAATCATGATTATAGCTATCCAACGATTCATCGCTAACATCTTTAAACAAGGTATCACTCGTGAGTTCTATGATGATTCATTGATACGATACTTATTCGAAGGATATAATATGCCTTACTTTGAAGAGATCGCCGTATTATACCAACGAATCATTGCAAAGGATTTGAACTTGATGTTACAAGTGAAATCCTCTAACCAAGTCATTTATGATATTTCCAATATCTTCAACTTCATCAAGGTTAACGTATACAAGTATTACTTGGTAAAAGACTATAAACGAGATACGAATGATAACCCAATCATCAAGTATAAAACAATTGTGGATGAAGAGGGTAATCCAAGAGAAGTGATCGACTGTGAGAATACATGGAATGTATGGTTCCAACGTGTGAACATTCGTGATATGGACCCTGCTGCTGCGATTGCTAATCCAGATAACAAAGTAGATTATCACGCCATTACCGATGGTGATCCATATTGGATTAACGATTCTGACTTAATGGAAAAGATTTGTCATAATAACTTCAACTCTATTATCACGAAGTATATGTCAATCGACTTGATTTATAGTATGACTAAGACGTTCTATGAATCTACTTATACCATTCGTATGTGTATCGACAATCAGGATGAGATGGATAAGTTAAAAATGAAACTTCCTAGGTTAAGTCCTGATTATGTTAACCTATATGAATTGGTTATTTTCCTATGTACGTTAGTTGCTAATAAGTTTGGTCTACGTGGTGAGATTCCTCTTAAAGGGTATCAAATCGCTAATGTATATGGCTTTAACTTCAAAGGGGATATCCCTAAGATTCGTGATGATTTATTGTATGGTAAAGGGGCTTGTTCTAAACGCATTGACCCTGAAATCCTTAAGTTCTTCACCAAGATTCATACACCAACCATCAATGATGTTGATGACGTATATCGTAACATTAATGGGTTACGTAAGTTTATTGACGAACGTATGCGGTTGACTAAAGACCTAGAAACCTATGAGTGTTATAAGAAACTCTATGACTCTCTACTTATCACAGAGGACGTTAAAGAGTTATATAAGAAACCAAATGGTGAATATGCAACGAGCTATGAAGACTTATTGAGAGATTTACGTCCAGATCTATGGAATATCTTTAATGATATCCGTGGTAAACGTAAAGACTTAGATGACTTAATCAACTACATCTTACATAAACTATCCTCATTAGATGATGAATTCCAATTCATCAGTAGTCTAAATGAGAAGACTGATTTGATTAAGATGGTTGAAAAGTTAGTCAATGAGTTTAAATCCTATACCGTATCCGATGCATTCTCTGACCTAGTATACGTATTAGATGACCCGCATTTCAATATGCTTAAAATCCTTGATAAACTCAAGGATATGGAAGTGAATATGACGATTGAGGATCGTAAAGCATTACAATATATCTACGATGATTGTATTTCTATGATTACAGTAACGAATAAATATGATGATAAGATTAAGTTCACTGAAGAGTATCGTACATGGTCTTGGCAACTCGTTAAAGACTTCATTCACTTTACAGATAGAATTCACTTCATCTGGAAAGATATGCAATTAGATGACCATTTCGCTATGCAATTCTATGATATCATTAGTACATCTAAAGATATTGACTTGAAAGATTCCGCAGGTGATAAGGTAGACATCTCTGAGCTATTGCACTTTATCAAAGATAAATCTTTCCGTGAGAAATTCCCATTAAGTGAAGTAGTAGTACGTAACTTTATCGTTGACGTTATCGTTAATAGCAAACTTGATTTATTTGATCATATTCAAGCAGAAGAAAAGGTTGCAATCTATCAAAAGTTAACGGCCTATCTAATGGAATGGTATGTATATTCTTCAGTAACTTATTTGAAGGATCGTTTCCCATTACATATGAAGAATAAACATCGATTAACGAATGATGATCCAGCTGACCTTAGCTTTAAGGATTTCCAAGATTTATTCGATGATCATAGTATGACAAAAGATAGATCGCTACGAAACGGTATGTTAGTTAAAACCCTCATGCCTTATTTTGCTAGCGATTATGCATTCAGAGATCGTAGATTCTTAAGTGATTTGCATTATATTGAAAGATTTAACCCAAAAAACAATACAGTAGAATCTATTATTGACAACAGTGTGTATCCTATTACAGAAGCTCCTTTGAAGAGTTCATTAGGTACTGCAACTAAAGTAACAGGTACTGGTAAACAACTAGTATCTAAAGACAATATACAGTTTAAACACACGATTAAGAAACACTATAGTTAACTAGTAAAAGGAGAATTCAGTAATGAGTAATATTGTTAACAAAAAACTCTCCGATCGTATCGGTACAGTTGATGTTTTGAAAGAACAGTTCTCTGCTCCTGCAACTAAACAACCTAAAACGTTCCGTACAGAAATCAGTGCAACTGACGAATTCGGCAATGTGTTGTTTACTAATGAGCATAATGAAACAGTACTTGGTGGTGCCATTACAGTAATGGAAAAAATGTGGGGTATCCGCTCTCCATTACAAGTAGCCACTATCAATGAAATTATGGATATTAACTCCAACGTAGGCGTTGACCCTAATCCATTAACACAAGATGATATTGTATGCCTTTGGGGTGTGGGTATCGGTGGTTCTGGTGATGCATTTGGTTCCATTCGTCCAGTCAACTTCTATGAACGTGAAGTTGGTCAAAACGGTCAACGTGATGAAATGATTCCATTCCGTGTAGTACAAACTCCATTGAGTGGAGATGATGCTGCTAAATACCATATGGTGGAAGAACGTCATTCCGATGGGTTATTCGCATACTACCTTAAAGGTTTTGAACAAACTCCACAAATCAAAGTATTGTGGAAAGATGGTGAAGAAGGCGAAGATGGTTCTGAAGTAAAATCCGATGTTCACAATACGTCTCGTCGTGATCTTATCGAAGCTTTCGTAGAAATGCATTTGAAACTCACTAAAAAAGACGTTCGTGAATGGTTCGACGTAAATGGTAATATCCAATTATCTCGTATCAATACTATCGCACTTTTCACAGGTAAACGTGTGGAAATTGCTCCTGGTAAATTCGACTATGTAAACGTAAAAATGTTCTCCAAATTGAATTTGGATAATGAACCATTGACAAACACTAAAGAAATTAACTTCACATACCGTATTTACACTAACTAATCACAATTATTGCGGATATAAGATTAATTTCTTATATCCGCTTTTTTATTCTGTAAAGGAGTTAGCACAATGGGTTTAATTGATAAGATCCATAAGTTATTTAAAACAAATACACATAAACTATCGGTTGTATTATCTCAAGATATCGATGAAAAGGTTGATTTTATTGAAATCAATCAAGATATAGATGACGCTGTTATCGATGACCATTTTAATAGTCGTTTCATATATGGTCTACAAGATGTGCGAGATAGTATATTAGAAGATAAAAATCCTAAAAAAGCATTACAGCTTATGCGAAAAGCTAAGATATCTATGGCTGAAATCGAAAAGTTTTTCGATAAAGAGCTATTTATTGGTGGTTCTAAATATCATAAAGTTCCACTTAAAGAAGTGCTCTTATACTGCAATGATACTAAAAAAGCAAAACCTGGTTTTATTGATCTTACTGTAAATATTATTGTAATGGCGCGGTTATTAGAACTTGGCTTAACTGAGTATATTAATAAAAGTATCGTTTCATTATACGAGTCCGATGATATTAAGATAGCATCTATAGTAAGCAATATCAATAGAGGTAATTTTTCCGATATTCCAAAAGAATGGCATCCCGTATTAAAATATAGCGAAGAACTATATACAGTTGGTTCCAAAGTTATCCAAAAATATGAAACATTGGCTCGCGAATTGACAACGCTATTGAAGCAATATTTTAATGATGCAATTAAGAAATACTATACCGAATAAGGAGTGTTATGATGGGAATAATCGATAGAATACATAAACTATTTAAAACCGATGCCTATAAATTAAAGGTTATCTTATCTAAAGATATCCAAGATGAAGTAGACTTTGTTAAATTCCATGAAGATTATGATGATACGATCGATGATCATTTTACTAGACGATTCGTATATCCTCTCCATGATGTTAGAGATGCTATTAAAGAACGAAATGCTAAGAAAGCTATATTATGTCTTAAAAAGGCTAAAATCACTATCCCTGAACTTGAGAAGTTCTTTGATAAAGAATTCTTTGATGGTGGTAGTCGGTTACGAAAAGTTCCATTAGTTGAAGTATTAAAACAACGTAATCAATATAGTTATACGGGCCCTAAAGATGTTATAGCTACTGTGGATGCTATTCTATCTGAAGTATTACAAGAATTTGGTACATCTGAACTCATTGTATCTAATATAATCAAACTAATGGTAGAAGATGGTATGGATAAAAACGAAGCTGATAATATCGTAATCGATAGACATTATGACAAAATCCCAAAAGAATGGCATCCTGTTTTGAAACATGTAGATGAAATCGAAGCGATTGCTAAAACAGTTTACAAAAAATATGAAACACTATGCAATCATCTATTGGAATTAGTGGTAAAATATTTCAATGAAGCGGTAGCTAAATATTACGACCCAAAAAAGTAACTGAGGCTACTTGTCCACGCTACCTATTTAAACCAAAAGCAATTGATAAAGCATTCATCAAGGAGTATAAATCCGTGAATGACTTCATCAATAAGATTAAGGTAGATGATGATCATCAAGGTACCGTACTGTATTATGAAGGTGAACTGGTTGGTGTTGTCAATGTACAACAATCCACACATGGTTTACAAGCATTATGGGTACATGATGATTATCGTAGAATGGGAGTAGCCCGTCAACTATTAAAGATTGCTACCACTAAGCATGGTTGTAGTCAACTCACAATTGATAAAACAAACAGTGCTGCTATATCACTATATAAAAGTGATGGTTGGACGTCATATAAAGATGACGACCAATATTTGTATATGAGAAAATAGGTGAATTATATGATTACAGAGACTAATAAAGCCTATCTTTTATCATTAAAGCCAGATCAATTGACCAAACAATGGTTTGATGAAAATTGTTCTCGTCATTATGATCCAGTTATGAAAAAGATGACTGAACCTAAGTTTAACTTCCAAGATAAGTTTACACTTAAACCAAATGAGTATGTCAATACCACAAAAGTAGAAACTAATGTTGGTCAATTACTCGTTAATAAGTATTTATATGAAGCTATCCCGAATATTCAAAAAGTATTAGGGTATATTGCCGAACCGATTACCAATGGTAAATTAGGTAGTATTGAAAGTGACGAATTATCAAAAGCTCTTCTTGATGGACATATCACAGCTGAAGATATGTGTGAATACTTCAATCGACTACAATGGTTAGGTAATACTATCCATACAAACGTAGCACCATCGTTTACTGAAGGTACAACGAAAAATCTTGCTAAAGTTATGAAAATTCGTGATAAGCTATATGAAGAAAATAAAGAAGCGTTAGCTAAAGGTGATGCTGTTGTTGCTAATAAAATAGAAAAACAGCTTATCGATATGACCAAAGAAGAATTGAAGGATGACATTGGTTTGACGTTATATACATCGGGTGCTCGTGGTAGTTTTGAAAATAACTATAAAAACCTTTTCTTAACTCGAGGTCCTGTATATAACCCAAATACTGGTGGCTACCAAATCATTAAACGTTCCTATATGGAAGGGTTAGAGAAGGACGATGTTCCGTCCTATGGTACAGAGGTAGTTAATGGTGCTTATCCTAAAGCCATTGGTACAGCCGTGGCAGGTTATGCTACTAAAAAATTCTTTGCTGCGTATCAATCAGCCGTATTAGATAAACGTGGTTCGGACTGTGGTACGAAGGCGTATCGAAAAACGCTAATTACTAAAAAGAACTATCAGAAACTAATGTATAGATACATCGTAGACGGTAATAAACTAATAATGTTAGATAACTCTAATATTAAATCATACATTGGTAAGGTAGTTAATTTACGATCTCCTCTATATTGCGTAGGAGATAAATTGTGTTCTAAATGTGCAGGTGATTTATATTATCGCCTAGGCATTGAGAACATCGGGATGTCAACGTCTGCTATCGGTTCAAGTTTACTAAAACTATTAATGAAAACATTCCATGATAGTTCTGTTAAAATTTCTGAAATCGATGTTAATGACATTCTAATCTAAAAAAAAGATAATAAGAGATACAACCATTTGGTTGTATCTCTTATTAACGTGTGTTTCTGGATTATACCCAGTAGGAGTAGTTCAGGAAATCCATCCCCTTGTTAAAGATAGAAAGTCCCTAACTATTAGTTACTCCCATTATAAAATTTTATTATGCACCGACACCTGGTGTTACTGTAGTAGAGGATGCAGGAGCTGCAGCTGGAGCTGCTTCTTCTGGGTCATATGCTTTGAAAGCTTTTGTTGTTGTATCGAATACCCATTTGGAACCAACTAAATGAGTAGAGTCCACTTGTTTATTTAACACATAAATCACTTCAGGATTTACAGTTAAACCAACTTTAGTGAAGTCTGGTTTAGCATCTAATGCAACAACGGCTTTAGCAACGATAGGACCGAATTCACCGGAAGTAAATTTACGGTATACACCGTTAACACCATAGATAGTACCTTCTTTAGCCACTACCAAGTTAGGTAATTCGGATACTTCTTCAATTGTAAGTGTTTTTTCTTCTAACGCTTGTTCTTTACCAACATAGATTGTACCAGCTTTTACTTCTGGTTTGTCTTTTTGTTTGATATCTTTAGTTACTACATAGATCAAATGATCTTCGATATCTTCTTCTTTAGGTAAACGAGCAATTTCTTTTACGCCAACATAGTCAGCTTTAATGAAAGATGTGCCGTTGTATTCGAAGAAACCACGATCAGCTTTATTAGTTGGGTGGTTCAAGAAGTACAATACATTTTGTTTAGCAGTGATTTCAGTTGCTGGAAGTTCTTCTACTTCAACGATTGGATCAGTTACTTCTTCAAAACCGTCTTCAGCGTCATTCAATTTGTAGATTTTACCATCTTCTTTTACATGGTAGAATGCTAATTTACTGAATGCTGTTTCAGATGGAAGAGCATCAACAGATACGACACCAGCATATTGTTTTACAGTGGATTTGATACCTGCTTTAGCTAATTCATAAACGATAGCACTCATAGTTTTAGGAGTTACTTCAATTTCAGAAGTTACTTCTGCATTTTCAGTGTTAACCACTTTAACATTAGCGGCTACGTTTTGACCAGCAGCATCCATAATCAAGAAATCGAATACAGAGATAGTTTTATCTGTATCATTTTGAATATGAGTATGAACTGGTTTACCAGCACCATTAGCTGCTTTACGATAAGAAGATAATGCTGCTAAGAATTCAAATTGATAAGGGAAGTTTACCAATTTTTTAGCGGCCGCTGCATCTAATTTAAAGATACCTTTACTAGGTACAAGTACAGTTAAACCTTTAGTTTGGTCTGCTTCGATGAAGTATTCCAAACCATTAGGAGCTTGATGAGAAACAAAACTCATTAGTCTTTACCTCCGTCTGTATTCATCATATTTTCTTTTAAATATTTTTTAAGACTTTCGTCTTTAGTTGTGTTAAAGAGTTCAGTAACAGGAGTAGCTGTTGGATCTGGGATCGACATGCTACCGAATGTACCGATTTCTGTAACAATGCACATTTCTGCGTCTTTTTCTGGCATAAGAGTCACTCCTTACTAGAAAAAAGTATTATTTAAGTGTTCCCTTTAGAAGGTAACCTTCTGTAACGAGATTGGTTTTCAATCCCATGGAAATGGTATATACATCGAATGTGTTTAAGGCAACTTTATTTTCAACGTTATCACTTAATTCTTCCATCGATAAATACCCTTTACGTCTAATTTGACTATAGGCTTCTTCTTTCATAACCATATCATCCGCACGGAATGACATAAATTCTTTAACAGCATTGGATGCCCCATAGGTCATAAGACAATAATTTTCTTCAATGGCTTGACGACCATTTTTATCTTCATTGATAACCTGACCTGTTTTTGTGTCACGTGCTGTAATGTCAATGGACGTTGTATTCTTTTTACGTGCTGTTTGCTGTACACGTTTTTCATGAATATATCCAACTGGCACTTTGTATGGTGTGACAATAGGGTTTGATTTATCCGCACTAAAGAATGGTAAAACGACGTATTCATATAATGGAATATCGAGCAATTTAGAAGCTTTCTCGATATTAGCCATATCTAAATCCCGCTCGAAAATAACAACATCGAGTGGTAGATAGGGACTCTTCGACATGAAGAGTTTCTTAAAAAATGTATCGAACTGGGTGTCACTCATTTTACCAAAGAATGACTTATAGTTCTCTGCATTGACTTTACTTGGATCGATTGTCGCAAAGAATTTATAGATTAAATCTTCCATTTCTTTACGCTTCTCCTTAGTAATAGCCATTGGGTAATCACCACCTTTTCTTAGTATGCGATTATAGCTATGTCGAAAAAAGGAATTATTACTCTACTAATTCTTCAGGAACTTTAGCATCCTGTAAGAACTGAAGTGTTTGCGAGTATGTCATTCTACGACCACCAATTAAAATTGTTGACTCCTTAAAGATACCGGTTGAATCCATTAATTCAGGAAACAATGTCTCAACACAATACGTGATAAGACTATCAACCAATCGTAGTTGGTTAATATCTGATTGATCAAGTCCATAGGATGCTTTTAAATAGGATATTAATTTACCCTTCATTTTATCCTGTGTATCTAAGGTTAAATACTCTGGTCTAAGTTGTTCAGATGTTACATTGTATTCTAAGCATAGAAATTTTAACATCATAAAATCAACCCATTCCTTATACGATACGGGTCCCATCTCCTGAATGAATGCTCGCATTGGATCTAATGGGAGTGTCATCATTAAATTATCGACCTCAATGATATCTAAATAGGTTTCTGTACTCATAGTCCCCTCCGATGATAAAAAAAAATAGAGGCGGAATACACCGCCTCTATGGTCATAACATCTTATCGATTCCGTAAGATGTTATTGAAAATTTCACCCATTTCATTATTGGCATCGCTGTCAATCATTGGGTTTCTCCGTTCACCAGATCGGAAAATGGATTGGTGTTGTGGTTTGTCTTGACGTGGACGTTGTTGATTATTACGTTCTTTTGGCTGTTGTTGTTTACCTTTGTTATTGTAATGAATCTTATTCACTTTTTGTGAATCTTCACGTTTGTCATTACGTTCGAATCGAATATTCTTAGGATCAATTCGATTTCTCTTTGGTTGTTCAACAACATGGTGTTTTTGGTCTTTAGAATTTTCTTCTTCTTCCAAGTCCATCAATGAGCGTGGTTGATACATTGAAGAACGTAATTGGTCTTCTACCTTAAGAGTGATGATTTCATCTTCTTCAACCGTATTCGTGTTGGAAATTTCAGAATCATTGGATTCGGTAGTTTCCCATTCCCCTTCTACTAGTTCATATTGATTGTCATCAGATTCATTAGTTGGGGTTTCAACTTCCGGTTCTTCTACACGAATCTCACGATTACCTTCTGGATCAACTGTAATGGATATGCCATCACCACCATCCATTGGTGTTTCTGGTTCATCTGGTAGAATATCCATTCGAATATGTTGATTACCACGTCCATCATACGCACTGAATCGTAATTGACGAGATTCATCAAGTTCTTCCGCTGTGAAGTTTGTTACATTGAATAAGTAGTATTCAGTGCCAGTTGTCTTATCAACAGATACAATAGCGACATCTTCTAACTTTTGAGATGTGCGATTTGTACAACGTCCTGTTTCTTTATCGATGTCTTCGATAACTAATAGAACAATGTCTTGTTCC
>OGGI01000627.1_pt1 | contig 32937 bp, 23 predicted proteins | sample 1571051 | NCBI WGS metagenome assembly OGGI01 (sample SAMEA2582075, study PRJEB24529) | metagenome | biome: Human gut stool | place: China | collected 2011 | reverse complement strand
GCAAACTTTGGCATTGTATGACCAATGCTCCATGGATTAAGCTTTATATCCATTAGCGATTCTGGTATGTGATTGGCTACTGATGAATTACGAAGTAAAGCATCATAAATATGATAGTTTTCGTAAACAACTTTCATTCCTTCTGCCATCACTTTCTTCTCTTTGTTCTCTGTTCCATACGTTTCAAGGCTCTGACGCCAGCGATAAATCTGACTACCAGGAGTTACCTTTGCAGGGCAAACACAATCACAACTCAAACATAATGAGCATGCAGAAACATTACCACTGTGCTGTTTTGGATTCTTTAGCATACCAAGATTAACTCCAATAGGACCTGGGATAAAGTAACTATATGAATAACCTCCTGAACGACGATAGACTGGGCAAGTATTCATACATGCACCACATCGAATACACTTCAGTGTCATCCAATGTTCTTTATTAGCAATCATGTCACTACGACCATTGTCTACTAATATTACATGCATCTCACCTCCTGGTCGTGCCTTACGAAATTGAGAGGTAAAGGCAGTTGATGGTTGTCCTGTTCCACTGCGTGCTAATAAGCGTTGGAACACTGCCAACGAATCATAATCAGGAATAACTTTCTCAATACCCATGGCAACAATATGTAATTTAGGTACTGAAGTTGACATGTCAGCATTACCTTCATTAGTGCAGACAACGCAATCTCCTGTCGCAGCAACACCAAAGTTACAACCTGTCAGTCCTGCATCAGCATCCATAAAATCACCACGCAAATCTTCACGCGCACAACGTGTAAGATAAGTTGGGTCATGATTTCCTTTCTCTTTAGAGATTCCTTTCTCTTCAAACATCTCTCCAATCTCATCACGAGTCAAGTGAATAGCAGGCATAACAATATGCGCTGGTTTCAAATGCATGAGTTGAAGAATACGCTCACCAAGGTCGGATTCGACGACATTGATTCCTCTCTTTATCAGATAAGGATTCATTTCGCATTCCTCAGTCAGCATTGATTTAGATTTAACGAGTTTCTTTACTTTATGAGATTCAAGTATCCCATAAACCATTTCATTAAACTCTTGTGCATCTTTTGCAAAATGAACAATAACACCATTACGTTCCAAACTATTAGAGAATTGCTCTAAATAGTCAACTAAATGGGTTGCTGTATGCTCTTTTATTCGACTTGCATGTTCACGTAAATCCTCCCATTCTGGTAGCTCTGCCGCTGCAGCATCTCTTTTCTGACGTAATGACCAAAATGTACGGTCATGTCGTTCAATCTTCTTAGGGTCTTTCAGAAACTCTTTTGCTTTTTTAGAATGATATGTTGACATAACTCTTTTGTCTTTTATAACCTTTATATAAATATCATAAACCTGCAGCTAAGATCTCAGCTACATGCATGAACTTGATAGGATAGTGGTTCTTTCCTGCTACACCCTGCATGTGCATTAAGCATGAACTATCCGAACCAGTAATAAACTCTGCTCCCGTATCCATATGACGTTTCACTTTATCGTTACCCATGGCAGTGCTAACATAAGGTTCTTCAATAGCAAACATACCACCAAAACCGCAACATTCATCCTTGCGATCAGGTTCTTTAACCGTGATACCTTCCTTGAGTTTCAATAATTCAACTATCTTATTTACAGGTTTCTCTTGCAATTCAGAAGGTGTACTAAGCGTTAATTCACGTACACCATGACAAGAGTTATGAACAGACACGACATGAGGAAAACTTCCAAGAAGTTCCTTTACCTTCAGAACATCATGTAAGAATTCTACCAACTCCATTGTTTTCTTAGGTGTCTGACACTCATGATCGAGTATTTGTGGGTAATTAACCCGCACAAAAGCAGCACAAGATACACTCGGTGTTACGATATAATCGAAGTCTTTAAACTTATCCTCAAAACGTCCAGCAAGGTGATTTGACATACGCTGAAAGCCACCATTTGCCATTGGCTGACCACAACAAGTCTGATGTTCGGGATAGACAACATCTATTTTTAGCTTTTTCAAAAGCTTATAAGTTGCTACGCCTACTTGTGGATAAAGTGCATCGACGTAGCATGGAATAAAGAGACCAACTCTCATAATTTTATCTTTTCTTGTTCGTTTCTATGCTACAAATTTAGATAAAATTACTTAGATTGCATAGGAAAATCACAAAAAAGACAGGGAATAAAATAAGTTTAATCCTTAACAAAGAATATTTTTCTTACCTTTGCAAAGGTAAAATGGCTTAAAACTAAGAAGAAATTGTATGATAGTTTGCATTGCAGAGAAACCCAGTGTTGCTAAAGATATAGCTCGAATCCTTGGTGCCAACAAGGCTTGTAACGGCTATATGGAGGGCAATAATTACCAAGTAACATGGACCTTCGGCCACCTTTGTGAGTTGAAGGAACCTAATGATTATTTTACGAACTGGAAATATTGGAGTCTCGCTGCATTGCCAATGATACCTCCACGCTTTGGTATTAAGCTCATTGAGGACGAAGGTATCAAGAAGCAGTTTGCTGTTATTGAGCAGCTTTACCAGTCGGCAGAAATGATTATCAACTGTGGTGACGCTGGTCAGGAAGGTGAATTAATTCAGCGGTGGGTAATGCAAAAAGCAGGTGTAAAGTGTCCTGTGAAGCGCCTTTGGATATCTTCGATGACGGATGAAGCTATTCGCGAGGGGTTTGCCAACTTAAAGGAACAAGAGCAGTATCAGCCACTTTACCTCGCAGGATTGTCTCGCGCGATTGGAGACTGGCTGTTAGGAATGAATGCTACCCGCCTTTATACATTAAAGTACGGTAACAATAGTTATGGCAGAGGTCAGGTTCTGTCAATTGGTCGAGTACAGACACCAACCTTGGCACTCATCGTACAGCGACAAAAAGAGATAGATAACTTTAAGCCAGAGCCTTATTGGGTATTAGCTACAGTTTATCGTGAAACGCAGTTTACGGCAACAAAGGGTAAATTCACCTCTAAAGAAGAAGGCGAAAAAGCCTTCTCAACGATTGAAGGAAAGCCTTTTACAATTACAAGTGTAGCAAAAAAGAAAGGGGCAGAACAGCCAAAACAGCTTTATGATCTCACCTCTCTGCAGGTAGATTGTAACCGTAAGTTTGGATTCTCTGCTGAGATGACACTCAATACAATTCAAACTCTCTACGAACGTAAACTTACAACTTATCCACGTGTTGACACACAGTTCCTCTCTGATGATATCTATCCGAAGTGTCCACAGATAATGAACGGACTCTTTCAGACTACCTTTGCGGGTAAAAAGCCTTATGCCGATATTGTGAAGACGTTGGGTGGCAAGCCATTGCCTAAGACAAAACGTGTCTTTGATTCCTCAAAGGTGACAGATCACCATGCCATTATTCCAACTGGTGTACTACCACAAGGACTGACAGATGCTGAACAAAAGGTGTACGACCTCATTGCGCGTCGTTTTATCGCTGCTTTCTATCCCGATTGCAAGTTCTCTACGACAACAGTATTAGGTAATGTTGACGAGATAGAGTTTAAGGTTTCTGGCAAAGAAATATTGGATTTGGGTTGGAGAGTTTGCACTGATACCTCTGCAGGCTCCTCCTCTACTCCATCAGATGATAGCCAAGAAGGAACCAATACAACCTCTCCTCTACTTCCTACCTTTAAGAAAGGGGAATCAGGACCGCACACCCCTACTCTTACCGAAAAACAAACAACCCCTCCAAAACATTACACTGAGGCTTCTTTGCTTCGTGCAATGGAAACTGCTGGTAAGTTTGTTGAGGACGAAACCCTGCGTGCTGCTATGAAGGAGAATGGTATCGGACGCCCTTCATCACGTGCAGGAATTATTGAAACACTCTTTAAACGCCATTATATTCGTCGTAAAAGAAAGAACATAGAAGCTACTGAGACAGGTATTGCACTCATTGATACGATTCACGAGAAACTTCTCACATCAGCCGAATTGACGGGTATCTGGGAAAAGAAACTTCGTGATATTGAAGCTAAAAAGTATGATGCTTCTCAATTTATTAACGAATTGAAAGAGCAGCTTACTAACATAGTCAATGACGTTTTAGCTGACAATTCTACACGAAAAATTGGTGAAGTAGAGGGTAACAAAGAGAAGTAGAAAGAATATTCTTTTACTTTTCTACAATTAAAGGTATTTAAATAAAAGAGAATAGGTAAAGAGCTGGCAGACTTGTGACCATACCTTCAATTAGACTTACCCACCATTTGTCTTCAAAGATGACTGCAAAGGAGGCAGATGAAAGTATAATCATTGGTACGTATATCAGCAAATTTAGATATGGAAAATAGCCTTGTGTTATGGCAGTTATGAAAAGAATCAAAATCGATATGCATAGGAAAATGGCAATCCATACCGTATAAAATAATAATCTCTGTTTCATTTTTCTTTTGTCTATGGTATTTACATCTTCCTTACATACCAATCATTGCCTATATATTCATACTCTTGCTTATGCGAGTCGAAAAGGTATCTTTTGTCATTATAGTCTTTATTTATTTTTATATAGTCAATGCCATTAGAAATCACTCTTATTATCTTCCCATTATCTATGCAACAATACGATAGGTTTAATTTCTTATAAGCCTTGAGAAACTTAATTATCTCGTTATCCTGTAAGGGATAGTTCTTTGGCTTTTTAGTTATTCTCAACTGGTTATCTACAAACACAAGACCACTCCCCTTTACCCTAAATAGCTCAAAAATGGTCACGTCAATATCTCTATTATAGATTAAGACACCATCTAATTGATTAAAATCGTAGTTTATTATTTGACTACTATAGTTTACTTCTGAAGAACAACCACCAAAGAGAAATAGAGTAATCAATAAAACTAATATCTTTATCTTCAAATTCATACAACTATTTTCTGCAAAAATAACGCAAACGAGAGCAAAGGAAGCTTGCTTCCACTTTGCCGAGTGCAGCATATTTTCTGCAAAGATATAAAACATATTCTATAAATCGGAATTTGAACTTTATTTTTTTAATTCCATTTTGATTGATACGATACAAAGCTGCTATATTTGTAAAGATAATTCTAAACACACAAAATAAAAGACGCCCAATAAGGGTTCAATTGAGGCTTAATTGACCTCTAACAAAGGCTTAATTGGACCCTTAAAGGGCGTTAGTTAGAAGCTAATTAAGCACCTTTTGTTTTCTGACTTTGTAATCTATTGATTAACTGATAGTTGCAACTATGGTTTTTGATGGTCATTTTTTGAGTTCAAAAGTGCTTTTTATAGAGATATTTGTAAATATATTTCAAGCATAAAATATCTTTTTTTTTATGAATAAGTGAGTGTTGTTATCTAATAAACAAACTGATTTAAAACCAAGTTTAGTACTTCTTTCTATAAAAAGAAAGGGGTGAGAGAAGCTCATAAATAGAAACTTCTCTCACCCCCATAGGCTTTTATCTGTATAGAAAAGGAAGACTAAAACTTAGTAAGCGTGGTCGTCCTCAGCAATTTCCTTACGATCAATAGCCTTCTTGTCGATTGCACGCCAAGCATAAACAATGTATGCCAAAACGAATGGAACAAGGAAGCTAACATAGAACATAGCCTTCAATGTGAACTCACTTGAAGAACTGTTCTGAAGCGTCAATGAGCTCTGTAGCTCGGCTGTTGATGGATAGTAAGCTGTGTTGTTCCATCCTGCAATGAGGAAGAGAACCAAAACAACCAATACGACACCAATACCTGCAGGCCAAATACCACGTACATACTCTGGCTTAAGAACAGTCTTAACGATTCCGAAAAGCAAGAGAACAACACCTACAAGCAGAATGATAGCTAATGGCCACATTGCTAATAAGTTGTTCAGATACTTCATTGGCTCCATAACGATAACGCCAGCTTCATTTACTGCGTAGCCCTCGCCTACCAATGTTACAATAAGGAAAGGCAAGAAGAACAGTAAGAAAAGAACTGTGTTAACGAGCAACTGCTTGCGAACACGTCCACGGATAATGTCATCGTTCACATTATTATTAATATAGAGTGTACCGAGGATACGTGCAAGGAATACTACAGAAATACCAAAGATAACTACCCAAGGATTGAGCAGTACGTCAAGTCCACGTGAACCATTTGCCCAATGAGAGATAACAGGCTGCATGAAGTCAGTAATATTACCTTTCTCTACGATGAAGTTAGAGCCTGTAAAGAAGGTTGCAACAGCTCCACCTAAAAGCAATGGACCAAGAATACCATTAATAATCAATCCAGTCTGGAAGGTGCGAACACCAAAGAGGTTACCTGCCTTGTTCTGGAATTCATAACTAATAGCCTGAATGATAAATGTGAAGAGAATCAATACCCACACCCAATAAGCACCACCAAAACTGGTACTATAGAAAAGTGGGAAAGAAGCAAAGAATGCTCCACCGAATGTTACGAGTGTAGTAAAGGTGAACTCCCACTTACGACCAGTTGAATTAATGAGCATGCGGCGCTCTTCTTCTGTCTTACCCAATTGGAAAATCATTGAGTTTGCACCTTGCACGAACAGCAGGAAGACAAGTAGCGCACCTAAAAGTGAGATGATGAACCACCAGTAGTGTTGCAGAAAATCGTATGTCATAGTTCTGGTCCTTTCTTAATTTGCTTACACATAATACTAACTTCAACTGTCAACATTGCAGTAAAGAGAACAAGGAAGAGGAAGAAGGTGAATGCGATACCACCACTTGAGAGGTCGCTCACTGCTGCCCATGTTGGAAGCATATCCTGAATTGTCCATGGCTGGCGGCCAAATTCGGCAACAAGCCATCCACACTCACTTGCAATAAAAGCTAATGGGATGAGTGCAATACCTACTCTCTGTAACCAACGTGGACGAGTAATATCTTTCTTGTAAACAATAAACAATATCACTGCAAAGATAAGGATGAAGAAACATCCAAGGCCTACCATAATGCGGAATGACCAGAAGTTAACAGGAATGAATGGTACAACCTGCTTAGCATCCTTAATATATCCATAGCCAAAGTACTTCATATCTTTTTCAAGAACTTTGAGATTAGACTCTTTGTCCTTTCCTGCACGATAGTCTTTAAGTGCTTGGATGGCATTACGACCACGTTCCTGCTTCTCCTTCAACGATGGTTCCATTGTGCCGTCAGCCTTCTTATAACCACGGATGATATCCTTTACACCAGGAACATAACCATGAGCATCCTTTGTTGCAAGGATAGAAAGCATGTTAGGTACAGCTATTCGCATAGGAGGTTCAGACTGGTTCATGTAATCAGGCTGTTCAAATGGGTTCACCCAAGCAACTGCTGTCAAACTCTGATCAGTACCTCCTTCATAGAGAGCTTCCATGGCTGCAAGCTTCATTGGCTGTGATTGCGCTACCATGTAAGCAGAGTTGTGACCTGTAGAGCCTGCTAAAAGAGAAGCTACAAGACCAACAGCAGCACCTACCTTTATACTCTCCTTTGCAAGCTCTATGTGACGCTTACGAAGCAGATACCAGCAGCTTACACCAACTGTGAATGCTGCGCCCAATATCCAAGAAGAAGTAATGGTATGTGTGAACTTGTCAATTGCAAATGGACTCAGTGCAACATCGAGGAATGAGGTCATCTCATTACGCATCGTATCAGGATTGAATGTACAACCGATAGGATACTGCATCCACGCATTAGCCACGAGAATCCACCATGCTGAGAGCGTTGCTCCCAATCCAGTGAGCCATGTTGATGCAAGGTGGAAGCCCGCTGAAACCTTGTTCCAACCGAAGAACATCACTGCAACGAATGTCGACTCCATAAAGAAAGCCAAGATTCCTTCGATGGCAAGTGGTGCACCAAAGATGTCACCAACGAACCAAGAATAATTGCTCCAATTAGTTCCAAACTCGAACTCAAGGATAATACCAGTAGCAACACCCATGGCAAAGTTAATACCAAACAATCGCTGCCAGAAACGAGTTGCAGTACGCCAAAACTCCTTTCGGGTGCGATAATAACAAGTCTCCATGATTCCCATTACGACAGCTAAGCCCAGTGTCAAGGGAACGAAAAGCCAGTGATAGATGGCTGTCAGTGCAAACTGTGCACGTGACCAGTCAACAGTTCCTGGATCAATGGCTAAAAGTAGGTTTTCCATTGTTTGTTGTTATTTATTAAAATGTTATGAATTGAATATATTGCTATCGGTTATAATTGATGATAATAACTGAAGTTCGTTATCTTTTCATCAGTTGTTGCTCAATGAATTCGCCCTCTTTTCCTTTTTCCGCATTCGCTTTTAGAAAGTTTGGAAAGAAGAAAATCTTTAACACAAGGAACATAATAGCCAACTTAACTATTATCACTGTCCAAAGTGTTTTACCCAATGTCATGTGCCGAAACCCGTCATAATAGAGGTCAAACGCACGATAAAAGAAATTGTTTTTGTTCACTGTATGAAATGTTTTCGTACTTGTATTTTATACAAACCTATCCTGCAAAGTTAAACATTTATTTCCAAAGTTGTTCTATATTTCCCTAAAAATAGGCATATTTTTGTATTTTAATGATTATCAGCCTACCTTTCCTTGTTAATCAATATAAAAAAGCTACTTTTGCAAAAGATATTTTTAGAGGCATTTAACAATGAAAAAGTTATTCACCATAGCAATGTTATTGGGTGTCACCTTGGGCATTCATGCACAGGAGGTGTACTCTCTGCAGAAGTGTCGTGAGCTGGCTTTACAAAACAATCGTCAGTTAAAGGTTTCGCGTATGACAGTAGATGTGGCAGAAAATACACGTAAAGCAGCTAAGACTAAATACCTGCCACGTGTTGATGCACTCGCTGGTTATCAACACTTTTCACGAGAGATTTCACTTCTCAGCGATGATCAGAAGAATGCATTTAGCAATCTTGGAACAAATACCTTTGGGCAGTTAGGTGGTCAGATTGGACAGAACTTGACCACGTTAGCACAACAAGGTATCCTCAGTCCACAAATGGCTCAGCAACTTGGTCAGCTCTTTAGCAATGTTGCGACACCACTCACTCAGGTAGGAAACAATATTGGACAAAGTATCAATGACGCATTTCGTTCAAACACAAAGAACGTCTATGCCGGTGGTATTGTTGTCAATCAACCTATTTATATGGGAGGTGCTATCAAAGCAGCTAACGATATGGCAGCTATTGGTGAGCAGATTGCACAAAACAATATCAGCCTTAAACGACAGTTAGTCCTCTATGGAGTTGATAATGCGTATTGGCTTGCTATCTCCTTAAAGAAGAAAGAAGCGTTAGCAATTCGCTATCGTGATTTAGCTCAAAAGCTCAATGAGGATGTTAAGAAGATGATACGCGAGGGTGTAGCTACTCGAGCTGATGGATTGAAGGTTGAGGTAGCTGTTAATACAGCTGACATGCAAATTGCTCGTATTCAAAGTGGTGTTTCATTGGCAAAGATGGCATTGTGCGAACTTTGTGGTCTTGATTTGAATGGTGATATACCTCTGTCTGATGAAGGTGATGCCGACCTCCCTCCTACTCCATCAACGCAGTTTGACAACTATACAGTCTCTTCTTCAGATACAATAGGGCTTAACGAAGCTCGTCCAGAGCTACGTCTCTTACAGAATGCTGTTGATTTGAGCATACAGAATACCAAACTTATTCGTTCACTTTATATGCCTCATGTACTTCTTACTGCTGGCTATTCCGTATCGAATCCGAATCTCTTTAATGGTTTTCAGAAACGTTTTACGGACTTATGGAACATTGGAATAACAGTTCAAGTACCAGTATGGAATTGGGGAGAAAACAAATATAAGGTACGCGCAAGTAAGACCGCTACGACTATAGCACAGTTAGAAATGGATGACGTACGTAAGAAGATTGACTTGGAGATAGAGCAGAACAGACTCCGTCTTAAAGATGCAAACAAGCAACTTGCTACCTCTCAGAAGAATATGGCTGCTGCAGAAGAGAACCTTCGTTGTGCTAACGTAGGCTTCAAAGAGGGTGTTATGACGGTTACAGAAGTTATGGCTGCTCAGACTGCTTGGCAGACTTCACGCATGGCAATCATTGATGCAGAAATCAGCGTAAAGTTAGCACAAACAGGATTGCAAAAGGCTCTTGGCGGTTTATAATACAAGTTTGAACTTTGAGACTTGCGTTTCATGGAGTATTAGAAAATCACCAACTCATATCTTAAAGGTTCATATTGCAAGAATAAAATACTTAATACATAAAAATCAAACCTCAAAAATATGTCAGCAAAATCACAACATAATAACATACTTTTAGCCGTAATAGGCTTTGTTTCTGTAGTAGTTATCGTGGCCGTTATTGGTTATTTCACCATTGACCGCACAGAAGAAACCATACAAGGAGAAGTAGAAGTAAGTGAATATCGTGTAGCTTGTAAGTTCCCAGGCCGTATCACAGATATTAAAGTGAAAGAAGGCGACTTTGTTCACAAGGGAGACGTCCTTGCTACATTGGCTATTCCTGAAGCAAGTACACAAGAGAAAGTGGCTGAAGCTGCGGCTGGTGCAACTGATGCTTTGAGTGCTTTAGCAGAAGGTCCTACACGTCGTGAGACTGTAGAAAGTGCTTATCAAATTTATCAGCAGGCTATTGCAGCAAATGATATTGCCGAAAAGACCTACGGTCGTATGCAACGATTGTACGACGAAGGAGTGATGAGTGCACAGAAACGTGATGAGGCTATGGCAGCATACGAAGCAACAAAGGCTGGTGTACAAGTTGCTAAATCGCAGTGGGAACTTGCTAAGAATGGTGCCCAGCGTGAGACTAAAGAGGCTGCAAGAAAGCAAGCGCAGGCTGCTCGTTCTGCAGTTGATGTTGTTCGTTCAGTCTTGAAAGAAACCGTACAGCGTGCAACAGCAGACGGAGAGGTTGAAACAATCTATCCAAAGGTAGGCGAACTTGTCGGCTTAGGTAGTCCGATTATGAGTATCTCAATGGTTGATGATATTTGGGGAACATTTAATGTTCGTGAGGATCAACTCAAGGATATGAAGGTTGGAACAGTATTGAAAGCGTATGCTCCTGCTCTTGATAAGAATATTGAACTGCGTGTAACCTCCTTAAAGGATAAAGGTTCTTATGCTGTGTGGAAGGCTACTAAGACCAATGGACAGTATGATCTAAAGACATTCCAAGTTAAGGCAAAACCAACAAAGAAGGTTGAAGGTTTAAAGCCTGGTATGTCGTTGATACTAAAGAAGTAGGACCTCCCCCAGCCCCTCCAAAGGAGGGGAGTTGCCTAACGGGATAAAATTGGTTGTTTTTTAAGTAACAATCAGTTATCGAATAATGGCAAAAGCAAAACTCTCTTAGCACCTTCTATAGATGTGCTGATGGTAAACACATATGGTGCTGATGGCTAACACCAATAGAGCTAAGGCTTAACACTAAAGACAGAGGGGCTTGCTTTACTAATAAGCTATTAAGAAATCATTATTTAAAGACCATCTAACAAAGATATTTAAAGGCAGTTTTCCTCACATAATATCCTTTTATAGAGGGAGTTGAGGAGGCTTTTTAATCATAATGAAGAAGTTACTCTTATACATAAGAAGGATTGTTAATCTCTCTGCTCGTGAAGTTGGATTGATGATACATAACCCCATCTACATCTGTTGTATGGTGGTTTTTCCTCTTGTTATCATCTTTTTCTTTACATCTCTGATGAGTACTGGGCAGCCAGAGAAACTCCCTTGTGGTGTTGTCGACAACGATAACACTTCTGTTACACGTGCTATGATTCGTCAGTTGGATGGTTTTCAAAGTACTCGTGTCGCAGGGCATTACAACAATGTATCTGAAGCACGTAAAGCCATACAGCGCAATGAGATATATGGTTTTCTTTATATCCCAGAAGGAACAACGGCAAAACTTGTTTCTCAGCGGCAGCCAGAGGTATCTTTCTATTATAGTAATGTGACACTCGTTGCGGGAGGTATGATTTTCAAAGACCTCAAGACTGTAACTACTCTTAGTTCTGCAGCTGTTGGTGCAGCTAAGTTGCAGATGCTTGGAAAGACGCCTGATGAGATTAAAACAATCATTCAACCAATAAGTCTCGATGTACACATGGTTGGTAATCCTTGGATGAACTATAATGTTTATTTAAGTAGTATTATGATTCCCGGTATTCTGGTGCTATTCATGTTTCTTATTACCGCCTACTCTATCGGTACAGAACTAAAGTTTGGTAGAGCTAATGAGTGGATGTCTATGGCTGAAAATAATATTTTTTTAGCACTTACAGGTAAACTATTACCACAGACACTCATCTTCTTAACCATATTCTTAGGATATGAATGGTATGTCTATGGTTATCTAAACTTTCCACACCCCGGTGGGCTGGGCATGATCATTTTTCTTGCCATACTTACTGTACTGTCATCTCAGGGATTCGGTGTTTTTGTCTTTGGATTGATGCCTTCTCTGCGAATGTCTATGAGTATATGTTCTCTTTGGGCTGTGGTAGGCTTCTCAGCCTGTGGTGCAACCTTCCCACTTTTTGCTATGGACGGTATGATTGAAGCCTTGGCACAGATCATACCATTGCGCCATTATTATATGATTTATCAAATCTGTATCTTTAATGGTTATCCTTTGATAAATGCGTGGGTGAATGTCATAGCACTGGTAGCTTTTGCCTCACTGCCAATCCTTGTGATTAGAAATATTAAGCGAGCAATGGTTGAATATGTGTATATACCTTAAAGATATGCAAGTGTCATCCACTAACGCTCATAAAGGATGAGTTTATGTACAGAATTTTATCAAAGGAAAAGTTCCATAAAGAGTTATATTTATGTGTATTACTCATCTCTGATTAAATAATCTCTCAAAGAAGAGGGTTTAACAAACTGTCAATTATGTCAGAAACAAAGAATACAACGAAGTTTATTAACAAAAAGAAAGCAAACTCAGGACCACTGAGTTTTCTGTCTTCTCTTTGTTATATATGGTGGTTGGAGACGAAGAGTACGATTAAAGACGAAGGAGTATTAATATTCTTTCTTGTTGTACCTTTGGCTTATCCACTGCTTTACTCATGGATATATAATAATGAGGTGGTGCGTGAGGTTCCTGTCGCTATTGTCGATTTATCTCACTCTTCATCTTCACGTGAGTTTATTCAAGACTTTGATGCGTCACCTGATGTACGTGCTGCCTACTATTGTAATAACCTGCAGGAGGCTGAAGCATTGGTCGGGAAACAAGCTGTACATGGTGTACTCTACTTTCCAAGTGACTTTGATCGCACTTTGCATCGTGGTGAAAAGGCTCATGTGGGCGTGTATTGTGATATGAGTCTGATGCTTACCTATAAGGCTATCTATCAGACTGCATTGGCAGTATCAATGGAAATGGGTACTGACATAAAGAAAGAACATTCCTTATCGTTTACAGAAAGAGATGAAGAGGTTAGCACCGAACCAATGATAGTAGATGCAGAGCCTATCTTTAACACAACGGGAGGTTATGGTAATGCTATTCTTCCTGGTGTGTTGATTCTTATTCTACAGCAAACATTACTTCTCGGAATTGGCTTATCAGCAGGTACAGCACGTGAAAACAACCGTTTCCAAGACCTTGTCCCTATCGGTAAACACTACAATGGAATTATGAAGATAGTACTGGGCAAATCCTCTTGCTACTTCATGATTTATTGTGTTATGGCAGCATACGTAACAATGGTTGTACCCCATTTGTTTAACTTTACTATGCTTGCTCGTCCTTCTGACCTCTTTTGGCTTCTTTTGCCATATCTGTTAGCGGTTATCTTCTTCGGTATGACTATCTCGTGTCTTGTGCGTTATCGTGAGAATGTGATGCTTTTAGTGGTCTTTACCTCTATCCCCTTCCTTTTCCTTACAGGTGCATCATGGCCACAGAGTAGTATTCCTGGTGGCTGGCAGGGTGTCAGTTGGCTTATTCCTTCCACCTTTGGCGTTCGTGGATATTTACGAATAGCCTCTATGGGTGCTACCATTGATGATGTATTGCCAGAAGTTCGTGCGTTATGGATACAAGCAGCCGTATATTTTGTGACAACCTGCTTTGTCTATAGGTTCCAGATTATCAATGCTCGTAAACATGCTATCTCACACTATCAGATGATTCAAGATAGGATTAAGACTGCTCGTGAGAAGAAGTCTAAGGAATAATAAATATTCTAAGAAAAGGTTTTAGCATACAATGCTCTTTATTGATATAATAGAGAAGTAGAACCCTTTACAGCAGAAAGAATAATCTGCTTTGTAAATATTTTTCACCAGAACTATTCTTATCAAGGCTTAATTGGCTTTGAAAAGACGCCCTTTTGGCTTGCAAAAGGTGCCCTTTTGAAGTCTTACTAACGCCCTTTTGAAAGCCAATTAAGCACCTTTTATCATGTTCCTGTGTAACATGTTAATAACAAGATAGTTACAAAGGCAAACAAAATAGTACTTTTTTACCTGATTTCCATAAAGAGATTAAGGATTAATGTAAAATAAATTCAAGCACTGTCTATTCTAAAAAGTAAGTGTTTATAGCCCCTATTTGAATTGAATAAGACAAATGGGAATATAAGTTTATACGTCTATTAGATATATCTACATTAGATTATAAACTTGTATTCCCATAACTAATATATTCTCTTATATCACTCTTAAAAACGGAAGTGTCCTCTCTTCTTTGTGTTAAATGTTACCCTTATGCAAGGTGGAAAAGAAAAACTTACTTTGATGCGTCTCTATGTAGCACACTTCCGTTTGCCTGATGCGTAGCAAGAACAAGCACTTCGGCAATCTGAACATGCGCAGGAGCAGAAGCAGCATAGAACACAACCTCAGCTATATCAGCACCTGTAAGTGGCTTAACACCCTCATATACCTTTTCTGCACGAGCATCATTGCCATGGAAACGTACATTAGAGAAGTGGGTCTCTACCAATCCAGGCTTTACATTCGTCACACGTACAGAGGTATGTGCAAGGTCAATACGGAGTCCGTCGGTAATCGTCTTTACAGCAGCTTTCGTTCCACAATAGACATTACCGCCTGCATAGGCTGCATCGCCAGCCACAGAACCGATATTAATAACATGTCCACTATCACGTTTTACCATTCTTGGAACAACAAGGCGTGTCATGGTTAAGAGTCCTTTGATATTGGTATCAATCATCGTTTCCCAATCTTCAAAGCTACCTTCGTATTCAGGTTCTAAGCCAAGAGCCAAACCAGCATTGTTAATTAAGACATCTATCTGCTGCCATTCAAGTGGTAGGCTGTTGATAGCTGCAGTTGCTGCATTACGATTTCGTACGTCAAAAGCAAGTGCTAACACTCTTACTCCTTCTGCTTCGAGTTCTTTCTTTAGGTTAGCAAGAAGTTGTGCTCTACGCCCAGTAATGATAACATCATACCCTCCTTGTGCAAACTTACGTGCACAGGCTTCGCCAATTCCACTGGTAGCACCAGTAATCAATACTATTTTTCTCATATTATGACTAAGTTATTATTTAAAGACATATTGTTTAAGACGGACTTATAGAAAGGAGGTATTTGCTCCCCTACCAGTTTCTTATCTAATAGTTAGTATCTATAAAGCACTACTATTATTTATTCGACACCGCCACACCTATTAATATCAACGCACTTCCGACATAGGCTATGGCTGTCATTGGCTCGTTGAGGAAGATAGCACTGGTTGCTACTGTGGTGATAGGGTTTAGATATAGATAGTTCGATGATGTCATGGCACCAATCTTCGCAATGACTAATGTCCACAGAACGAAGCAAAGGAAAGACGCTACAAGACCAAGGAACAATAGGTTTAAGATAACTTTCGGTGTGAGGAGCATGGAGGTAGTTGCCGTCCATGGGTCAAAAAGAAAGGCTGGCAATACCGTTACAAGTCCATAGAAGAAAATCTTACGTGTTATAAAAACAGCCGAATAACTGTTTGATATATTCTTCATTAGTAAGGAATAAACAGCCCAACATAGTGATGCCAATAACGTGAGGAGGTCGCCCCAAGGATTCAGATGTAGGACAAAACTACCATTGAAGATAACGATAGCAACACCCATCAAGGCTATCAACGAACCGAGAATCAATGACCAACTTGCTTTAATACTCTTCACAAAGGTAATACCAAGTAGTACTGTAAGCAGTGGTGCAGTACAAACAATGAAACTAACGTTATTGACATAAGTAAGTCCTACTGCATAGTTTTCTGCAAGGAAGAATACCGAACCTCCCGTTATACCTAATAAAACCATAATTAATTCATCACGCCATGTACGAGAAAAAAGCTGACGTGGCGAGATAAACCATATACAAATATAGGCAATAACAAAGCGTAGGAAAAAGATTTCCAATGGTGTTAACCCACTGTTATAAAGCACCTTTGTGTTTACAAAGGTAGTGCCCCATACAGCGACAATAGCAATGGCAAGAAGATGCCATAGTATGTTTTTATTCTTGATGTTCGGCATATTTCCTAAGAGGATTAGGTAAGGTTTTACCCTTTGTGATAAGAATTATTACGGAAGTAATGATAAGTACACAACCAATAATAATAGATGTTGTGAGTGGTTCGCCCATTAGTGTGATACCAATAGTCATTGCAGTGAGAGGCTCAAAGGCTCCTAAGATAGCAACACTGGCAGAATCAATCAAGGTGAGTGAACGAACCAATGTAACATTACTGATAGTGGTTGGAATCAAACCCAGTAGTATCAATGAAAGGAAAGAGTCTGCATTCGTAATTCGTTGTACCCCTCCTGTCGTAAATGTTGCATAAAGGATGAGTAGCAACATTGCCATAAAAAAGATGTAGAAATTAACCTTCAATGCCGGCAACTTACGAATACGCATATTAGGGAAAAGTACCATATAGATAGCATACAGCAGTCCTGAAGACATGGCAAGTGTAACACCCCACATCGACTTAATACCGTCTGTATGCCCTATTCCACCAAGAAAAGCCACACCGGCAATAGCAAGTAAAATAGCTAAGGATATGCGAATTGTAAGTTTTTCGTTAAAGAAAAGAATGAGAAGAATCTCCGTCCATACTGGATAAGAGAACAGCAGGGTGGTAGCTATACCACCAGGCATATATTCGTAACTACTGAAAAGGCATACAGCCGACACAGCATACAGAATCGAAAGGAACGTGATACGGAGTCCATCTCCCCAACGTATATGTAGATTTTGCTTACGCCATAAGAGGATTGCCATCATAAAAAGACAACCGAAGGCGAAACGATATATTAAAACTGACGGCAGTAACATTCCCGACTCCATTACAGGAATGGAGAAAAGCGGGATAGTACCGAACGTAATTGCAGAAAGGCTGGCATAACCATAACCCTTTATAGTGGAAGAATTATTCACGATTTATATGTGTGTTGATTAACGCTAATATAAGTGCAAATTTACATATTTTTCTGCAATATATGTATTGAAAACTCCTATAAAAAGGTCAAGAATAGGGAATAATGACTATATCTGAAATATAGCAACAATAAATAGCTTTCACTTGGGCTAACTATTGCAAGGCATTTAGTACCCAACACCATTGGTGCTTACCATTAGCACCACATGTGCGGGGCATCAACTCCTTGGCGAACATAGGCTTTTAATTAGGGAGGGAACTATATAATATGGCACACTAAACGTTAAATATAAGTTAAATATAAGGTAACTATTTCTTATTTAAGTAATAACATATACTTTTGTCAACAAATAAATAAATTAAGAAACAAGGGGTGCTTCACGGTTGTGTTGCTGAGATTATACCCATAGAACCTGACGCTGATAATGCAGCCGCAGGGATTGTCTCATTTTATACTTACACTTTGTTTGTCATTAATGGGACTGTTTTCTATCTCGTATCATCTTTTTAAGAACTGCAATAGACGTACCTCTACAAACCGATATGGTGCATGAGATATATCTGTGCATTGGCAATTGCAGGCTCTGACTGTAGCGGTGGAGCTGGAATACAAGCAGACATAAAGACTATGTCAGCCTTGGGCGTCTATGCAGCAACTGCAATTACATCTATTACTGTGCAAAACACGAAAGATGTACAGGCTGTTCATGGGGTGAGCCCTCTTATTGTTGCAGAGCAGATTAAGGCGGTTATGGACGATATAAAACCTGATGCTGTAAAGATTGGGATGGTAAATGACAGTGCTACTATACACGCCATAACTGATACATTGAAGTTTTATCCGAACATTCCGATAGTAATTGATCCGATTATGATATCTACAAGTGGCTTTAGACTTATGAAACAAGATGCTTTAGAACTATTTTGTCAATCCTTGCTTCCTATGTCTACCCTACTGACCCCTAATCTTCCTGAGGCAGAAATATTGTCAAACATGAAAATAAAAACCATTGATGACATGGATATATCAGCACAAAGAATCCTGAGTTTGGGCTGTAAAGCTGTCTTGATAAAAGGAGGACATATGACAGGAGATAGAAAGATAGACCGACTATATATGACTAATGGAAGTATACAAACATTCACCCATAAGACAATAGATACGCAAAACACTCATGGAACAGGTTGTACACTATCCTCTGCTATCACTTCCTTTATAGCACGTGGACTGGAATTAACTGACGCCATAGCTGCTGCAAAGAACTATCTTTCTCAAGCATTGGCGGCTGGTAAGGATATTCATATAGGCGAAGGACACGGACCTGTTAACCATTTGTTTAATCCAGAGAAACTAATAACTTTATGATACAATTTATTACACATGCCAATGAACGCTATGATTACTTAGATGGCGTTCGAATGGCACTCGAAGGAGGATGCCGATGGATTCAACTTCGAATGAAAGATGCTTCAGAAGAGGAGGTTCTGAAGACTGCTAAAAGTACGAGAAAACTATGCAGACAATACGATGCAGTCTTTATTCTTGATGATTATGTAGAACTGGTAGAAAGGACAGGAGCTGATGGTGTGCATCTTGGTAAGAACGATATGCCTATCGATAAAGCACGTCGCCTTATTGGAAAGGATAAAATCATTGGTGGTACAGCAAATACTTTTGAGGATGTCAAACGTATTTATTCTGCTGGAGCAGACTACATTGGTTGCGGTCCTTTCCGTTTTACTACTACTAAGAAAAAGCTATCTCCTATCTTAGGGTTAGATGGCTATAGCCGTATTATTGAGCAAATGAATACTTACGGAATTAATATCCCTATCATTGCTATAGGTGGAATACTTCTACAAGATGTATCGGATATAATGCAGACAGGGGTAAGTGGTGTAGCTGTCAGTGGTGCTATCCTTAATGCTAACAATGGTTATGACCCAGTTACCACCATGAAAAGATTTATCAATAAACTTAAATCAAACAATAAATGAAAACGGAATTCAAGTTTAGTTATCCTTCCTCTGAGAAGGTTTACCTAAGTGGAAAACTCTATCCTGAGATCAAAGTGGGTATGCGTAAAGTACATCTTACTCCTACTGTTACTATCAAGAAAGGAGAAAGATGTGAGGAAAACAATGCTCCTGTGTATATATATGATACCAGTGGTGCTTACAGTGATCCTAATATTGATATCAACTTAGAGTGTGGACTGCCTAAACTTCGACAGCCTTGGGTCATAAAACGTAAGGAAAGAGAGACCCAAATGTATTTCGCCAAACAGGGTATAATAACTGAGGAGATGGAATATGTTGCCATCAGAGAGAATATGAACTGTGAGGAGTTGGGTATCGACACGCGTATCACTCCAGCGTTTGTATGCAAGGAAATTGCCAAAGGGAGGGCTGTAATACCTGCTAACAAAAAGCATCCAGAATCTGAACCAATGATTATCGGGACGAACTTTCTTGTGAAGATAAACGCCAATATCGGCAATTCCTCCACATCTTCTGATATCGAACAAGAGATTGAAAAGGCTGTTTGGAGTTGTAAATGGGGTTGCGATACATTAATGGACTTGTCTACAGGTAAGGATATCCATGAGACACGAGAACGGATTCTTCGCAACTGTCCTGTCCCTGTTGGGACTGTACCTATGTATCAAGCTTTTGAGAAAGTTAATGGAAAGATTGAAGCTCTTAACTGGGAAATCTTCCGTGATACCTTAATTGAACAGTGCGAACAAGGAGTGGATTACTTTACAATTCATTGTGGCATACGATTAAAGAATATACATCTTGCTGACAATCGATTGACAGGTATCGTAAGTCGTGGTGGTAGTATTATCTCTAAATGGTGCAAGGAACATCAAAGAGAGAGCTTCCTCTATGAGCATTTTGATGATATATGTGATATCTGTGCAAGGTATGATGTTGCTATATCGTTGGGAGACGGACTACGTCCTGGTTGTACGCATGATGCGAATGATGCTGCTCAATTTGCCGAACTTGACACGATGGGCGAATTAGTTGAACGTGCATGGGCAAAGAATGTACAGGTCTTTATTGAAGGACCTGGTCATGTTCCAATGCATAAAATCAAGGAGAATATGGAACGACAGATTGATAAGTGTCATGGTGCACCCTTCTATACATTAGGTCCACTCGTCACAGATATTGCACCAGCTTACGATCATATCACTTCTGCTATTGGTGCATCTCTCATTGGATGGTACGGTACTGCCATGCTATGTTATGTAACACCAAAGGAGCATCTTGCCCTACCTGAGAAAGAAGATGTACGTATTGGTGTCATCACTTATAAGATAGCTGCCCACGCAGCAGACCTTGCAAAGAGACATCCGAGTGCTTCTATCCGTGATAATGCATTGAGTAAAGCACGTTACGACTTCCGTTGGAAAGATCAGTTTAACTTAGCACTCGACCCTGAGCGTGCGCTTGAATATTACAAAGCAAGCAACTCTGTTGATGCAAACTATTGCACAATGTGCGGTCCACACTTCTGTGCTGCTCGTATAAGTCATTCTCTCAAGGACTGTGAGGAATAAGCAAAAAATAACAATTACCCGTAAATATAAATTTATTATGATTGAGACACAAGTATCAAAAGGTATTATTAGTACCTATTTCGACAAACTTCAGCGTAATTTACAACTCGATGTTGCCATCGTTGGTGGTGGTCCTTCAGGCATCGTTGCAGCTTATTATCTGGCGAAAGCAGGGTTAAAAACAGCTTTATTTGACCGTAAGTTGTCACCTGGCGGGGGTATGTGGGGTGGCGCAATGATGTTCAACCAAATCGTTATACAGGAAGAAGCGTTGCACATTGTGAAGGACTTTAATATCAACTATCTGCCTTATGAAAATGGTCTTTATACCATTGACTCTGTTGAAAGCACCTCTTCATTGCTTTATCATGCAGCTCATGCTGGTGCAACAATCTTCAACTGCTATTCTGTTGAAGATGTTGTCTTCAAGAATGATGTTGTAAGTGGTGTTGTAGTCAATTGGACTCCAGTCCTTCGTGAAGGACTACATGTTGATCCATTAAACATCATGTCTAAATGTGTGATTGATGGTACTGGTCACGACAGCGAGATATGTAAAGTTGTGGCACGTAAGAATGGTATCCAACTTGACACTGTTACAGGCGGAGTTGTGGGTGAAAAGTCCTTGGATGTGGCTGAGGGTGAGCGTATGGTCGTTGAAGGCACACGTGAAATTTACGCTGGACTCTATGTCTGTGGTATGGCTTCTTCAGCCGTAGCAGGAACTCCAAGAATGGGTCCAATATTTGGTGGTATGTTACTATCTGGCAAGAAGGTAGCCGATTTGATTATAGATAAACTAAAGAAATAAATATCATCTAATGAAATGGATAACCATTACCTCTCCCGAATTCTTATCGGGAGAGGCTACCTTCATAAGTAAACTCTTTTCACAAGGGCTTGACTTATTGCATCTGCGTAAACCAGAAGCATCATTAAAAGGCTACAAGCAGCTTCTTCTTCAAATACCAGAACAGTGGCACAGTCGAATCATTCTGCACGAACATTTCGAATTGGCAGAAGAATATAAGCTTCATGGTATTCACTTGAATCGGCGCTGTTCTGTAGCTCCCAATGCTTATCATGGAAGCATCTCTTGCTCTTGTCATACAATAGAGGAAGTTATAACACAAAAAGACTCAAAAGACTATGTATTCTTGAGTCCTATCTTTGATAGTATTTCTAAGGTTGGATATCATGCAGCCTTCTCCCCTACCTTACTTAAGCAGGCTGCTATCGAGAATGTAATTGACGAGAAAGTAATTGCCTTGGGAGGTATAACTGCTAATAACATTCCACTTGTCAAAGGATGGCACTTTGGTGGTGTTGCGTTATTAGGAGATATATGGAAGCGTATGTCAGACCCACAAGTAGATGAATATCTGAACCATATTCGAACACTTCTTTAATTAAGTTCAGACTAATATGAACTCAAACTCAATAAAAATGATTCTCCAATTGACCTTTTATTATTCCTCTAAGTAACGAAATATAGAATAAACAGGGGTGTTCTTCAATCCCATTGACGAGGTAACCTTTAAAGGTATATAATCTAATGTTTCTGCTTCTTTCAGAATCATAAATGTCTTTTGTTCAAGCATTTTATTAATCCTATAGTGTGAGTCAATGTCCTTCTTCTTTATATCTACATGATATAGAATTACATATCCTGAAAAGTAATAACAAGCTATTATCTGTTTGCGATTCCTCTTTGGATAATACCAACACCCCGATGATGATACAACTCTATCATACGTGTATTCATATGGCGAAAGTCCTAAATCATATTTATAAATACCCTTTTGAGCATCTAAAGCAAAATCCTCATTGTAAAATTGTTTATAACCCATAGTATCCTTAGGATTTATAAACCTTCTAATACTGGCATTATCTTCTAAATTTACATAGAAGGGATATGTTTTCCTGTTCAATGAAATCGTACGTCCAATGTGACGATAAGTAATTCCCCCACCTTGTAATTGATTATCATATACCTCATAAAAGCTTTTTACGATTCCGTTTTTAACATATACAACCTCTGTTGACATCTGTGCATTGAGCATATATGCTTGTAACAAAAATACACAACAGAGTATTCCTCTAAGATAGCTATTAGAGGTTCTCCTCAATTTCATTCTGTATACTCTCAGTTTCGCATCTGTTTTATATAATCCTGTTTTATGGTTCATCATCGATGGTGTTTTATTAATAGGTTTGATAATAAATAGTTGAAAAAACAAAGATAATCATTTGCAAAATAAAAAGCAAATTTACCATTCATTTTATGAGTTCCATTGAAATGATAGCTTCTATTAAATACAAGCAAGAAAACTAATATTCATATCATTAGAATGCTTTTTCGTTTCACTCCTCTCCGTTCGCACTATTGGTGTTCACCATCCGCACCATTGGTGTTGGGCCTCCGCACCATATGTGCTGAGCCTTTAAACATAGATAAGGAAAGAGGAGAAAACTTTATAATGACTCTTTTCTAAGCGAAGAAAAGAGCCTTGTTGATAAGGTATGTTATCAAAGTGAAAACAACTACATTCTACTTTTAATCATGAGTAATTCTAAACCATTATACATACCTCATCAATTCATTCCAAATTTCTACTTTCTTATAACATCACAAATTCTTTAAAATAAATTTCCTGTCACTCCTATCATCTAAAAAATACTCGTAACTCATTGATTTATAACATATTTCTTTAAACTGTTAAAAGTGACAGCAAAATAAAATTAAAACTATCATAGTAATATAGCTTTCATTTCTGCAAAAGGATAAACTATTCTATCTCATAAAGAACAACTATAAAAGATAATTATTTGCAAGAATTACAAATTATGTGTACCTTTGCATTGTCTTAAGTAAGTTGGATAACTTACACATTAAGATTACCTGAGGAATCAGAAAGAATAAAGAAATCCTTTTATCGTATAAAGGATTATCTATAGCACTTATAATAATTAAATTTAGGTAAATAGCAATGAGGATAGCATTTTTCGACGCAAAGTCGTATGACATCGAGTCTTTCAACGAAGTAAACAAGGATTATAATTTCGATATTCGCTATTATCAAGAGCGTCTCAGTATTAGTACTGTGCCTTTGGCAAAGGGTGCAGACGTGGTTTGTATTTTCGTAAATGCAGAGTGCGATGCAAGAGTTATTGATGAATTAGTGAACAATGGTGTAAAACTTGTAGCTCTTCGATGTGCTGGTTTCAATAATGTTGACCTTAAAGCTGCTGAAGGTCGTATTAAGGTGACACACGTACCTGCTTACTCTCCACATGCTGTTGCTGAGTATGCTGTAGCATTGATGCTAAGTCTGAACCGTAAGATTTATCGTGCTGTGAACCGTACACGTGATGGAAACTTCACATTACATGGTTTGTTAGGCTTCGACATGTATGGTAAGACAGCAGGTGTTGTTGGTATGGGTCGTATTGCCAAGGAGCTTATAAAGATTCTTCACGGCTTTGGTATGAAAATTATGGCATACGATCTCTATCCAGATCAAGAGTTTGCAAAGCAGTATAATGTGAAGGTTGTTCAGCTTGACGAACTTTATGCGAATAGTGATATCATCTCCCTCCACTGCCCATTGACACCAGACACAAAGTTCCTTATCAATAAGGAAAGTATTGCGAAGATGAAGAAGGGTGTGATGATTATCAATACTGGTCGTGGTCAGCTTATCCACACAGAAGACCTTATCGAAGGCTTGCGTACAAAGCAAGTGGGTTCAGCTGGTCTTGACGTTTATGAAGAGGAGAAAGAGTACTTCTATGAAGATAAGAGCGACAAGATGATTGACGATGACGTATTGGCTCGCTTATTGATGGTTCCAAACGTTGTATTGACCTCTCACCAAGCATTCTTTACAAAAGAAGCACTCTACAACATCGCTGTTTCAACCCTTAGCAGTGTAAAAGAACTATCAGAGGGTAAGGAACTTAGTTGCCAGGTGAAGTAAATATTAGAATCTTATAATCCTCATAAAGATTATAAGGTCAGTATTAGGTATACAATAAGATGGATTGAAAGAAAAATCTTTTTCAATCCATCTTTTTCTATGTATTTTCTTTGTTGTTGTGTCATATAAATAATATTTAACGCAAAAACCTTTGAAGTTACATTAGTTTCGTTTAACTTTGCGCACATAATTAACGAAATATTCAATATAAACTTCTCTATTGGAGGCTTTAAAAGGCTTATGATGAGGAGAATAATAAAGGATAACTATAGAATAAAATATACTTAATAAAAAACAAAGAGTTATGAAAAAGATTTTAGTTGTAGCAGCACTGATGCTTTCATCAGTATCTACATTCGCACAGCATGCAGTTGGTTCATTCAACCTTCAGCCAAAGGTTGGTGTTAGTATTGCTAATCTCACAGAGGTTAAGGGCTCAGATCCTCGTGTAGGTCTTGTAGCTGGTGTTGAGGGTGAGTATCAGGCAAGTGATATTTTCTCTGTAAGTGCAGGTGTACTCTACTCTATGCAGGGTGCAAAAGCTAATTTCGCTAATTTAGTTGATGCAACAAACCGCCTTGATTACATTAACGTTCCTATCATGGCAAACGTTTATGTTGTTAAAGGTCTTGCTGTTAAATTGGGTGTTCAGCCTGGATTTAATGTTAGCAACAAAATTAAGGTAAACAATCTTGACGCAGTTGAAAATCCAGCAAAGGCACAGTCTGTAGACGTTTCTATTCCAGTAGGTCTTTCTTACGAATACAACAACTTCCAGCTTGATGCTCGTTACAACTGGGGTGTTAGCAAGGCTTTCAAATTGAGTGACGCCAAGAACAGCGTATTCCAAATTACTTTGGGCTACAAGTTTGACTTGTAAATCATTAAAACAAATACTATATTGTTTTGAGGAGACCACAGCGTCTCCTCTTTTCGTTTATGCATTATCGTACTCTATATGATTAAAACCGAATCGGTCATAACACCACAATATGTATAGTTCTTCTTACTATGGTTTTATTTCCTAACCGATTCGGGTTAAAGCGATAATATTAGAGGGCTTTACTCCTAATTATTTCATGAAAAGACTTTGGGTTGATTTTATGTTTCTTATATAATAAAGGTGTACTCTCTTACCTGTAAAACACTCTTTTCACCCGATAAATAAACCGCCTAAGAATAGATAAAGTAGTCTTTTCTTACCCTATTTATCATCAACTAAGATAATGTAATTTATGAAAATTGTATGAAAATACAATATTTTTTCGTACCTTTGCAGCACACTTAGGATAATAAATAGCAGAAATTAGTATGTCATATCAATTCTCAAAGTACGAAACACACTATCGTAACCTTACTTATTTAGGCGTTCCAATCATTATCGGACAATTAGGTAACCTTATTCTTAACTTTGCCGATACGCTTATGATTGGACATCATAGTACAGAAGAATTGGCTGCAGCGGCATTTGTCAACAATATGTTTACGTTGGTCATTATTTTTGCTATTGGCTTTACATATGCTATTACAGCACTTGTTGGTATCCTATACGGACAGGATAAGACTCATCGTATTGGTGAGGTAATGAAGAGTGCTGCGGCAGCAAACACCTGTATGGCAATACTTTTATCTGCCATTATGATTGTTCTGTACTTGAACATTCATCGTTTGGGACAGCCAGAAGAGTTATTACCACTCATTCGCCCTTACTTCCTTATCCAACTTGTGTCTCTCCCATTTGTATGTTGGTTTAATACTTTCCGTCAGTTTACCGATGGTATCACTGACACAAAGGTGGCAATGTGGATTCTTGTTGCTGGAAATATGATGAATATCTTTGGTAACTGGATACTGATTTATGGCCATTTAGGACTTCCAGAGATGGGACTGGTTGGTGCAGGACTATCTACAATGATTTCACGTATCGTGATGGCTTTCATTATGGTAGGCATCTTCTTCTTTAGTAAGAAATATAAAGAATACAAGAAGGGATGGAGTTTAGGCCAGGTGAAATATGCAGACTTCAAGCAGATTACTGTTCTTGGTATTCCTTTAGCATTACAAATGGGTATGGAAACTGCTGCCTTTAGCCTTTCAAGTTTGATGGTTGGCTGGTTCGGTACAGAATCCTTAGCGGCTCATCAGGTTATGTTGACGATTTCACAATTAGGCTATATGATTTACTATGGCTTGGCAGCAGCGGTAGCAGTACGCATTAGTAACTTCATGGGACAACGTGACTATCTTGCTGTAAGAAGAACAGCAACGGCTGGAATTCATTTAGTCTTCTTGCTTGCCATACTAACTTCTGTGCCAATCTTCATTTGCCGTCATATCATTGGTGGACTTTTCACTGATAATGTAAACGTTATTTCAATGGTATCTATGACGATTATTCCATTTATGATTTATCAGTTTGGTGATGGCTTACAGTGTAATTATGCCAATGCAATGCGCGGTACAGCTAATGTTCGTCCGCTAATCTGGATTGCGTTTGTATCTTTCTTCATTGTTTCTCTTCCTTTAGGCTATCTCTTTGGAGTCGTTATGAACTATCAGCTGGTCGGTGTCTGGTTTGCCTTCCCATTTGGTTTAACACTGTCAGGCGTACTTTACTATATCTACTATCAGAAGGGATTGAACAAGATAGAGTCTGGAGCAAAGATATAATTCATAATTATGATTACTACTACACTTCATAATTATAATTATGATTATCATTATTTACTATTCTTAAAATATGACCTTGATAATAGATTAAGAGTAATATAACTTCAAAAGGCGATAATAAGTAATGACATTAATTCATCAACTTATTATCGCCTTTTGACGTATCCCTCTGTAATATTCGAGGTAAAAATTAGATAGAAATCTACTCTTTATAATTAATTGCCTCCATGAATCGCTTGATAACCTCTGGTTTACCCGTATGCTTACCTTTATCTTCAGAGATCTTACAGGTTTCGTTATAGAACGGCCATGACTCCGTAATCTTTACAGCGACCAACTTAATAACAATGTTCATTGGCTTTACATGTGGGAAATCATTGGTGAAGTGAGTACCAATACCAAATGAAGGCTTCACTCGGTTCTCAGCATAACGCTGTATCTCAATAGCCTTATCCGTATCTAAAGCATTTGAGAATAACACCTGCTTATCACGTGCATCGATACCAAAAGAATTATATTTTGCAATGATCTTCTCTAATTGCTCAAAGTTATCACCAGAGTCTATACGCAATCCCTTGAACTGATTAGCAAAGTCTTCAGAGAAGTTATAAGAGAATATATCCCACCCAAAGGAATCGTAAAGGTAAGTTCCCAAAGCACCTCGATAAGTCCTACGCCATGCTTCCATGGCCATATAGTTTGCCATCTGAGGACCAAACATACCGCCAATAGCGCAAATAAACTCATGCGCCATCGTACCAACAGGCATAAGATTATACTTCATGGCAAGATGAATATTGCTTGTTCCAACAAAGCGTCCTTTCCATTCACGACTGTCATAGCAATCCTTCATGGCACAAACAGCAGTATCTTCTGCTGTAAGACTGGCACGACGACGTGTACCAAAGTCAGAGAACACACATCCGGCCTCAAGTAATCGCTCCGTCTTATGGTAAGTCTTATCGTAAAGTTCTTGATAATCAAACTCCTGAGCTTGGTCGTTAAACATATAGAATAGCTCTGAAATGATGGCAAGAACCTTTACTTCTAACAGAATGGTATCAGCCCATAATCCTTCAAACTCAATATGAAGATGCCTATCCTCATCCTGCCATACCTTCACCCACTCACGTGAAAAGCGAAAGCCGCGGAGGTATGTCAAGAACCATTCTGGAAGATAATTGCACTTCTGTCGAAGAAAATTTATTTCTTCGTCGGTAATAACAACCGTCTCAAGTAACTCTATTTGATGTTCCACTTCACGTGCAAAACCTTCTGGATAGACCGTATCGTCACGGTCAACAAATTGATAGCAAACATGTGCACGTGGATAATTGTCAATGACAGCGCAGCACATTGTAAGCTTATAAAGGTCATCGTCTGTAAAGTGATTAATAATCTGTCTCATCTTATTATTGTTGAATTCAGTTGTCAAAAGTATAAAAAAGAAATGGAAGGACAAAGTGTTTTGTCAAAAATATGATTTAATGATAATAGCAAAAGGAGATATATGAGTAAAATAAAATCGGTTCATTAGAATTAAGAAATAACCTTCTAATGAACCGATTTGGAGTAAAGTCTTTTAACTTAAGTTATATGTATGTACACTCACACCTTGCGCTGACGGCAGATAATTAATTCCCCACCAGCACATCTGCAGTAAGATGAAGGCTATAATGAGTACCCATAAGGCTGGGCGAACAATGCGAGGACGATACTGACGATAGTGAACATAGACCAAATAAGCAAGCCAAGTAATAGCAGCCCATGTCTCCTTTGGGTCCCATGACCAGTAATGTCCCCATGCTTCCTTTGCCCATAAAGCACCCATAAGCATGCCAAGCGTCATAAATGATAGTCCAACGTAGGCAAGATTGTCAGTTATCTCCATCTCTTTATCTGTATCAGTTCCCTTCTTAAAGAAAAGAAGATAGACCGACATGACTACTGCTGCACCCAAAAGTGCGTATGCCATCATATACACTATTACATGAGGAGCAAACCATGGACTCTGCAAGGCTGGCATAAGCGTCTTGGAATGAATCTCAGGCTTGAAGATATTAACACATACAAACACTGTTGCAAGAAGTGTTGAGAAGCTCAATATCCATTTATACTGCCAACGACTAAAGACAATAATACCTGCCAAAGGAAGGAAAAAACTATACCATAAACGCGTTTCTCCCATCGTGCGAAGTGGTGGACGTTCCAATGTTATCCACATAATGAGAATGTAGGAAAAGAAGATTACAAGTCCAAGACCTGTTGCGCCAAACGCTAAGATACGACGGTTACGCCATGCAGCCCATGCACCTATAGCCCATAAAACTACTGATACAACTGCAAATATGATAAAATAACTCCAAATCATAGCTTAACCTCCTTCTTACGACTTGCTGTTAAGAACATTCCAACAGCTCCAAATAACAACATGAATATACCTACATAGACAACTGGCATCCAAGGGTCTGTTACAATCTCAAAGATACTTAGATTACTCCACTTGCCCATTTGCTCATTGTAACTTAGCTGATAGATTTTCCATCCATCAATACTAAAAGGTTTGTTAACCTCTATCTCGGTGTGAATATTCTTTCCATCCTGTGTATAGATGTCAACAAGTGAAGCGAAACGACGTGGCTCACGATTTGGCATAACCAATCTTCTACCATCACTAAGTTTCAAAGACTGATAAGGGAAAAGATAGCTTCCACAAGTGAGCCAACCCGTGTAGCTATGCTGCACACCCTTGTAGGGTGCATTGCCAGTAGTGACCTTTACCAATATCGCACAAGCAGTACCTGTTGCATCCGAAGCTATATAGCCATCCTTATTACGTGCTTGTCCTAAAGAGTCCATACGGATATTGCCCATCATACCACCAGGTATCTTACCAACCATCTTACTAAGCATAACTGGCATAGCATTATCAATGCGCTTGAGAACCTCAATCTTACAATCTAACAGTTGACCAGACTTTACATTCTTATCTAAAAGAATATTCTCAGGCTTTCCCTTAGGAAGTGGAAGCCCCATATTATCAATAAGCATGAGCTTAGGTGGATATTCATCAATGGTAAACTTCTCCAGTTGAATTGCAACAGGGAGGTGATGAACGGCACTAAAAGTATCAAGACCACGCCACTCTACCTGTCCTTGCTCGCAAAACATCTTTACTCGAAGCATATCTGCACTACCAAGTGTACCGCATGTAAGAACAAGGAACAGTCCGACATGACTCGTTAGTGTTGGCAAGCGACGCCAAGAGAAATGTACTATTTGATTCAAAGTTACTTCACCAACAATGGCTGTCATCCATAAGTAAACAAGGACAAACGGCCAGAAATTAAGCATCTTTGTTAGACCAAGTGGGTCTATAGGAGCTTTCCCCTCTGCCACTTGTTTGGTAAGTCCCATAAGAAGAGTGAGTATTGCAGCAGTAGCAATAGCTGGAATCGCCGCTTGCATGGTTGACATGAAACGACAGAAATAAGACCGCTTACGAAGTGCGTAGACTATGATAAGTACCAGTACGAGTAAGATTAATGTAATAATGTTGGCTGGCCAAGCAAAGATACCCCACTCTAAGGGACCTATTGTTACCTGTAATAATCCACCTGTAACCAATAAACCAACTACTATTGCTGTACCTTCTCTAAGTGTATAAGGTTTATTCCACATAGTAAAAGAGGCTCTCCCCCACTATTAATAAAGTCTTGAGAAACTTTATTTTATGTTTGTGAAGTACGAGCAGATAAATGATTTCGTTTTGATATATAAAATATTAGGATACAAGAATATTCTTCAAATAGAGTATTCCTATTTTACTGAACAAGATTCCTCCCCTAATGGGAAGGAATCCTGTGTGTAAGTTTGTTTACATCGGTTTAGTTATAAACCGTTTATTCTTGCGTGCCTGCTCTATCCACTTCGGAACGATAGTGTCAAGGAACTGCTTCTTTTGTGCATTAAGCTTAGTCATATCTAAGCCAATGTAAGACTGTGCCTTAGCCTTAGTAGAAACGTCAGGAAGAGGAATCTGTCCTGTAAAGCCGTGACGAGCAACCACACGTGCGATCTGTAAGCGTGCATCCTTTGCATATTCCATAGCGCTTCCAAGGAGTCGCATTACTTCTTGTGGAGCATGGAAAGCAGCACCATGGCTGGCAACAGCATAGTCCCAACGCCACTGACCCTTACGAAGGTCTTTCAAAACAGGCTCCATCTCAGCCTCAGTTGCACCCTTTTCCCATGCAAATTTAGCTTCAATATGTGCTGCAGCAAGTTCTCTTTCGACATGAGTACGGAAGTCATAAATCTTCTGTTGACGCTCATATACATTCTGACGAAGTGTTTCAGCATCTTGACGGTGACAAGTCTGGCAAGTACGACTAATGTTTGCTAATGGACTTGTAATATGGTGATCTGTATATTTCACACCACCCTCAGAGATGTAAGGCATATGACAATCAGCACATGAAACACCACGCTGTCCATGGATTCCCTGTAAATACAATTCATAACCAGGGTGTTGTGCCTTTAAAATCTTCGCCTTTGATAGTGGATTAATGTAATCATAGAAGCCAATACTATCGTAGTATTCCTCTGCTGCCTCACACGTCATACCCTTTTCTTGAGGGAAATGTAGATAGTTGCCATTCTCTTTCTCGAAGTAATATTCCGTGTGGCACTGTGCGCAGACCAGGCTACGCATCTCTTGATGGCTGGCTTTTCTCACGTCTTTACCGACACGAGCCCATGCCTCATAGAGAGCAGGACGAGCGGGACGAAGTTCCATCGTCCTTGCATCATGGCAGTCAGAGCAACCGACGGTGTTCATGACCTCTGGTCCCCAGTCGCTCCACTTGGCAGCATAGAATTTATCAGTTCCTTTCTCACGCATTAGACGTGGAACATCAGGACCCTTGCAGGTCCAACAGGTTCCTGGCTGTATGTCATCTTGTCCATCAACACCTGGACTTCCTGTACGCATAATCTTACGTAAGTCATCAATACAATGACGGTGTCCACGTGGAGTATTATACCCTCTTGAGAAAGAATAGCCAGCCCATAGGATAACCATTTCGGGTCTCTCTGCCAGTACATCTACTTCCTGGGAAGAATTGTACTTACTCACGAAACTTGTGTCTTCTGTCATTGCCCACGTCTCATATTCACGTGGGAAATCAGCTGCAAATTTCTCATTCTGAGATACAATGGAGTCAGTCATCGGTGTACGTCTGTTGTTGAACACACTTACAACCTCAGCTCTTCTTTCAAGCATTGA
>OGGI01000595.1_pt1 | contig 33797 bp, 35 predicted proteins | sample 1571051 | NCBI WGS metagenome assembly OGGI01 (sample SAMEA2582075, study PRJEB24529) | metagenome | biome: Human gut stool | place: China | collected 2011 | reverse complement strand
GTTATCGGATTCACCGCCGCCTTCACGGTAATATCCCTGATTGTTGTTATTATCATCACCATTATAATTGTTCTGATATTCCATAATGAACCTCCGTGTTAAGTTGATTAAGGCATGATATATACATGCTTTGTGATAAGAATGATATTCTTAATTATAAAGTTGGCAACTATAAGAAAAAGTGCAATATACAGATAAAAATATTTTAAATGCATACCCTTAACCCTGCCATGTGTCAGAAAACGGAAGGTCTGGCTCATATAAAAAAATGCGGTAAGTATGACAGCGTATATAACCAGTGGATGATATAAAATACTCTCCGGGATATTGCCGTGAATAAGATATATAAATGCTCTTGTTCCACCGCATCCCGGACAATACAGTCCCGTAAGGTGCCGGAACAGACATTCTGTAAGTATATTAATATTGTAACGGACAGCAATTCCCTTGATAATCAATGCTGTAATTCCTGTAATAAAAAATATGCAGATTCCTATTATATATACTACGGCATCCGGATCTTTTTCTCTAAGCAGTTGCCTGAAATTTAATCTTTCACTCATATACAGTATTTTAACATGAAAAAACACTCCTTGCAATACGTACAAAGTCCTTATAAAATATAACAAGAGAATGGAGGAATGCACATGACGGTAAAGGAAAGAGCATTACTTATTACAAAACGTCTGGATGAATTTTATACCACAGAGCTTACCTGCTATCTTAATCATGACAGCGCATGGCAGCTCCTTTTTGCTACGATATTAAGTGCCCAGTGTACAGATGCAAGGGTTAATATAGTGACAGAGAAACTTTTTAAAAAATACAGGACCTTGGAAGATTTTTCTAAAGCGGACATTAAAGAACTGGAAGAGGATATACGTTCCACCGGTTTTTATCACAATAAAGCAAAAAATATTAAGGCTTGTGCCACGGAACTTCTGGAACGCCATAATGGGGAAGTACCAAGAGACATCGAAAGCCTTACGGCATTAAGCGGAGTGGGCAGAAAGACTGCCAATGTGATAAGAGGAAATATCTATCATGAACCGAGTATTGTGGTGGATACACATGTTAAAAGAATTTCTAGGAAGCTGGGACTTACAAAAGAAGATGACCCTGTTAAAATAGAATTTGACCTTATGAAGGTTCTTCCTAAAGACCATTGGATTTTATATAATATTCAGATAATAAGGCTGGGAAGAAATATATGCTTTGCAAGAAACCCTAAATGTGAGGAATGTTTTTTAAGGGATTTATGTAAAGCAGGAAAAGGAAAATAATAATGATAAAAGATTTTGTGGCAATCGACCTTGAGACAACAGGCCTTAGCCCTTATGATAATAAAATAATAGAATTAGGTGCGGTAAGATACAGGGACGGAAAGCCTGTGGACCAATATAATACCTTGATTAATCCGGGAGTCCATATCCCGGAACGTATAACAGAGATAACCGGAATTGATGACGATATGGTAAGCAAAGCACCTTATATTGATGATGAGCTGGACAGAATTATGGAATTTATAGGTAACGATGTGATTCTGGGACATAATGTGATATTTGATTATACATTTATAGCGGGAGCTCTAGCAGGACACAGTATAGAATACAGTGCGGAAGCAATAGATACTTTGAAGTTTGCCAAAAAAGTATTGTCGGCCAATGAATCAAAGAATCTTGAACATCTTTGTGAAATGTTTGACATAGTGACGATACACCACAGGGCATACGAAGATGCCATGTCCGCTGCCAATGTGTATTTCAGATTGTGTGAACTTTCAGGAGAGGAAACGATTGTTGAACAGTATCACTTCAAGAAACAGAAAGCTGCGGGGATTACACCCAAACAGGTAAATTACCTTAAATCCCTTATAGAAAGACATAATATAAAACCTGACTACATAATCGAAAACCTGACAAAAAGCCAGGCTTCAAGGGAAATCGACAGAATATTATCCGAGTATGGAATTATGAGACGGCAGCTTTAATTTCATTAAGTTTTGAAAGGATGGGTGCCTTCATTATGGAATCCAGCTTATCGGCACTTTCGATTAATGAATTAATACCGGTTATATTATTGTCTTTACGGTAAAGTTCTGCTAACATGTAGTAATTGCGGCTTACGTCAGTGCCGATTGATATACCGTATTCAAGAATTACAGCAGCCAGTGAACAGTTTCCAATCTCAATAAGTCTTGCACCACATCTGGCAATTATATTGACAAGTGTGATATAATTTTCATCATATTCAGATAGTGCTGAAAGGTTGGCAACGCCGTATTTTTCCTTTAAGTCAGTATTGGTAAGACCTGAAAGATTAAGAATTTTTCTGGCCTGCAGATTTAAAAGGGTTGTGCGGTATTCGTTAATTTCATCATCTGAAATATCGGAAGGGATGACAGAATCGGGAATATTTATGTAATTGAGATTTGAAATATCTTTTCTGCGGACGGTATTGGCTCTTGCCTCCCTTGCCCAGAAAGATGCCTTGGCAGAATCTGATTTACGGGAATGTTTTTTACATTCATATAATATTAACATTCCGATTATAATAGTACAAAATAAAATAACCCATCCAAAATTTTTAAACATAGAATCACCTCAGAAAGGAAGTATTGTGATGTATAATAAGAAAAACAGAAGAATAATGACAACTGTACTTGTTGTAATACTTGTACTTGCAATGGTTGTACCTCTTCTTATATCTGCTATTTCCTGATAGTTGGATTATACGAAAAAAATCATATTATATCAAGAACCAAGAGGAAATTAGGGTTGGAATGAACGGTAAAATATGATATTATTAACCAATAACCCTTATGATAGGAAGTTAGTAATGGCAGTAGGAAAAGTACCTAACAGAATTTTAAAAAGAAGCGTTGTTAATCTGCTTAAATGTCCGCCAAGAACGGGCATTGATGCAGCCTCTTTTGCCGTCGGAGATATACACGTCCTTACAGCCTGTGCAACAGGCCTTACGGATTGTGCAATTGCACCGGAAACAGCCGTTTACAAAGCGGCGAACAATATATGGGTTTCCGGGGGAGAACTCCTTGGGATAGAGGCTTCTTTTATGTTGCCTAAAAGCTATAACGAGTATAACCTCAAGGCATATACAAAGCGTGTCAAAGCAGCATGCGATAAGTGCAAAACGACACTTGCGGGAGGGCATACGGAAGTAACGGACGGCGTTAAGAGGTTTTGTATAAGTGTAGCAGCAACAGGTATTGCAGGCACTACACCGGTCAACATACATAACGTTAAGCCCGGAATGGATATAATTGTTACAAAATGGATTGCGCTTGAAGAGGCTGCAATGATTGTAAGTAATGAAGACAACATGGCAAAGTTATGTGAACACTTTTCTAATGAATATATGAGTGTAACCGGACAATATTCCGACTGGCTTACAGTTCGTGATGAGGCCGCAGTCGCGATGAAGCATGGTGTAGCAGCCATGCACGATATATCGGAAGGCGGTATATTTACTGCACTCTGGGATTTTGCCGAAGGAAGCGGATGCGGGTTTGAAGTTGATTTGAAACGTATTCCGTTAAGACAGGAGACAGTGGAAATTGCAGAATTTTTCCACCTTAATCCCTATACCATGAAGTCATCAGGAAGTATAATAATCGCCTGTGATAACGGAACTGATATGGTGAATGCCCTTAATGAAGAGGGAATTCCGGCAGTTATAATAGGCAGAACAACTGATAACAATGGTAAGATACTTCGCAACGAAGATGAAATCAGATATTTAGATAAGATGTAATACAGGCACAGCCTGACAGAAAGGATGGATTACAATATGCGTGAAGCAATTTTAGCAGTTCTTGAAAAAAACAGCAGAATAGATTTGGCGGATCTTGCCGCTTTACTTGGAGTTACGGAAGCGGAGGTAGCTAATGAAATTTCAGAAATGGAAAAGGAGAGAGTTATCTGCGGTTACCATACGCTTATCAACTGGGATAAGACCAACAATGAAAAAGTAACGGCACTTATTGAAGTTAAGGTAACTCCACAGAGAGGTCTCGGTTTTGATTCAATTGCCGAGAGAATATATAATTACAGCGAAGTGCATGCTCTTTATCTTATGTCCGGAGGATTTGACTTTACGGTAATCATTGAAGGCAAGACAATGAAGCAGGTTGCTACATTCGTATCAAGCAAATTAGCTCCGCTTGAAGCAGTTTTAAGCACTTCGACACATTTTGTATTAAAGAAATATAAAGACCACGGAACAGTCCTTGATGCTCCCGTGTCTGATGAAAGGATGCTTGTTACACCATGAGAAACCCATTATCTGACAAAATAACGACAATTAAGCCTTCAGGTATCCGTAAGTTTTTTGATCTGGTAAGTGAAATGAAGGATGCCATATCTCTGGGTGTTGGCGAACCCGATTTTGATACACCATGGAGAATACGTGAAGAAGGAATATACACCCTTGAAAAGGGCAAAACATATTACACAAGTAATTCAGGCCTTATGGACTTAAGAATTGAGATAAGCAGATATCTCGAAAGAAGATTCGGACTTAATTACGATGCGGAAAAAGAAATTATTGTTACCGTAGGGGGAAGCGAAGGAATAGACCTTGCTTTCAGGGCAATGCTTAATCCGGGAGATGAAGTTATCATTCCTGAGCCATGCTATGTTTCTTATGTGCCATGTGTAACGCTTGCAGATGGTGTTCCTGTTACGATTAACCTTAAAGAAGAGAATGATTTTAAGCTTACCAAGGAGCAGTTACTCAGTGCCATAACACCTAGGACCAAGATTCTTGTACTTGCATTCCCTAACAATCCTACAGGTGCAGTTATGACAAAAGAGGAACTTGAGGAAATCGCCGAGGTTGTAAAGGAAAAGGATATCTTTGTTGTATCCGATGAGATTTATGCCGAACTTTCATACGGCAATACAAGACATTGTTCAATCGCATCCATTGATGGAATGAAAGAACGCACTATAGTAATTAATGGTTTTTCCAAAGCCCATGCAATGACAGGCTGGAGACTGGGATATGCCTGTGGACCTGAAGTAATAATCAAACAGATGCTTAAGATACATCAGTTTGCTATTATGTGTGCACCAACCAACAGTCAGTATGCTGCTGTAGAAGCATTGAGAGAATGTGACGATGCAGTTGAAGAGATGAGAAATGAGTATGACAGACGAAGAAGATTCATGCTTAGCAAACTCCGTGGTATGGGGCTTAAAGTTTTTGAACCATACGGGGCATTTTATATTTTCCCAAATATAGCAGAGTTTGGACTTACGTCGGATGAGTTTGCGACAAGATTTCTTACGGAAGAAAAGGTTGCGGTTGTGCCCGGAACAGCTTTCGGTGACTGTGGTGAAGGATTTTTAAGAATGTCCTATGCCAGCTCATTAAGTAATTTAAAGACAGCAATGGAAAGACTTGAAAAATTTATTGACAGATTAAGAAACAAATAGCAGGAGAAAATATATATGGCAGAGCAAATGAAAATAGAATATATTAATCCTTTTCTTGTAGCGGGAACAAGTGTACTTTCTGATATGTGCGGACTTAAACTGACGGCCGGAAAACCATATGTAAAAACAACATCTTTTGATTCGGACTATATTGTAATCAGTCTTGGAGTAACAGGTCAGATTGCAGGTCAGGTTCTTCTGGCATTTCATAATGATGTGGCATGTGACATTGCTTCTAAGATGTGTATGATGCCTATAACAGCACTTGATGAACTTTCACTCAGTGCACTTAGCGAGTTAGGAAATATGATTCTCGGAAATGCAGCAACAGTATTATCAACAAAGGGTGTTTTTATTGATATAACACCACCTTCAATAATACAGGGAACATTTCATATCGGAAGTTCGTTTGCCCAGAATATATGCGTACCACTTATTTATGATAACGATAAAATTATCGAGTTTGATATTTCATTGAAAGAAGGAAAATAAGATGTTAAATATAGTCCTTCATGAACCGGAAATGCCTGCCAATACCGGCAATATCGGAAGAACCTGTGTTGCAACGGATACAGTGCTTCACCTTATTGAACCATTGGGTTTTAAGATTAACGACAAAATGCTTAAAAGAGCAGGACTTGATTATTGGGATAAATTAGATGTAAGAATATATGATGATTTTGATGATTTTCTTGCAAAAAACCCGGGAGCCAAAATATATATGGCAACAACGAAGGCGGCAAGAAGTTATACAGATGTACAATACGAGGATGATTGTTATATAATGTTTGGAAAGGAAAGCGCCGGGATACCTGAATCGATTCTGCAGAAGTATCAGGATACAGCGGTAAGAATCCCTATGTGGGGAGATATAAGGTCGCTTAATCTTTCCAACTCTGTAGCAATCGTTTTATATGAAGCATTAAGACAAAATAATTTTCTTGGACTCAAGATGAAAGGAAGACCACGTACTTTTGACTGGGACTAATCAGCCCCAGACAGAAGGTGCGTGGCCTTTTGCTTTAGGGAGGGCAAATGTAAATTCCGTACCTACGCCCTCGGTGCTTACAACGTCTATATATTCGTTATGTGACGTGATTATTTCTTTTACTATGGAAAGACCAAGGCCGGTTCCGGTCTTGTCCTTGCCTCTTGAAACATCGGTTTTGTAGAAACGCTCCCATATTTTGGATATGCTTTCCCTTGGAATACCAATGCCGAAGTCCTTGACAGAAATAAGGGCTTTATCACCCTTTTCAGTGACGGATATTATTATTGAGGAGTCGCTGTTACTGAACTTAATGGCATTATCTATAAGATTATAAAGAACCTGCTGAATCTTGGACATATCGGCAGAAACCATAAGTTCTTTATCCGGAAAGATAAGTTTGAATTTGATTTTTTTCTTTTCGCAGGTACCCTGAAAAGTCTCAATGGTCTTTTTGATTGTAGCAATAATATCAAAATCAGAGATGTCAAGAATCATACCTTCATCCGTTACATTGTTGATTGTAAGGAGATTATTGGTTAATTTTGTCAGACGTTCTGTTTCCGATATTACTATGCCGAGATATTTTTCCTGCATTTCAGGGGGGATGGTTCCGTCAAGCATTGCTTCAAGATATCCTTTTATGGAAGTTAACGGTGAACGGAAATCATGGGATATGTTGGCAATAAATTTTTTCTGGTATTCGTTAAGACTGTTAATTTCAGCAGCCATATAGTCAAGGGAATCTGAAAGCCTGCCTATTTCGTCATTATGTTTTATATTAATTTTTTCGGAAAAATCTCCCTTGGCATATTTACTTACAATCTTTGTGATTTTGTTAAGTGGTCTTGTAATGTATTTATAGAACAATACAAATATAAGTCCCGATGTGATAAAACATATAACCAAAGTGATGTAATTGAAATTAAAACTGTTATCTGCATCAGAACGGACATCTTTTACAGATTTGCTAAGAATTACATATCCTCTGGTATTGTAAAGATAAGTTATTGGATAATATACCGTAAGGTAGTCGCTGTCATATAATCCAAAGAAATCGTTGACGATATAATTGCTTTTCTTATATTCAGCTGGGTCAAAGCCTTTTATAGTGTCTATCCCTGAGGCGGAAGTATCCATTAATATAGTTCCATCCGTTGCAAGCAGTATGATATTGCAGCCTGTATACCGTGAAACTGCTTTAAGAAAAGGCAGAGAGGGAGCGTTTTCTACATCTCCGCCGGAATAAGCATTACCATATTCGGAAGCAATGCTCATTGCTGCTTTGTACATATAATCAGCCTGTGAACTTAATTCACTTCTGTAATTGAATTTTGAACAAAGCGTAGATATTATTCCGAAGCTCATAATAATACCTATCAGATATGTAATTATCATTTTGTTGATTAATCGTATTCTCATTAACTATTTTCTCGATTCAAATTTATAGCCTACACCCCATACGGTGCCGATACTCCATTTTTCGTGGTCGTGTATTTTTTCGCGGAGCCTTTTTATATGGACATCCACGGTACGGGTGTCCCCCACATATTCATAACCCCATATATGGTCCAAAAGCTGTTCCCTTGTGAATACCTGGTTTGGTGAGGTCGCAAGAAAGTATAAAAGTTCCAGTTCTTTAGGAGGCATATCAACCGGTTTACCCATATATATTACGGAATAATTACTCAAATTAATGATTAAATCAGGGTACTCAATGTACTCTCCGGAAGGCTTTTCAGGGGTATCGTTTGACTGCGTGGTTGTATATCTTCTTAAAACAGCTTTAACTCTGGCAACAAGTTCCTTGGAATCAAAAGGCTTAATCATGTAGTCGTCGGCGCCAAGTTCAAGCCCCAGTACCTTATCAAATATCTCACCCTTTGCCGAAAGCATTATTATAGGGGTATTGTTTTCACGGCGTATTTCCCTGCAGACCTGGTATCCGTCAATTCCCGGAAGCATAAGGTCTAAAAGAATCAAATCAGGTTTAAAACGGAAGAATGCTGTAAGTGCGTTTTCACCGTCATTCACGATTAAAGTCTCAAAACATTCTTTTGTAAGGTAAAGAGAGATAAGCTCAGCAATGTTGTTATCATCATCTACGATTAAAATTTTCTGTTTGTCCGCCATATTATTTCCTCCTAATCTTTAAATTCAGCTATGGTTACTCCGTAGTCACCTTCGCCGAAGGTTCCTAAACGGAAACTTTTAACATGTTTCTGACGTTTCAGATAGTTATGAACCGCATTTCGTAATACTCCCGAACCTTTGCCGTGGACAATACGGACAGGGGAGATATGTGCCAGAAATGCGTCATCCAGGTATTTATCAAGTGCAATAATGGCTTCGTCACTGGTCATTCCGATAAGATTGATTTCAGGGGAAATTGAAGCCGTTTTATTCATTTTCAGCTTGCCGATTCCTGATTTTTTGTTGTTGAGTTTCTCGGTTTCGGAAGCCTCTTTAAGGATTATAAGATCCTTTATATTCACTTTTGAATTAAGAATACCCATTGAAACCGTGAGAAAACCTTTGGAATCAGGAAGGGTGTGAACCGTTCCGTCAAGGTCCATGCTGATTACATGGACTTTGTCGCCTATATGGAAATCGGCGGCGGTGTGGTTCGAGGTCTGCACAGGTTTATTTGCAGCCTTTTTAGCATTGGTTTTCTCAAGCTGTTTTCTTATACGTTCTCTTCCGGCTTCCAGATCCTGTATGGTCATTCCGTTTTTGGCAGCCTTATTAAAGTCCCTGATAGTCTCGTCTGCCGTCTCTTTGGCTTCCCTTAAAATTGCGTCCGCCTCTTCTCTTGCCTTCTCAATAATGCTGTCAGATTTTTCATCAAGACGTTCGGTTTTAATTTTAAGGCGGTTCTTAAGTTCTTCAATTTCTTTCTTATAAAGTTCAATTTCAGCCTGCTCTTTTTCTATTGTAACACGGCTTTTTTCAAGGTCGGAAATTACATCTTCAAAAGCTTTGTCCGAGGCTCCTATATTAGCCTTGGCATTTTCTATGATTTCAGAAGGTAGCCCAAGCTTGCCGGATATTGCAAAAGCATTACTTTTGCCAGGGATTCCTATAAGAAGCCTGTAAGTAGGCGCAAGGCTTGCCACATCAAATTCACAGCAGGCGTTTTCAACCCCGTCGGTTGAGAGGGCATATATTTTCAACTCACTGTAGTGGGTGGTGGCTATCGTTGTAATCTTTTTGAAATGTAAAGTCCGGAGTATGGATATCGCAAGGGCGGCACCCTCTGTCGGGTCTGTTCCGGCACATAGTTCATCAAAAAGAACAAGACTGTTGGAATCGGCTTTTTTAAGAATATATACAATATTTTTCATATGGGATGAGAAAGTCGAAAGACTTTGTTCAATGCTCTGTTCGTCACCGATATCCGCAAAAATATCATTAAAAACGGTCAGCTTTGAGTTGTCTGATGCGGGAATATGAAGTCCTGACTGACCCATTAGAGAAAACAGACCGATTGTTTTTAACGTAACTGTTTTACCGCCCGTGTTAGGGCCTGTTATAATAAGCTGCTCGTAACCGTCACCGAGATATATGTCCACAGGGACAACTTTACTACTGTCAATTAAAGGGTGACGGCCTTTTTTGATGTTAATTTTACCGTCGCAATCCATTATAGGCTCGGAACCCTTGTAACTGTGTGAAAAACCTGCCTTTGCAAAGATAAAATCCAGTTCCTTAAGTATATCGTAATTGGTGAGAAGTTCTGTGGTATAGTTGCCTGCCATTGCCGACAGGGAAGAAAGAATTACGGAGATTTCCTCACTTTCTTTTATCTCAAGTTCACGAAGGTCATTGTTAAGCTTTACAATTGACATGGGCTCAATGAAAAAAGTTGAGCCTGTGTTACTCTGGTCATGAATCATGCCGGGAACCTGTGAACGATATTCTGCCTTGACCGGGACACAATACCTGCCGTCCCTTGTGGTAACAACAGCATCCTGCAGATATGTCCTATAGCTTCCTGATATCATATGGGAAAGCTCAGATTTAATGCGTTCATTCACATTTTTCTGCTGCCGTCTTATATCTTTAAGATTGGCGCTTGCGTCATCTGCAATTTCCGTTTCGGAAATAATGCAGCGGTTAATTTCATTCAAAACATCACTGAGTGGATTAAGTATGTTAAAACGTTCTGACAAAACATCAGGATTAGTTTCAATGCTGTTGCTGTCATAACGGATTGCGGATCCTGTAACAGAAAGCAGGGCTGCCACAGAAAGAAGCTCGCTTATGCCAAGTGAACTTCCGACTTCAAGGCTTTTTATAAGAGGCCTTATATCTGTTAGACCCGAAAAACCAAGGGAACCCTTTGCAAAAATACGGGATGAAGCTGCGGTTGTATCCTGCTCACACTTCCTTATATAATCAAGGTCTGTAGAAGGCATAAGCTTACGGCAAAGAACCTTGCCCGGAGCGGATGTTGCATATTTTGAAAGACGTTCTGTTATTTTATCGAATTCAAGAATGGACAATGCTTTTTTATTCATTGCAAAAAACTCCTGTCAATATCTAAATTATTTATATTTTACTCTACCGGACAACAAACTTCAATAATATGTCATAAATTGTTCATATTTTAGGAATATAATACAAGCACTTACACTGATTAATTCGAGAGGACAATACCATGTCAGATAAGAAAAATGATAATTATGATTTATATACAGAACATATTGTTAAAGAACCATGGAAAAATTCAAAGCGTATTTTGAAGAAAGGTGCGTCACTGGTTGCCATGGCAGTATTTTTCGGACTCGTTGCGGGCCTTGTTATGATTATTGTATACAAAACAGGTAAAAATTATCTTGATGATAATAAAGTTGCTATGAATGAGACAATTTCAAGTACGGACGGAAGCGAGAGCAAGGAGACTGACCCGGAGGACACTACGGTGCCGCCTATTGAAGAAATTACAACAGAAATTCCTTCAACGGTACCTATAGATAACGAGAAACTTAATGACTATATGGGATATTATAAAGCACTCAAATCAGTTGCGGATAAAGCCGGATTGTCGGTCGTAACCGTTACTGCTGCAAAGCAGGGGGTTGATTTTTTTAATTCAACATATCAGAACATAGCTGATGAATACGGGATTGTGATATCCTCAGACAGTACGGGATATTATATACTTACGGAATATTCCCTTGTTAAAAATTCAGAAAATATACAGGTTACATATTATGACAAAACAGTTGATACAGCTGAATTTGTTGCAGGTGACACAACAACAGATATGGCAGTTATTAAGACAGGCTCGTTGAATACGGCGGTTGTACCTGTTCAGTTTGGTAATTCGGATGCAGTCCTTAAAGGGGATTTATTAGTCGCAACAGGAAAATTATACGGCTTTAACGGAACGATAGGATATGGAATTGCAACAGGTGTCAATAATTCTGTTAATGATACAGATTCAATTTACAGGCTTATCAATACTGACATCAGCGGTACCGCTACTTCAAATGGTGTTATTCTTAACCTGCATGGTGAAGTGGTAGGAATAATTACAATGGCATATAACAGTGATAATACAAATTTTATAACAGCTTATGCAATTAATGATGTAAGAAATCTTATGCAGAACCTTGTTAATAAGAAAAGTATGCCTTATCTGGGAATAAAAGGACAGACAGTTACGGATGAGATAGCTGCCACGAATAAAATTCCTAAGGGAATATACATTTCAGCTGTAGAGACCAATTCTCCCGCGTACAAATCAGGAATACAAAGCGGTGATGTGATTACACAGATTAACGGAACCGGAATTAACAACATGGAAAGTTTTATGATACAGCTTGAAAAAAGCAATCCGGGAGATAATGTCAATGTCACGATTAAAAGACGGGGCAGGGAAGATTATAAAGAGATTGAATTTAACCTTGTGCTTGGTGTAGAATAAGACGTATTGAATAGTGAAAGGAAATTTTTTATGAAGTATATTAACACATTAAATGAAGGCGAAAGAGTCAACGGAATATACTTTTGCAAGGTAAAGACAGCGGCAACAACCAAGAATGGTAAAGATTACATTAATCTTACTTTACAGGATAAAACAGGCAATCTTGACGGTAAAATATGGAATCCCAACTCACCGGGAATCAGGGACGATTTTGAATCCGGGGATTATATACTGCTTAACGGCGATGTAACGGTTTTTAACGGAGCATTACAGCTTAACGTGGCAAATGCGGGCAAAGCAGAAGCGGGTTCTTATGATGAGAGCGATTATATGCCATGCTCCGAAAGGGATATTGAGGAGATGTATGATGAACTTCTTAAAATAATGTCTAAGGTTCAGAATGAGCATCTTAAATCTCTTATTAACAGCTTCTTTGTGGAGGATGAAGAATTTATCGGCAATTTCAAGAAACATTCCGCTGCAAAGAGAGTTCATCACGGATTTATCGGAGGACTTCTTGAGCATACTCTGGGAGTCGTTAAAATATGTAATTATATTGCAGACAATTATACATATCTCAGCAAGGACTTACTGCTTACGGCAGCACTTTTCCATGACATAGGCAAAGTGTATGAACTTTCCGCATTTCCTGAAAACGATTACACTGATGACGGACAGCTTCTTGGACATATTGTGATGGGATGTGAAATTATCGGCAAGGCAGCAGATAAGATAGACGGATTCCCTGTTATGCTGGAGCGTGAATTAAAGCATTGCATAGTTGCACATCATGGCGAGTTTGAATACGGTTCTCCTAAGAAACCGGCTCTTGCCGAGGCAGTTGCACTTCATTTCGCCGATGATATGGATGCCAAATTAGAGACTTTCAAGGAAGCACTTAATACTCCGGCAGGACAGAACGGTGAATGGACCGGCTTCAACAAAATGTTAGACAGTAATATAAGGAAAACAATTATCTGATATGGAAATAAAGAAAAATAACGATTATGAACTATTAATTGAAGATCTGACAATGAGCGGCGAGGGCGTAGGCAGAATAGATGGCTACGCTCTTTTTGTAAAGGATACAATTCCCGGAGACAGGGTAATTGCAAAGGCAACAAAGCTTAATAAAAACTATGGCTACGGCAGGCTGATGTCTGTAATAGAACCTTCAAAGGACCGTGTTGAAGCGAAATGTCCTGTTGCGAAAGCCTGTGGGGGCTGTACCCTTATGGCAATGAGCTATGAAAAACAGCTTGAATTCAAGCACCATCTCATAGAGAACAATCTTATAAGAATCGGTGGACTTAACGGCATAGAAGTACCTCCGGTTATCGGTATGGACAACCCATACAGGTATAGAAACAAAGCCCAGTTTCCTGTAGGAACGGACAAAGACGGAAATATTGTCATGGGCTTTTATGCAGGCCGTACCCATTCCATAATTCCTAACGAGGACTGTCTTATAGGTTCGGATATCAATGCAGGAATTCTTGCAGAAATCAAAGCATTTATGATTATGAACCACATAAAATCCTATGATGAGAATTCTCATAGCGGGCTTGTACGCCATATTTTAATCAGGACAGGATTCACTACAGGTCAGATAATGGTGTGCGTTGTCATTAACGGCAGCAGTATTCCGAAAGAAGATGAACTTGTTAAAAAGCTGCTTGCATTGTCTTTTTCCAATGAAAGAAAAATTGCAAGCATAATGGTTAATATAAACAGGGAAAAAACAAATGTTATTCTCGGTAAAAAATGCAGGGCGCTTTACGGTACTCCATATATTGAGGACTATATCGGCGAGGTAAAATACCGTATCCAGCCATTGTCTTTTTATCAGGTAAACCCTGTCCAGACTGAGAAACTTTACAATATTGCGCTTGACTACGCAGGACTTACGGGAAACGAAACTGTGTGGGACCTTTACTGCGGCATCGGTACAATCTCACTTTTTCTTGCAAAAAAAGCAAAGAAGGTATACGGCGTTGAAATTGTCCCTGAGGCAATCGAGGATGCAGTCACCAATGCTAAGTTAAACGGTATAGACAATGCCGAATTTTATGTTGGAAAAGCTGAAGAAATACTTCCTGAAAAATATGACAAAGAAAATGTACATGCCGATGTTATTGTAGTTGACCCGCCAAGAAAGGGTTGTGATGAGACATTGCTTGACACCATGGTCAAGATGGCACCTGAGAGAATCGTGTATGTAAGCTGTGATTCCGCAACACTCGCAAGGGATCTTAAATTTCTTGTAGGAAACGGTTACGAAGTAAAGAAGGTACAGGGTGTGGACCAGTTCTGCCACAGCGGACATGTGGAGACGGTGGTGTTGATGGTAAACACAAAGGAAGAGTAAGACAGTATGTACAGCATCACGTTTGTGGAGATGAGTCCTGCGAAGAAAACTGTTGCAATAATGAGTGAGGCTTCTTTTAGTTTTGCTTATGGGTTTGAAGTGTTGGAAATTTATAGACATTTTCTTATCGTAGAGCTATAATACTAAAATCATATGGAAAAGATAGGCATTGATTTTAGAAAGTGATACAAATGAAAAAGCTAAAAAAGAGATTCATTGTTCCGGCAGTAGTATTTATATTGGGTATGTGTGCGTTAATCGGCGAAATATATGTAGTCGGCGAGAGTCAGGAACAGCAGAACAGGACAAATGCAAAGCTCAATGCGATGACATATGCAGAGCGTATATATGGCGAGCTTATGGAGGGAATAGGAGTTACCGATACCTTAAAGCAGGTTGTCATAAGTGGTGATGGAAATATTAATAAATTTTATGATGTTGCAGCAAATATGATGGACGATACGATTCAGAGTATACAGATAGCACCGAATGGAGTTGTGAATGAAATATATCCGGAGGATGTGAATGAATCCGGCAAGATAGATCTGATAAATGATATTGACAGGGGAGAGATTTCGCGCTATGCGAGGGATAATGACACTGTAATTATGCAGGGACCATTTGAGCTGAAGCAGGGCGGATATGGTATAGCAGTGCGCAATCCGGTTTATTTGGAGGATGAAAATGGTAAAAAGAGCTTTTGGGGCTTCACAATTGTTATACTGAAGGTTCCGGAAATTTTTTCTGATTCTGTAGAGGCTCTTTCCAATTTTGGATATAAGTACAGTCTGCAGAAGTGTGCTTCGCCGTGGGATAATATGTATGAGTGGGTTTATGGTTCAAAGAAAGAGCTGAACGATCCGGTGATATATGACTTCGACGTGTATGGAGACAAGTGGAGGCTTGAGATTTTACCCAAGAGTGGGTTTTACAATAATAAATACCTGATATACATGTTTATCGGAGGTGGAGTTATTGTCCTGCTTTTGGCAGGGCTTACAGCAGCGTTGATTTCAATCAATGAGAACAAGAAGAATTTCAAGAGACTTGCTGTGACTGATGCACTGACCGGTATCTACAACAGGCACGGCTTTGATGAGCAGGTTGAGCAATATATGAGACAGAATCCGCAAAAGCACTGTGTTGTGGCAATGCTTGATATTGACGATTTCAAGCTGGTCAACGATATGTATGGACATGCAGCAGGTGATGGTGCACTGCAGAAGCTTGCAGAGAGCATGAAGCAATATTTTTCAAAGGATGCCATACTCGGCAGAAACGGGGGCGATGAGTTTAGCATTTTCATGCCGGATTGCACGGTTGTGGAGGTTACCCCTTTTCTTAAGAAGTTTACAGAAGAAACCAGAAAATTTTATTGTAAAGGTGAAGCCCATACATTTACCATTTCACTGGGTTTTGCGGAGTATCCTGTTTTGGCTGATGACCGTTCACAGCTCATGCGGTGTGCGGATATGGCACTTTATGGGGTGAAAATGCATGGGAAGAACGGCTGCATGGCATACCGTAAGGGTGAGCAAGTAAAGAGTCGCGCAAAGCTTGGTTTTGTAATAAAGGATATTATTGATAATTTGCCGGGAGCTTTTATTGTTTACAGAGCAGATAAAGAAAATGATGAGATTCTGCTTGCAAACAGTGAGATGCTTCGGCTTACAGGCTGTAAAAATATGGACGAGCTGCTTGCATATACAGGTAAGAGCTTCTGCAATCTGATACGCCCTGATGAACAGGAAAGCTGTCAAAAAAGCATATGGTCGCAGATTAACGGAGGACACTCAAATGATTATATTTTCTTTCATATGCGAAAAGCAGACGGCACATATATTTCAGTGCTCGACCATGGCAGAATAGTGGATTCAGTGTACAATGGCAGAGTATTTTATGTGATGATTATGGACTTAAATTCACTGCAGAGGCACTATGGAGACCGCCTGGAGCTGGAGGAGAAGTAGAAAAAAGCAGATTGTGAACACATGCGTTCGCAATCTGCTTTTATAATATTACAGTTTACGTCCAATATCAGCAAAATAATATGATGCAGGGTGCTTTTTTAATGTCCGAAAGAAGGTGAATGAGAATAGCAAGAGTGGAATCAGATTACTAAAAGCACAAGATATTAAGAAGTAATGCGGTAAGGTTAAATTTTTTGTTATGTTTATTTGTATAGCAATCCTTTTGGTGCACTAAATTTAATAATAGGGAACTTTTGCGACAAACAACATGTCAAAAAGTTCCCTAAATAATTCTTGATAATTAGGGAACTTTTTAATATAATATATAGCATAAAAGTTCCCTAAAAAGAGAGAGGTGAAATGAATGGGAGCAAATTATTCAGAAATTCAAGAATTATTACAGCAAAAAGCGGATATACAGGCGAGGCTTAATCTGATGCCATATGATGGAAATCCGGAAATTAAGGAATCAAATAGTTCAAAATACTTGTATATGCGTAAGCGAGTAGCAGGCAAATTGACCTCTACTTATGTAGACGTATATTCAGATGAACTATATCAGTTGCTTTTGCGTAATGCCAGGGAACGCAAAGATTTAAATAAAGCCATTCGTAAAATCAATAAAGATTTAGCGGCACTTGGTTACGAAGATAAAGAACTTTCAGCGAGAGTATTACAAAATTTGGATTTTGCCAGAGCAAATTTGAAAGCGAACATTTATGATCAGGCAGTGTTAGAAGGTGTCGCAACGACATTTCCGCAAACGGAGGATATTATCGAGAATGGACAAGTCTATGGGGTATCGGCTACGGATGTGCAGAAGATTCTTAATTTGAAACACGCCTGGGAATTTATCTTAGATAGAGATGTGATTCAGAGTGAAAGTAATTATCATATGCTTTGTCATATTGCAAAGTTGGTTAATGAAGGTTTCTTTTATGATGGAGGTCGTATTCGTGGTATTCCTGTGCAGATAGGCGGAACAAGCTATGTACCACTATTACCTATTGAAACAGTGGTTATCGAGCGAATAGATGAAATTAGAAGTCAGGATAAAGAGCCAATAGAGATAGCGATTGAGTTATGTATGTACTGTATGAAAACGCAGGTGTTCAAAGATGGAAATAAGCGAGCATCGGTTATTTTTGCCAACCATTATCTGATTGCACAAGGTATGGGATTTTTAGTTATACCGGAAAAGGATGTACCGGAATTTAAGAAGTTATTGGTGCAATATTATGAAGGTGAGCCACTAGAGGTCATTGGCGCATTCTTAAAAGAGCGTTGTTGGAAGAATTTTTAGAATGTTATTGAAACGTAAAGTGGACATTGAAACTGCAAAAGCGGACATTGAGGGTGTTAACTCTCTTCATAAAACTGCCCAAAACAAATCTGTGGACCGATATATTACCAAATCCGACAGCAGTATTGATTAAACATGGCAAAATAACAAATGGTGTAAAAAGCAAGTGTTTATGCGGGTTCGCGGGATGTTGAGGTCTGAAATAATGATATCGCACGTGGAGACGGTGGTGTTGATGGTAAACACAAAGGAAGAGTAAAGAAAAACAGTTGCAGTTACCGTTAATTCTTCCGATAGAAAGTATGGAGGGGATAACAGAATGAGACTTTTAGTGGTACTTAGTCCTACAGACAAATGGGAAACAAATGCAGAATATATTAAGCTTCGGAAATTTCTTCAAAGGGACGGATATATAAGAATTGCACCGGAAGTATATATGAGAATAGTGCAAAACAGGAAAGCCTCTGAAAAACAATATATGGTAACAGGTGAGGCAGATTATCAGGAAAAAACGGTCGGGGTAAATTGCCCCATTATAATATAATTATACGTATGGAAAAAGTTATGAAACAAGTAAAACTATATATAGTGGTTGAAAAAAATGTGCATAACTAGATGTAATACTTGAACGACCCTCCAGAAATGGTGCATCGTTCAGCAAATTCTGTTTATTCGGTAATTTCTCCCGAGGGTTGTGCGTCAATTCTCTGGAAAGACAGCTCAAGGGCGGCTGATGCGGCAGAGGCTCTCAAGCTTACCGCACAGGATTTGTTTGACCTCGGTGTAATCGAGAGAATCATCCGTCAGCCAAAGGCAGGCGATCGGGCTATGCTTGAAAGCCTTAAAATGCTCATCAAAAGAACATTTGAAAAGAATCTTGCCCTTGATGACGAAGAGCTTTTGAATGCACGCTATGAGCGTTTCCGCAAAATCGGCAGACCCGAATAATTTATTTTAAACCTAAACATAAAAACGGTAGGAAAGACAATTTGCAAAACTGCAATGCCTTTCCTACCGTTTTATTTTTATGAAATTTTAATTACTGATTATATCAGTAAGCCGAACCGTTAAGATATACTTTTACGGAATCAAATTTTTTATTACATGAAGATTCTGCTTTTTCTGTTTGACCTGCTTTTATTTCGTTGTCACTGTCCACAACATAATCGTTGTCGGCATAAACTAATTCATCACCTTGGAAGAACAAGGCTGTGTATCGAACATATTCTGCAACAAGGTTGCCTGTGTTTGTTACAGAAATGGTAGCTTTATCTGTGTCAGTCGATACTTTACAATCAAGATCCTGTGTTACACACTGATAGTCGGTAAGTTCTTTGGGTAAAAGTGTATATTCGTACCTGGCAAACTCTTCATCATATTTATCATGATTAAACTTTACTGCAACCTCTGTTCCGGGTGCAAAAGCGTTAATTGTTTCAGTTTCGGTATCTATGACATCATCGTCTTTGTTAATTAACTCTAAATGTATATTGAGTGTACAAGCTTGATTTGAATTGTTTTTCAACACAGCAACAAAGTAATGTGTTGAGACATCATCATATATATATGGCGTGATTTTAATATTTTTCTCAACTTCTTCAGAATCAAAATCAGCCTTATCCGCAACAGCAGACGATTGAACATCCGATGCTTTGCCTGTTGTTTGTGAACTGCTGTTAGATGTGTCATTTTCCGAACAACCTGTAAACGCAGTCAAAACAACCATTGCAGAAACAAGCACTACAGAAAAGAATTTTTTCATTTTTTGTTCACCTCAAAAATTAATTAGTGGAATTATACCATAAATCAAGTGAGGTGTCAATAAATGACTAAGTTAGTACATTATTTTACTTTACTGTATTATAAAATGTTGATAAAAGGCAATTATTGTGCAATTGAAATTAATAATCTCCGCTGTACATTTCAGGACGATTCACCCAGTCACTAATGGAACTGTTGCCGAAAATTGATTTGCTGTTGCCCGATATCGCCGCAGTTACATTGATTGCAATGCCTGCAATAATGACCGCACCAATCACACAGGCGGCAACAATTTTCACGATTCTAAAAGCTTTCTTTTTATCAATCGGCTGTTCTGCCGGCGGAATGTAGGGAATGGGTGGCTGATTTATTTTCTTGAACGACCCTCCAGAAATGGTGCATCGTTCAGCAAGGAGCTTTTGCAAAAAAGACTATATAAAAGGAACCAGGTCTTAAATGCCAATTCACCGTTTGTGATAACAGATGAAATATTGGAACATCATTATCACGCATTTCAGGAGCCATAGGGCGAAGGAGATAAAGTAATTTTGCAGAAAGAGGATATTATGCAGTATTCAAAGGAAGAAATTAAGTGAGGCTGGAAAGCTTACAGAAAGCGAAGCTGAAGGAATCCTTGGAGAGATAAAACAGTATCATGTGTGAATCTTGGAATAGGATTGGCACAGGAAGGAAAGAAAGTGCTTCTGATAGACGCTGATCCACAGGGAAGTCTTACAATCAGTCTTGCAAAATCTCTGGAAAACCATCTCATACAGTTGAATAATGAAAGGGGACGTGCTACTATTATATATAGATGTCGATCACGGCAGCTTATTTAACGGGTAAACTAGGAGGAGCTTTATATGACCACACAAAAGCAACAAGGTATTAAAAAGCAACTAACGAAAGGATTTGTGAAAGTAGCAATAATCGGTGCGATTGCGGCAGTTATTGGAATCGTAGCACTACTGATCGCAGCGATACAGTATGAAAAGGCATTGAGCCAATACGGATTTACACAGGGAGATATCGGTAAAGCGATCGCGGCATTTTCGGAGAGCCGGAGCGCATTACGTGCAGTAGTAGGCTATGATGACATAGCAGTGATAGACAAGCAGAGCGAACTGCATGACCAGAAAAAGGCAGCGTTTGAGAGTTACATAGATGAATTGAACCGCTCAATCAAATTCACCGAAGGCAGGGATGCATATAATAAAGTATTGCAGGAACTGGACGGGTACTGGGAATTGGATGCACAGGTATTGGAACTGGCTACTTCCGATGACGAGGAGGGATATCTGAAGGCGCAGGATCTGGATATCGGAGATCTGACCGCACAGTACGAACGGATATACGCAGAGTTTGTAGACTTGATGAATCTGTGCGTCGAAAAAGGAGATCAGGCGGAGGTGGATTTGCGCAATATGGAGCGTTTTATGCTGATCGCGATTCTGGTTATCGTAATGACCTCTTTCTGGAGTTCTGTGGTATTAGGTAAGAAAATGGCAGGAAATATCGAAGAACCGATGATAGCGCTGGCAGATCGACTTCAGACTTTTGCACAGGGAGATCTGAATAGTGCATTCCCGGACAGAAACACGGAAGATGAGATATTCTATATGATACAAGTCGCAAAAGGCATGGCTGCTGACCTGAATCTGATCATTACGGATGCAGGAGAATTGTTGGGACAGATGGCGGAGGGTAATTATGCCATCGGCACTAAGATCGAAGAGAAATATGTAGGACAGTTTGTGACACTGAAAGATGCCATGCGTAAGATGAACCGACAGATGAACAGTACCTTACAGCAGGTAGAAGAGGCCGCTAATCAGGTATCTGCCGGATCGGAGAATCTTGCACAATCTGCCCAGGCGTTGGCAGAAGGAGCAACAGAGCAGGCAGGATCTGTGGAAGAACTGACGGCAACCATTACGAATATCACAGATGCCGTGTCACGTACAGCCGGCGAACTGCAGAGGACGACGGAAAAGGCTGAGAATTATGCACAGCAGGCGGATGCAGGGCATGCGCAGATGAGGTCATTGATGGAGGAAATGGACCGAATCAATGAAAAATCTAAAAAGATACAGAATATTATTGCTGACATTGAAGATATTGCGAGTCAGACGAACCTGTTGTCTCTGAATGCGGCAATTGAGGCTGCAAGAGCAGGGGAGTCAGGAAAGGAATTTGCAGTGGTGGCAGAACAGATCCGTAAACTGGCCGAACAGAGTGCACAGTCGGCAGTAGATACCAGAAGCCTGATCGAGGGATCGCTGCAGGAGATCGAGAATGGCAACCAGGCAGTGGAGGTAGCAGCGGAATCTCTGGAGCAGATCGTTATGGGAGTCAAGGAGATTGCGACAGATGCAAAACGATTGAGTGAAGAGTCTGCTGCGCAGGCACAGGCGATGCAACAGGCAGAACTTGGTGTGAATCAGATATCGGAAGTAGTGCAGTCGAACTCTGCGGCAGCAGAGGAATCGTCTGCTACCAGTGAGGAATTATCCGCACAGGCATATGCATTAAACGATATGGTAGAAAAGTTTACACTACGTCGGGATTAATTGCTAATTAAAAAATGAAATAAATACCGGTCTTAATAATCCGTAAATAGTGGAGAATTAAGATCGGTATTTTTTATAACATAAAACTTTCATTATAACTGAAATTTTCATTTCCGCATTATCTATTAGAATTGTAATAAGGTTATTGATGCTAATGAAAACAACTTGGTTATTTATATAAAAAATGTAATGAAGAAGAATCTGATAAATTCACAGCCTGCGTCATACATCGGTGACATACAAGCTAAAACTGAGTGGCGGTGATATAAAGGCGGTCCATGGCGATTCCGGTCATGCGCAGGCAGACATGGTAACAGAGGTATATGGACATATTCTGGACGAGGACCGCAAAAAGAATGCCCAGCTTATGAAAGTGCTTGGAAATCCTGAGATGGCAGCTCTGCTGACGAGTCTGGCGAAGTCGATGAACTTGAACGACCCTCCAGAAGTGGTGCATCGTTCAACTAAAAATATGATAAAAAATACTAGACGTGGGCTTTATTATATAACTCCTGAATTTCAGGAGGAAATTTGTCGGGCATCATTTCGTGAATTGAGTCCTCGTTTCCGTCAGCCATTGCTTTTTCATAGTACCAGCATTTGAATTTAAGCATGGCGAGGGTCTTTTCAAGAGCTGCAATTTCTTCTTCAACAGCTATCTTGCGGGCTTCAAATATTTCTTTTCTCTCGGCATAAGTTGAGCTCCCGCCGGACACCAGTTTAAAAAACTGTTTTATATCTTTGATTTCCAGTCCCGATTTTTTCAGACATTCTATGAGCTTAAGTGAAGCAAGCTCGTTATCGCTGAATTTCCTGATGTTACCGCTTCGTTCAAGATTTGGGAAAAATCCCTCTTTATCATAATATCTTAAAGTTGAAATCGGAATGCTAAACATTTCCGAAACCTGTCCTATTGTATACATTTTTAAATCCTTTCAAAAAAGTATTGACCTAAAGTTAGGTTTAGGTATTACAATTACTTCATTATATAATAAAAAAAAGAAGGAGTAAATATTTATGTTGATTGATAATGTAAAATCCCCTGAAGATATCAAAGGGTTTAATAAAGAGCAGCTAGAGAAACTGGCAGAGGAGATAAGAAAAGGTCTTATGAACCGCCTCTCTAAGAAGGGCGGACATTTCGGACCTAATTTTGGATTCGTGGAAGCAACTATTGCACTCCATTATGTTTTCAATTCGCCTGTGGATAAATTTGTATTTGACGTATCTCATCAGAGTTATGTGCATAAAATGCTTACAGGACGTAAAGACGCATATTTTTATGATGAGCATTTTGCGGATGTGTCAGGTTATACCAATCCTGAAGAAAGTGAACACGATTTTTTCAATGTGGGACATACTTCCACATCAATCAGTCTTGCCTGCGGCCTTGCAAAGGGACGGGACTTGAAGGGTGATAATGAAAATATTGTTGCGGTAATCGGCGATGGTTCATTAAGTGGCGGTGAAGCATTGGAAGGGCTGGATTTCGCTTCGGAGCTTAACAGCAATTTTATTATCATTGTCAATGATAATGATATGTCAATTGCGGAAAATCATGGCGGACTGTATAAGAACCTGAAAGAGCTTCGTGATTCTGACGGAAAATGTGAGTGTAATCTTTTTAAGGCAATGGGACTTGATTACAGATATGTCGCTGACGGAAATAATATTGAATTATTAATCAAAGCCTTTGAAGAGGTTAAAGATATAGACCACCCTGTTGTTGTCCACATCAATACATTAAAGGGTAAAGGATATAAGCCTGCTGAGACCAATAAGGAGAACTGGCACTGGTGCATGCCTTTTGACGTTGAAACAGGTAAAAGCAATGTGGACGATTTCGGTGAGGATTATGGCAGCCTTACCTGCGAATATCTTTTGAAAAAAATGAAGCAGGATAAAAGCGTTGTTGTACTTGTAGCCGCAGTTCCTACCTGTATAGGTTTTACCGGGGATAAGAGAAAAGAAGCCGGTAAACAGTTTGTTGATGTGGGAATTGCCGAAGAACATGCAGTTGCAATGGCATCAGGAATTGCCAAAAACGGCGGCAAACCTGTATTTGCAACTCATTCAAGCTTTTTCCAGAGAACTTATGACCAGATAGCCCAGGATCTTTGTATCAATAATAATCCTGCAACATTGCTTGTAAACACAGCTTCCGTATATGGCATGAATGACGTTACCCACCTTGGAATATATGACATTCCTATGATGTCCAATATTCCTAATCTTGTGTACCTTGCACCTACAAGCTGTGAGGAATATTTTGCCATGCTTGAATGGAGTATTGAACAGAATGAACATCCTGTGGCAATAAGAATCCCATGCAACGGAGTAATCAGAACAGGTAAAGAAGCAGACGCAGACTACAGCGTAATCAACAGATATAAAGTGACAGAGTCAGGACAGGATATTGCAATTATTGCACTTGGTGATTTCTATCAGATTGGTGAAAAGCTAGCAGAGTTAATTGCCGACAAGACAGGAGTGGCACCAACACTTATCAATCCAAGGTACATCACAGGTATTGACACTGAGCTGCTTGAGGACCTCAAAAAGAACCATACAAAAGTCGTAACCCTTGAGGATGGAATACTTGACGGCGGATTTGGCGAAAAGATTGCAGCTTACTATGCCGCAACGGATATGAAAGTCTACAATTATGGCTTAAAGAAGGAGTTTATTGACAGATATTCAGTAGATGAGATTTTAAAAGAGAATCGTATTACTCCGGAACAGATTTTTGAGGATTTACAGTAATTATATACACCTCGGATTGTGGTTTTGACAGCCGCGGTCTGAGGTATTTCTATATTTAATAATTTACACATTGTGTAATCTAAAAATATATGATACAATATACACAATGTGTAAAACAGGGAGACTGTATCTATGGAGAATTTAACAGAGTGTCAGATTGAGATAAAGAAAATTCGTGAAGCAACAGGAATGAACCGCAAGGAGTTCTGCGAGCATTTTAACATACCATACAGGACGGTTACCGAATGGGAGCGTGGAACCCGTAATGCACCGGATTATGTTTTGAGGCTGTTGGCTTACTATATTAAGAGTGAGAATATGATTAAGAAGGAGGAACAGAATGGACAAGAATAGAGTTATCACGGTACAAAATATTCCTATCACAATATCCAGAGCGGATATTGATGATTATATATGTATAACGGATATGGCAGCAGCCAAATCTGATAATTCAAGGGCAGCGGATGTAGTTAGAAATTGGCTTAGAAATAGAGCTACACTTGAATATTTGTCAACATGGGAGGAAATTTATAATCCTAATTTTAAAGTGTTCGAATCTGAACACTTTAAAAAACAAGCCGGATTATTGACTTTCACACCAAGTATTTCTGATTGGGTAGAACAAACCAACGCTATTGGGTTATATGTCAAGAAAGGCAGATACGGCGGAACATATGCACATAAAGATATTGCATTTGAATTTGTGTCAGCAATAAGCCCGGTGTTCAAGTTGTATCTTATTAAAGAATTTCAAAGATTAAAGGAACAGGAAAATGATTTAAAAGATATTGAGTGGAATGCAAAAAGATTTCTTACTAAGAATAATTATCTGATTCAGACAGAAGCGGTAAAGAACTATTTAATTCCTGTATGTAATTACAGGGAAGATTTGAGGTGGCTGCCATATGCAGAAGAAGCTGATTTGCTGAATGTTGCATTATTTGGTTTTACAGCGAAAGCATGGAGAGAGGCAAATCCTGAACTGGCGAAGAACAGCAACATAAGGGATTATGCGTCTATTAATGAATTAACGGTTTTATCAAATCTGGAAAGTCACAATGCACAGATGATACGGGAAGGAAGATCAAAAGAAGAGAGATTTATGATATTAAAGGAAATTGCGGAATATCAGATAAAAATATTGAATGAGGCTCAAAATATAAGTATCGGAACAGACATATAATTCTCCACGAATCGTAGAATCCGCATAAATTCACCATATTCTACGAATTGTGGGTTTGAAATATGATGCACAAAGGATATTATGACCATGAAAGGAGGAAGAGGATGGACCAGATAAAGATTGGCGGATTTATTGCAGAAGAAAGGAAAAGGAAGGGATACACCCAGAAGATTCTTTCCGAAAAACTTGGAATAAGTGATAAGACGATTTCTAAATGGGAACGGGGAAACGGATTTCCTGAAGTATCACTTCTGATTCCATTATGCAGTGAACTTGATATAACAGTTAATGAATTGCTCTCAGGGGAAAGGGTTTCTGAAGAGCAATATCGTAAGAAGGCGGAGGAAAACATGGTGAATTTAGTTAAAGAAGCACAGGAAAATAAAAAGAAAATAATCCTGTCGGTAATGGTAGGCATATTAACAATACTTGCCACCGTTCCTCTATTTATGGTTGCGGGAATGTTTGATATGAGGACTGGTGTCAGAATAACATTTATTGCAATTGGTATAGTTGTATTGATAATAGGAATTGCAGTTGCGTGCATTATGGACAGAGAAGCAGGGGCTTTTGAATGTCCTGAATGTCATGAACGATTTATCCCTGATATGAAATCATATATTATGGGAGCGCATACACTGACTAAGAGAAAACTCACATGTCCTAAGTGTGGTGCACACAGATATTGTAAAAAAGTTCTTACAAAATAATATTAAATCACCCCGGATTCATGTGAATCCGGGGCAGATAGCTTCTTATTTTTCACAGATATGTCTGGCTACATAGACACCGCTTGCGGAGGCGTGTGAAAGGGAGTGGGTAACACCGCTACCGTCACCGATTATGTACAGACCGTCATATTTACATTCAAGATTTTCATTGAGTTCAACTTCCATATTGTAGAATTTAACCTCAACGCCGTAAAGTAACGTATCATCATTGGCGGTGCCGGGAGCAATTTTGTCAAGGGCATAAATCATTTCGATAATTCCGTCAAGTATTCGCTTTGGAAGCACAAGGCTTAAATCACCCGGTGTAGCCTTAAGAGTAGGTGTTACAAGACCTTCTCTTATACGGGTTTCATTACTTCTTCGGCCTCTGACAAGGTCACCGAAACGCTGTACGATTACACCTCCGCCAAGCATATTGGAAAGGCGGGCAATACTTTCGCCGTAACCGTTGCTGTCCTTGAAAGGCTCAGAAAAATGTTTTGCAACAAGGAGTGCGAAATTAGTATTTTCTGTCTGCATTTCCTCACCCTCATAACTGTGGCCGTTGACGGTTACGATTCCGTTGGTGTTCTCATTAACAACAATGCCGTGTGGATTCATACAGAAAGTACGGACATTATCTTCAAACTGTTGTGTCCTGTATACGATTTTACTCTCGTATAATTCATCTGTAAGATGTGAAAAAATAACGGCAGGAAGTTCAACACGGACACCGATGTCAACACGGTTTGATTTAGTAGGGATGTCCATTTCATGACATATTTTTTCCATCCATTTACTGCCGCTTCTGCCCACAGATACGATACAGTTCTCACATTCAAACTCATCGGAAGCTGTTTTAATAAGATACCCGTTATCGGTACGGCTTATTGATACAACAGGTGTATCAAAGTGAAAATCAGCTTTTTCCTTCAATTCATTGTAGAGATTTTCAAGAACAACATAATTTATATCTGTTCCGAGGTGACGGACAGAAGCATCAAGAAGTTTTAATTTGTTCTGCATACAGATTTTCTTAAACTGTGTACCCGCAGTTGAAAAAAGCCTGGTGCCCTCGCCTCCGTGTTCCATATTAATTTCATCTACATATTTCATTAATTCTATGGCTTTTTGCTTACCTATGTATTCATACAATGTTCCGCCAAAATCATTGGTAATGTTGTATTTTCCGTCAGAAAATGCACCTGCACCGCCAAAACCGCTCATGATGGAACAGCTCTTACACTTAATGCAGGTGGGAATTTTGTCGCCGTCAATAGGACATTTCCTATCGGATAACCGGTGTCCCGCTTCAAATACACCGATTGACAGCTCCGGATTCTTCTTTGCGAGCTCATAAGTCGCAAATATACCGCCCGGACCCGCACCTATTACAATAACGTCATAATGTTTCATTCAAAAACCTCCTGTGTTGTTTTAGACATAAAAAAACCACAGACAGTTCACCTATAAAAGATTATAGATAACTGTTTGCGGCAGCTAGTAGAAACATTCATCCTTATCATGAATATATATAACCTGCTTACAGAATAGCAAACCTGATAAAAAAAATCAACAAAATAAAATAAATTGACATTGCTTTTTTTGAGTATTACTATTCGGTTAGGAATAACTAACAGAAGTTATGAAAGGAGAACTGTGGAGGTGAAATCAAAAAAACAAAGCACATTAAAACGGCTTATGGTGTATGCGGGTAAATACAGATATTTTACTTATGCGTCATGTATTCTTGCAGCGATAAGTGCCGCTATAGCACTTATACCATTTTATGATATCTGGCGGATTATAAGGGAAGTGCTGGAGGTACGGCCTGATTTTTCCAAGGCAGTACATATTAAATCTTACGGCTGTCAGGCAGTTGTTTTTGCGCTTACTTCAATGTTATTTTACATAGGATCCCTTATGTGCTCACACAGGGCAGCGTTTCGCGTACAGGCAAATATGCGTGTCGAAATGATGAGCCATATAATGAAAATACCGGTTGGAATAATTGAGACTGAGGGAACAGGAAAGATAAGAAAAGACATAACGGAATCAAGTGCGGCAACGGAGACCTATCTTGCACATAACTTACCGGATAAAGTCGTATCCGTTGCAACACCTGTATGTCTTATAGGTATGCTGGCATTTTTTGACTGGAGACTGGGGCTTATAAGCCTTATTCCGGCGGTGATCGCATTCGTCCTTATGGGTGCGTTTATGATGGGACCTAAGATGGCAAATGATATGAAGGAATACCAGAATGCACTGGGTAATATGTCGGGTGAAGCTGTTGAATATATAAGAGGCATTCCTGTTGTTAAGACTTTCGGGCAGACACTCTATTCTTTTAAAAGATTTAAACAGGCGATTGATGAATATGAAAAATGGACCGTGGCATATACCAAAAACATGAGAGTCCCTATGACGGCATTTACCACATCCGCCAACGGAATATTTGCCGCTCTCATAATCGCAGCCTTCGCTTTTACGGGACATGGAATAACCGATAAGTTTATAATCAATCTTTTGTTTTATATAATCATAACCTCTGTTCTTACCGTAACCTTGATGAAAGTGGCGTATGCGGGAGAATCCAAAATGCTTGTGGAGGATGCATTGAACAGGGTAAATAATATAATGAATATTAAACCGCTGTCTGAAACAGCAGACGAAAAGATGCCGAAGGATGCTTCTGTGGAGATAGATAATGTTGAATTTTCTTACGATAATAATTCGACACGCAAGGCGATAGACGGCATAAGTCTAAGAATAGAGGAAGGCAGCCACATAGCACTTGTGGGACCGTCAGGGGGAGGCAAGACCACTCTTGCATCACTTATCGCAAGATTTTATGACCCTGAAAAAGGTACTGTAAAAATAGGCGGTGTGGATGTAAAAGATATAAGCAGCAGACATCTTATGGAACAGGTTTCCTATGTATTTCAGGACAGCCACCTTCTTAAGATGAGTATTCTTGAAAATGTAAGAATGGGCAGACCTGATGCCACCGATTATGAGGTAATGGAAGCTTTGGAAAAAGCACAGTGCATGGATATAATCGCTAAATTTCCCGACGGTGTAAACACTATAATAGGAAGTAAAGGCGTATTTGTATCGGGCGGTGAAGCACAACGTCTTTCCATTGCGAGGGCATTTCTTAAGGACGCACCTGTTTTGATTCTTGATGAAGCAACAGCATTTGCCGACCCTGATAATGAATGTAAAGTGCAGCATGCATTCGAGAATCTTGCAAAAAACAAAACCGTAATAATGATAGCTCACAGGCTTTCAACCATAACCTCGGCAGATTGTATTTATGTGCTTGAAAAAGGTAAAATTTCAGAAGCCGGCACATACAACGAGCTTATGGAAAAGAACGGAATATTCTGTCATATGTGGAATGAATACAATAAATCCGCAAACTGGAAAGTCGGAAAGGAAGGTATATTATCATGATGGAAAAATTGAGACACAAGTATGCCTTGTCAGAAAAAGGTGCAAAAGATATGGTGCGTGCCTTCATTGCAGTTACAATATCTAACCTCGTGCTGATGCTGCCGGTTGGACTTTTGTACAAGCTGTCATCATACCTTCTTGAAGGCGAGTTAAAAAAATCAGAATTACCCTTTTTTATAATTGCAATTGCTATTACACTCATATTGATTGCATTAACAGCACTTTTACAATATAACGCAACCTTCCTCTCAACTTATGTGGAAAGTGGTATAAGGCGTAGAGGACTTGCAGAAAAACTCAGAAAACTGCCATTGTCATTTTTCGGTAAAAAGGACCTTGCAGACCTCACAAATACCATAATGACCGACTGCGCCACCATCGAAACTGCGTCGTCCCATTGGATACCTGAGCTTGCAGGAGCACTTTTATCCACAACCATAATTGTGATAAGTCTTTTCTTCTTTGACTGGAGAATGGCACTTGCGGCTGTATGGGTAATGCCGGTTGCTTTTATCATTGTACTTTTATCAAGAAAAACCATGAAAAAAGTTCAGAATAAAACGGTAAAATACAGGGTTGAATGTCTTTCGGGAATACAGGAGGGACTTGAGAGTCTCAGGGATTTAAAATCCTACAATATGACGGATACATATATGGACGGACTTGAGACCAAAATCCGAAATGTTGAGAAGCATGCCGTTGTAGCTGAGTTCACAAACGCCGCATTTGTATGTTCCGCCCAGATGATTCTGAAATTCGGAATAGCTACAGTAGCGGTAACAGGAAGTACTTTGCTTATAAAAGGTGATATAAGTGTGCTTACGTTCTTTATGTTTTTGCTTGTAGTTACAAGAATGTATGAGCCTTTACAGATTTCACTTCAGAATCTTTCTGCCATAATTAATATGAGCAACAGTTGTGAGAGAATGGATGAAATACTTTCACACAAGGAGCAGACGGGAACAGAAAAACTTACGAATGACGGTTACGAGATCGTATTTGACCATGTGGCATTTTCTTATGGGGACGGGGAAAAAGTGCTTAGTGATGTTAGTTTTACCGCAAAGCAGGGCGAGGTTACGGCACTTATCGGCCCGTCAGGGGGAGGCAAAACAACGGTTTCAAGGCTTGCCGCGAGATTCTGGGACAACAACAGCGGTACAATAACCGTAGGCGGCATGAATGTTACGGATGTTGAGCCTGAAAAACTTCTTTCACTTTACTCAATTGTATTTCAGGACGTAACTCTTTTTAATAATACTGTTATGGAAAATATCAGAATCGGTAAAAAAGATGCTACGGACGAGGAGGTTATTGCAGCCGCCAGACTGGCGAATTGCGAAGAATTTGTGGAGCGTATGCCTGATAAATGGAACAGCATGATTGGTGAAAACGGTTCCGAATTGTCGGGCGGAGAGAGACAGAGAATATCCATTGCCAGAGCCTTCCTTAAGGACGCACCGATAATCCTTCTGGATGAAGCAACCGCCTCATTGGATGTTGATAACGAATCGCTTATCCAGCAGTCAATATCAAAACTTATCGAAAACAAAACAGTCCTCATAATAGCCCACAGAATGAGAACTGTTGCAGGCGTTGACAAGATAGTTGTGTTAAAAGACGGCGAAACAGCCGAAATAGGTTCACCTGCACAGCTCATGAAAAAGGGCGGTATATATAAACACATGTGCGAAACACAGCTAAAATCAGAAAATTGGAACTGCTTTGAATGATATTAATTTTTTTATAAAATAATACATAAAAGGTTAATTAATTAAACTGCGTGTCCGATATAGAAAATGTAACAAAGAAAAGTTACATAATCATATGATAATTGTGGGATGCCCAGGAATCCCATTATTATTCCGGCAAAAGGATTCGCCGGTGATAACGTTTAAGCGGAACAGAATAAGACACTGGCCGGTGTCATCTGTTACTGACTTAGATAATTTTAAAATTCAATTACATGGAGGTAATTATTATGGTAGTACAGCACAATTTAACAGCTATGAACTCTAACAGAATGTTAGGAGTAACAACAAGCACACAGGCAAAATCAACAGAGAAGTTATCATCAGGTTATAAGATTAACAGAGCAGCCGATGATGCAGCAGGACTTTCAATTTCTGAAAAGATGAGAAAGCAGATTCGTGGACTTACACAGGCTTCTTCAAACGCACAGGATGGTATCAGTGCAGTGCAGACAGCAGAAGGTGCATTAAATGAAGTTCAGGATATGTTACAGAGAATGAACGAACTTGCAGTTAAGGCAGCTAACGGAACTAACTCAGAAGATGACAGAAATTACATCCAGGATGAAGTTAACCAGCTCATCAAGGAAATCGACAGAGTATCAACAACAACCAAGTTCAACGAGACATACCTCTTAAAGGGGGATGATACTACAGCAGCAACTGTTGCAGATGCAGCAGCAGCTGAAGGAACAGCAGGTGCAGCAGGTGCAGCTCAGACATATGATATTGATTTCGCTGGTAAAATCACAGCACCAGCAGAAGGTAAATCAGACGTTTCATTTAAGGTTGGAAGCAAGACTTATTCTATCACAGTAGAAGCCGGTGATGATGCCGACAAGATTGGTGGAAAGATTAAGGATGCCCTTAACAATAATAAGTACTCTGATAAGGTTGGCGGTGATTATACAGCAACTAATGCCGGTGCTAAGATTACACTTACAGCAGCTAAGAATGGTGTAATAGCAGCAGATGACAAGTTATCAGCAACAGCTAACAAAGATGTAACATTAAAGGCATCAGGAATCCTTACACTTAGTCTTCATGTTGGTGCAGATTCAACATCGGACAACCAGATTAGTGTAGATATCAAGCAGATGTCAGCAGATGTACTTGGATTAAAGACAGGCAAGTCATCAACAACAGCAGCAGAGAACGATACCCTTCTTGTAAATGGATCAAATGATGATAATGCAAGAAAAGCAATCGATACAATTGCATCAGCACTTCAGGAAGTATCTAAGCAGCGTTCAGCACTTGGTGCAGCTCAGAACCGTCTTGAGCATACAATCGCTAACCTTGACAACGTTGTTGAAAATACAACAAGCGCTGAATCATCAATCCGTGATACAGATATGGCAACAGAGATGGTTAAGTACTCTAACAACAACATCCTTGCACAGGCAGGTCAGGCAATGCTTGCACAGGCTAACCAGTCTAACCAGGGTGTATTATCATTACTTCAGTAATTATAATCAGTTGATAAAACAGACCATAATAAAGAAAAGACGTTCGGGAAACCGGACGTCTTTTTATAGTTGATATTTTTTATAAAATTTTAATAATAATCCTCTTTATTT